>VMBT01000064.1_pt1 | contig 68071 bp, 54 predicted proteins | sample 4404301 | NCBI WGS metagenome assembly VMBT01 (sample SAMN12238535, study PRJNA552566) | marine metagenome | isolation source: Coastal seawater | place: USA: coastal Georgia, Sapelo Island | collected 2008-08/2009-08 | reverse complement strand
GACCCAGGACCAGGTCCACCCTGCCATTCTCTCCAAAGTCAGGGTCTGGCTTTCCGGTGGTAAGATCAATAGACCACAAATAAGAGTCGTAAGTTGCAAAAAACAAGCGTTGCTTATCCGCTTTTTGCCAGTGTGCTACCCCACGGGTGTTGTAACCCAGATTCATAGGCCGACCGGCTTCCCAGGCGGCGGTATCAAAGCTCCATTTCTGCTCCCCGCTGAACGCGTCGAGAGCGACGATGCGACCGAATGACGTTGACACATACATCACCCCGTCCACAACGATCGGTGTCGCTTTGTAGGCAGCTGGCACGGCCCTGTTATTGCCTGCTTCCAGATTCGCAGCGACTGTCGGGTTGTCGACACTCTCCCATTCCCAGGCAAGCTCTAATTCACTGACATTGTCAGCATTGATTTGATCAAGAATGGAGTACTTTTGAGAGCCATTGTCACCGCCGTAGCTGGGCCAGTCTTGCGCAACGATGCGCGGGCTCAGAACCAGAGTGAATAACAGAGTAGAAAACATCGGGAGTCTGTGCTGATGGATCATGATATCTCCGAGCGTTACATTATTATTGTTTCAGCAGGATAGTGCCGCATGCCGATACGATAATATGCCGAATCTTCCGAGAGATGCGAGTGTTTCGCAGTAAAGGCGTCAATACCCGACAAAAAAACAGTTGGCGGCCATGCAGCAAATTGCTGCCGACCCGGGATGCGTCATACCGGCAGCATGAGCCGTCACGGAAAAGAAAAACGCTTCATGGTGTGACTGCAGGGCAAGTCGTTTGAAGTACACTAGAAAATCAACTGAACGGTGTGGCCATCGACGTCCGTCAGCGTCGACCTGATTGCCGGGAATATGGCCTGATCGACGGGTGGCAACTCCAGCAGCCACTGATCAAGCCTCGATTGTAAATCGCTGACAATTCCCGCTTCTGCATCAGCACGGTTTATGCGCTCAGAAGGATCCGACAACAGATCATACAGGAGCACCAGTTCACCGTTCGGCGTCGATTCATCCCAACCGCCGTCTGGCGGCGGTAACCTGCCGGTTGCATCAAGGTCCCCGTCATCGAATGATGACTTTTTGTAACGAATCATCTTCCATCGCGGACCGCGTATCACTTGTGTCGGTCCTGATCGCCAGTACAGATAGTCGTGCGGGCGACCGGCTGCGCTTTCTGTCAGAAAAGGCAGCAGATTTACGCTGTCTTCTGTTGCAATCATGTCGCCTGCCGCAGCGGTAAAGGTACTGTACAGATCGAGAGAGATTATCGGATCAGTGTACTGCTGCCCGCCCTTCAAACGGGCGGGCCAACTCAATATAAATGGGACCCGGATGCCGCCTTCCTGATGGAACCGTTTGAAGCCGGCGAAGCCCAGATTCGAGCAGGCATTACCGATATAGCCGGCGCAGCCGTTATCGCTGACAAAAGCAATCAAGGTGTTTTCAAGCTGATCCAACTCCCTCAGTTTCTGCACAACGGCGCCGACACTGTCATCCAGCGCGGATACCATTGCCGCATAGACCCTCGAGGGCATATCCTGCACATGCCCATAACGGTCAAGATAGCCGGCGGTGGTCTGCAAGGGCGTATGGGGGGCTATATGACTGAGATAGAGAAAGAAAGGCGATTCAGCATGTCGATCTATAAACGACAGCGCCTCTCTGGTGAACGCGTCAGTCAGGTATTGCGTCTCGGTAATTTTTTCACGCCCACGGTAAATCGCATTGTAGTCAGATCTCGGGCCGGGCTCTCCGTTAAGCGCATAGACCACTTCTTCGTCCGACTCTTCAACATATTGGGAACCGCCTCCGAGCACCCCGTAATATTCGTCGAATCCCCGGCTCAGCGGGTGAAAGTTCCCCGCCTGCCCGAGATGCCATTTACCCACCAACCCTGTCGCATACCCCTGCTTTTTGAGCGCGTCGGCCAGCGTTTGCTGGGATAGATCCATGCCTTGATGCAAATCGCGACGAGCCGGATTGAACTCCCAGCCGTGCCTTTGCTGATACCGCCCCGTGATCAACCCGGCGCGCGAGGGACTGCAAACCGGATGAGAAACATAGGCCTGCGAAAAACGGACACCTGACCTGGCAAGTGCATCTATATTCGGGGTATCTACAAGCTTGGAGCCATAGACTCCAACGTCCCCGAGACCCAGATCATCAGCCAGAATCAACACCAGATTCGGCTGCCCGGACTCTGCTGCACCGACACACCAGGCAGCACTTTGGGCCAGCAAGAACAAGGAGCATTGACGGATCAGACGTAACATCATGCACACACCTTTTGGCGATTATTGATTCTTTTTCAAGACCAGAGTAATCATCCGGGACTAGAGCAGCAGAGTCTATCGCTTCAACCTGCAAACTGTCTCCAACAACTGCTCTCTCGCGCGGGGAACGCTTGCTGTCATCTGGTGACGCCGATATAGGACGCGTCTGGGGCAGACCTGCAAGCGACAGTGATGTGACGCCCTGCACTGCAAGCACAAAGCCGGACACTACCCACCAGTAAACGCCGCAAGCTTCAAAATCAGGGTCTGTAGAGACAGAAGGCCTACTTGACCTCGAATGGTCGGTCACAGCAAAGAAATGCCGGGATGAGACGGAACAAGGACACCTGGTGCGCCAGAGCAGGCCGGAAAGGTCCGGAAGTAACAACAGAGGAAGCGCTCTCGAACTCGGAGCGGGATTTGACCAAGAAACTGGCGGTGAGAGAGGGATTCGAACCCTCGATGCCTTTCGACATACACGCTTTCCAGGCGTGCTCCTTCGACCACTCGGACACCTCACCGGGTATTGCAGTTCGCCCGCCAAAGCGGAAGGCGCGTACCTTAGCCCAGCGCGAAGTTTAATTCAAGGCGCTACTGCCGGATCAAGCGAGGCTCCAGTTCACTTACAGACAGGGGTTTTGAGCTGCGGTATACGTTGATTTCGATACCTCCCCGTCGCAGGTAATTCATCGAAATGGTCAATTCGTCTGGCATACAGCGCAGCATGATGTCACGGTAAATCCGCTCTGCACATTCTTCATGGTAGCCCTGATGGTGACGAAATGAGCAGAGATAGTGCAACAACTGCGCCTCATTAATTTTCATCCCTGTGTAACGGATCAATACACTGGCCCAGTCAGGCGCTCCCGTTACCGGACAGTTTGAACGAAACAGATCCGTCAAAAGCGTTTCATCGAACACCAAATCACTGTCATTTTTAAGCAGGGACTCATCCGGTGTCTGCGAGGATATCTCAATATCCAGAGAGTCAATCAGTTTGCCGTCTCGACGACTCTCAGTACCCTGGGTTCGAGATTCAAGGCCATGTATGGCAACACGCACCTGCGATTTACTCGCTGCCGACAGGTCATTGGTAATCACTTCAGCTACGGCTTTTGAGTCGGCGAACCGCTCTTGATTTAACGAATTGAGATAGAGCTTTAACGATTTGGACTCGACGATATTTTCCGAGTCGACATCGAAGAAGATCTCGGCTATGGCAACGATCGGTTTCCCTTTACTGTTCAGCCAAGAGAGCTCATATGACCGCCAGTGATCGAAGCCATACATCCTCAGCTTCTTTTCAATATCGAGTAAGGACCGGGCAGACCAGCGCGGTATCGGATACAAGATACCGGGATCATATTTGCTCGGATTCGGAATAGACTCTCCTAGTGGATTACCAGACATGGGCGTTACTGTCCTAAAACCGGATCCCGGTGCCGTGGCGCAACAACCAGAGACAGCCACCGTATAGTGAGACGGCAAACACCCCGAGAATCAGAAACGCCCAGATCACATCGACGTCGGACGACCCGAGAAACCCGTATCTGAAGGTGTTCACCATGTAAAAAATCGGATTGAGGGCACTGACAGCCTGCCAGAAAGGCGGCAGCATCTGCGTTGAATAAAATACCCCGCCCAGATAAATCAGCGGCGTCAGCACAAAAGTTGGCACGATAGAAATATCATCAAAACTGTTCGCATAAACCGCATTGATGAATCCGGCCAGAGAAAATACCACTGAAGTAAGCAGAATTACGGTCACTGTAATGACCGGGTGAGCAATCTGAATGTCCGCGAAAAAAAGAGAAAGCGTTGTAACGATCGCCCCCACCGCCAACCCACGGGCCATGCCGCCGACCACAAAGCCGGTCAAAATGACGTAATTGGGCACAGGAGACACCAGTAACTCCTCGATGCTGCGCTGAAACTTTTGACTGAAAAAACTGGACACCACGTTTGAATAAGAATTTTGGATCACAGACATCATGATGAGACCGGGAACAATAAATTCCATGTACTGAAAACCGCCCATTTCTCCCACTCTGCGGCCCACCAAATTTCCGAAAATTACAAAATATAAAGCAATCGTTATCGCTGGTGGCACCAGAGTCTGAACCCAAATCCGAGAGAAACGCCTGATTTCTTTAATAACGATTGTTTCAAACGCGATCCTTTTATGATTAACGTACATAAGCGAATACCGCCCTATTCGCTGCCAGTCAGCTTGTTGATAAATAGCTGTTCGAGTCGGTTGGTCTTATTGCGCATACTGGTGACGACCACTCCAGCATTCTCAAGCTGAGCGAACACTGCATTGATGCTGCCTCCCCGCCTTACCGTCACCTCGATGCTTTGGTCATCCAGTGTTCGCGCATCGAAGTCCTTCAGACATAGCGCCGCTTTGGGCAAATCCGCTTTCAAAACATCCAGCACAAACACCTGTGAGTCGATTTCGGCCAGCAATGATTTCATGCTGGTATTTTCGACGATTGCACCATTGTCGATAATGGCAATATTCCGACACAGCTGTTCTGCCTCTTCAAGGTAATGCGTTGTCAGAATAATAGTGGTCCCCTGCCCGTTTAACTCGATCAGAAAATCCCACATTGACCGCCTCAGCTCGATGTCCACGCCAGCTGTTGGCTCGTCCAGAATCAGCAGTCTGGGTTCATGGACCAGCGCACGGGCAATCATCAGACGGCGTTTCATGCCTCCTGAAAGGGAGCGGGAGCGATCGCGGCGTTTATCCCACAAGCCTAATTGTCGCAGGTATTTGTCACTGCGCTCCTTTGCCAGCGTGCGGGGTAATCCGTAGTAGCCCGCCTGAGTGATCACAATATCTTCAACGCGCTCAAACAGATTGAAATTGACCTCCTGCGGCACAACCCCGAGATCCAGCTTGGTTTCATAGACATGGGTATCAACGTTGCGACCAAACACTTCCACCTCACCGGCAGATCGATTAACCAGGGTTGAAATCACGCCGATCGTCGTTGACTTACCCGCACCATTAGGTCCGAGCAATGCAAAAAAATCCCCCTGCTCAACCTCCAGTGAGATCCCCTTTAGGGCCTCAAATCCATTGTCGTAGGTCTTGCGCAGATTTTTGATGGAAATGGCTGTTTTCATGAGCGGTTCAATTCGGGCATGCCCAGAGCAACTTCAGAAGCATCGGCAGTATGGCGCGATCGTTCGGTACTTAGCAACACGTGACTGAGAACGGCCAACAGCAGGCGCCGGACACCAGAAAGAAAAAAGCCCGGCAAGAGCCGGGCTTGGAATATGGCGTCCCCTAGGGGTTTCGAACCCCTGTTGCCGGGATGAAAACCCGGTGTCCTAGGCCTCTAGACGAAGGGGACTAAGTTCTTCAGGCCTGGGGCAGGCGTGAGCAGCCCTAAGCAGGTGCGGATTCTAGTGAGCTTAAGCACATCCGTCAAGACCCGAACGCCATTACCTCACCAAGCCTGATAGAGGCCGGAGTTAACGACCGGGGCACAGTAACGGCGATTCTGAAACCCGTGTTTTACTGTCCGCTGACAGCCCGAACAGCGCAACGTAACGGGCGCAGAAATTGGAACTCAGGGTCGCTCTCACATGTGCGACCGGACTAGCGGGCGGGCGGACACAGCCTGTGCAAAGCGGCCTTCAGCGACGCCGGACACTTGCACAGACGGGCATCTTGACCAGCTAGGGGCTCTGTGAGATTCTGCAAGGCCGGGTGCGTATTTTGTTGCCCACAGGGTCTGACTACCGGGACTGATCGCGGAAAACGCGCAAGACAATGGGTGACCACGGCGTCAGGGGCGGTGGCAAGGCCGTCGCAGCGGCCAGTTTTATGAGCAAAAACCGTGTACAACCTTGTTCCTCTGAGGAGTCTGCGGATTTAAGTGAGCAAAATGACTGACGATAAGCGCACAGCGATAGACAGTACCGATATCACAATCGACCAGAAACTGATCGACGAAGGCACCGCTCAGCTGAACAGCGAAATTGCGGTGTTAGAGAACTGGCTGGCTGAACTGGACACTGCCGGAGAGAATGACGCTGAGGCCGCTGCCACCAGAAAATCCTACCATGACATGCTGAGCAGCCGCAGGGAAATGCTCAGCGCCCTCGCCAAACAGGCAAAGCTTCAGGCTGTTGTGACAAAATAATCTTGAGCCACACCGAACCCGTAGACCCCATGCTTACTGTGGACCAGATCGACGTGATGCTGCGCATGCAGCAGAGCATGAACAGCAAAGTCGACCCGGACTGGAGACAGGCGCGCTATCCGTATCTGAGGGCCGTAGTCATTGAGGGCGCAGAGGCCATCGAACACCACGGCTGGAAGTGGTGGAAGAAACAAGAGCTTGATCTTGCTCAACTGCAAATGGAACTCATTGATATCTGGCATTTTATTTTGTCAGAAATGCTCCTGCGACACGGCGATGGCAGTGATGCAGGGGCGCGAGAAGCCCTGCAGTCAGCGATGTCTGAGATCTCAGTGACACACGAACTACAGTTCGACGGAAGCACCTACCGACTGGATGTTTTGCCTTTACTTGAGAAAATTGAGCTACTGATTGGTCTGTCAGCTGCACGCCGAATTGAGATAGCAGTTTTCGCCAGCATCATGACAGACTGCCAGCTAAACTGGACCGAGCTGTTTCGTCAGTACGTCGGGAAAAACGTGCTCAACTTTTTCAGGCAGGACAACGGCTACAAAGAGGGGACCTACCGAAAATTGTGGAGCGGCCGGGAAGACAATGAAGTTCTGGTAGACATTCTTCGGTCGCTCGATGCCAGTCAACCCGATTTTAAGGGCGCAATCTATGCGTCTCTTCAGGCCGCTTACGACCAGACAGAAGAATAAGCGCTGCCAATTATTTCCTTACTGGTAGTACGCGTTTTCTTTTACTGAGTGATCAGTCACATCACGCACTTCCGTCAGCTGGGGAATTTGCTCGAGCAGAGTTTTTTCGACGCCATCCTTCAGCGTCACATCGACCATTCCACATCCCTGACAACCTCCGCCAAAGCGCAGGACGGCAACTGACTCATCAAATATTTCTTCAAGAGAGACCATGCCCCCATGCGCAGCAAGACCGGGGTTAATCTCGTTATACAGGATATAATTCACCCGATCTTCCAAAGAGCTGTCTTCAGATATTTTAGGTAATCTCGAATTGGGCGCTTTGATGGTCAGCTGACCGCCCATCGAGTCCTTCTGAAAATCAACCACCGCGTCCTCGAGAAAAGGCACACTGGGCTGATCGATGAACGCCCTAAATCCGTTCAGCTCTTGAATTTCATCACTGTCCTTTTCTTCGCCCGGTCTACAGAACGAGATACAGGTTTCTGCTCTCGGTGTTCCCGCATCCAGAATAAATACCCTGACCGCTATGTCAGGTACGTTTTGCTTTTCCAGCAACTCGAGCAGGTACTCTTGTGCCGATTCAGTGATGATTACCATTGCAAGCCCGGAGGTCGGTGAGTGATCCGGCGCATGATAACTGATCGTTTTGACCTTGAGAATACCTGAGTAAAATACTCAGCTTCATGCAAGACTACGTTGGGCTCACTAACTGACTCCGCCCCAGCGCTTCTGATAGAATTGCGCCCCTTCCAGATGACAGCCGAAATGAACAGCACTAACACCGAGACCAGACTTCAGCAGCTTCTATCCGAACGCATCTTGCTGCTTGACGGCGCCATGGGGACCATGATCCAGGCGCGACGCCTTACCGACAATGAATTCAGGGGTGAACGCTTCGCCGACTTTCCTCACGACCTGGCTGGCAATAATGATCTGCTCAGCCTGACTCAACCCGATGTGATCCGGGAAATCCACTGCGCCTACCTCGAAGCCGGCGCGGACATCATCGAGACCAACACCTTTAACTCGACTCGCGCAGCACAAGCGGACTATCACCTGGAGCACATCGCCTACGAACTGAACCTGGAAGCCGCTCGGATAGCGCGTTCCGCTGCTGACCAATATAACGATCTCGATTCAGATAAGCCTCGCTTTGTCGCAGGCATTCTCGGCCCGACCAGTCGAAGCGCATCGATATCACCGGATGTAAACGATCCGGGCTTCAGAAATACCAGTTTCGATGAACTGGTCGATGATTATTATTCGTCAACCGAAGGTCTGATCGACGGTGGAGCCGACATCGTTATGATCGAAACCTCGTTCGACACACTCAACGCCAAAGCCGCAGTATTTGCGGTCCACAAATGCTTTTCCGACAGGAAGCTTAGTCTGCCAATCATGATATCAGGCACCATTACGGACGCCAGCGGCAGAACTTTGTCCGGCCAGACCGTTGCGGCATTCTGTCATTCCATGGCCCACGCCGGCGCCCTCTCTATCGGTTTCAACTGTGCGTTGGGCGCTGAGCAGCTCAGACCCCATATTGAAGAAATGGCGTCAAGCGTGCCCATCCTGGTGTCCGCGCACCCCAATGCAGGCTTACCCAATGAATTCGGTGAGTATGACCAGTCTCCAGCCGAAATGGCTTCGCTGGTTGGCGAATTTGCTCACTCAGGATTCGTCAACATTGTCGGAGGATGCTGCGGCACAACACCCGCGCACATCGCAGAGCTCGCCAGAGTCACGAAAGGTGTAGCGCCTCGCAAAGCCCCGAACATAGAGCCAGCCTGCAGATTGAGCGGTCTGGAAGCCTTCACAATGACACCGGAATCTCTGTTCGTGAATGTCGGTGAGAGAACCAACGTAACCGGCTCCGCCCGCTTTGCGCGATTAATCAAAGAGGAAAATTTTGACGAAGCGCTGGAAGTCGCCAGGCAACAAGTCGAAGCGGGTGCCCAGATCATCGACATCAACATGGATGAAGGCATGCTCGATTCCCAAGCGGCTATGGACAAGTTCCTGAAATTAGTCGCAAGCGAGCCCGACATCAGCAGAGTCCCCATGATGCTCGACTCTTCAAAATGGGAAATCATCGAAACAGGCCTGAAGTGCACTCAGGGCAAATCTATTGTTAACTCGATCAGTTTGAAGGAGGGTGAAGAAGACTTCCTGGCGAAGGCATCACTGTGCCTGAAGTATGGTGCTGCAGTCATCGTGATGGCCTTTGACGAAACCGGCCAGGCAGACACCCTCGAAAGGAAAATCGAGATCTGCACGCGAAGCTATGAGCTGCTCACCCAGACACTGAGTTTTCCAGCCGAGGACATCATTTTTGATCCCAATATATTTGCCATCGCCACTGGCATTGAGGAGCACAACAATTATGCTGTCGATTTCATCGAATGCTGCCGCTATATAAAAGCCAATCTACCCGGTGCGCTCATTTCCGGCGGCGTCAGCAATGTTTCTTTCTCATTCCGCGGCAACAATGCCGTCAGAGAAGCCATCCATTCGGTCTTTCTTTTCCACGCCATCAAAGCTGGCCTGACGATGGGAATTGTCAACGCAGGACAGCTGGCGGTTTACGATGAGATACCGAAGGACCTCAAGGGTGCGGTCGAAGACGTCGTTCTGAATCGACGACCCGATGCAACTGAACGGCTGATGGAGGTCGCCCAAACCTATACTGACACCGGTCCTACAGCAACCACTGAGGATCTCAGCTGGCGTGAACGCCCGGTCGAAAAACGACTCAGCTATTCTCTGATCAAAGGAATCACCAAGTTCATCGAAGAGGATACTGAGGAAGCACGACAGCAGGCAAGCCGACCTATCGAAGTCATTGAAGGCCCGCTGATGGAAGGCATGGGGGAAGTAGGCGATCTGTTTGGGGCCGGGAAAATGTTTCTTCCGCAGGTAGTCAAAAGCGCTCGAGTGATGAAACAAGCTGTCGCTTACCTACTCCCGTATATCGAAGCTGAGAAGACCGGGGATGCAATCCAAACCAAAGGAAAGATTCTGCTGGCAACGGTAAAGGGCGACGTCCACGACATCGGCAAAAATATTGTTGGGGTTGTACTTGGATGCAACAACTATGAAGTGATCGATCTAGGCGTGATGGTTCCCTGCGATAAAATCCTTCAGGTCGCTCGCGAACAACAAGTCGATATCATCGGACTGAGCGGACTGATAACCCCTTCACTGGATGAAATGGTGCACGTAGCCAAAGAAATGCAACGTCTGGAGTTTGATATCCCGCTAATGATCGGCGGAGCCACAACTTCCAAAGCCCATACTGCAGTAAAAATTGAGGAAAATTACTCAAACGACGCCACCATCTACGTGCCCGACGCCTCACGCAGCGTTACTGTGGTAAGTCGCCTGCTGAACAAGAAAGGCAAACCTGATTACTGCGAGCAGATCCGAAATGAATATGCCGAAATCAGGGCCCGTTCAGCTAATCGCGCTGCATCCAGGCAGCTGATGTCTTATGAGCTAGCCAACCAGCAGGCTTATCCGGCGAACTGGCAGACCTTTGATCCTGTGCGACCGAGTTTTTTAGGCACGAAAATTTACGACGATCACTCACTTGAAACACTGGTTCCCTATATCGATTGGACGCCCTTCTTCATCACCTGGTCTCTCGCAGGAAAATTTCCGGCAATCCTGAATGACCACAAGGTAGGAAAGGCAGCTCAAGACCTCTTCGACGATGCCAGAGCAATGCTGGATGAGATCATCACTTCGGGAAGCCTGAGAGCAAAGGCCGTCGTCGGATTCTGGCCGGCGAATCGATCCGGCGCCAATGACATCTCTGTCTGGCATGAACATGGAGAAGGCCAAACCGCTGCAACTCTTCATTTCCTCAGACAGCAGACGGTTAAAGCAGGAGAAGAAACTCAGCTTTGCCTCGCAGACTTTATTGCCCCTGAGTCTTCAGGAAAGCAGGATTATCTCGGCGGCTTTGTGGTTACGGCAGGGATCGGCGCGGAGGAATTAGCCAGAAAGTACGAAGCAGAGCAGAATGACTACAATGCGCTTATGGTAAAAGCTCTGGCAGATCGCCTGGCTGAAGCTTTCGCTGAACACATGCATGAAAAAGTTCGGAAAGAACTCTGGGGTTATCAACCTGGAGAGGCCTTTGGCAATGAAGAGCTCATCAAGGAAGCCTACCAGGGTATCCGGCCAGCGCCCGGCTATCCGGCATGCCCTGATCACTCCGAAAAAGAAATCTTATTTGAACTGCTGAATGCCCGGCAGAATATCGGCGTTGAACTCACAGAAAGCTACGCAATGACTCCGGCAGCAACAGTAAGTGGTTTTTACTTCGCCCACCCTGACAGCAAGTATTTCCCGGTCGGGAAAATCTCAGCAGAGCAAGTCAGCGACCTGGCAAGGCGCAAGAATTTCCCGGTCGACGAACTCACTCGCCTGCTGGCGCCCAACCTAAATTAGGAACGCCGGATACTCTGGCGAGATTTCACCAACCTCGAACATTTCTGCTGCCCCGGAAGCGATATCCCGGAATGCTGGGTCCCACCGAGCAACCTCGAATGCCTCACCCGGCCCTTGCTGGGACCACTAGAGAGCCTGAACAACAGTGCTGCGCTGATTAACGCTGCAAGTTGAGGAGATAGCGTCCGACAGCGCCGCCAGACAGTATCGTAGCCAAGCTGGCTTCCAACTGATCCAGCCCAATTTCCGTACAACCCTGCTCCAAAGCCTCCACTTTCCAGTCGCCGGCAAGCGTGCTCCAGATCCGTTCTTTTTGTATCAGCGGCAACTCAACAGAATCAACCCCTAACAAATTGACGCCCCGGAGAATAAAGGGCAAGACGGAGGCCTGAAACACGGGCGACTGCACCAGACCACAGGCTGCTACACTACCACCGTACTTCAAGCCTTTGATGACGTTAAACAGCGTATCGCCACCAACCACGTCTACGGCCGCTGCCCACCTCTCAGCCAGTAAAGGCCTCGAGGAGGAGTCGCTGAGCTCATTCCGGTCAATGATTTCGCTTGCACCCATGGTTTTTAACAGCTGTTCCGCTTCTGGCTTACCTGTACTGGCCACGACCTGAAAGCCCAATTTGGCGAGAATACCGATTGCTATGATACCAACGCCACCGGTAGATCCAGTAACCAACACCTCTCCATGATCAACTTCGAGACCGTTCTTGAGCAGGGCGTCTACACATAAACCAGCGGTGAGCCCCGCTGTACCGAGACGCATGCTGGTAGCGGGATCCATGCCGGACGGCAGTGGGATAGCCCATGAGGCCGGCACTCTGATGCGCTGACCAAACCCGCCGGACGTATTCATCCCCAGATCGTAACCTGTAATCAGCACCGCCTGACCCTCGGAAAACTGATCATCATCAGAAGAGAGTACGGTGCCCACTGCATCTATTCCGGGGACGTGAGGATAGTGACGGGTAACCCCTTTGTTACCACTGGCCGACAGCGCATCTTTATAGTTCAGGGAAGAATACAGAACCTCTACAAGGAGCTCGCCATCAGGCAAGTCAGCTTCATTTTTTTCAACCACAGACCCCTGATACTGCTTGTCTGCGATTTCAACAACCTCGTACGCTCTATACTGGGACACTTGCCGCCTCCTTATATTACTGAAAAAACGCCTGCTTATAGGATTTACTGAAATTTATCGTTATTCGGCTGATTGACTAATTGAGAAAACCCCTTTTCAATCGCGCTCTCGAACGCAGCACCCAGCTTTTCCTGTATTGATTTGGGAAGCTCATACTCGACCTCAAAGACGTCTGCGCTCTCACAAGCAGACAGAATACATTCGTCACTGGTACGGATATCATCAACCATATAGCGCTCTTTCGCCTGACTGCCTAACCAGGTTTCCCCGGTCGAAATCTTATCAATATCAACACTTGGCCGATGCTCCTTGACCCAGTGTTTGAAAATGCCGTGGATGGTTTCGACATCTTCACGAACCTTATCCCTGCCTTTCTCGGTAATCTCACCGAATGTCGTGAGTGTGCGCTTATACTCTCCGGCGCTAATGATTTCGTAATCCACTTCATGCTTCTTTAACACACGATGAAAGTTCGGCAGCTGAACAAGCACACCGATTGACCCGATAATCGCGAACGGAGCTGCCACTAATTTGTCAGCCAGGCACGCCATCATATAACCACCGCTGGCCGCGACTTTGTCAACGCAAATCGTCAAAGGAATCTGAGCATTTTTCAGCCTGACCAACTGCGAGGAAGCCAGGCCATAAGCGTGAACCATTCCTCCGGGGCTTTCCAATCTGACCAGAACCTCATCATCGGGAGTGGCAAGAGAGAGAATTGCGCTTATTTCCTCACGCAAACAAACAACAGCGTCAGCAGCAATATTTCCCTTGAAATTGATAACATACACCCGTCTGCTGCTGCCCGCTGTTGAGCTGTTGTCCGAGTCTTCATCGGCCGATTTCTTGCGAACAGCTTTTGCCTCTTTTTTATCGGATTTGGCCTGCTTTTTTTCTTCTTTCCGCAGGCTCTTCAGGCTTTCCTTGTCTAGCACCACTTCTCTGAGCGAATCCCTCAGCTCCTCAAAATGCTCATTGAGCTTGCTTACACGAACAGTCCCTTTTTTACCGCCTCTCCTGCCTCGCCCCCCGCTCGCCGAGACTACGCTGATCACGACCACGATCGCGATAACTGTAGTCACCACCTTGGCGACGAACATGCCGTATTCACTCAAAAACTCCACGCAGGGCTCCTTTGATTGTTAATAAACCGTGCTAGCTGCACCTTTCAGTGGGGATGACTGCCGCTATCAGTCACCGGAAGAACTCAGGGTTTTTACATAGTGCTCGATCAACTCACCGGCGACGCTGACGTTAGCTGACGGAACCGCAGGTAAGTCATGAATATCATACCAGTGAGCTTCTTCGATCTCCCCCGGCTCCGGGTGAATTTCTCCTGAAGCATAATCAGCGTAGAAACCGAGCATCAGTTGTGATGGGAATGGCCAGGACTGGCTTTTGTAATAGCGAATCGCTCCCACATTTAAATCCACTTCTTCTTTGACTTCACGCCGGACTGTATCTTCAGCAGACTCCCCCACTTCGATGAAGCCCGCAAGGCAACTGTAAAATCCGGTACGGTACCTTGCATTTCTCGCAAGCAGAATTCGCGGCCCGTCTACCACCAGCATGATGGCACAGGGGTTGATCCGAGGAAAAAAAGCGTGTTGGCAAGCGTCACAGAATAAGGCCTGGCCGGAGCGGTCCGGTATGGTTTTCTCGCCGCAGAAGCCACAGAACTGATGGGAAGCATGCCAGTCGAGCAGTTGGTTGGCTTTACCCGCCACGAGCATCGCCCGTTCGTCACCTCCGAATAAAAGGCTGCGCAATGAACTCAACTCCGCATCGAGGAAGGATTCAGCGCCTGCAGGTGCTCTGGTGACAAGAAAATCTTCCCGCCCGTGAGAAACTTTGATCATGGTATCCTGCGCGATAAATTCTTCAGCAATCTGATCCCGCCGCCACAGAAATTCGCCGTTGCGTACCAGGATCCGATTTCCCACGAACAGAAGAACCCGATCTTCTTTGGACAGAGAGTCTTTACTGAAAAAATATCCGCTCATCGCTGGAATTATGAAGGTTGACTGATCTGATGCGCAAGGGCATCGGAGCCAGCTGGAAAGTTGAAAAGAAACGGGGCGTCAGGCTGATTAAGCCGGACGCCCCGCCTTGTTAGAGCTATAGCCGGAAGTCAGACTAGTGCCCGCCCATGGCCTCCCCTACGACTGTAGCGGTCTCAATGGGCGCTGAGAAAAAGCCCCAGAAGACGTACATGATTATGGTGCACGTGATCAGCGTAACCAGCATCACCGGCAGTCCTTTCCTCATCCACAAACCGGGCGTGATCGCCAGCGAGGGATCCCCGGCATCTTTCGCCATTTTTTCCGAAATAGTCACAATAAACACATTAGCGGTTGAGCCGATGTGAGTCCCGTTGCCGCCCATGCCCACACCAGCGGCCAAACCCCAGAACAGAGGCGTGACGTTTATCCCTTGCGCTTCCATGCCGGCAATGATCGGGATCATCGCAGCAGTAAACGGAATGTTGTCGATTGCCGCAGACAGAATTGCGGCTACCCACATGAGGAGCAGGGTCGCGGTGAGCAGATCAGACTCAACGAATGGGATGATGAATTGTCCGAGAAATTCAAGAAACTGGCTGTGCTCAACGCCACCGACGATGATGAACAGAGAGATAAAAAACATCAGAAGCGCCAGTTCCGTATGAGCAAAGGCCTCTTCCATATCCAGGTCTTTCCCGATAAACGCCAGCGCGGTAAGCCCAAGAGCCGTCACAAACCAGGGCTCCCAGTGCAGGGCATTGTGCATGATGAATCCGATCACCATAATGCCAAGAACACCGATTGCACCGTACCAGGTCTTCGGATCAGACAGTGGCACCCGGTCAGTCAGCTCCAATTCATGCGGCTTGACAGCCAGCTCTTCTTTGAACAGCACCCGCAACATTGCCAGCACCACCAGCCATGCAACCAGTACCATGCCTCCCATATGAATCAGGAAAGTATTGAAGTCGATGCCGAAGGCGGAACCAATCATCAGGTTAGGCGGATCACCTACCAGCGTGGCTACGCCGCCGGTATCAGATAGCAGCGCTGCAGCCAGCAGAAAAGGTATCGGGGTAACGCGCAGAGACTGACATATGAGAATGATCAGCGGGCCAAAGATTACCACCGTCGTGACATTATCCAGAAGCAGCGAAAGCCCGGTAACTAGGGAGCCAATCAGAGCAAGCAGAAGGAACAGTCGGCCCTTACTGAAATCTGCAGCCCAGTACGCAAGCTGCTGGAAGCCGCCGGTAGGGATCATGATAGCCACAATGGTCATCATGCCGCCGAGCAGAAAGACAACATTCCAATCGATTGCCTCTACCGCTTCGTCAGGGTTGTAGAACCCCATGAATTGGCCAACCACGATCATGGCAGCCGCGCCCGCCATGGCACACTTCACCCGATGTATCTTGTGAATTTCTTCGGTGAAAATTGCAATGAAAGTGACGGCTAGAACAACAGCCGAGATCATCATATCACTGTTCCATTCAAGGGTTTCCATAGTTCTATTTCCTCATCGAGTGCTTAATTCTTATTTGCCGACGCCCAAAGGCCTTCCTGGGTCAGCAGCTTATCTCTTATCAAGGTCGGCTTTTTTGCGGCCGTCACCGTCGGATTGTTGAGCCTATGCCAACTGTGAGGTGTTGGTCTTCTGGCCTTGTTATTCGAGTTCCGTGCCCGGTAACGCCAAGGAATACTATAAGGCTCCGAAGGTGAGTTCAAGCAGTTTCGCGGGCTCCAAAGGGTTTGATCCTCCGCCGCTGGGGCGGCGAACGCTGAATTCAGACTCACAGGATCAGGCGCTCAAATTGCGCACACACCGACTAATTTTGTGAGCCGCCGACGCGCCGCCAGAGACTTCGTTCGTCACATTTTGTATCAATCTCATCCAATCGCGCTTCATGCGCTCGAAGCTCTTCCGCAGTCGCCCTGATAACACGGGGTGGCGTCCTTGCCGGATCAAGCTTGCGGGATTTACTGAAGTTGACTGCCGCTTCGGACGACTCTTCCCGTAGGGCTAAACTGGATTGCCCACTGGTCATTACCAGATACACATCGGCCAGTATCTCTGCATCCAGCAGCGCACCATGCAAGTCCCGCTGCGTGTTATCGACGCCATAGCGCTTGCACAGCGCATCGAGGTTGTTGCGCTGGCCCGGATGCTTTTCCCTGGCGAGGACAAGGGTGTCAAGCACAGTACAGACGCTGTTCATAGACTGATTCGAGGACGAGAGAGTCAGTTCACTGTCCAAAAATCCGATATCAAAAGGGGCGTTATGAATAATCAACTCAGTCCCTGTCACAAATTCAAGAAATTCCTCCTCAATTTCTTTAAAACGCGGCTTATCGGATAAAAACTGCCGGGTCAGCCCGTGTACTTCTATAGCGGCCTCATCAATATCGCGATCGGGATTCAGGTAGCAATGAAAATTTCTGCCGGTCAGCCGTCGGTTGTCTATCTCTACGCAACCGATTTCGATAATCCGGTGCCCCTGTTTCGGATCGAGACCAGTGGTTTCTGTGTCCAATACGATTTGTCGCATGTTTAGAACATTGCTCCTTTTTCCTTGCCTAGCAATCCGGCCAGCGGCAATCGCGCCGTCATCCACCAGACTCCGGTGCAATCAGCTCATCGATCCCTCGATTAGCCAGCTGATCCGCTATTTCGTTTTCCGGATGCCCACTGTGGCCCTTGACCCATTGCCAACTGATTTCATGCTGAGACGCCAGGGCGTCGAGCCGCCGCCAGAGTTCAGCATTGAGCACCGGTTTTTTACTGGCAGTTTTCCAGTTCCGCTTTTTCCAGTTCGGCATCCATTCGGTGATGCCTGACAGGACATACTTGGAATCTGTGGTGATGACCACACGACAGGGTTTCTTTAATGCTTCGAGTCCCATGATTACCGCCATCAATTCCATCTGGTTATTAGTCGTGAAGGCCTCGCCGCCATAGAGTTCTTTCTCGGCCTCGCCAAAACGGAGAAGCACCCCCCAACCGCCTTTGCCAGGATTACCCCGGCAGGCGCCATCGGTAAACATCTCAACTGCCTCAGTCACCGCCACCCTCCCCTCAGTGAATAGTCACGCGGATATTCTCAGCGGCAGGCACTCCCAATGAGCCTGAGCGCAAGGGTCGCCAGCGCGGCACAATCGGCGTGATCGGCACAATCTGCTTCACGCACTGAATCACGTAAATACCGCCGAATGGCAACTGCGTTCCAGCTCCGAATCGTTCAATCCGATTGGCGTGGGTGAGGATTTTGGTAAACTTTGTCGGAGGAGAATACAAACCAAGCTCAGTAGACTTCAGCTGCAGATTCAGCAGTTGAAGCCAGTCAGTCAGGCGGCCTCTCGAGATAAACTTGCCGCACCAGGGAATCTGATTACGACTTCGGAGCAGCTTGGCCAAACCCCAGAGACTGCCCGGGTTAAACCCTATAATCAGCATATGGCCACCCGGCCTTAACACCCGGGTTGCTTCTCTCAGCAAGCGATGCGTCTGCTCGGTGAAATCCAGCGCATGATGCAGCACCACCACATCAACACTGTCACTGGTCACGGGCAACTCTTCGCTGAGCGCAACCGGATGCGCACTCCCTGCACGCCAGGCAGGTCTGAACATGACTTTGTGCCCTACCGGACTGTCGGCGATGAGAGAAAATTCCTCATGACAGCCAATCTGGAGTATGTGATAGCCAAACAGCCTGCTGATCAGCTGATCAGTAATGGCTTTCTCAGCGGCCCATACAGATTGCCCGAGTGGCGAGCGAAACCAGTCTCCGATTCGATCGGTGAGATCATCCGTATCATGATAACCGTGTATGAGACGACGCCGCGTCTCATGCTTGGAGAAAATTTTCATAAAGGAAACCGCCCGTTAGCCCGAGGGATTCTATCTCGGAGAAGCACTAAGCACCAGTAGAATCAAGTGATCGTAAATCTATGATATTGAACAGTATTTAGTTAGAATTGTGGGCTCATCAATTCAGGAATCGCCAGCCTCATGTTCAACTCGATTCATCCCATACCGGCCTTTCTGGACAACTACATCTGGGCCATCACCAATCAGCAGAACAGCGAACTGGCTGTTGTTGATCCCGGTGATCCGGCGCCTGTCATCCAATATGCCGAGCAACATGGACTTACGCTCAGTCATATCCTGATTACACATCATCACAAAGACCACACCGGAGGCCTGCCGGAACTGCAGCGCTATAGCCAGCCCAGAGTGATCGGGCCCCGTTCCAGCCAGATTCAGGGGATCACTAAACCCGTCGCCGATGCAGACACGTTCGAACTTTTCGGCGTGGAATTGACGGTAATTGAGGTGCCAGGACACACTCTGGATCATATCGCTTTCGCAGCAGTGAACTGCGGCAGGCCCCTGGTGTTCTGCGGTGACACGCTTTTCGCCGGAGGTTGTGGCCGTCTCTTTGAAGGACATCCTCAGATGATGAGCGAGTCGCTGAATAAGCTGTCGAGCCTGGATGGAGCCACCGAGGTGTACTGCACTCACGAATATACGCTGGCGAATCTGGCCTTCGCTACAGCAGCTGACCCGGACAATGAGAAGCTCCGGGCGCGCCTGGCAGTAGAGCAGAAAAAACGGGAACTCGGACAACCTACTTTACCCTCTACCATTCAGTTAGAGCGGGAGACAAATCCATTCTTACGCTGCGAAAATGCTGACATTATCCAAGTACTGCGGCAAAGATCAGTCACGTCTCTCGAAACGCCGGCCGAGGTATTCGGTGCACTTCGCAGCTGGAAAGACAATTTCTGATATGCGCCCTGCCTCAGTCTCGTGAATAGCATGCTAAAGACAGCTCGGTTGCGAACCCTCGCGAGCTGGTGTCTTTGCATGATTCTTGCGTCGTGCCAGGTCAACCAGACTCAAGACGACAGCGCTCATCAAGCAACCCAGCGTTTGCCGGTTAAATCGAAAGAAACAGTGCCGGAATTTCAAGCTGCTCCCCGCGACGAGCTCACTTCGGAACATGCAATCACCTATTTCAGCCTTTGGGAGCGAATCAGAGCCTCTCTTTCACTCCAGCCGGCATATTCCCACCCTCGTGTACTAGAGCAAGCAACGCGTTACGCTGGCAATCAGGAATATTTTAATGTGATCGCTGAGCGCGCCGCTCCATTTCTCCATGGCATCGTCAGCGAAGTAGAAAGTCGCGGCCTTCCCATGGAAATAGCCCTTTTACCGTTCGTCGAGAGTGCATTTTCTCCTGACGCCCGGTCTCGCGAAGGCGCGGTGGGACTGTGGCAATTTATGCCCGGCACCGCCCGCGCTTATGGCCTGCAACAAGATTGGTGGTATGACGGCAGGCGAGACCCCGGAGCCTCGACTACGGCAGCGCTGGACTACTTACAATTCCTCCACAACGAGTTCGATCAGGACTGGCTTATTGCGCTCGCTGCCTACAACACTGGCAGCAGAAACATCAGACGCACACTGCGACGCGAGGGTGTCCAGATCGAAGAAGCCGACTTTTGGAAACTGCCCCTCAATGCAGAAACAAGCGCGCATGTACCGCGCCTGCTTGCACTGGCCAGTGTGATAGCCAAGCCGGAGGCTTTCTCCATAGAACTCGCAGTATTGTCTGACAGCGAGCCACTATCCTATGTCGATATAGGCCGCCAGATTGAATTGGAGCAGATCGCATCTCTTACTGACCTTGAATTAGAGTGCGTTCAAACACTCAATCCAGGTTATCTGAGATGGGCCACGCATCCGCAATTTCCGCAGCAGATCGCGGTCCCAAGGGACAGACGGGCACTGCTTGAGAGGGGCCTTGCTCAGCTTGAACCCAGTCGCTTCGTCACCTGGGAGCATTACGCGATCCAGCCGGGCGACACCCTGAGCGAAATTGCGCAACAACTTGGCACGTCCGCCGAAACACTTAGGGTCATTAACAATCTCCAGGGGTCTAGGATAATCGCTGGCGAGTCCTTGCTGATACCTCGGGGAAGCAGATTGCCCACTTTGGCTGAACTCAGAAATCGACGTCCTTTAAATGAGCGCAGACAACAACCGGACATTCCGGATTTCTATACGGTCCGTCGCGGAGACAACTTGTGGAGCATTGCCCGGCGGTTCGACCTGCGATCTGCTGACATTGCTGCAAACAATCACCTGGAACTGGATTCATTGCTGCAGCCCGGCCAGGTGCTGGACTTGGAATTCGCTCGAAACGCGACGGCTGATAGACCGTTAACTATACCACGCTCCGATCTCTATTGGGTCCGTCCTGGAGATTCTCTGAGCCAGATCGCGCAACGTTTCGAACTGGATACAGCAGACTTGCTGCGTTGGAATGGGCTGACGAATAATGATCTAATCTATCCGGGACAAAAACTCATCCTCTCACCGCGATAAGGACTGTTACGCAGCTATGACCGCTCCCCTATCTTCTACTGGCGATGACACAGCTTTCTTTGGCCACCCTACCGGCCTCTCTACACTCTTCTATACCGAAATGTGGGAGCGCATGAGTTACTACGGAATGAGAGCGCTGCTGGTGCTCTACATGACTCTGAGTATTCAGGACGGCGGGTTAGGAATTACAGTTGCGTCCGCGACCGCGATATACGGACTTTATACAGGCGCTGTCTACTTCATGGGATTGCCCGGCGGATGGATAGCTGACCGCATGATCGGTAGTCAGAATGCCATCTGGTATGGCGGCATCATTATCATGTGTGGGCACCTGTTGCTGGCGATCCCGCATGACAGCACGTTTTTTATCGGATTGATATTCGTCGTAGCCGGCACCGGTCTTCTCAAACCAAATATCGGCGCGCTGGTAGGTCAGCTGTATCCGACCGGCGATGAGCGAAGAGATTCCGGATATACGCTGTACTACATGGGCATCAACATCGGATCCATCATTGGCTATCTGGTGTGCGGCTGGCTGCAGGTTAACGTCGGCTATCACTGGGCGTTCGGGGCAGCAGCCATCGGCATGGGGGCAGGCCTCATACAATTCCGACTCTCAGTGGGAAAGTTACACGGTCACGGCGCAAACCCTACCGTAAAACTCAGCCCACCCGGCATGAGGAGAACCCAGCTCGCGCTTTTGACTGCCCTGGCGCTGACCGCAGGCCTGACTTATCTCATTATGAGCGGCAGTGTCGCCATCGACCCCGTTTCACTGGCGCAGTATGTTGCATTGCTCATCACAGTGGTTTTTCTCGGGTATTATGCGGCAATTTATCTGTTCACTGATTTGACAGACGCTGAAAAAAAGTCGCTTGGCGCTTTGTTTCTGGTTTGCGTTGCTTCGACCTTTTTCTGGGCAGGCTTCGAACAGGCCGGGTCTTCTCTGAACTTATTCGGACGGGATTATACTGATCGCTTCATCAGCAGCTTCGAAATACCACCCGCCTGGTTTCAATCCGCCAATTCCTTTTTTATTGTACTGCTGTCACCTTTTTTTGCGGCACTGTGGATCAACCTCACCAAACGAATGATCAACCCGTCCTATGGGCTCAAGTGCGCAGTTGGACTGATTATTATGGCAAGCGGCTTTATCGTTATGTTCTTCGCCGCCCAGGTCGCTGCTTCAGGATTGCAGGCTGCGCCCTACTGGCTTATCGCAACCTATTTCCTGCACACCGTTGGGGAACTCTGCCTGAGCCCTGTCGCGCTCAGCGCAGTGAGCAAATTGTCCCCGAAACGTTATGCCGGCCAGATGATGGGGGTCTTCACACTGACCTACTCAATCGGCAGCGTTGTAGCTGGGCTGGTCGCAGGGAATTTTGACCCAGAAAATATTCAGCAAATGCCAAATCTGTACCTGCAGATCTCGATGTTTTCTATCGCCGCAGGACTCGTTATTGCGTTTTGCACCCTTGGCACAAGACACTGGGAGTCCGCTTTAGATAGAGCCAATGCCTAGACCACAGGCCAATTAAGCAGGCAAACCACCCTGTCGTATTCCGAAGACGCAAGCAGGCACAAAAACGCGAAAATCACACATCTGAAAGGGACCAACACATGGGCTTTCTAACAAACAAAAAAATTCTCATTCTAGGGGTAGCCAGCAAGCTTTCTATCGCCTCGGGAATCGCGGCCGCCATGCGCCGGGAAGGGGCTGAACTGGCGTTTACCTATCAAAACGAAAAGCTGAAGGATCGCGTCATTGGATTTGCGGAGCAATGGGGCTCTGATCTTGTTTATCCTTGCGATGTCACCGAAGACAGCCAGATTGAAGATCTGATGTCTGGAATTTCTGATGCCTGGGATGGCCTTGATGGCATCGTCCACTGCCTCGCCTTTGCGCCGGGCAGTGAACTCGACGGAAATTACGTCGACATTACGACACGGTCCGGGTTCTTGCTGGCACATGAAATCAGTTCCTACAGTTTTGTTGCCCTCGCAAAGGCCGGCAAAGAGCTCATGTCCGGTCGTCAGGGATCCCTGCTCACCCTGAGCTACCTCGGAGCCATGCGTAGCCTGCCAAACTATAATGTTATGGGCCTGGCGAAAGCCAGCCTGGAGGCGAATGTGAGGTACATGGCAGCAAGCCTTGGCCCTGAGGGCACCCGTGTCAATGCCATTTCAGCTGGTCCCATAAGGACTCTCGCAGCCTCGGGCATTAAAAGTTTCCGGAAGATGCTCGACTATAATGCAAGACAAACGCCGTTGCGTCGAAACGTGACCATTGATGAAGTCGGAAATGCAGCCGCCTTCCTGAGTTCGGATCTGGCGTCGGGTATATCGGGCGAAATCTTGTACGTTGATGGCGGTTTTAACACCACCGCCATGGGTGATTTGAGTTCAGACTAACGCATGAGGACACCGTGTCTCTGCCTGTCTCAACCTTCCTCTCATAGGGGCGGGACAGACCTAGAATGTCTCTTCGAGCAAGGGTGCGGTGATATCTGAATTTTCCCTCAGGCTGTTCAAAAAGGACTGATAGTCACTGACCCCGAGGTCAGATTCCAAAGAACCGACCAAACGCTCTCGATCAGACTCTGGGATTGCACTCAATTCCCCGACATTAACCTTATTCAACTCGACCAGCACGTAAGTACCATTGGACAGACTGATGTTTGAAATGCTGGCAGAATCCTCAGGTGCCGGCAGGGAGAATACATGCTCGAGTATTTCACGGTTGACGGTAAAAGCGTTTCGATCAACCCCCTCAGCATCTATCCATTCCAGCTCATTTTCCTGCAAAAGGTTGTCTATATCTTCGCCATTTTCCCTCGAAGTGAGCAACCGCTCCCCCAATTCAGAAACTGCGTCTCGCTCTTTTTCTGTTCGCAGAATAACCGAAATCTCTGCTGCGACTTCTTCCAATGGCAAAAGTGACGAATCGTTGAACTGCGCCAGTCGCAGCACCATGGCCTGGTTATCACCGATCTCGATGACATCGCTGTTGTTGCCATCGAGAATCACTTCATCAGAAAAGGCAGCATCCAGCACTGCGGTATTGGCAAACAGGCCAGAACCTCCTGCCCGAGTCACCGAACTGGCGCTTTGAATCACTAGCCCCAACTGCTCAGAGATAGTCAGTAGATCTCCTGTCTCGAACGCCAAATTAGACAGGTCTTCAATCCGCTCAGCAAACAGCAGATCCACTTCTGCACTCTTAAGCTCCCGCTCAATCCTGTCTCTTACCTCATCGAAAGGTTGATAGACATTTTCAGCATCTTCAGTGAGCTTGAGCAAATGCACGCCAAATTCGGAAACGACCGGCTCAGAAATCTCATCCAGCGACAGAGCTTCGAGCGCATCCTCCAAAGGTTCCGGGAACGCTGTCCCGTCGGTGTAACCGATGTCTCCGCCCTCTTCTGCCGATACCGTATCGGACGACAATTCAAGTGCGAGAGCCGCAAAATCCTCACCATCCAGCAAGCGTTGCCGTGTCTCAGAAGCAAGCTGCACCGCTGCCTCTTCGGATAAATCACTGCTCAGCTCAAAAAGAATATGAGAGGCACGTTTTTCAGAAGACCCTTCAAAATCGGCCCGCTGGGCCTCGTACTGAGCGAGGACCTCGGACTCAGGGACCGCGATTTCTTCCGAAATCACATTTCTGTCAAGTACGACATAGCTGAGGTCGACTGATTCCTCTTGAGTAAATTCAGCCGGATTTGATGCATAGTAATTTTGGATTTCTTCCTGTGATATGGGTGTTCCCAGCGTACGGGTACCCAGCGTGACAGACACATACCTGAAGTCACGTGTCTGCTGCATTAGCGCAGCGATAGATTCAAGCTCGGCATCAGTCACAAAATTTGAAGCAGAGTAGGCGTTCGCCAATTGTCCGAGCAAAATGCTCCGGCTCAGGGCATCTCGATAGAGCGCGATGCTGTATCCCTGGCTTGCCATTGTTCGAACGGCCAGATCACTGTCGAAAACCCCATTGATCTGGAAGCTGGGGTTCTCAAGAATGGCCCGATCCACCCGATTCGAGGAAACAATCATGTCCGACCGCTCAACAGACTGTTTCATGACCGTCTCTTCAATCAGCTGATTGAGGGCGATTTGCTCCAGCAACTGCTGATCAAACTCTGCCCCGCCGAGAGATGCCAGCAGATTCTGCGTATTAACCTGCAGCTGCGCTTCGGTAATTTCTTCGCCATTCACTTCAGCAACGGGAGGAGAAGCTACAAATCCCCCGATCAGCCATTCAACGCCTGTCAGCGCGAAAATGGCAACAATAAACCCGATGATCACTTTAGCGATCACGCCCTGGGAATTTTCACGAATATCTTGAAGCATAATTACCGTCAACCCGCTCTACGTTCTACAAAATTGCCAGGGGGGGCCTGGCCCATTACCGCGCACTCAGTCTGAGCTGCCAAATTCGTTGCAACAGCGATGTTAATCACACCGGTCGCATTTCACACCGGCGCTTCTTTCAGCACTAGCGCAACACCAAGTTTCCGGGTCTCCCGAACCAACTAAAAAGGCGCATCGAAGATGCGCCTCTAAAGTGCCCTTTGCGGCCTCAGCTTTCGCTGGCGGCAGACCGCAGACTGTTACCCTTCGTGCTAGGAATTCACAGAGTCTTTCAGCGCTTTGCCCGCCTTGAAACTGGGAACCTTGGCAGCTTTGATTTCAATTGGGGCACCCGTTTGAGGATTTCGACCAGTCCGCGCGGCCCGATCTTTCGTTGCAAACGTACCAAAGCCTACGAGAACAACAGGGTCATCTTTTTTCAAAGAGTCTGTAATGGTATCAAGCATGGCATCAATCGCCCGCCCGGCTGCTGCCTTAGGCAGATCTGCACTAGCGGCGACCGCATCTATCAGTTCTGATTTATTCACGTTATCCCCTTTTCTGAGTTGAAGTTCTTCTTGAGCAAAATCTGACTTCTCTTATCGCGGCGTGATGCCCAACCTTTCTTTCACACCGACAGAGTTGTTACGTTTCGCCTGACAATCCACTCGCTTTAGCGAGTTTGGCAGCAACCGTGCTTGGGCCAGGCTACAGCTACACGCCCATTAGCTTTACTCGCCATCAATTAAACCAAGCGGTGAAAAGCGGTGTCAACAAAAACACCCAGTATTAATGGGTATTGATGGGCTTTTCTTCACCACCCTGGTCTGTCTCTTCGCCTGACGACTCGGTCTCAGGTATGGATTCGGCATCAACAGTTGCGGGGGTCGGCTGATACTGCAGCGCGTGCTCGAGAACTTCATCGATCCAGCGAACGGGCACAATCTGCAGGTCAGATTTAATATTGTCCGGGATATCCGCAAGGTCGCGCTCATTATCTGCCGGAATCAGAACAGTCTTTATGTTGCCCCGATGTGCGGCGAGCAATTTTTCTTTAAGCCCCCCTATTTTCAGAACCTGCCCTCGGAGGGTGATTTCGCCCGTCATCGCGACATCTGACTTAACCGGGATGTCGGTCAGTACTGATACAAGGGCGGTACACATGCCGATTCCCGCACTGGGCCCGTCCTTTGGGGTCGCCCCTTCCGGAACATGTATATGAAGATCGAATTTTTCATGAAAATTGGCATCAAGTCCCAGCGCTTTTGCTCGGCTTCTCACCACGGTAAACGCCGCCTGAATAGACTCTTGCATGACGTCCCCGAGCGAACCGGTTTTGATCGTCTTTCCTTTACCTTCAACAGCGCTGGACTCAATGGTAAGAAGCTCCCCGCCGACTGATGTCCACGCCAGGCCGTTAACCTGACCGACGACGTTCTGCTCTTCAGCCTTGCCATAATCGTACTTTCGCACTCCAGAATACACCTCAAGTGCTTCAAGAGTGATCTTGCCGTCATGAGCCTGATCGCTAACGACACTTTCCTTGACGACTTTCCGGCATATTTTGGCGATTTCACGCTCCAGGCCCCTCACACCGGCCTCCCGGGTGTAGTAGCGAATGAGCCCCCGGATCGCTTCCTCGGTGAATTCGAGTTCACCTTCACGCAATCCGTTATTTTTCTTTTGCTTGGGGATCAGATAACGCTCGGCGATATTGACCTTTTCATCCTCGGTATAGCCCGGGATGCGAATGACCTCCATCCGATCAAGGAGGGGCTCCGGGATGTTCATGCTGTTCGACGTGCATACGAACATGACCTCGGAAAGGTCGTAATCTACCTCCAGATAATGGTCATTAAAGTTGTGATTTTGCTCGGGGTCCAGCACCTCAAGCAGCGCTGAAGCAGGGTCTCCCCGGTTATCCATTCCCATCTTGTCGATTTCGTCCAGTAGAAACAGCGGGTTTTTGACGCCCACTTTCGACAATTTCTGAAGCAACTTGCCCGGCAAAGAACCGATATACGTTCGTCTGTGACCTCTGATTTCTGCTTCATCTCTGACACCGCCGAGGGCCATCCTGATAAACTTGCGGTTGGTAGATCGGGCGATCGACTCACCCAGAGACGTTTTACCAACGCCCGGTGGACCCACGAGACACAGGATTGGGCCCTTCAGCTTCTTCACCCGTTTCTGCACCGCGAGATACTCCAGGATTCTCTCTTTCACGTCCTGCAGCCCGTAGTGATCATCCTCAAGAATTGCTTCTGCTTTCGGCAAGTCAAGGCGTACCTTGCTGCGCTTTTTCCAGGGCACGCTGATCATCCAGTCCAGATAAGTCCTGACCACGGAAGCCTCTGAGGACATCGGCGACATCATCTTCAATTTGTTCAGCTCTGTCGTAGCTTTATCCTTGGCCTCTTTTGGCATTCCTGCTTCGTCGATTTTAAGTTTGAGCTCTTCTGCTTCATTAGGAACATCCTCCAGCTCTCCCATCTCCTTCTGGATCGCCTTCATCTGCTCATTCAGATAGTACTCGCGCTGACTTTTCTCCATTTGCTTCTTGACCCGGCCGCGGATGCGCTTCTCGACCTGAAACAGATCGATCTCTGACTCGATCAACGCCATGAGATGCTCAATGCGAGCCGGTAAAGCCGGCAACTCCAGTAGATTCTGTTTTTCTTCGAGCTGCAGGGACATATGCGAGGCAATCGTATCCACCAGCCTGCCCGGCTCATCGATGCTGGAAATCGAGGTCATAACCTCGGGTGGGATTTTTTTGCTCAGCTGAACGTACTGATCAAACTGAGACAGCAGCGAACGGATGAGCAGGCCGGACTCCTTATCTGGCACCTCAGCAGTCTGAAGCTGCTTGGTTTCAGCCTTAAAGAACTCATCATCGTGGATCACAGTTTTGATCATCGCCCGCGCAATACCTTCTACCAGCACCTTCACGGTACCGTCCGGCAGGCGTATCAACTGCAGTATCGTGGCTATCGTGCCAATACTGAAAAGATCATCTGCACCGGGCTCATCATCTGAGGCGTTTTTTTGCGCAACAAGCAGTATCTGCTTGTCATTAGCCATCGCCACCTCAAGCGCTTTAATCGATTTTGGCCGCCCCACAAAGAGCGGCTGGACGATTTGAGGATAGACAACGACGTCTCTGAGGGGAAGTAAGGGGTACTGAGAATTGCTCGCGGAATCAGAGGGTAAGCTCATAGGGTACTCGTTAGTTAGGCATAGGCCGGCGTTCTATCTAAGACATAGAGTCGCTGGGCCAGAAATCAAGTCGATGCCGGGGATTATTCGTCCGCCACGGATTTGCTGGTCGGTTCAGCGTTCTCATACATCAGCAGTGGCTCAGACTCGCCCTGAATGACCGCTTCATCGATGATGACCTTGCTGACAGCCTCGAGCGAGGGGATTTTATACATCGTATCCAGCAAGACGGCTTCCATAATCGAGCGCAGACCTCTCGCACCCGTTTTCCTTTCCTTGGCCTTGCGCGCTACCGCCCGTAATGCATCATCCCGGAACTGTATCTCGACCCCCTCCATCTCAAACAGCTTGCTGTACTGCTTGGTGAGACTGTTTTTCGGCTCTTTGATGATCCGAACCAACGCGTCAAGATCCAGCTCATCAAGGGTCGCAATCATAGGCAGACGACCGACAAATTCCGGAATCAATCCGTACTTGACCAGATCCTCGGGCTCCACGCCACTGAGGGTTTCTCCGAGGTTGTCTTCGTTGTCCTGACTGCGCACTTCTGCACTGAACCCGATACCGCTTTTCTGAGACCTGTCCCGGATCACCTTGTCCAAGCCGGCAAAAGCGCCCCCACAAATGAACAGAATGTTGGCGGTATCTACCTGTAAGAACTCCTGTTGAGGATGCTTGCGCCCCCCCTGCGGTGGGACAGAGGCCACGGTGCCTTCAATGAGTTTCAGCAGCGCCTGCTGGACCCCTTCGCCCGAGACGTCTCTGGTGATCGAGGGATTGTCCGACTTACGCGATATCTTGTCGATCTCGTCAATATAGACAATGCCAATCTGAGCTTTTTCAACGTCATAGTCACATTTTTGCAGAAGTTTCTGAATGATGTTTTCAACGTCTTCGCCAACGTAGCCGGCTTCAGTCAGTGTTGTGGCATCTGCAATCGTGAATGGAACATCAAGCAGCCGGGCCAGGGTCTCTGCCAGCAGGGTTTTTCCGGTCCCGGTCGGGCCGACCATCAGGATATTGCTCTTACCGAGCTCCACGTCTTGACTGGATTTATCGTAATTCAGCCGCTTGTAGTGATTGTAGACCGCCACCGCAAGCACCTTCTTGGCGCTATCCTGACCAATGACATATTCGTCCAACGTACTCTTGATCTCTTCCGGGATCGGCAGCTTGCGCGCCCCTGAATCGGAGTCTTTCTCCTGAATTTCTTCCCGGATGATGTCGTTGCAGAGGTCAACACATTCGTCGCAGACGAATACGGAAGGGCCTGCGATGAGTTTTCGGACTTCGTGCTGACTTTTGCCGCAGAAGGAGCAGTACAACAGCTTACCGTTGTCTTCGCCTTTGCTGTATTTGTCGTCTGACATAAATGATTACTACCCAAAACACGTCCCGGTCAAAAGGGATCGTTACTGCTGGACTTTTAGACACTAACCGCGCTGCAAAGCATTACGTCTGTCGGTTGCCTCTGTGAGCCTTAAACTAAGGCATTGGAGCGCGATTGCAAGCGAAAATTGACCGCTATACCTTGCTTTCCGCCTTATCTACTTTATCTACACGTCGCTCAATTACTTTATCAATCAGGCCATACTCGAGGGCTTCGCCCGCGCTCATGAAATTGTCCCGCTCCGTGTCCCGTGCAATCCGTTCTTCATCTTGCCCAGTATGCTCCGCCAAAAGAACATTAAGTTTCTTTCGTATCTTTATGATTTCATTGGCTTGTATTTCAATGTCTGATGCCTGCCCCTGAGCACCGCCGCTGGGTTGATGTATCATCATCCGTGCGTGTGGCAGCGCAAGGCGCTTACCTGCCGCGCCGCCAGCCAGCAGCATGGCACCCATGCTGGCCGCTTGACCGATGCACATGGTGCTCACATCAGGTCGGATGAACTGCATGGTGTCATAGATAGACAGACCTGCTGTCACTGACCCCCCAGGGGAATTAATGTACAGATGAATGTCTTTGTCAGGATTTTCGGACTCCAGGAATAACATCTGGGCAACAATCAGGTTGGCCATATGATCCTCAACCGGCCCAGTCATGAAGATCACCCGATCTTTAAGCAGGCGCGAATAAATATCATAAGAGCGCTCGCCGCGAGCAGTTTGCTCCACCACCACGGGCACCAGTGCGGCTGCGGGATCCATTGAGCGACTCGGCATGGCAACTGTTCCTTCTGAAAAGTGTGTTTTATGAAAGGGGCTTCGCACCGGGTTTTTGTCGGGTGTCATCCCGGACGGCTGCCCTGAATATTCGGTGAAGTGACGAGATCAACGGTTAAGCCGTGTCTTCCGCTTCGCCGCCCTGTGACTCGGGCTTTATAACGTCCTGGTATGACACCTCTTTATCGGACACCTGCGCCTGCTCGATGATATAGTCAAAGACCTGATCTTCAATCACTGATGACTCGATTCCCTGCAGCTGCTCTTCGTTGCTGTAGTACCACTTTACAACCTCCTCCGGTGACTCGTATGTGGCAGCTATCTCCTCTACCGCATCCCTGACTTTGTCCGCGTCAGCCTGAATGCTTTGTTGCGAGATCACCTCACCCAAAATAAGCCCCAGAGTGACCCGGCGTTTGGCCTGCTCCCGAAAAAGGTCGTCTGGCATACTGTGAGGATCAAACCCCTGACCCCCTCCCATCTGCTGCACGGTTTGATGCTTCAGCTGATGAATTTCGTTACTCATCAAAGCCGCCGGAATCGCGACCTCCAAATCTGAAATCAACGCATCCATCAGCGTTGTTTTGAGCTTGTTGCGCGAAGCAGTTTTCATTTCGCGCTGCATGTTGTTGCTGACTTCCTCGCGAAATGCCTCCATGCCGCCCTCTTCCACGCCGAAGCTCTTAAAAAAGTCTTCGTTAACCTCGGGCAGGCTCTGCTCGCTCACTGTGTTAAGCGTGAGTTCGAACTCAACTTCAGCCCCAGCCAGTTCTTCACTGTGATATTCATCAGGAAACTTAAGCTGCAGGGTAAAGTCCTCACCCGCGCTCTTTCCGATTACGCCATCCTCGAAGCCGGGGATCATTCGCTCGGAGCCCAGGACCAGATTCTGCCCAGCCGCTTTACCCCCCTGAAACTCCTCACCTTCTTTTTTGCCGACATAGTCGATGTTGACCATATCTCCGTCGGCAGCGGCCCGCTCGACAGGCACCCACGTCTGACGCTGTTTGCGAAGAGTTTCGATCATTTCGTCGATATCGTCGTCTGAAACCTCAGCAACAAGGCGCTCTGCTTTGATGGCTGCGAAATCGGGCAATTCAATCTCGGGGTACACCTCAAAAACAGCGACAAATTCAACGTCCTTCCCTTCATCCATGCTCGTGGGTTCGATGCGAGGTTGCCCTGCCGGCTTCAGGCTTTCCTGTGCGATGGCCTCAAAGTAGGTTTGGTTCATTAGCTCTCCAACCACTTCCTGACGCACGCCTTTTCCGAACTTATTTTTTACCACCTTAAGCGGCACCTTGCCCTGGCGGAACCCATTGAGGCGGATTGTCTGCGCAGCTTCCTGAAGCCGGGCATTGACTGCCGTATCGACACGATCCCCTGGTATCGCTATCGTTAACTTTCGTTCTAGACCTTCAGTCGTCTCTACTGAAACCTGCATGTTTTAACCTCGTTCGATTCATCATCGCTGCCGCTCGACGCCGGCGACCGGTTGCCTTGAGCCCGTGCTGCTACCTACAATTGCCCGCAAAGATTCGACCAGGGCGCATAAGGCACTCTGTTTTCGAATAATTTCAATAACTTACAGTGATACACCAGGCGAGCAAAGAGCGCGATTTTCCCACATCAATTTGGGGACTGCAACGCCTGTCGGGCTTGCTGTTTGAACAGGCTGCCAGAGCGAATTGAAAAGTCCGACTGTGCTGGCACTGTTCGGACGACAGATCAGGAAATCGATATCAAGTAGACTACACTTTCTGCTCGGAGACTGAGTGACTGAACTGAGATGCCGCAACGCGACAAGAGCAATACCTTTTCCGTGGAAATACCAGGTGCGACCTCCCGAACAGTCGGGGTCATTCTCGCTGGCGGTCGTTCAAGACGAATGGGGGCGAGTAAACCCGAACAAATACTTGCTGGCAGGAGTCTGCTTGAGCACGTAGTAAGACGCGCCGAACATCAGGTGGACGAACTGATCCTGTCGAGTAACTCCTCTTCGGCTTTTTATCGGCAATTCGGACTCCCCATCGTTCCGGACCGAGACGACTCACAGAGCGGCCCGCTGTTGGGCATTGCCACCGCAATGGACTGGGTCGTCGACCAGCAGGCAAGGAACAGGCCCTTGCCGCTGCTTGCCTGCTTCCCAGTCGATGTCCCCATTTTTCCGGACAACGTGGTTGCGCAACTCAAACATGCGCTTTCGATTCAGAGCAGGCAGGTCGCCGTTGCCTGTCAGGCCGGTCAGCTACAGCCGCTCTTCTCGTTATGGCACTGCACATCGGCCGCAACAATCAAAAAGGCACTCGGTGCGGGCGTTTTTGGCCCGAAACCGCTGTTGCCGGAACTTGACTCTGTAGTCGTTGACATAGCGTGCAGCTCAGCGTTTGATTTCACCAATCTGAACACCCAACAGGATATGCTGGCGCTGGCCGGCAAACTTTGAGAAGCTATAGACTGGAGCGTCTCGCTCGAGACTGCGGGTTGGCATCACTGCTCGCGATGGTCGTTAAAAGTCTTGACTTCCCTGATCATCGGAAACAAATCGTCAAAACGGAGTCTCGAAATATAGGCTCACGCTCACAAATCACTTCGCGACATTGCCTTACCCTGTAGCGCTGGCTTTCGCGAAGACCGGATCCTCACTTACAGGGCAGAATGACATGAAAAAGCTGACATCGATGCAGATGAACCAGGGAGGAACCCAGGATCAGCAGACAGAGATCTACAGTCAGGACAATCTCTGGTATTACCAGACCGACACAGGTCAGAAAATCGGTCCTTTCAGATACCAATCTGAAGCGCAGAGCAATCTGAACAAATTTTTGTCTGAACTGAAACAGCGCCTCGACGCCGGTCCGGAATAGCCAAAGCTCAGACATTGGGCAGTCAACCACGTGATAATTGCGATTCTGCGCGATAATCGTAACGCAATTGCAGGTCAAGCTACCCACTCCGTTAATCTCTACCATGCAAACGAAGACCCACAGAATCCGCGAGGCGGCAGACATAATGGCCGTAAGTTCACGGGGCTGGCATATAATCTGCTCTACCGACTCAGTGCTCAGCACACGCCTTACGTCCGTGCTTCCATTCAGGATGTCGAACATGACAGCGAGCATCCCGTTTTCTTCAACACCATCCGGTCTGACGACAATGAAACAGTAACGGCCGGCTGGTTATGGACGGTAGCCAGAAACCTTGTCGTCACCGGAGAGGCATCATATACCGACAACAAAAGCGATATTGAGTTGTTTGATTACTCCCGATTCAGATATCAGCTTGGCTTCAGGTATCAATTTTAATGACAGAAAACCCGCACCTCAGGCGTTAAGGCTGAGTCAGAGTACGCCAGAAAGCGTCATGACATTTTTATGCCCGAATCGCCAAAGCGAGATGCCCTGCCTTATCCGCCTCCGGCACATCGTTCGCATCACTCTTTGCCGGCTTTGCCGTCGAAGTCGAGCGAAGCAGAGTTAATACAGTAGCGCAGTCCAGTCTCGGGAGGTCCGTCGGGAAAAACATGCCCCAGATGTGACTCACACTTGCCGCAGATAACTTCCGTGCGAATCATGCCATGGGAATGATCCGCGACCTCTCTGACGCTCTCCGAACCAGCCGGCTGATAGAAACTCGGCCATCCTGAACCGGAGTCGTACTTGGTCTCTGACAGAAACAGAGTCTCTCCGCAGGCAGCACAGAGATAACTCCCCTCATCTTTGAGGTCCCAGTATTTTCCCGAAAAGGCCCGCTCAGTTCCCTTTTCCCTGAGGACATGAAACTGATGCGGATCAAGCTCCTCCCGCCAGTCAGCTTCCGTTTTACTGAGACCGGGTTTGCCGGCCTTTTCTGTTTCATCGTGCATTTTTACTGTTCTCCAAGGCTCGGTGCCGATGGCTGCAAATTCCGACTCACTGGTTTGCTGTTGTCTTCAGTCCCGCCTGCCCGGCGCCTCAGTTTTAGCTGACACCGTAAAGAGCGACTTCAGACAAGCTGAGGTATACTAAGTCTAAGCGAAAGCCGAGCCTCATCCAAATATCGGCGTGCGATTCCGCGTCGCCGCGCATAAGGTTGACCATGAATTCCAAGAAACCACCAGCGTCTCTGTACGCCACGAGCATTGCTCAGTCAGTCAAACTCAATAATGTTTGTTACGACATCCGAGGCCCGGTGCTGGAGCAGGCCGCTCGTCTCGAAGAGGAAGGCCAGCAGATTCTGAAGCTGAATATCGGCAACCCAGCGCCTTTCGGGTTCAATGCACCGGACGAGATACTTTACGATGTCATTCACAACTTAGCAGACGCCCAAGGTTATTCTGACTCAAAGGGTCTCTACCCGGCTCGAAAGGCAGTCATGCAGGAATGTCAGCGGCTGGGCATTGCGAATGTGGAAATTGATGACATTTACCTGGGTAATGGGGTAAGTGAACTGATCACCATGGCAATGCAGGCACTTCTGAATGATGGCGATCAGGTTCTGATCCCGGCTCCTGACTACCCGCTCTGGACTGCAGCAGTCAGTCTGAGCGGAGGCACACCGGTTCACTACCTGTGTGACGAACAGTCTGACTGGTATCCGAGTGTGGCGGACATTGCGGCAAAAATTACTCCACACACCAAAGCACTTGTGATTATCAACCCGAATAATCCGACTGGCGCCGTTTACAGCAAAGAGATTCTGACAGAGCTCATTGAATTGGCCCGCCAACATCAACTCATCATCTTTGCCGATGAGATTTACAGCAAGATCCTCTACGACGATGCCTGCCATATCCCCGTTGCCTCGCTTTGTGATGATTTGCTCATCGTCAGCTTCAGCGGATTATCGAAGGCGTATCGGTTGGCAGGTTTCCGCTCCGGCTGGATGGTGATCAGCGGGGCAAAGCACGTGGCCCGGGATTACATTCTTGGCCTGGAAATTCTGAGCAATATGAGACTGTGCGCCAATGTCCCCGCCCAGTTTGCAATACAAACTGCCCTGGGCGGCTACCAGAGCATCAATGAACTCCTTCTTCCCGGCGGGCGGTTACTGGAACAGAGGAATGCGGCCCATCGCCTGCTGACCTCCATTCCCGGTGTTGACTGCGTCATGCCCAAGGGGGCGATCTATCTCTTTCCACGCCTCGATCCTGCGCACTTTGACGTTGCCGATGATGTGAAGCTGGTACTCGACATCCTTGAACAGGAAAAGGTTCTTCTGGTGCAGGGCAGTGCGTTTAATATCAAGGATACACATCATCTGAGGATTGTGTTCTTACCTCGCCTTGATGAGCTGGAAAATGCGCTGCAGAAGCTTGCCAACGTTTTGGATCAGTATCGAATTTAGGGCTTTTTAGGAGCGCCTACCGGATTCAGATCTGCCTGATTCTCGATCCACAGCAAAGCCTATTCCAGCCAAATAATCAGACGCCGGAGCCGTCATTTGACCACCGGCTGAGCATTCTGAATATTCTGGCCGTTCCGAGCATTGCTTGCGCAGAGAATCAAAAACCTCCTCGCTGTGCCCTCGTGTAATACTCCTCTTGAAGGTATCGCTGATGGCTGTCAGATCAAAACACTGAAGTGCAACCTGCCAGACTTCTTCCGGCTGACCGGTAACAAGCTCAAGCCGCATCTGTTCAGTAGAATCAGCGCTTTCATTAGATGGCGGGACGGCGAGCTCAAAGAACCTCATCAGTGCTTTCGCTACTTGTCTCGCAGCGAGGTGTTTGGCCAGCCGGCTGTAGCCCGCTATATGAGGGGTAATCAGATCGGTGACGCTTACTAAAGAGGGGTCCGCACTGGGCTCTCCGGCAAAGACGTCAAGAACCAGACGGATATCCTTGCGCGCAGTAAGGATACGGCTCGCGTCCCTTTCATTGAGCACCCCGCCTCTTGAGGTATTGATCAGAAGCGCACCGCGCGGCAGGGCCCTGAGAAATGCTCCATCTATTAGCCCCACCGTCGCATGACGCCCCGATGAATTCAGCGGCACATGAACAGACACCACATCGCAGGCACGCAATGCGGACAGATCTTCAAAATCAGATGCCAGCGGATCACCGCTTTCCTGTCTTGGCGGATCACAGGCAAGAGTCACACAACCCAGGGCACGAAACCGCCTCAGCACTTCAGTACCGACATGGCCGATCCCGACGATGCCACAGCGGAGCTGTTCAGGGCGTTTACCGGTGCGCAGCAAATACCAGCTGAACGCAGCCATCACGTAATCAGCCACAGCTGTCGCATTAGCACCCGCCGCTGAGGAAAACGCGATGCCGGAATTGGCAAGCCACGGTAAATCGACGTGGTCGACTCCGGACGTCGCGGTTGCGACAAATCGAACGGACGAACCTGTCAGAAGCCGGCTGTCGACCTGAGTCACCGATCGAACGACCAGAGCATCTGCCTGAGTGAGCGAATCCGCGCTTATTTCCCGTGCGTCTACCTGCACCAATTCCTGCTCTGCTAGGAGGCTTGGCAAAAGTGGGATGTTTCTGTCGGCGATAATTCGCATGAGCAAAATTCTGATTGACGAGCTGACGGTAGCCTAGAGCGCCATATTAAACCGCTTGCCCTGAGGAGTCTTTAATGAGTTGAGCCGCCTGTTTTACAATTTCACTGCTTTCTCGGGGACCAAAAGAGTAATCAACCAGAAAGCTTCGCAGCTCATCCAGATCGGGTGTGTGTACGAAGAGATCTGACAGCGATACTTTCCCAAAATACTCATCTGTGTCATCAACCTCGCAAACAATTGTCGCCAGCTTCCGGCTGAGCTCAGCGGTGTCCCGGTTTTCTTCAAGCACAGTCGCCAGTCGCTCCGCCCCTCTGATCTTCATCTGCGCGACCGCATCAAGATTGCGGTAGATCTCATCAAGCGTACCGAACTTCCGCAGCAGCTGACCCGCCTTGACCGCGCCGATCCCGGGAACACCTGAGATACAATCGGCAGCATCACCGGCCAAGCCCAGAAAATCTGGAAGCTGTTCCGCCGAAACGCCGAACTCTTCCTCAATATGTACCCGGAAACGCCGTTTGTTCGCACTGAAATCCCAAAGACAGTCTCCGTCAGTCACAAGCAACTGCGCCAGGTCCTTGTCTCTGGAAACAATTTGGATCTGTCGCGGCTCATTCGGGTCGTTCGCTGAACTTGTGTTTCGAATCTGACTCGCTATCGTGCCGATAATATCGTCCGCTTCGTACACCCGACTCCGGTAGGAAGCAAAGCCAAAAATTTCACCAATCAAGTGGCAGGCCTCAAGCTGCATACTCAGATTATCGTCCGGTAACTCGCGATTAGACTTGTAATCACTGCACAAAGCGTGACGAAATCCGCAGAACAGACTTTCATCATGCGCGATCGCCGCCACAACGGGTTGAGCGCGACGCAGAAACTGCAACAAGAATTGAATAAACCCGTATAGCGCACTGAGATCCTGATCTTTGCGGCTGGTGCACTGCACATAAGCAGAAAAATGAGACTGGAATATATAGATGGAGGCATCAATCAAAAACAGCGGATGCGCTTTATGGACATCACCCATTGATTACCCGTCTGCCTTCTTCTTGATGACATAGGTAAACAGAGTCTCATCCCGGGTCGCTTCAATCAGTTCATGCCCAAGAAAGACGCAAAACTTAGGGATGTCTCTCTCTGTGGAGGGGTCAGTTGCGATCACCCTGAGCAGGCTTCCGCCAGGCAGGTCCCTGACTTTGTTATGGAGTAGCATGACCGGTTCCGGGCAATACAGACCTTTCGCATCGAGCACTGCAATGTCGTCTGCTTGCTTCTGTGTGCTGCCAAATTCATTCTGTCCGTCGTTCATCTGTTCTCCATGTAGCAGCGCCCAAGCGCGCCGACGCGCGGTTCATCGCGTAGTGTAACTGACGCTCATAGAACCCTAACGACTCGGCATCAGGTTACACGTCTCGGATACCGCGTCAAAGGTCACGACCACCTCACCGCGCTCAAGCTGTTTTATCACGTGGCTGACTTTCTCTTCAAAGGAGTACTCTATCAGTCCGTACTCGGAACCTTCTCGCGAGATGAACTCTTCGATGATGGCCCGAAGCGCTTCATCGGACAGCTGAGAATGGGGAATTTCCATGTTCGCAGAGACCATACATTCTAAAAAAGCACGACCAGTTTCTCGGCGAGGAATCCGACAACGCGTTCAGTTGACTTCAAACAGATTTAGATTTGTCGCTTTTGCCGAGCGTACGTCTTCAAGGCCTGAAAAATCAAACAGCTCTGAGTCCGCAAGCTGACTGGGTGACACATTACAGATTGCTCGGAATATCGTTTCGACCCGGCCAGGATGCTCTCGCTGCCAGCCCTGCAGCATGTTTTTAATGGCCTGGCGCTGAAGATTGTCCTGCGAACCGCACAAATTGCAGGGAATAATCGGAAATCCTGCCAACTCGGCATAGCGACTGATTTCCGCTTCTTTACAGTATGCCAGCGGTCTGATCACTATATTGCGTCTGTCATCGCTGAGCAGTTTGGGCGGCATCGCTTTTAGCTTGCCGCCATAAAACATGTTGAGAAACAGGGTTTCCACAATATCATCACGGTGATGACCCAGTGCAATCTTGTTTGCACCAATTGATTCGGCATAGTTATAGAGGATACCCCGTCGCAAGCGTGAACAAAGCCCGCAAAAAGTTTTTCCCTCGGGCACTTTGTCGGTGACAATCGAGTAGGTGTCTTGTTCCAGTATTTTGTAACTCACCCCAAGGTTTTCAAGATACTCAGGGAGTACATGCTCTGGGAACCCCGGCTGCTTCTGGTCGAGGTTTACGGCATGCAACTCGAAATTAATAGGGGCATGGCGCTGCAGACTCGATAAGATGTCCAGCAGGGTGTAGGAGTCTTTACCACCGGACAGGCATACCATGACCAGATCACCGTCCGCTATCATGTCAAAGTCAGCGATAGCTCGACCGACATCGCGCCGCAAATTCTTGCGGCTGCGATTGAGCATGAAATGATTCTTGTCGGCGGTACTCAAGACACAAGTATCCTCTACACCCGTTCCAGCACAGTCGCAATTCCCTGCCCCAACCCGATGCACATAGTCGCGAGCCCCAGGGTCGCATCCTTTTCTTCCATATTATTGAGAAGCGTCGTGGTGATACGCGTTCCCGAGCACCCCAAGGGGTGGCCAAGGGCAATCGCCCCGCCTTTAAGGTTCACTTTCTCTTCCGCCACATCCAAGAGATTCAGATCTTTCATTACAGGCAATGACTGTGCAGCGAAAGCTTCGTTGAGTTCAACACACTCGATATCGCCGATATCCAAACCGGCTTTCTTCAGTGCCTTCTGCGAAGCAGGTACAGGCCCGTAGCCCATAATTGACGGATCCACTCCGGCATAGGCCATTGACCGAACCCGTGCGCGTATCTTGACATTCATTGAACGGGCCTTTTCCGCAGACATCAGCAGCATCGCAGAAGCACCATCGGAAATTTGGGAAGAGGTGCCCGCTGTCACCGTGCCATTGACCGGATCGAAAACGGGCCTCAGCTGCGCCAGACCTTCTAGATTTGTGTCCGGACGGATGGTTTCATCTTGCTCAATCAGCACTTTGAAACCGTCGGAATTGTGACCTTCAACGGCCACTATTTCATTGTCAAATCCTCCGTTGACCCTCGCCCGTTCAGCAAGGCTATGAGAACGGACGGCAAAAGCATCTTGTTGTTCACGACTAATACCGTGCATTTTAGAAAGCACTTCCGCAGTCACCCCCATCATCCATGCTGCTTTGGCAATGTGTTTGGATGCCTTCGGGTTCGGGTCAATCCCGTAGGTCATACCAACGTGCCCCATATGCTCAACACCACCCACGATGAACTGATCGCCGTTGTCTGACTGAATGGCTGTGGCCGCAGTGTGAAGTGCGGACATCGATGAACCACATAAACGATTTACCGTCTGAGCACAGGTCGAGTGAGGCAGCACTGACATCAATGCCGCATTACGGGCAATGTTCCAGCCCTGCTCCAGAGTCTGATTGACACACCCCCAGACAACATCTTCGACTTCTGCAGGATTCAGCCCCGGATTTCGCTCAAACAGCGAGTTAATCAGAATAGCTGAGAGCTCTTCAGCACGGACATGCCGAAATGCACCTCCTTTTGAACGAGCCATCGGCGTACGTATCCCATCGACAATGACCGCATCTCTGGCGTGCAAATTCATAATTAACTCCTTGCCTTACTGATAAAAAGCGCCGCCCGACTTGGCCAGCTCTCTCAGTTGCGCAGTGGGCTGATACAGCGCACCTGAATCCTGAAAACTGTCGCAAAGATCCACAAACTCACCAACCCCGATGCTGTCTATGTAACGAAGCGCCCCTCCTCTGAAGGGTGGAAAGCCAATTCCGAGGGCAAGCCCCATATCCGCCTCAACTGCTGTCTCGACAATCCTGTCTTCTAGGCAGCGGACAGTTTCGAGGCACATGGCCACCATCATGCGATTGACGATCTGCTCATCAGTAAAGGGTCGGGATTCCGGCTGTACTTCAGCGATGTGCCTATCGATATCGGGGTTTGGAAGCTTTCTGGGCTTACCTTTTTTATCCGCTTCGTACCGGTAAAAACCCTGACCGGTCTTCTGACCCAGGTCCCCGGCCTCGAACAGCTTTTCAACAATACTGGGGAAGCTTTGCCGCATTCGCTCAAACCCTGCAGCCATCACTCCCTGGGCGTGGACCCCGGTATCAATCCCCACGACATCCATCAGATAGGCAGGTCCCATGGGCCAGCCAAAGCGCTCCATGGCTTTGTCGATCTGGCGGAAATCAGCCCCATCATGGATTAATTGCGCGAACGCGCCAAAATAGGGAAACAACACGCGATTCACCAGGAAACCGGGACAGTTATTGACAACTATCGGGGTTTTGCCCAGCTTCTTTGCATAAGCTACCGTCGTCGCAATCGTTTGTTCACTGCTGGCCTCGCCGCGAATCACCTCAACCAGAGGCATCACCGGGACTGGATTGAAAAAGTGCATCCCGCAAAAGTTTTCCGGACGCGCCAGAACACCCGACAGGTCATCCACTGAAATCGTAGAGGTATTGGTCGCTATGATGGTGTCAGCCCGCACCAGTTGCTCCAGCTCCTGGAGTACCGACTTTTTGACGTCGGGGTTTTCGACCACTGCCTCGATCACAAAATCAACCGAGTCAACACCACTGTAGTCCAGGGTCGGGGTAATGTTGGACAGAGTCTCTATCATGCCGTCAGTGGACAAGCTGCCCCGACTGACTTTTTTGTTGAGCAGTTTGCGGGCTTCTGACATCCCAAGATCGATCCCTTCCTGACGAACATCCTTCATCAGGATCGGAACGCCTTTGGAAGCGGACTGGTAAGCGATGCCACCTCCCATAATACCCGCCCCCAGCACCGCAGCTGACTTTACCTCTTTCTTGGCAAGCCTTGCCGCTTTCTTGGCCATGCCGGCAAGCAGCTGGTCATTCAGAAACATTTGCACAAGATTGGCCGCGACATCGCCAACTGCCAGACGGGCAAAAGCCTTGTGTTCCATCTGCAAAGCATCAGACCGGTTCATGCCGGCTGCGTCCTGCATAACAGTGACTGCCGCAACCGGTGCCGGATAATTTCGCCCTGCCTGTGCCATGACCATTCCCTTGGCCGTTTCAAAGGCGACATTCAGCTCAATCGGGCCCAAACTGAGCGGAGAGCGCTTAGCCTTGCGAGGCCCGTGAAAGTTCAGTTTGCCCGCCACGCACTGCAGCACAAGATCTTCGGCAGCAGCCTCCAAGCTGTCGCGCTCCACAATGGCGTCCAGAGCGCCTTCTTTGAAGGCCTGGTCAGCTTTGATATGGGCTCCACTGCTGATCCAGACATTCGCATTGTCCGCCCCGATCAGTCTGGGCAGACGGACCGTACCACCAAAACCCGGAATAATGCCGAGTTTAACCTCAGGGAATCCCACAACCGCTTCCGTGGATGCCACGCGATAATCGGCTGCAATTGCCAGCTCGAACCCGCCGCCGAGGGCGACACCATTGATCGCACAGACGGTCGGAAAGGGGAGATCCTCTATTGCGTTGAAGACTTCATTGGCCTCCACCAGCCAGGCCACAATGCTTTCTTCGCTGCCACCAAAAATGCCGGTGAACTCTGTGATGTCAGCTCCCACGATAAATCCGCTCTTAGCGCTGGTAAAGACAAGCCCCTTAACATCGGATTTCGCCAGCAAATCGACCGCATTGCGCAGCTCTTCAAGCGTATGCCGGTTGAATTTGTTCACTGAAGACTCGTTCAGATCAAACTGCAACTTGGCTACGCCTGAAGGCAATAATTCAACGCTGAGTGCGCTGCCCTGAAATATCATAAGTTTTCCTCTGCTTTCCGACGTGAGTCGTGCCTGCTATCGGGCGGCGATTATACCTTCTAGCCTTTGCACACAACAGAGACAAATCGAGCCCCGGCAGCTGATGCGTTTCTTTGATGACATTCTGCGTGTGTGCCATTCAAAGCCGTTGATGGGGTATTATTGCGCAATGGTGCCTGCGATCCGACAAGCTTTTCGTCACTACATAGTGTGTCTGCTTTTGTCTGCGTCTGGAATCGTCGTGGCTGCCGAGAGTGGCGTCGTGCTGCTCTATCATCATGTCGCCACCGGAACGCCTCAGTCCACCAGCATTTCGCCCGAAGATTTTCGAGCCCATCTTGATTATCTCAGAGACAACAACTTTTCTGTTCTGCCGCTCGACGAACTGGTCCAGAGCCTGCGCAGCAGGACGCCCCTGCCAGATCGTGCTGTCGCCATCACATTTGACGACGGGTATTCGTCAATCTATGAGACCGCTTTCCCGCTTCTACAGGAATATGGCATGCCGTTTGCACTGTTTGTGAGCACGGAGCCCATAAATAATCGCCAGAAAAATTACATGACCTGGGAGCAAATAAGGGCGCTCTCCGAAGCGGGGGCGCTGATTGCCAATCATATGGTCAGCCATCCCTATATGCTGAGTCGCAACGCCGAGGAGACAGATGCCAACTGGTTGGCGCGGCAACGCGCTGAACTGCTTGAGGCTGAAGCCACTATCCTGAAGGAAACAGGGCAAAGCCACCGTTTTCTTGCCTATCCCTACGGAGAATTCAATGCGCAGATCAAGGCAATGCTTGCGGAGGAAGGTTATGTCGGATTCGCACAGAATTCCGGAGCAGTCGGCTACAGCTCAGACTTCCACGCTCTGCCGCGCTACCCCCTGGCCGGTATTTACGCACGACTCGAAACGGCGCGGGTCAAGTTCAGTACACTCGCTTTTGACGTTGAATTACTCGAACCTGACTCACCCGTGACCGAACTGGAGAGGCCCGAAGCCCTGCTCAGGTTTAACCTGAATGGGATCAGCCCATCACAGCTAGGCTGTTATGATAACGGGGAGGCAATGACGCTGACGTGGGAAAACCGAGAAACGGGTTTGTTGCGGATACAGGCCGCTGATGCACACAGTGATCGACGATGGCGTTATATATGTACCGCTCCCTCGACGGAGAACGGCAGATACTTCTGGTATTCCGTTCCCTGGATAAACCCCCGGTAGCCCGGTGTGAGTCAGTCAGAGCCGGTCAAGCTCGTTCTGTAGGATCAGATTCTGCACTTCATCCACATAATTTTCGCCCCTCTCAGAGTAGGCCGCCAACCCGGCCGCCAGATCGAACGCGTTAAGCGGCTCATTCCGCCTGCGCATGCGAGCCCTGCGTTCCCTGAGCTCTTCATATGAATATTGCGAATTGATATTTTTAATGTAGGCCCTGACCGACTCGCCGATAGACTCGAATTTCCTTACTTCATAAGAGGCGTTCCCCTGTCGCTGCAGGGGAACCAGACCACAGCCCGATTCGAAACACCATTGCCCGAAAATGTTATTACCCTCGAGAGCGAACCGCGATGTACCCCAAGCAGATTCGTTCGCGGCCTGGGCCAGGGCCATCGCAAGGGGCACCTCGTCAACGCGCCTCATCAGTTCTGCGGTAATTTCCCGCTCGAAAAGCTCACCGGTATCAACATCGTATTCATCAGCCAACGCTAAAATCCACGCCCGTTCCGTTGGTGAGAACCGACTCCCGGTTGCTGCGATCTCATCATACCGCTTAAGTTGCTGCCGCGTTTCCAATACCTCCGCGTTGGCCGCATCGATATAGTCCTTCAAAAACTGAAAGAACTGTTGTTTTCTCTCGTCAACTTCAACTACCGCAGCAAAATCAGGAAAGACCGAGATTGGCGCCTGTTCTGAGACAACAGGCTCCGGAATCGATTCAGGCAAGCCTTCAACGGGGGAGAGTTGCCATCCAAATATAATCAGCGCCAGGGCGAGCAGCCCCGGATAGAGCACTGAACCCGGCAGCATCTTACCCGCCATTCAGGCAACCCTCCGGCGGAGCAAGGGCTCGTGCATTTCTGATGATTTTGCCATTTCTCTTCCCACGAAACAGTGCTCCACGGTACTGCGTTCCAAGCTTCGCACTTACCTGTCAGTGACTCTAACGCAAATCAGGAACATCGAACTGTGACCGGCGTCTCATGCGCGGCGTTCAAAATTCGCCTTTTCACCGTAAACGCAATCCGGATGTCCGCAGATCAGAACCGCGATCTTGAACTGCGACCGTCAAACCCTGATGCCACCTCGGTCAGTGAGAAGCGTCAGTATCAATCCGCTAAACAACTCGGCTGCCTCCACGGCAGTCCGGAGAGTCAGGGCGAGTATTCGCCCGTTCGACCCACTCCGCAGGCGAGTACAAATGCAGTGCCAGGGCATGGACTGGTCCGGCCATCTCGTCGGCCAGTAGCGCATAGACGCTCTGATGCCGCTTCACGCGATTCAGGCCGGCAAAGTTCTCGGACACAACGGTCAGCTTAAAATGCGAATCCCCTGCCCCGCCGCCATGCCGGTGACTTTCATTTTCAATCAGTTGGTATGTCGGGCGAAATTCCAGGTTCAATTTCCGCTCGATAGATGCTTGAATATCCATACTCCACTCTTCATTTATCAGCGCGCTGTCCGGCACAGATACGGACAGCCTTCCGCCATTATACGGCAAGCTCGAACGGCCGATAACGCTTGTATGACAATAACCTGGTACCCCGGCCACATGCACAAAGCCGGGAAAGAGCTCCGAAAGTTAGCCTCGACCACCGATGCCGTCGTAGAGGTCCTCGACGCCCGCATACCGGCAGCCAGTTCAAATCCTTTACTGAAAGAGATCTTTAAAGGAAAACCGACGTTGAAACTGCTCAACAAATGCGATCTTGCCGAGACCGGGGCCACAAGCACCTGGCAAGCCTATTTCAATGCGTCCGACAGCACGAGAAGCCTTACACTGAGCCAGGACAAGCAATCCATTTCCAAGGCGATTCTCGCGGCACTGGCAGCCCTGACTGACAATACCCGCCCGGCGACTGCCAAGCGCAGGCAAGCCGTGATTTTTGGCGTGCCCAATGTCGGCAAGTCAACGATTCTGAACGCTATTGCCGGGCGCAAACTGGCCAGAACAGGCAACGAGCCGGCAGTTACCAAGGGGCAGCAGCGCATCAAACTCAACGAAGAGTGGACACTGATTGACACGCCCGGAATGCTGTGGCCCAAGCTCGAAGACCAGCAGGGAGCGCTCTGGCTGGCAATGATCGGCAGTATCCGCCACACGGCGCTGGACGTTGAGGAAATTGGCTGGATGGCTGCGGAAACCCTTGCACAGGTCGCTCCGGCCCTGCTCAAAGCGCGCTACGGGCTTGACGTTCTGCCGGAACAAACCGAGCAGTTAGTTGCCGCTATAGCCCATACCACAGGTAGCCTGACAAAAGGAGGACTCATCGACGGTGATAAAGTTGCCCAGGCATTACTAAACGACTTCCGGTCCGGTAAACTTGGCGCTCTGACACTGGAGTCCATCCCGCCCTGATCTAGCCAGCTTTTCACCGCCGTAGTTCTCAAAAATCGACACGCTCATAATGAGCATTGCGATTTCCCTGACGCAGAAGAACCGAGGAACCTGCATAAATATGAGCGAATCCGTCAACGCCCCAGATCCAGCGGGCACCGCGCAGCCCACGATTGATGGCCATCCCGCCTTCACCTGCCATCGACGCAAAACCATTGCCTCGTTGAATCTCACCATGGAGGAATATGAACACCGGGCAACCGGCGCGATGCACTATCACCTCGACAGTGACAATCCTGAAAACGTGTTTCTGGTCGCATTCCGAACCGTACCGATGGACTCAACCGGCGTTGCACATATCCTTGAGCACACCGCACTTTGCGGCAGCGAGAAATATCCGGTCCGGGATCCTTTTTTCATGATGATCCGACGCTCGCTCAACACATTCATGAATGCCTTCACCAGCAGCGACTGGACGGCCTATCCTTTCGCCAGCAAGAATCGGAAAGACTTCAACAACCTTTTGCAAGTCTATCTTGATGCTGCCTTTTTCTCCCGTCTGCATGAACTGGACTTTGCTCAGGAGGGCCATCGCCTCGAATTTGCCGAGCCTGACAACAGCGACAGCGACTTACTGTACAAAGGCGTCGTTTACAATGAAATGAAAGGGGCAATGAGTTCACCGAACAGCATTCTCTGGCAAATGATGACCAAACATCTGTTCCCTACCACGACCTATCACTACAACAGCGGGGGCGAACCGAGCGACATACCTGATCTGAGCTACCAGCAACTGCTTGAGTTTTACCAAAGTCATTACCATCCCAGCAATGCGGTCTTCATGACCTTTGGTGATATACCGGCCGCTGACCATCATGACGCGTTTGACTCGCTCGCGCTTTCCAGATTTGAGCGGCTCGACATAAGCATCAGGGTAGACGACGAAAAGCGATATGCGGCGCCGATCGAGGTTACAGAACACTATGCAGTCGCCGAATCGACTGATCACAAAACCCATGTCGTACTGGGATGGCTGCTTGGCAAGAGCACTGACATCGTGGAACTGTTCGAAGCCCAGCTGTTGACCAGCATACTGATGGAAAACAGTGCTTCGCCATTGCTGAACCTACTTGAAACCAGCAAGCTCGGCCAATCCCCTTCCCCCATGTGCGGACTGGAGGATTCCAACAAAGAAATGACCTTTATGGCGGGTCTTGAAGGCTGTGGCGAGGAGTCCGCGGAAGCCATTGAGCAACTCATCCTTTCTTGCCTTCATTCAGTTTGTGACAACGGTGTTGACCAACAGCACGTTGAGGCAGCGCTGCACCAGCTTGAACTCAATCAGCGAGAGATTTCCGGTGACAGTTATCCATTCGGCCTCCAGCTGATTCTGGCCGGCCTCTCCACAGCGCTGCATCGAGGAGACCCGATTCAGCTGTTGGACCTTGAGCCTGTGCTGGCGCTTCTGCGCGAGCGAGTCTCGGACAGGGGCTATATCCCGGGACTTATTAAGCGTCTGCTGCTGGATAATCCGCATCGTCTGACGCTGACCCTGAAACCCAGTCTGACCTTAGCCGGGGAAAAGCAAAAAGCAGAAGAAGAGAAACTTGCCACCATCAAGGCAAGTCTGGACTCTGGTGAAAAAGAGCGCATCATCGAACAGGCGCTGGCACTGGCCAGACGGCAGTCGCAGGCTGACGACCCGGATCTGTTACCCAAGGTCGGTCTTGAGGACGTTCCACCAAAAATTGTCGAGCCGGCGCGCATTGACGAAACACTGCCAGGCTCACAGGCCTCAGTGGCATTCTACGGGCAAGGAACCAACGGCCTGGCCTATCAGCAGATCGTGCTGCCACTGCCGCAACTGAGCCCTGAACAGCTTGAGATACTGCCTTTGTATACCAGCTGTCTGACAGAGTTCGGCATTGCGGACAAAAGCTACGCCGAGGTTCAGACCTGGCAGTCCCGAATCAGCGGAGGGGTCAACTGCTTTAGCAGTATTCGCAGTACCGGGGACGACGAACAGTCAGCAAGCGGCTACCTGACTTTCTCATCGAAGGCCCTTGCGTCGAACCATCGCGAGATGTCAGCACTGTTAAAGGCCACATTGTCCGAGACGCGATTCGACGAGACACAACGATTGGCCGATTTGATTGAGCAGATCTGCGCCCGAAAAGAAGCCAGTATTACAGGCCAAGGGCACAGTCTCGCGATGAGCCTCGCTTGCAGCCAGATGAGCCCCGTAGCACTGCTCAACCACCAGTTTGGGGGACTGGAAGGGATTCACCGCCTGCAGAGGCACCGGGAAGCTCTGAGCGGTAGCAATGAGCGCGACCAATTGATTTCTCGGATACAGGAGCTTCATGAAACTCTGCTAACAGGCCCCAAGCACTTTTTATTGATCGGTGAAGCGCATCGAAAAAACGCTCTGATTGCGGATCTTGACGCCCAATGGGACGCCAATCTCAACGGTCAGCCTCAGAATCAGCTTTCTTTGCAGCCAGTCAGAGCACAGCTGATTGAAGCCTGGAGTACCGCAACGCAGGTCAGTTTCTGCGCCAAGGCCTATCCGACCGTGTGCGCAAACCACCCCGATCATGCCGTGTTACAAGTTCTCGCAGGCTTCCTGCGAAATGGGTTCCTGCACACCGCTATCCGGGAGAAAGGGGGTGCGTATGGCGGTGGAGCCAGTCAAGACGCGAACTCGGCCAGCTTCCGTTTCTTCTCATACCGGGACCCGCGATTGTCAGAAACTCTTCTGGATTTTGACCGGGCGATCGGCTGGCTGCTTGACGAGAAGCACTCAGAAAATCAAATCGAAGAGGCCATACTGGGGGTGATCGCCGCTATGGATAAAACTTCTTCTCCGGCAGGCGAAGCCAAACAGGCTTTTTACAATCACCTGTTCGGACGGAGTCTGCAGGATCGCACCACTTTCCGTGAAAGAGTTCTCGCCACCACGATAGAAGACTTGCGCCGGGTTGCACAAACCTATTTCGACCCGGAACGGGCGTCAATAGGCATTGTCAGTAGCCAGGAAGCACTCGAGGGATCAAGAATTGAAGGATTGAAAATTATAAAATTATGATAATAATCTGGTAACTAGGTCGATTTATTAATCCATTTTGTGGAATTCAGGAAAATAATTTCCACAGGCTCGGAACTTACTGAGATGATGCCTGTCTTAAGAAGTGTAGGTAGATGGTACGCAAAATGTGGGTTTCGTCTCATTTATCTCTCCCTTGATAGTCATTTGAGCCCGGCAGCCTGCGTTGCTGGGCTTTTTTTATGCCCGGGTCGCACCGCCCACTCGCACATCGGTAACGTGAGAGATGTACCGCCCTGAAGAACACTCCCAAGCCATATCGGTCACCGTCACAGGCATGGTTTTAGACCTGGTTCTGAGCGCTCTCAAAATTGGCGGAGGAGTACTGACCCAGTCTTTCGCGCTGATCACTGACGGTATTCATTCGCTGTCGGACGCCGCGACCGATCTGTTTGTTCTTCTGGTGGCAAGAATCTCGCACCAGCCGCCAGACACAAATCATCCTTACGGACATGGACGTTTTGAGACCCTCGGCACAATCGTCTTGGGTGTCGTCTTCTGCTGCACAGCGACTTTACTGCTCTATAGCAGCTATCAACGCCTGCTGAACCCATCAGCGCTATCCACCCCTGCAGCTGCCGGCATGCTTATCGCCGCCATTTCAATAGCTGGCAAAGAATGGATATTTCGCTACACCTTGCGAGTTGCCAACCGCCTCAACTCCAATTTGCTTCGCGCCAATGCGTGGCACAGTCGGAGCGACGCGCTCTCTTCCATAGCCGTTTTAGCCGGTCTCTTCGGAGCGCAACAGGGCTATTTATGGATGGACGCGACTGCTGCCATGTTCGTTGCGCTCATTATCGCCAAAATCGGCTGGGAGCTCTGTTCTGACAGCCTGAAAGAGCTGGTGGACACCGCAGTGCCCGCCGCGCGCCAGGAACAAATCGAGCAGTGTATTCTGGAGGTTGATGGCATCCATTCTGTTACATGGCAGAGAAGCCGGAGCTCAGGAGGCAAAGTTCTGCTGGAGGCTGAAGTGAAAGTCAGCCCGGCAATCACCGTTTCTGAAGGTCTGTATCTCTCAACCGGGGTGCAACGCCGTTTGTTGGCCACTTTCAGTGACCTTGGCAATGTGATGATCCACGTTTCGGTCGGACCCGAATCGAGTACGCAGCAGTGCGGACTCGGGGGATTGCCATCTCGCGCTAGCATTGCAACAGACGTCCAGACCGTGCTGGCAACACTGCGCATAACGGAGCCAGTCGAACGCCTTCTGCTGCACTATTCAGAAAGCGGAGTCGACATTGAGATAGCTTTCGGAAAGACAAGCCTGTCGCCGGCGCTGTCAGCGCGGCTGAGCCAAGAACTTGAAAGCCTGCCGAGGATTTCAAAGGCACGAATTGTCGTTGAAGCGTAATAATCAGGCCACTTGGACACCGAGATGGCTCATGCGAATAACGGCTGTCAAAAACGCTCGATTTGCCTATACTTGGGTGAAGCCTGGATCACTACTGGTCAAAAATCTCTCGGGCAATAGCACTCCGTAGAGAGCCCAAGGGAAGCCAGGCTTTACAGCCCTGCAAAAGGCACTAAAAATACCAAAAACAGAATAACAACAAAGGCCATCCATGAAGCCTACGGATATCACCAATCCTGAATATTTCCACAAAGTAGTGGATTGCCAGTGGGCTTGCCCCGCTCATACCCCCGTTCCGGAATACATTAGACTGATCGCCGAAAAGCGCTATACCGATGCGTATATGGTGAATTGGCACAGCAATGTTTTCCCCGGAATACTCGGGCGTACCTGCGACAGACCTTGTGAACCCGCCTGCCGACGGGGCCGGGTTGAAGAGCAGCCAGTGGCCATCTGCCGCTTGAAGCGGGTTGCCGCAGATTTTAAAGAAGACATCAAGGACCGATTGCCTGTTGTCCCTGCCGAGAAGAATGGAAAGCATATAGCCTTGATCGGGGCCGGTCCGGCTTCTTTGACTGTCGCCCGCGACCTCCTTCCCCTGGGCTATGAAATCACCCTATTTGAGCGCGATGCAGTGAGTGGTGGCGCAATGCGCACACAAATCCCCCGCTTCAGATTGCCGATAGAGGTGCTCGAAGAAGAACTCAATTACATCCTCGACATGGGTGTCAATTCGCGCTTTGGTGAGGAAATCACCAGCATGAAAAGCCTGCTCAACGAAACCTACGATGCGGTCTTTGTTGGGACCGGGGCTCCTCTTGGTAAACATCTTGATCTCCCCGGCTATTCTGAGGTGCAGGACAGAATTCACACGGGGATAGAATGGCTGGCGAACGTGGCATTCGAGCATATCCAGACTATTGGCAAGCGCGTCATTGTGTTGGGAGGCGGCAATACCGCTATGGACTGCTGCAGAACCTCCAAGCGACTGGGGGGAGAGACAGTCACTGTTGCTGTACGCAGCGGCTTCGATGAAATGAAGGCGTCTCCCTGGGAAATTGAAGACGCAATTGCCGAAGACATCCCGATCCTTAATTTCCACGTCCCCAAGCGTTACCTTGTCGAGAAAGGTCGCCTGGTCGGCATGGAATTCGAGAAGGTGCGCAAGGAGCTCGATGAGAATGGCCGCCGCATGCTGGTCCCGACCGGCGAAGACCCGGTGATTATTCCCTGCGATGATGTGATTTGCGCCATCGGCCAGGAAAACAGTTTTCCCTGGATTGAACGGGATATCGGCATTGAATTCGACCGCTGGGAACTCCCGGTTCTTGATGAAAATACCTTTCAGTCGACCCATGAAAAAGTGTTCTTTGGCGGAGATGCCGCTCTCGGGCCGGACAATATCATCACGGCAGTCGCGCACGGGCACGACGCGGCTCTCTCCATTCACCTGTTCTGTCAGAATCAGGAGGTCACCGAACGCATTACGCCGCTGACCTCACTGGTGAGTCAGAAAATGGGAATCCATCAGTGGTCCTATGACAACGATATCAGTAACGATGTGCGTTATGCCGTGCCTCACGCTGCCAAGGAAAAGACCCTCAAAGACATTAACATGGAAGTTGAGCTTGGTTTTGACCCGGAGCTTGCATTCGGTGAAACCATGAGATGTCTGAACTGCGATGTCCAGACCGTATTTACCGATCAACTCTGCATCGAATGTGATGCCTGCGTAGACATCTGTCCGACTGATTGCATTAGCTTCACAGACAACGGCACAGAAGCAGAGTTGAGAAGCAGACTGACTGCTCCGGCAGACAATGAGTCACAGGACCTCTACATTTCCGGAGCGCTTCAGACGACGCGAATCATGGCTAAGAATGAAGATCTGTGCCTTCATTGCGGGCTTTGCGCGGAACGCTGCCCGACCAATGCCTGGGACATGCGCAAATTTCTTTACAACACAGCAAAAGCGGTGAACGCATGAACAGCCCAGCCGGTGCCAAAATTGAAACCCTGACCAAGGTGAATGACTTTGTCGTGAAGTTTGCAAATGTGAACGGCTCGGGTTCCGCAAGCGCAAACACGCTTTTTGCTAAAGCGATTTTCCGCATGGGTATACCGGTCAGCCCTCACAATATTTTCCCCTCAAATATCCAGGGGCTGCCGACGTGGTACGAAGTCCGAATCAGTGAAAAAGGATACCTCGGGCGACGTGAAGGTGTAGACCTGATGATCGCCATGAATGAGCAGACTATTCAGAAGGATATTGATTCGGTCGTCTCCGGAGGGTACGTACTGTACGACTCAACCAAGTCTCTTCCCGAACAGATGGCTCGTGAAGATGTGCAGTTTCTGCCGATCCCGCTGACAGAAATTTGTATCCGCGAATTTGAGAAGCCCTCACAGCGGCAGTTGTTTAAGAACATTATATATGTCGGCGCTCTGGCAGCACTGATCAACATTGATTTTGACGTCCTCACGGGTCTCATCTCAGACCAGTTCCGCGGCAAGGAAAAGCTGATCCCCCCCAACATCCATGCCCTGCAGCTTGGCTATCAGTTTGCTTCGGAACACTTTCAATGCCCCCTGAGACTGACATTGAAATCTTCCGACAAGACAGACAGCCAAATCCTCATGGACGGCAATACTGCCGTCGGACTGGGCTGTGTTTATGGAGGCGCCACCGTCGCTTCCTGGTATCCCTTGACCCCCTCAACCTCGGTAGTTGATGCTTTTGGGCGGTATTGCCAGCGTCTGCGGATAGACAAGCAGACTGGCCAACAAAAATTCAGCGTTGTGCAGGCTGAAGATGAACTCGCCGCTATTGGTATCGCGATTGGCGCAGGCTGGAATGGCGCTAGGGCTTTCACTGCCACCAGCGGGCCCGGCATTTCTCTGATGCAGGAATTTCTCGGGCTTGCGTACTTCTCCGAAATTCCGGTAGTTCTGTTCAACATCCAGAGGGTAGGCCCGTCAACGGGCATGCCAACTCGTACCCAGCAGGGAGATCTGCTGAGCTGTGCATACGCCTCTCACGGCGATACAAAGCACATCCTGCTCTTCCCTTCAACGCCTAAGGAATGTTTCGATTTCGCCGCAAGTGCCTTTGACATCGCCGATCAGATACAAACGCCAGTAATTGTTATGAGTGACCTCGAACTCGGCATGAATGAACAGATCAGCGAACCGCTGGAATGGCAGGAAGGCAGAGCCTATGACCGAGGTAAAGTTCTGAACCACGAGCAACTGGAGGGACTGGAACATTTTGGTCGGTATCAGGACAGCGATGGCGACGGCATTCCCTACCGAACCTATCCGGGTACCCACCCCGATAAGGGAAGCTATTTCACCCGCGGCAGTTCCCATGATGCCAATGCAGCATACACGGAAGACGGCGATGTCTACGCTGAAGTCATGGACAGAATTGCGAAGAAATTTGACACAGCCCTTGACTACTTACCAGAACCGGAAATTCGCGAAAATGGCGCAGCCATCGGACTGCTGTATCTGGGAACCACCACCAGTGCAATAGCAGAGGCACAGGATCTGCTGACTAAGCAGGGCGTGGCCACGGACACGCTGAGGGTTAAGTCCTTTCCCTTTCATCAGTCAGTCAGAACCTTCATTGACCGCCATGAGAAGGTGTATGTGATTGATCAGAACCGAGACGCTCAGCTAAAAAGCCTGCTGAAAATTGAACTGAACGTCAATGAATCACAAGTGCAGTCGATTCGCAGCTATAACGGCGTGCTCATTACCGCGGAACATATTTCTCGTTCCGTTCTTGATTCACAGGAAAACGCCGGCGAATAATCTTCACATCGACCCCGACGCGCTGCATCACCAGACAGGAAAATCGAATGACGTATATCCGTAAACCCAAATTCCAGCATCCCCAACTCGAAACCAATGAGTTGGGTCTCACGCGAAGGGACTACGAAGGTACCCTCACCACTCTTTGTGGCGGTTGCGGGCATGACTCTATCAGCGCGGCGATCATCCAGGCTGCAGCAGAAATGTCTCTGGAGCCTCACCGAATCGCCAAGCTATCCGGAATCGGATGCTCGTCCAAAATCCCATCTTATTTTCTTGGCAAAGCACATGCCTTCAATGCCGTTCATGGCAGAATGCCTTCTGTTGCTACCGGCGCCAATCTGGCGAACAAGGAGCTGTATTATCTCGGCATCTCCGGTGACGGGGACAGCGCTTCAATCGGGCTTGGACAGTTTTGTCACATCGTGCGGCGTCGCATCAATATGCTATACATCGTGGCGAACAATGGCACCTATGGTTTAACCAAAGGCCAGTTGTCTGCTACGGCTGATCTTGGCTCTAAAACCAAGTCCGGGGAGGAAAGCCTCTATGACAACATTGACCTGGCGTCTCTCGCGATCGAATTGGGTGCAAGCTTTGTTGCCAGGAGTTTTTCTGGTGACAAAAAACAGCTGGTACCCCTGATTCAGGCAGGTTTGAGCCATAAGGGCTTTGCCTTCATCGATGTGGTCTCACCGTGCGTGACATTCAATAATACAGATCTTTCAACGCACGGATATAAGAACACCTGGGAAAACAACGCCGCACTGAGTCAGGTAGATTTTGTGCCGATGCGCGAGGAAATCACCACAAGCTATGCCGAGGGTGAGGAGAAAGATATCACTCTGCACGACGGTTCGGTAATACATCTCCATAAGATCGGAAATAATTATGACCCCTTCGACAAAGAAAAGGCAGTAATGCATATCAATCAACACAAAGCCGAAGGAAGAATTGCGACCGGCTTGCTGTATATCAATCAAACAACATCAGACCTGCATGATCTGACCAACACCATTGATCGCCCATTTAACGTGCTGGGCGAACAGGAACTGTGCCCGGGCAATTCGACTTTAATGGAAATCAATGAGGCATTCCGTTAGGGACGCAAGAACATCAGGACCTGTGCTTTTTGATCAGCTCGTAGGCCTCCTTGATGTCCTGAGTCTTTTGAGTTGCAATATCGATCATTTCTTCAGGCAAACCTTTCGCAACCAATTTATCCGGATGATGCTGATTCATCAGACGACGGTAAGATTTCTTCAGTTCCTGATCAGTGACAGATTCCTGGACCCCTAACAGTTCATAGGCTGCATCCAGCTTTTGGGACTCTACCCGGATATCACCGAATTGCGCCTGACCTGAGACCATTCGCAGCAGGTGGAAGAACTCCTCTGGCCGCCAGTTTAATTGCGCCGCAATGTGTTGAAGCGTTCTCTCTTCATCGCCATGCAGACTGCCATCGGCCAGAGCCGTCGAAATGAGAATTTCCAGAAACATTTGAACAAGGTTCCGGCGCCTGACAGCTTCGCGTTTAAACTGCGCCAGCACGTCGTCGAGCGGAAAGCTTTCTTTCTTACCTTCATTAAACAGGTTGATCGCGAGGACTCTCTGCTCGGATGTCAGGTGCATCCGCTGCATGACCTGCTCAGCGAGCTCTATTTCATCTCGAGTTACCTTACCGTCCGACTTGGCGATATAGCCCATAACAGCAAATGTGGTGGTAAAAAAAGCGGACTGCACCCTCTCCGTAGCGCCAATCCCTAAACTGTCATCCAGTGCTATGCCCTCGAGGCCACCATCAAAGTAGTTTCCTAGTGCTGCCCCCATGACGGCTCCAAGCGGGCCACCCATCATGAAGCCGAATGTGCCGCCAACAATCTTTCCCCACCAACTCAAGACATACTCCTCATGGCTGCTTTCCAGCCAAATTGCTCGCTGGATGAACTGAGTAATTTTTCAAACCAGCTCTTTTCGAATTCTGCCCGACAACCATCTAACTGCCGACTAAATTTCTCCGAGTTCTGCTGCACCTGATCGGCGGCTTGAATTAACCAGCGCTTCCGCAGATGTCTACCACGTTGGAAGCCGGCGTTACCTTCGTGATAAGCAAAATAGAGCGACCGGGCATCAGTGGCCTCAATCCCGCTGATTCGACGGGAATTCGCGTTGTACCAGGCAACGAAGTCCACCGCGTCGGCAAAATCGGACCGCGAGGCAGAATCATTTCCAGAGCGCAGCTGATATTCCTGCCAGGTTGATTCAAGCGCCTGAGCGTAACCAAAAGCACTTGACGGCCTGGCTCCGGGGAAAACCCACAAAAAACGTTCCCGCGCAGGTCGGGCCCGGGAGCGAAAGCTCGATTCCTGATAGATGATGGCCATGTTAAGCGCGATAGGGGTTTGCCACCGCTCCTCCGCGGCTTTTGCAGCACGATACCAGCTGGTGCGTTCAGTGAAGATCGAACAGACATCGCCGGGATTTGCTGGTGGTGCGCTGTTGCAGCCACTCAATACCATTAACACACCCCAGCAGGCATTTCGTAACCTGCATGACAGCGCGAGAGAACTGATTGGCAAAGAACCGGACCTGCGGGACGAACCCGCCAGTGCAGAAGTCTTCCGCAGCTCGAGCCTGACGGCCTGCCGGCCTGCAGGACTTAACCGAAGTAAACCCGCGCGATTGCATTTTTCACTGATCGGCTGTTGGCCGTTCACGTCAGTTTTCCCCGTGGCTTTTCCCGTGGTATTTCCTGTGGTTTTTCCTGCGGCTTCTTGCAGTCTTGGCGCGACACAGAGTTGCCGTGCAAAGCCGTATGCGCACAATCGAACCGCTTTTTCCCGGATTAATGATTTAGACTCTGGATTAGCGCTAAAAATTCCCCTTCATCGATGATTTTTATCCCCAAGGCTTCCGCCTTGGCACGCTTTGACCCGGCGCCCGGACCAGCCACAACGACACTGGTATTTTTAGACACACTGCCGGCAACTTTTGCGCCCAGTGCCTGCAGCCTGACTTTTGCTTCATTGCGCGGCATTTGCTCCAGTGACCCTGTCAGCACAAAGGTCTGACCCGCCAGTGCATTGGAATTTTCGCCAGAAGTTCTCTGCTCAAGTACAAACCCGCACTGGAGCAACTGGTCAATTAACGAAAGATTGTGTTCCTGACGGAAAAATGTCTCGATGTGCGAAGCCACAATCGGTCCGATATCGGGAATTTGTTCATGATCAGCCGCGCTGGCATCAATGACGCTTTGCAGGGCTTGATGATGATTCGCCAGGGCCTGCGCGGTCGCTTCACCCACCTCGCGAATTCCGAGGGCGTATAAAAACCGGGCCAGCGTCACCTGTTTGCTTTTCTCGATCGCTGCAACCAGATTTTGCGCGGATTTAGGCCCCATCCGCTCGAGCGCGCTGATCTGGGACACTTCCAGCCGATAGAGATCAGCAACCGTAGAGATCAGATCCTGATCAACCAGAATCTCAACCAGCCTGTCACCCAGACCCTCAATGTCCAGAGCTGACCGGGACGCAAAATGCTTAACCGCCTCTTTGCGCTGCGCAGGACAAATCAGTCCGCCACTGCATTTATAAAGGACTTCCCCTTCTTTCAGAACCGGAGAGTGACAGGCGGGGCACCGGCTCGGCATGACAATGGCGCCGGGCGCCGGATTTTTCTCCGGCGCTATTACCCGGATGATTTTTGGTATGACATCGCCTGCCCGTCGCACAATCACCGAATCGCCAACGCGCAATCCGAGCCGTTCAACTTCGTCCATATTATGCAGGGTGGTATTACTCACCGTGACGCCCCCCACAAATACCGGTTTCAGCCTCGCCACTGGTGTTATCGTCCCTGTTCTGCCCACCTGAAATTCGACACCAAGGACCTGAGTCGACTTTTCCTCTGCGGGAAATTTGTAGGCCATTGCCCATCTCGGTGTGCGGGCGTTCTGGCCGAGTTCACGCTGAATACTCAAATCATTGACTTTAATCACCGCCCCGTCGATTTCATAATTCAGCGCGTTGCGTTTGTTCAGAAGATCCAGACAATAATCCAGGCAGCCATCAATCCCAGTCCGGGCACTGCGATCGGGATTAACCGGCAGCCCCCAGGCTTCGAGCAACTCAAAAACGTCGCCCAGCCGACCGGGCATCTCTACCCCGTCGACGAGGCCAATACTGTAGCAAAACATTTGCAGGGGAATTCTGGCTGCCTTCCGGGGATCCAGCTGTCTGACCGCACCAGCGGCGGTATTGCGCGGATTGACAAATACCTTACCCCCTTCACGTTCGGCACGATTATTCAGCTTTTCAAATCCCGCCTTTCCGAGGTAAATCTCACCGCGAACTTCAAGCCGTCCCGTCATCCCCTGAGCGTCCAGACGCAGCGGAATGGAATGGATCGTGCGAACATTGTGAGTGATGTCTTCACCAGTGAGCCCATCACCGCGAGTCGCTGCACGCGTCAGCACACCATCAACATAAAGCAGGCTTACTGCGATCCCATCTACTTTGGGCTCGCAGCTGTATTCGAGATCCGCCTCAGAATCCAGACGCTTTTTGATTCTGGATTCGAAATCCTGAAGGTCCTGCTCATTAAAAACCTTGTCCAGCGAGAGCATGGGCTGCTCATGGGTGATCTGAGTGAACTGCGCAAGAGGCTCTGACCCGACGCGACGAGTCGGAGATTCGGGAGTGACAAGATCATATTCTTGCTCAAGCTCGGTCAGGCGGTCGAACAGAGCATCGTAGTCAGCATCCGGGATTTCGGGACTGTCCAGCGTGTAATAAAGGCGGTTATGGTAATTAATTTCACGGCGTAACGCGGCCACCTCTTGCAGGATCTTGTCGGGAGCAGTCATATAAGGTCTGTCTGAAGTGAAGCGGAGTTAGGCGCTGTTGCCAGCCGCCCGTAATTGACGCAATTCAAAGTCTCTGATTCTCTGGCGATAATGCTCAATCGTCTGAGCGGTCATCACATTACGATGATCGTCTTTCAACTCACCGTCAAGCGATTCCTTCAGGTGGATTGCCACATCAAGCATCTGTTCAAATGCTTCCAGATTGTTGATCGGAGAAGGCAGGGCTAAAAACAAACTGACGCCGATCGTTCTGAATTCGGCCATGGCGTTCAAATCAAAAGTCCCCGGATTCAGAATGTTGGCAACACTGAAGATCACCGGGCCGTTGCTTGTGCCGCGAAATCTCTTGTGAAATATATTCATTTCACCAAACTTCAACCCACTGGTGATCAAGGCCTCCAGCAGATCATCCCCATGCAGCTCGGAGCCCTCACGAGCCATCACGTTGCATACCAGCACTTCTGCAGGCTGAGCTACTGGCGCCTGCTGTCGGACTTCTGACGGCCTGCTGCTCGGGGCTTTTTGCTGGGCTTCAACTGATGCACTGCCTGCCCAGTCCAGCTGCTCCCCAGCGGCGGCCGTCGGCTCCTCACTGACTGCCTCGTCAACCCCATCGAACTCGTAGTCCTCATCGCCTTCATCAAGTTCTGTTTCGCGAGACGAAGCCAGTTGAGGCTCAGCGGTATCAACACCGGACCGGTCGGTCGGGCTTTCGACGGTCGTAGCGTCGGAATCCTCAACCTCCTGATTGATTACAGCCTCTTCTTCGTCTTTAAAATCGAAGCTGTCTTGTTGTTCCTCCACCGGAGCAGATACCGCCACTGCAGTCTTTTCGCTCTGCCGCTTGCGCCAGGAGCCGAGCAAGGCTGCAGCCCGGGAAACCAGTGTTTCTGCGCCTGTAGTACGCGTCGCGGAATGATTATCGCCCTCATCAAAAAGCGCAGTCTGGGCGGGTGCGGACGGGTTGCCACCAATACGCTCACCGGCGGTCATGGAAAATTCATTCAGGTCATCATCAACTTCAGTTTCCCGGGCTGATTCATCAGCATAACCTTCAGGTTCCTGCGTCTCATCTGCCTCATCCGACTCTTCAATGTCGTCCGGCTGTTCAAAGGAGCCAATCTGGTCAGTCTGAGCGGCGGGGTCAGCCGTGATAAAAACGGACTCAGACAGAGCGTCATCGCTTTCCTCATAATCCAACAGCACCTCATCGGGATGTTCAATCTCCCCGTCGACAGCACCATAATTCATGACCGGGTCCTGGCCGCCTGAATCCCTAAGTGGGTCACGATCGGCAGGCTGAGCGGCAGGACGCGCTTCGGATATTGGAGGCACATCGCCATGCGCTTCCGTGTCGACATCAGAATCATCCCGCGTCAAGCGGCCGGCTTCATCGGACTCATGCTCAGGCAGTTCATCTAGCGCGCTCTCCGCCATGAAATCGCCCAAGGGCGGTTCCCTGTCGTCAATCTGCCCGAACTCGTCGTCTGCATCGTCAGTCGGCTCACAGGCTTGTTGCGAGACGGCAAGTTCGTCTGAAACGCGCTGCGCGTCAGTAGCGCTATGCGGGCTGCCCGCCGGTGTCTCTTGGCTGTGGGGGTCGGTGCTGTCCGCGATCTTTCCCTCGTCAGATAAGCCTGCCGGCTCATCAGAATGTCCGACGGCTACCGAATCCATCAACACCGGAACAGCCTCGCTTTCTTCCTCCAGGTCAAATGCTTCTGCCCGCAGCGCCGCTCTCTCGAGTTTGCTGGGCATTCCTTCCTGCAATGCCCCGTCCCGCCGCACCACGCGAGCGCCTCCGCTGGGCAATTCAGCGAGTTCCAAGGCATCCAAATCGACGTCTGCGGGAATATTCTTGTCGATCGCCATGCGCAATTGGCCACGACGTGCCTGTAGCGCCACGAACAGGCCACGCAGAATAATGCCAATAATGGCAAGACCGAGCAGAAGGATGATCAGTTCACGTAAACTCATGAGGTAATGAGTGTACCGGTCGGAAAATTGCTGATTAAAATTAGTAGTATTATCTGACGGTTAAGGACATTTCTTTAGTACAAACCGCCTCTGAAAGAGACAGATCACATGGCTGCCAACTCAGCGGCTTCATCAATGTCGACAGCAACAATGCGTGAGACGCCCGCTTCATGCATGGTGACACCCAGCAACTGGTTGGCGACTTCCATAGTGATCTTGTTGTGGGTAATAAAAATGAACTGAACGTTCGCCGACATTTCCGCCACCAAATTGGCATAACGGCCAACATTAGCATCGTCCAGCGGCGCGTCCACCTCATCCAGCATACAAAAAGGCGAAGGGTTGAGGTGAAAAATCGAGAAAACCAGAGCAATCGCAGTCATCGCTTTCTCACCGCCGGAGAGGAGATGAATGGTGCTGTTTCGCTTACCCGGGGGACGCGCCATGATCGCCACACCAGTATCCAGCAGATCTTCCCCTGTCATGTCCAGATAGGCATGTCCGCCTCCGAAGATTCTCGGAAACAGACTCTGCAGACCGCCATTGATTTTGTCGAAAGTCTCCTTGAACCGGGTTCGGGTTTCCTTATCGATCTTGCGAATCGCATTTTGCAGCGTCGCCAGAGCCCGCTCCAAATCTTCATTCTGTTTGTCCAGATAGACTTTCCGTTCGGATTGCGTCTGGTATTCATCAATCGCAGCCAGATTAATCGGGCCCAAGCGCTGTATGCGATTACCCAGTTTTTCCAAGGCTTGCTCGCACTCTGCCTCAGTCAGCGAGTCGGGTAACTGACTGATGACAGCCTCAAGTTCAAAGTTCGCCTCGGTGAGTTGCGCGACCAAAGCTTCTCTCTTGACAGTGGCACCCTCAGACTTCAGCCGGTTCTGCATCAGGGTTTCGCGTAAAGTATTCTGCCGCGCCTGCTTCTCATTGCGCTCCTGTTCCAGTTTGCGCATGGCGTGCTCATTTTCGTCCACTCTGGCCTTGGCTTCAGTCAGCTCTTTTTCAACCCCGAGCCGTTGCTCGAGCAGTGTTTCAAGGTCTGCACGCATCCCTTCCAGTGGCTCGTGGGACTCTTCAATCTGGGTAGTCAGGCTTTCAATACGCTCTTTCGAGCGCTGCACCTGGCTGGCCATGCGATCCATCGTCTCCCGGGTGGACTTTAACTGAGCAGCGACAGACTGTTGCCTTAGCGCCAGTTCATGCGCCAGGTCTTTATCCTTCCGGGATTTTTCTCTGGCAATCGACAGGGCAGCTCTCACTTCCTCACGCTTAGACTCCAGTTGTTCGCGCCCGCCCTCGTCCTGCGCCATGCTTTCTAGGGCCCGTTGCAGCCTGGCGCGCGCCTCGCCGATCTGAGACTCTTCAAGCTCGATCAGCCGACCCAGCTCCTGCAACTCCTTTGCAAGCTGTTGCCGACGGACCGATGCTTCTCCAGCCTTTGCGCGGTGTGCACTCAGACGGGATTTGATCTCACCCAGAAGCCGGGTCTTTTCCGCCACTGCAGCTTGGCCGGATTCGCGTTTTAACTCGGCAACTTTCAAGGACTCTCGCAAGGCCGAGCGATTTTGCTCCAGAACCTCGATATCTGCCCGCAGCCGTTTAAGCTGCACAAACAGGTCACCAATCAGGCCTCGCCGCTCTACGATGGAGTCCTGAGCGCTGATGTTCTTTACCTGAATCCAACCAGCGCCCAACCAGACGCCGTCGCGCGTCACAATCGACTCTGAAGGGCTCAGCTGATGTTGGTAAGCCAGCGCCTCTGGCAGATTTTCTGCCGCGTAAATGCCCTGCAACAGGCTACCCAACTGCCAGTCGCAGCCGACCTTGCTGCCGATCAGAGGCAGATTCAGATTGCCAGGAGAATCAGCAGAAGCGGCCCTGACATCAACGAATGACAGCTTGCCCAACGGCAGGTCCATCAACACCTCGGCCAGGTTATCCAAGCCTTCGATACAGATTGCCTGCAGGGATTCTCCCAGAACCGACTCAACTGCCAATTCCCACCCACTGTCAATGCGCAGGCCCTCTGCCAGGCGCAACTGATTGTCGAATCCTTTGGCCTGTAGCCACTCATTCAGCTTCGGATTGTCCTGGCCAAGCGCTGCCTGCTGCAGAGCCTCCAGAGAAGCCAGCTTGCCCTGAGCGGTTTGCAGCTCACCACGGAGCTGATCCAGTTCAGACTGATTCTCTGCAATTGACTGTCTGCATACTGCAACTTCGTCACTGGAGGACAGATCGCTCTTTAGCTCGTCGACTTCCTTTTCCAGCGCTTCCAGTTGCTGCTCATCGGTGCTCGCAGTGCTGCTGGGCATCTCGGCCAGTCGATTCTGCTCTTCCAGTAAACGTTTTCGACGCTCTAATGCCCTGTCAATTGACTGCTCGAGCTGCTGGATCCGCGATTGTTCGACTTCTGCGGTTTGCCTGGGTTCTTCAGCCCGCTGATTGAATTCATCCCAGGCCTGCTGCCACTCCTGTAAAGCCGTCTCCGCGGCTGCCAGCTCAGTGGCTGACTGCTGCTCTTCATCACGGGTAGTTTCAAGTTCCGGCTCAATGGTTTTAAGCTCGGCATCCAGCTGGGTGATCTTTCTCAGATCAATATCAAGCTCTTCTTTGGTCTGCTCCCAGCCCTCTTCGGTCTCGGACAAATCCAGCTTAAGCTGCTCCACTCTCTCCAGATGGTGCTCAATTGACTGCTCTATCCGGGCTATGTCATTACCCAGACTGTAAAAACGAGCCTGCACTTCGCCCAGGGCATCGGTGAGCTCCGCATTGTCAGCGAGATGCTGCTCAACGCTGGCATCCAGCGCTCTCTGCTCCGCGATCGTCGCCTCAATTTGAACTTCCAGCTGACCGATTTTTTCCTGATTCTGTTTCAGCTCAGCGTCCAGGCTCTGCCAGCGCAGCGCATTGAGATTTGCGCTCGTCTGACGCTCTTCCGCTTTGAGCTCACCGTACTTTTCAGCCGCGACCGATTGTCGCTTGAGATGCTGTAGCTGACGCTCGAGCTCCTCCCTGATATCTTCCAGCCGCTCCAGATTTTCCTTGGTCCGCTTAATTCGACTTTCGGTTTCCTTCCGACGTTCCTTATATTTGGAGATGCCCGCAGCTTCTTCGATATAGACACGCAACTCCTCCGGTTTCGATTCGATCAGTCGAGAAACCATGCCTTGCTCGATGATTGAATAGCTGCGCGCACCAAGACCCGTACCCAGAAAAATATCGGTGATGTCTTTACGCCGGCACTTGGTGCCATTGAGGAAATAGGTCGACTGCGCCTCACGGTCAACCCGGCGCTTGATTGAAACTTCGGTGAAGTTAGCGTACTCACCGGTCAATTTGTGATCGTGATTATCGAATACCAGTTCGACGCTGGCCTGCCCCACCGGCTTGCGCGCGCTGGAACCATTGAAGATCACATCAGTCATATGCTCGCCGCGAAGGTTTTTGGCGGAGCTCTCGCCCATTACCCACCGGACTGCATCGATCACATTCGATTTGCCGCAGCCATTCGGACCGACCACTGAGCACAGATTGGAGGGAAAATTGATCGTGGTCGGATCCACGAAAGATTTGAAGCCGGCTAATTTAATACACTTAAGACGCATTAAGCGATGACTCGAGCGATCCCGATACCGTCTATTGACTGGTTATTTAAGGACTGGATGTTATTAGTATTTGTAACGCCTGTGGTTGACGCTGACCACGGCGCCGGAGTGCAGCAGCATGCCTCTCCTCAATTCTGGCGATTCTAGCGCATGCTCGCGCCTAAAAACACTATATATTGGGTTTGATGCCAAAATATTGCCCCATCCGACCTCTTGACTGAACAGCCCGATGGAAGACGGAAGCCTCGCGCGCCCGGCAAGCAGGCCCCCGCCCTGGCATCTGACCGACTCGCCAGATTGGCCAAACAGGACAGCCTGTCTCGTTGTGTCAACCCAATGACACGAATCGCGCCGGAGAGTCTGAACTATAGTGGATAACAGCAGGGACAGCTGTTCGGAATACAGGGACGTATTCTTCTGCTGCCTCGCCATGATTCACCATCGTCCAAAACGCGAACGGAACGCTCAGATAAGCCTTTGGAGGGCCCCTATATGCTGAAATTGGAACTCCCGAATGATATCCAGACCCGCCTGGAATTACTCTCTCTCAGCACCGGCATATCGATCCACTTTTTTGCCCTTGAGGCGATCCTGGAATACCTTGACGACATTGAGAGCAGGCATCAGGCACCCAGTGAAGGTCATGGACAATCGGGCATGGGAGAGGTCGCTGCCCCGGCGTAGGCTGGCTCATGGCGCGTTTGCAACAAGAAGGCGCCACCGAAGAGAAAAAGCGCCATGACTGAGAACAAGCCTTTACTGCCCTGCTGTAGAGGGCGACTTGTGCAGCCGCATGCCGGTTCAGAAGGATACAAAAATTGGTCGGGACGACAGGATTTGAATATTGCTCTTAACTATATGTTTAATATAATTTATTTTATTAATAATATATCTATATACCGTAATTTGTACCGTATTTTTTAAATCTTGCTGACCAGACTGCGCTACGCTCTGTAAATGGACTGGGAACGAGGCACCCCTTCCGAACATGGGCGGGGGGGCTTCTACGTGCCGCCAATTTTTTTAGTACCAATCCCCTCTTGCCTGAGCTAGTTTTGGGAAAGCATCAAGCGCCTTCGACTGGCCCTAGGATTATGGAGAGTAAAAATGCTACCTCAGTTTATAGATACTGCGTCACTCATAATCATATTTTTCCCTCTGCTGGCCGCATATTTGGCCTCCAGCTCACCCGCTCAGGGTACATTTCTTGCGCGTCAAATCGTACTGGAAGTCGCGCTTATCGGAGTTTTTATCGGCGCGGTTGCCATGCTTGCGGGCCTAAATGACTTAGATGCCCTCGGACCAGCCACTGCAATATTATTACTTGTCGTGGTTTACGGCTTTCTTTTATTTGGGATTATCTCTGTAATTCCAGCATCAGATTCGCAGATACATTCGGCCTCAGTTGCTCGCAGGATAATTGCAGTCTTCTTATTCCTTACGGTGGTCATGTTTGCCATAGTGAGTGTTGAGGACTTTTTTATATATCTTTACCTAGACGCTCTTATCTACGTTGTGATTTCTATGGTTGTTATCGGGATGGTGAGAAGGTCTACTGGGGCATCGGATATGGTACCGATGATATTGAGCCGACTGCCGCATATTGGGCTTTTCGGACTGTTTCTCGGGTTAATACCAGCCCTTGGAAACATAGCTGACCCTCAAAGTATCGGTCCCGCTCTCGCATTTGGCTATTTGAGCTTCTTGTACGCAAGTATCGCATCGGTCGGCTATAAGCTAGCGAACCCCTCTATCACTAACGGGATAAAACCTATTGGTTGGCCGTTTGTTGGTTGGACATTAGTTGTACTGCTCACTTCAGCAATGCTTATTCTAGCCAGCTTGCAACTTTCTACGACTTAAAACAATTAAGAGCTGAACCAATAGGTAGGAGAAGTGGCCAAGGCAAAGCCCCGAAGCAAGTTTAAGAATAAGCTAAATGAGGTAATTGACCTCGCCCGCTGCATGCTCGGCTCTCTTGAGGATACGAAGGAGGTCACCTCAGACAGGTTCTCTGACGACCTTATTCGCCAACTTAATCAATCCATTTATCACGCAGAGGCCCTACTAGCGCCGCTCAAGAACCCTCGCGCAGGACTTGTGGCCGAAATTTTCTATCAATTGGGTGTCCTCATAGGGGCTGCGGAAGCACAGATTTTTTCGGCCTATACAACTGGAATGTCCAAGGCCCAAAAAAGCCAAGGAGGGAAGAAAGGTGGCCAACGAGGAATTTATCAAAAATACGAACTCCGTCTCCTAAAACACTTCTGCCGCTTACATCTCAAACACTATCGCAATCACGCAATTGCACTTGAAGCGTTTAACACCGAAACAAAGGTCTCAATGCCTATAAGCACCTGGTCAGAGCTTTACTCAAAATTTAAGAGGGGCGAAAAGCTCTGGCAGAAGTCAGAAATCTGCATCTCCCCGAAGAAAGCATCTAAATTCTTAATAGAAACAGAAACTTAGAAAATTTCGACAAGCATGCTTGTCCGATATTAATCGGATAACACCCTTCTTAAAATTTGCTCTGTACCAACAAGTATTGAGGAGTCTCATGAAA
>VMBT01000063.1_pt1 | contig 68746 bp, 76 predicted proteins | sample 4404301 | NCBI WGS metagenome assembly VMBT01 (sample SAMN12238535, study PRJNA552566) | marine metagenome | isolation source: Coastal seawater | place: USA: coastal Georgia, Sapelo Island | collected 2008-08/2009-08 | reverse complement strand
TTAATCCAATTACCAATTCAGCTACTGCATTCATTGCGCCTTCAACTGCATTGATCACTCGAATGTCCTTTGCTTTTGCTGCATCAAGGTCAATATTATCAAGACCAACACCGACTCTGCCAATAATTTTGCAATTATCTGCTTTGTCAATCATCTCTTTAGTGATTTTGGTTCTGCTTCGAACAATTACAATATTGAAATTTGAAATTTTTTCTAAAATTTGCTCAGGAGTTATTTCTGGATCATAAGTAACTGCAAGACCATTATCTGTCAGAATTTTATTCAGTATTGGATCCACTTTGTCACAGATCAGTACAGATTCATCAAATCCCATAATATGCAAAACGGCATGACTGAATATAATTCATTAAAAATAAGAAAAAGAATGAAGTTTGGTCAGATACGACCTAGAGCTTTCATTGCATCTGTAATTGGACCAGCTAATTCAGGAACTACTTCCCATAGTGGGATAGCACCATCAGCTTTCAATTGAGATACAACTTCATCGGTATACATACCATGAATGTTTACTGCTGGGTGAGCAATGCTGTTAAGACCCATTGGTGGGACGGCATCACTTGGATTACCTAAGACATATGCATATGATGGTACTGCGTCCATTCCTAATTCTTCAACTATTGGGTTCAAGTTGAATGGATCACCTGCAACAAATACTGTTACTGCACCAGAATAGATTGCTGCATAGTCGTGGTTTACAGCGGCATAAACACCTGGCTCATCAAATACCAAATCAACAATCATACCTTGGGATCCACCGAGTAACCATGTTTCTGTGGCAGCAGATTGAACTCTGTTACCTTGTGTAACTCTATCCAAGATTTCTCCAACGATGTGGAAGAATACTGGTTCGTTACCTTGGTTCTCAATGAAAATTCTTACGTGTTGATCATTTTCAACAAATAAGAGTTGTCCTTGTACCTGTTCTAAGTCAAGACCATCTCTGGCTTGTAAAACAGCACTGATTTTCTTAGCTGGATCACCGTTTACAAGAAGGTTGTGTGCCATGTTTGGAACATAACCAAATTGCATTCCGTTGACTACTGTTGCTGATTGTTGATGAACCATCATTTTGCTCATATCATATGTACCAGCATCAGTAAGGTACAACTGGTTGTATTGTAGTTGGAACTCTAATGCGTCAGCATCGTAGAATTTTCTGTCTAATTCACCGCTTCCACTTGTTTTCTCAACCATTAGTTTCTTGTAACCGTTTGCTGGGTCAACAATTGCAATTCCGTACATGCCGGAAAGAACGTGTTGGTCCATAGCAGCGAGTTTAACACCAGAACAATGGTATTTGAAAATACCAGCAGCTTCAGCAATGTAACAGTAAGTTGTGGATTCACCTGGGTTAACGGACTCAAATGCTCCTGCAGTTATCTGAGATGCGTGCATGTCATTTCCGTGTCCTACCATTTCATCAGATGGAATAGTTAGTGTCATCTTTACAACGTCACCTTGAGTAACTCTTAGTGTTGGTCCTGGGACTTGTCCACTAAAGGTCATTGCTGAGTAGGTGGCACCGTTTAAGAGAGGCATTTCATGGCTCTCACCGGTTAGTTGAAAGTCGTGTACTGTTCTTCCAGAGTTTTCAAGAACTCCACAATCTGTTTCTGCGAATGCTTGTGGCATTACTAGTTGTAAGCCACCCATTTGACGAATTTTGTCTAATACTTCGACATCAGCTTTGCTGAAGTCATAGCTAGAACCGCCAATTTGGGTATTTGTGTATGTACTTCCGAATAAGGTAGCTCCAACTACAGCTACTGCTGCAATTGTAAAGAGCATACTAATACGCTTATTCATTAAGCACGATGATACCCAGTTCCTATATAATAATTTCCAAAATTTGGGAATACCAAATATGAGAGATCACGCTGAAAAAGAATGAATAATGGGTAAAAATTCCTTTTTTGTATGAAATACAGACTTGATCAAGATTCTTTAGGCAAAGTCAAAATTCCTTCTGACGCATATTATGGAGCATTCACTGGTAGAGCAATCAAGCAATATCATGTTACAGGAAACAAAGCTCATGAAAATTTGATTAAGTCATTTGTTATGATAAAGCGTTCAGCTGCAGTTGCCAATATGAAAACCAAAGCTATCGACACAAAACGTGGAAAGGCCATAGTTTCAGCTTGTGATAAAATTTTGTCAGGAAAACACGTGGATCAATTTGTTGTGGATATGATTAACTCAGGTGCAGGTACTGCATTTAACATGAATTCAAACGAAGTTATCTCAAATGTTGCATTAGAAGTATTACGTAAAAAGAAAGGACAATACGAATTCCTACATCCAAATGATCATGTCAATATGTCACAGTCAAGCAACGATACATACCCAACTGCAATGCATGTTGCAATTTTGATGAATCTCAAAGAAACAATTCCTGCAATTGATATTTTGATTAAGTCATTAACAAAAAAGGCTAAACAGTTTTCGTCATTCAAAAAGATTGGAAGAACTCACCTCATGGATGCATTACCAGTTACATTGGGAAGTGAGTTTGCAGCTTATGTAACATCTATCACTAAAGCAAGAAATGAAATTGTAGCATCACAAAAAGAATTACAAAATGTTGCACTTGGTGGAACTGCTGTTGGTTCTGGTGCAAACACACCAAAGGGATACAGAAAGATTGCAATTGGCGAGCTTGCAAAAATTTCAAAGTTATCACTAAAGCCTGAAAGAGACATGCAGCATGGATTGCAAAGCAAGTATGCAGTTGCAAATTGTTCAGGAGCATTACGTAACTTAGCATTAGAAATTGGAAAACTAGCAAACGATATCAGACTAATGGCATCAGGTCCAATTGCAGGTTTGGCAGAGATTGGAATTCCTGCAGTTCATGCAGGTTCATCAATTATGCCAGGCAAAGTCAATCCATCATTGGCTGAATGCATGAATATGGTTTGCTTCAACATTATTGGAAATGATACTGCAGTAGCACATGCAGCACAAGGTGGACAGTTTGAGCTTAATGTAATGTTACCTGGAATGCTAAAGTGCATGTTAGAGTCAACAGACATGTTAAAGAACTTCCTACCAATATTCTCTGCAAACCTAATTGACGGACTAACTGCAAACAAAGACAAGTTACGTGCAGACATTGAAAACAGTCCAGTAATTGTAACTCTGCTAACACCAAAAATAGGTTATCTAAAATCTGCAGAACTATTCAAAGAGTCATTAAAGACTGGAAAAACTATCAGAGAACTAGTTGTTTCAAAGAAACTAATGACTAACAAAGAAATAGATTCCCTCTTTGGATAAAGTATGGCAAAAATATTTGTTGAATCATATGGATGTTCAGCAAGCTTTGCAGACTCTGAAATGATTTCAGGATTAATTCTAAACGGAGGGCACACTCTTGTTGAGGACTCTTCAGAATCAGATCTGAATGTTGTCGTAACATGTTCTGTTAAAGATGCAACTGCAAACAAGATGGTTCACAGAATAAAGTCACTAAAGACAAAACCTCTTGTAGTAGCAGGTTGTCTACCTAAAGCTGAAAAAGAGACTGTTGAGAAGTTTTCTGAGAATGCCAGCCTACTTGGTCCAAACTCTTTAGGAAAAACTCTTCAAGTCATTGATTCCACCCTCAAAGGAAGAAAGGAGATTGCATTAGAAGACACTGATCTATCAAAAGTCGGACTGCCGAAAGTGAGATTGAATCCAGCAGTTGGAATAGTGGAAATAGCAAGCGGGTGTATGAGTGAATGTACATTTTGTCAAACTAAAATTTCAAAAGGGGATCTCCAAAGTTACAGATTAGGAGATATTGTACGACAAGTGAAAACTGAGATCAGTGAAGGGTGTAAAGAAGTTTGGCTTACATCAACAGATAACGGATGTTATGGATTTGATATTGGAACAGATTTACCTTCTTTGGTTAATGCAGTGTCAGAAATTCCTGAAGAGTTTATGATCAGAGTCGGAATGATGAACCCAATGTATATGCCACGAATTAAAGAAAAACTAATTGAATCATATGATAACGATAAAGTATTCAAATTCTTACACATTCCAGTACAAAGTGGAAGTGATAAAGTTCTACATGATATGAAGAGAGGGCACACTGCTGGAACATTCAGAGAAATAGTAAAGAAAGCAAGAGAGAGATTCCCGGACTTTACCATTTCAACAGACATCATAGTTGGATTCCCATCAGAGACAAAAGAGGACTTTGAGAAAACAGTTGAACTACTAGATGAAACAAGACCTGATGTTGTGAATCTCTCAAAATATAGTGCTAGACCTGGAACAGAAGCTGCGGAATGGGAACAGATTGATGTTGCAGAAGTAAAATCAAGAAGTAAGAGAATTTTTGAACAGATCAACAAAATATCCTTAGATAACAACAAAAAGTGGATCGGATGGAAAGGAGACGTTCTCTTTGATGAGCAGACAGATGAGGGAATCAAAGGTAGAAACTTTGCTTACAAACCAGTATTTGTCCCAGAACACGTAGACATTGGTCAATTACACCCAGTTGAAATCATTGATGCCACTCAAAATAGCCTTCTTGGAAAGATCGCAAGCTAAATTTTTTAGATCTAAAATTTGATTAAAAAAACGTAAGAAGGTTTTTTATGGAATTTAGAGAATAAGATCTGAAATGAGTTTTCAAGTAAAAGAACCAGTTTTAGTAATTGGTCTAGGTGGTGCAGGCTCAAAATTAGCACTTAAAGCAAAAGATTCACTAAATTCAGATTGTCTCTTAATTAGCAATGATTCAAAGGACTTTGCAGGAGACGTACCTTCTGTACATGTTTCAACTGATTCAATAGTAAATCCAACAATGCAATTAATCAGAGGTTCAACTTACAACGTTTCAGAAGAAATCAAATCAAAGATTTCAGGTTATTCTACCATTGTCATGATGAGTAATTTGGCAGGAAAGGCAGGCTCAGCCATTGCACCAGTTGTATCAGAGATGTGTAAAGAAGCAGACATTGGACTAGTTTCATTTGCAATTATGCCTTTCAAATATGAAAAAGACAGAATTTTCAATTCAGGTGTATCGCTAAAACGAGTTAGAGAAAATTCTCAATGCACAATTGTTCTTGATAATGACTCTTTACTAGAAAGCAATCCAGACCTGACTCCAAAAGCATGCTATGGCATTGCAAACTCTGCAATTATGCACGTAGTTGAATCACTTGGAACCTCTGAGATGTCAACTGAGACTAACATTCTCAGTACAAGTAAAGAAGGACAAGACATTGAAGACTCTCTTAGAGATTCACTCAAAATGTTATATGAAAACGCCCCACCAAACGCCGTAAAACGCTCAATGCTTTATGTCGTTGGAGGAAGTAATATTCCAGTAGGAGTACTAAATTCCATTACAAATCTTACAAGTGGAATTGTTAATGAAAGCAATTCACAAATTGACATGACTTCTGAATCTGAAGAATCCAAAGTAGTAATGCTATCATCTATTCAAGGAATGACAAAGTTTGATAATTATGATCCACTTGGAATGATTCCACAAGAAGATACGCTTGATTGGTCCACACCAGACTGTAGTGTTGAATGTGAGTTAGACTTATACCAATTAGAGTAAAATAATTTTTTTAAACTAAAATTTTCTTTAGAAAAGATTATTCTTTTTCTTCTTTCTTTGGTTCTTCAGAAGGTGTTTCTTTTGCTGGCTCTTCTACTTTGTCTTCAACTTCAGGTTCTTCTTTTGCAGTAGATTCTTCTTTTGCAGTAGATTCTTCTTTGGTTTGTTTCTCTACTTCTGCTTCAACTTTAGTTTCTGCTTCTGGTTCTTCAACTTCTGCTTCAACTTTGTTTTCTTCTTTGGTGGGTTCTACTTTGTCTTCAACTTTTGGAGTTTCTTTTTCAGGAGTTACTTTAGATTCAATTTCTTCTTCATATGGAGAAACAAGAACATAACCTTCATCGGTCTTGCTCATTCTAACTCTAACCTTTCTTGGAGGACTTCGAACTCCTTTTGACCAAATTTGATGAGCTAAATCTTCTTCAATTTTAATATCTTCAACTTTCATGTGATGACGAGCAAATTCTTTAATCATATTGATTGCTCTAACGGCTCTATGTTGTGATTGAGATAGTAATACTTTACCGAGTGGAATTGTGTAAACGCGTTCTACTTCTTGAGACATCTATCCTACCTCCACATCAGTTGATCTCCAAGCTCTACGTTTTGGATTTGTTCTGACACCTCTTTTTGTTTTGAGGATAATCCATGCAGGAACTGGTGATGCCTGTTTTGTTTTCTTTAACAGACGAATTTTCCTTGGAGAGGACTTACGAGCAGCCATAGATTTTCAGGCACGCGGAGCTCTTTTTAAATGAATCTCAGGATTTTAGGCTATCATGTATCTGTTTTAGGATTCTAGCAGAGGCCCCCCAGACAATTTTGTTTTCAAATTCAAAGGTGAACATCTCCTGAATTATGTTATGTGATGGATCAGGATCAGGTGCCATAGTTTTCAATAAAGAATCAAGAGGCATGTGGAAAATTTGCTCTACTTCACGATTTGGTGAAAGTGGAGGAATCTCATTAACAACTGCAACAAATGGTAATATTTTAAATCCAGAATTCAAAGTGATTACAGATTCTAGTTGACCGATCACTTGCTCCTTTGAAATTGTCAATCCAATCTCTTCACTTGTTTCACGTAATGCTGTATCCAAAAGATCAGAATCTTCTGAATCCAATTTTCCACCAGGAAATGAAATTTCACCAGCATGGAATTTCATGTTCTTTGGTTTTTCAGTCATTACAACAATTGGATCATTTCCATAAATCACAACTAGAACAGATGCTAAACGATATTTTCCAGGAACAGCGATGTTGGGGTGAATTGAACTAGTAAGAAGGGATTTGATATTTTCAAGAATCATTTTTCGTCCATCCTACTTTTCCATATGGGTTTTGGTATTCAAAGGTTTTAACCAAGGATACAAGAAATGACAATATGACAATCAGGTATGAAGCTAATCCACCTAAAATTTTACCTGATGGAGATATAGATAAATCGATAAAGAAATTCATAGAGAGAATAAAAGATATTTCAAAAAAATGCGATGCAATTCATCTCACTGAAAATGTATTAGGATTTCATAGAGTTTCACCATTAGAGGTAGGAAAAATAATCAAAAAAGAAATTCCAGATTTACCAATTACAGTAAGCCTCAGAGTGAGAGACAAATCAGAAGAGGAAATTTCAGAGTTTGTTGATAATTGTATTGAGATTGGCTTTTCAGGAATACTAATTTTGATGGGAGATCCTTCACAAACAGGAAAAGTGGATTCAGGAGAGATTCCAAGCTTGACTGTGAAAAAACTAAAAGAAAAAAATATAGATTCAAAAATTGATTTGTACCTTTCAGTATCAAACAAACCAAATTTCTCTAAACTTGGAAAGAAAACAGATGCAGGGCCAAAAGGATTCATGACACAGGTAGTTCAAAATGTAGAACAAGTACAAGCATTAGCAGACAATCTAAAGGAATTTTCAGTCATTCCAATCATATTATTTCCTTCAGAAAAAAATGAAAAATCTGCAAAGTTTTTGGATTTGGATTTAGAGTTATACAGGCAAGAATTTGAAGAGTTATTAAAAAAATCACATGAGATTACAGGAGACGTCTTGCTCACATCCCCAAATGATTTTACAGGATTAAACGAATTTTTGGGAAAAACAAGTTTCTAAAGTACAAAGTATGATGCTTTAGGATGATGCACCACTATGGCAGCAGTTGATTGTTCAGGAATTATCTGACCTGATTCAGTTAATTCCATTCCAGATTTTTCTGGCTCCAAGAGGTTCCATACCAAATGATGTTGCAATACATCCGGACAACTAGGAAAACCCCAAGAGTATCTCAAACCGCCGGCATCCAAATTTAATTCAGATTTTATTTTGCGGTTAATCCATTCAGCCAATCCTTCTGCAACTTCAACTGCCAATCCATGAAGATAGTATGCATCAGTATACTTGTCTTCTTTATTCCATTGTTCAATAATATCTGCAACTTTGTTTCCAACAGTTACTGCCTGAAATGCAACAACATCATCATCACCAAAATAGTCAGTCAAACACAGATGATCAGGTTTGGTAGAACGAGGAAAGTCAAAGGATGCATCATCACCATGAGGATTTTCTACGATTAGTCTTCCATCCTTGTTATGACATTTGAAATAACCATAAACAACTTCAGGTTCAAACAGTTTTTCTCGAATTATTCTAATCTTCCATTGGCTAAGCAGTTGTTCATGATCAGCTTCGGATTCAGAGCCGGCCTTACCTCTCAGACCCCAAGAAAGCTTGAAGAGAGATTTCTTATCAATGAGTTGCCATACTTCATCCATCTTGATTTGTTCTGCCTTTAGACGAATTGGCTCGCCGATAACTTTTGGAGTGGGTGCAGGTACTGGTTTAATGTCACTTTTTGGTAGTGTAGTAGGATCAACTGTTGCAGTAGATTTTTCTTTCCAATTTTCTAATTTTTCTTTCCACTCTGCCAACAGTTTTGGTTTGTCATCAGAAATCAAAGTGTCCATTGTTTTGAGACCTTCAAACATGGTATTACAATAAAAGACACCAGGTTCATAAATTCCACCTTCCTTTGCAATACGATTAATGTAATTACTGTTAATTGCAGCACCGCCACAAAGAATCGGAATATCCATGTTATTTTTTCTTGCATGTTCTACAAAGAATTGCATTTGCTTTGATGTAGATACCAATAATGCAGAAAGTCCAATTGCATCAGGTTTTACTTCATCAATTTTTTCAAGGAATTTCTGTAATGGAACTTGCTTTCCAAGATCATAAACAGTATAACCATTATTTTGAAAGATTGTCTTTACCAAATTCTTTCCAATATCATGGACGTCACCATATACAGTTCCTAAGACCAATTTACCTTTGCTAGAGCCTTCTTCTTTTACCAAATACTTTTCAAGTTCACCAACTGCTGCCTTCATGCATTCAGCAGATTTTAAAACAAATGGGAGGATTAATTCTCCTGCTCCAAATTTATCACCAACTTCTTTCATTGCAGGCAACAAGTCTTCATTAAGAGTTCGAATTGCACCATCATGAGTTACTTCTGGTGGAGCATCAAGAGATAATACCCCATCAGTATCTTTTAGAATTTCATTTTTACCAACTTTATCCACAATAGCAGAAACAACATCATTTTCAATTCCATCTTTGAGTCTGTTTACGATTCTAAAGTTAGCCCTCTTTCCCGATGGCCACGACGGGTCTACATCTACTTTCTTTGATGCAGTATTGGTTTGAGGTCCTGCATTCTCAAAGTATGTTATCAGTTCAGATAATGCATTAGGATGAGTATTGAAGATGAGATCTTCTGCAAGTTTTCTTTCCTTTTCATCAATCTCTCCATATGGAATAATCTCTTTTGCATTTACAATTGCAGTATCAAGACCTACCTTTATTGCGTGATGCAAGAATACAGAGTTTAGAATTTTTCTAGCATAAGGAACTAGTCCAAAACTAATGTTGCTTAGACCCAAAGTAGTATAAGAATTTGGGAATTTTTGCTTGACAAGTTTGATTCCTTCAAGTGTATTTTTTCCTGCTTCAAGGAATTCATCCTCACCAGTTGCAAGTGTAAATGTTAGAACGTCAAAAATAAATTGTTCAATTTTTAATCCATATTTTTTACCAGTCTCAAAGAGTAATTCGGCAGTCTCTAGTTTTTGTTGAGGGGTCTTTGCCATCCCATTTGGTCCAATACACAATGCAATTGCAGGTAAACCATACTTTGCCATTATTGGTGCAAGTTTTTCAAATCGACTTCCATCACCTTCAAGATTAATAGAATTGATTATTGGTCTTCCGGGAATCTGTTTTACAGATGCATCAATTACATCAGGATCAGTTGAGTCTATTACTAATGGCGCATCAACTTCCAAGCTTAAACGCTTTACAAGATTTATCATGAATTCTTTTTCATCAGAGCGTTCAGTTGTTGCGACACACACATCAAGACAATGTGCTCCATCTTCAACTTGAGTTCTACCTAAATCAACTAGTCCATCATAATCATCTGCAAGAACAAGTTTCTTTGCCTTGCGAGAACCTTGAGTGTTAATTCTCTCTCCAATTATTAGTGGTGTAGGAACTTGCTTTAGATCAACTGCCTTTAATGCAGAACTTACTCTAGGTGTGGTCAATATTGTAAAATCATCTCTGTTTTTGTAAATACTTAACCCTCTACAGAGTTGGCTTTTTCGTCAATTACTTTTCTTAGAACTTTGATGTGTTCAGGATTTGTTCCACAACAGCCTCCAATTATTCTAACCTTTTTGTATTGATTAAGAAAATCACCTAAAGCAGCACCCATCTTATCAGGGGTCATTTTGTAGACTGCCTGACCTCCCTCGTTTTCAGGCATACCGGCATTTGGAACCACCAAAATATTATGTTCATTTTGCTCATCAAGCCATCTAACACTTGGAGTCATCTCAATAGGACCAGTTGAGCAATTCAATCCAAATATGTCAATACCCATATCAGAGACAGTAGTGTATGCAGCTTGGATGTTAGTACCAAGTAACATCTTTCCATATTGATCCAGTGTGGTATTTGCAATGATTGGGACTTTCTTTCCAGTCTTCCCCATTGCTTCATGACATGCTTCAATTACCAATTTTACTTCTAAAATATCCTGACTGGTTTCAATGAGTAATGCATCAACTCCACCAAGAATTAATCCTTCTGCTTGTAGTTCAAACGCTTCTTTAATTTCATCTAGTGGTTTTTGTCCCAAATCAGGATCATTTGAGCTTGGTAAGAATCCAGAGGGCCCCATAGAACCAACAACATATCTTGCTCTATCAGAATATTCTTGACACACTTCAGATGCAAGTTGTGCAATTTTTTTGTTAAATTCAATTGTTTGATCACCAAATCCATATTCATCAAGTTTAATTTTATTTGAACCAAAAGAGTTTGTTTCAATGCAATCAGCTCCAGCATCAAGATAATGTCTGTGAATTTGTTTAATCCAATCAGGATGGGTAATTACTAAACCATCATTGAATCCATCTTGATTATTTGGAAAATCTTCTGGTTTTGGATTAAATTTTTGAATTTCAGTTCCCATTGCACCATCAAAAAGCAAAACTCTGTTTTGTAATGCATCCAAAAATGGTTCTTTCTCATCCAATTTAATTTCAAAATGAGTCTGTACAGTTTAACTCTTTTCAGAAAAAACCACGAATCAAAGTAGTAATGAAACGTATGTTGAAATTAGGTGAGATAGGATTTTTTGTACATTTATGCAAAAAGTTCAAGTAAACAATCTAGTACGTAGTGCCACCTTTTTTCAACATGCTGGAATATCTATCGTCTTTGTATTCATGCCTATTATCGCCCAAGGCGTAACAGAGTCAGTCTTTGAGATAGGCCTATTGGTAGCCTCGTTTAGTTTTGCTCAGATTCTCTCTGAAATTTACTTTGGCAGGTACTCAGACAAAAAGGGAACCAGGCTCAAATTCATCAGAATTGGCTTCATTGGCTGTGCAATAGCATTTGGAATGCATTACTTTGCAACAGACCTTTCAATGTTCTTCTTGGTAAGAATTGCAGCAGGAATTGCAAGTGGGATAATGATTCCTGCAATGATTGCATATACCTATGAGGCAAACGTAGACAAAAAGAGAGCTGCAACTGTGATCTCATTTCATGCATTGGGATGGATGGCAGGAATTGCAGCTGCTGGACTAGCAAATGATTTACAATTAATTTTCTTAATTAGTGCTGCATCATTTATTGTAGGATTGTTATTTACAATAAGACTGCCAAATCCCGAACAAGAAAAAGAGGTAGAACCTGGTACAACAAAAAGAGTCATTTCAAAAAACAAGTTTCTTTTCTTGTCATTACTATTAAGACATATTGGTGCTGCAGCTGTTTGGGTAGTTCTTCCAATAATGATTGTAGACAGATGGGGAGGGGAGCTTTATCACATTTCAATTGTATATACAGCGAATACAATCACTGCTTTTATTTTGATGAATGTGATGGCAAGTAAGATTCATCTCTCAAATGTCACGAAATTCAAAATTGGAATAGGTTGTACTACATTTGTCTTTGTAGGATTATCATTTGTAACTGAGTGGTGGATGGCGATGCCGTTCATGTCACTAGTTGGTGCAACATGGGCATTCTTGTTTATTGGAGGAAACTTTCATCTAATGGAAAATAATCCACGTTCAACTTCGACTGGAGTATTTAGCTCAACATTGTCAATTGCAACAGTAGTCGGTCCTGTAGTAGCAGGAAGTATTGCGTTTGCATTTGACTATGTTGCAGTGATGTACTTTGCAATTGCAATTATTGTATGTGCATTTTTAGTGTCATTAAAAGTCAAAAAGTAAGATCAAATTCCTATCTCCTTTAGGAATTTATTTACTTCTTCATTTGCATGTTTTTTGATACGCAGTCTATCTTCTTTTTTGACTGAGGACATGGCATGTTTTAGAATCCTATCAACTAATCGTACTCCACTCTTTGCACCCTTTGAGAGTCCTAATTGATACAAAAGTGGTAAATTTGCAATTTCAGAATTTACCTTTACGTGAATTTGGGGGATTTTGGCAGTTTTTCGTGGAACGGATAATTCCAATGAATTTTCAACTACTCTTCCCAGAATTTTATCTAGATTTGTACCTAGATTTTGCTCCATTTTGGTGGTTTTTTCCTTTTTTGCATTCAGGATAATTCTCTTCATCTTCAAGAGAGCCTGATTGGATTCAACATCATCCAAGTCATCTATGGACAAGTCAATTCCATAGTCATCATGAAATGAGTTGATGATAAATGACAAGGCTTCTTTTTTACAAGATTCTTTTGTTGTGCCAAAAGGACAATTATCACAATTAGTGGTAAAGTATCTAGTTCCACGTTGTCCAAAGCTTGACAAAACTATCTTGTCTTTTTCTTTAAGCTTGTGCATGCTTTTTGAAACCATAGTTTCATCAACATCAAGAGTTTTTGCAATTTCTTGGTTAGAGTATGAACCCTCATCAATTAATTCAAGAATTGATTCTTCCAGTTCCCCTCTTGAACGTCTAGAAGGCTCTTCTAGTGAATCTACAAAATAGTGAGATACAATTTTGTCGCCAACATAATGATTAATGGTGATTTTCTTGCCATCAAAATTGGTATTCAATCCTGACTTTGATTCATCTCTAAGAATTTTTTGGACTAGTTTTTCAATATTTTTGATTTTAAATGATTTTAGATTTGATTCAACATCTTTAATGGAAATAGTCTGGTTTCCCCTAACATATTGATGATATAACTCCCATCTGATCTTTCTTTCATTACTTCTCTCAGAATATCTCATTAAATTACAAAAATTATCAATTCGTTTCCAATTTACTTCAGATACATCATATCCAGAATCCTTTAGAAACAATGAAGTGTCTAATTTTTTTAAAAATTCAAAAAACTGTTTTTTAATATCTTGTGGAACCTTGCTTTTTTTGTTTTTGATAATTTCAAGCAAATCGTCTTTTTCAATAACAGAGTCTGCTCTGAACTGTTTTGTGTCATATCTCATCATTTCCATGAATTCCAAATTTCCATCAATTAGTGAGGTGGGTGGAAAAACCTTCAGCGCAGAAAGAGTATAATTTGAAACTCCCATATAGGCATAAAATCACTTGAGTATTTATGCGTATTAATGCAACTAGATTACAATATCATTCCTTTATGAAATTTTATCCCTGTTTAATACCAAAATTCCATCCTAGCATTTCATGAGCACAACTCAATGCCTCATAAGGAATAGACAGCCTGAGTCTATAACAAATCTGGTTGTAAGATTACCAGTAAAAGAAGGCCAAAAACTTCCAGTAAAAGAAGTTCTAGGATACTCCTGGGAAGAATTCCAGGGATTGGCCTGGACAGTAATGGAGGGATTTTAGATGACAATTCCAAAAATTCTCAAACTACAAAGATCTCAAAGGAAAATGAAAGTTGTATTCATTCCACCAACACCATTTAGAGGAGAGAGTACAAATTGAGTCAATATTTCATAAATTCTTTTCACAATCTTTTCAAAAAGAAAAAGACGGAATTGCAGTTCGATGAAGAACTCTTAGGAAATTACAAGTAGGGAGGTGAAAAAAATGAAAACAAAATTAACAGTAATTGCATCTCTTACCATTGCAAGTTTACTATTTGCAGTCTACCAACCAGGAAATGCAGTAACATACTATGGTCATGATGGTTCAGTCGATGACTATTTAACAAAAACAAAAGTTGAATCATTCAAAGGAAAACAAGGTTATTGGGTGTACATTGTCAAAGCATGTGCAGATGACTATAACCTAGGTGTTGCAGCAGTAATCTTAAAGTCTGATCTTGACACTAAAGTTCTCGGTGTAAACAAGAGTATCAAAAAGGGAGAATGTTCCCACTATGGTGCAGTAATGAAAGCAAAAAATGGCAATACATTGGGAGCTGAACTCATTGAAAGACATGAGGCATTAGAAAAATACAATCAAATTCTCAATGACATGTCAGGTAAAAGCATCAAAGAGAAAAAGGAGCTTAGAAAAGAGCTCTACTCTTACAGAGTAATATTAGGAGGATTGGTTTAGTATGAAACCAGTTTCCTCTTTTTACTTAGACGATTCTAAGAGGGGGTGCAATAACGGTGCCTAGAAGAAAACAAAGACTCTACGACGAGGATGATGATGAATAATTTCACTAATCTATGCTCAATTTTTGGGTCAATTGAGCGAATTTGATTAGATAATGGAGATTAGTGGTCAGTTCATAAAAATTTAGTTTAGCAGCCATTTTGATCTAGACCATTTCTCTTCATTTTTTCATTTCTAAGTTTTTGATTTAGTATTTGAGAAAAATAATTCCAATGAATTTTGAAATTGGCTGTTTAATTTTTGGAGATGATTTGTATCTACAGAAAGACTTTTCTCATCAAACCAAGGCGGAGATAGATACAATGAACGATTCATCTCCACTTGAATCCAAGGAATTGAACCAGCACCATATGTTTTAGTGATATAGCCTCCATGGAAGGGATCATTTAGTGATATTTCTTGCCTGTCAATGGAATAAGATTCAGAAATACAATCAGCAAAAAGTTCAATCATTTCATCTGAACATGTGTTTCCATCTTGGTTTGATAAGCAAAACAGTGGTCGTTTTTTGTCCTTATCATCAGGAGCAATTCCAGGTGCACTTGATGCCATTGAATGGCAATCAAGACATAATTGCAAGTCTAATTCTTCAAGACTCTTTTGTATTTCTCGATGATATGGATTATAGTAAAACTCGATTAACATATTTCTAAGTGATTCATCAGGTTCTTTTCCTTTGATGTAAATTGATTTTTCATAACATGTCATACTTTTGATTAGTCCATCAGGATTTTCAGGAGGCATATCTTGCAATGAACGATTAAGATCAACAAATGCTCTTGCAATATTTGTTTTAATTACACGTTGTACTTTATCATCCAAATCATACAATTCTATAACAAAAGGATCTGAATCATCAAAGAGATCTTTGTTTGTGATGGATAGGTGTCCATCAATCTCTTGAGGTTTTCTTAATCCACCATGAGGAATTGATAGTAACACTGGAAGTTTATTCATTCTAATCCTTCTGCTGTTCCATCACGTCGAACTTCAGCGACGCCCTGAAAACCTGGTTGTGTTTGTAATTTCATTATTGCATGAATGGCACCATGATAAAATGAATATCTATCCTTGACAGATATTTCATACCCCATCTCTTTTAGATACTTCACTATTTCACTTCGAAATCCTCCAGATTCTATACTGATGGTTCCATTAATTGAGCAATGAAATCTTGGTTTTTCAATTGCAACACTCATTGGTAGATCTTCATCAATGATTCTTGAAAGAAATTGAGTAACTGTAGAAAAGATTCGTTGACTTCCAGGACTGCCAAGAACCATCCAGAGTTTAGAATTGTTGAAAATTAATGCAGGTGAGACTGAAGTCCAAGGAATTGCATTGGGTCTAATATAGAAAGGATGGTTTGGATTGCTAAATTCAAATGCTGACATGTAGTTGTTGTACAAGAATCCCAGACCCTCAGCAGCTGCTTTAGCACCATAAGCCAGTTCTATTGACTGAGTAATCCCTACTGCATTCCCTTCGCCATCCATGGTGGAAAGGTGAGTTGTATCATCACCACCAAAAACAGGATCAATCATAGGCAAAGTTGCATCCATAGAATTATGAATTGATGTTGCCATTTGTTTTGCAAAACTTCTTTGAAGATGTATTTTTTCTTCAATTTGATCATAAGTGTGACGATTAAATGGTCTTTGAATTCTATAGAAAAATGCTTTTCGAAAAGTCTCTGCAACAAAATGATATGAACTAGGTTTTGAACTTCGTAAAAACTTGGAGGGAAGATGATTTAACATCATCAATGTAAGAAGTAATGTGCCTCCTGCTGCTGGAGGAGGCAAAGTAACAACTGAAACATGTCTATATTTTCTTCTTATTGGTTTTCTTAAAAGGGGTTCAGGAATGTATGCCAAATCTTCTTCTCTAATCAAGCCATGATTATTTTTCATGTCTTTAACAATTTTTTTGGCAATTTCTCCTTGATAGAATATACGATATCCATATTCAGAAATCGATGTAAGTGTTTCAGAAAGATCTTCTTGAATGAATCTGTCACCTACATTATATGGAACTAAACCATCTTTTAGAAAATATTTTGCCCCAGATTTTGATTTGATTGAAAAAAAGTTTTTTAGTTCTCTCACTTGCAAATCATGTTGCAGTTGGGTAATTTTGTAACCCTTTTTTGCAATACGGATAGATGGGGCAACAATCTTTTGCCATTCCAAGGTACCATATCGTTCATGTAAAAATCCAATCATAGACAAAGTGCTTGGAACAGTAGTTGACTTGTATCCAAGTCTTCGATTTTTTTTACTTGCGTAAACGGATGAATGTGCTAGGGATGGTGAACGACTTGAACCGTCAACTGCGTATGATTTTCCATTAAAATGGATTATTCCCATAGATTGACCACCTAGTCCAGAAGCCTGAGGCTCACATACGCCTAATGCTAATGCAGTGGCACATGCAGCATCAATTGCATTACCACCCTTTTTGAGCATTTCAACGCCTGCTTTAGTTGCATTAGGGAATGCAGATGCAACCATTCCATTTTTTGCAACAGAACATTTCTTGTCTTTGGTTTGAGTAAATGATGATTCTATTTGTTCAATATTCATGTAATTTCCTCAAGTTCACTTGTTTTCATCAGTTGCAAATTTGTGAATTGTTAATACTAGAAGAAGGGCCCTATCAATCAAGCTGTCTTTTATGATGTATTCGTTTGGAGAACGATATTCTGCACCCAAAGGTCCCATCCCTTCCAAAGATGGAATCTCTGGAGGAACATGACTAATATCAGAAGAGATGTCTCGGTGAATGGGGTTTATTTTAATGTCCAATCTGTTTGCAATTTCTTCAACAATTTCATACATTTTCTTTGTGTTAGAATTTTCAATATAGGGATCACGACGTACTCCTTTAGAAATTTCTACATCTAATTTCAAATCTTCTTGTTTTTTCAAAATGGATTTGATTTGTCGTTCAGTTTTATTTGCATCAGTTTTATTTTTGAATGTAGTGTAAAATGAAACAGAACCATGATCAGGAGAGTTACCATAAGATGTTTGTGCACGAATAGACATGATTCTAATTACATTGTCTGATTTTGATAGTTTTTTTATTGAAAGAATTTTTTTACAAAGGATAGGAATCAACTCAGAAATTGTTGGACGATTAGATTCTGTTATGTTTGACACTTCAAGTTTGAATTCATCTCTTCCAGAAGCAGATGTAACAATACCTCCGCCAAGTTTTCCCCACTTTAAGCCAATTACATATTTTGCATTTTTAGAATATGATTCAATGAAGGGTTTTGCATACTCTCCTCCCAAACTATCATCAGTAGTAAGCAATACTCCACAATTGATCTTTTTCAATTTTTTAGAGAATCTTAATGCTTGTAGTGCAGAAAGCATTACTGCAATTCCGCCTTTGCTTTCAGCGATTCCTGAGCCAAATATTCGTGATTTCTCTTCTCTATACTGCACAAAGTCTCTAGCAGCATAAGGTGTATCCAGATGGGCAACTAGTAGTACATCATTAACCTCGCCCTCATGATTGGTAAAATATAGAATGTCTCCAATGTCAAACTGTTTATGAATATGTACTGAGAATCCCAGATGAGACAGTCGTTTTGTTAGTACGTTTCCCAATCTATTGACATTTTCAATATTTCGGACACTAGTGTTAATTGTACACATCTCTTGAAGTAGACTAACTGTAGTTCTTAGATGACTGCGAAGATAACTTCTTGCAGCAACTCTAAGTGGTTGAGCACGTAGGTTTTCTACTGCAGCAATTTGCGGGGTTTGTAAAGGAGATTCACCAAAACATCTAATCACTGCAACATCTAGTAGTTTGTTGATTAATGATTCAAAGGTATATCCAGCTGTTTTAGCTGCATGTACAAAGGAGCCATGAAGACCAAGACTGGCCATAGAGTTTAATTCTAAAATGTACATATGTCCATCTTTGTCCATGCGAAAATCTGCTCTGCAAAAGTCATGAATTCCAAGTTTTTTGTAAGCGGTAATGCAAAGTCTTTTCATCTCTTCGACTTGGTCTTTAGTTAATTTTGCTGGACAGATTTTATCCAGAGGTTTTTCTAGTTTATCAGATTTTGTTTGAATTTTATCAGGATCTCCTCCTAGATCAATCTCAACTATTGGTAGAACTTCAACGGTATCTGCATTACCAATTAATCCTACTGCAAACTCTCTTCCTGGGATAAATTGTTCAACTAATGCATCTTGATGATATTTCTCAATCTGTTTTTTTACTGCTGTTCTCAAGTCATCCCAATTATCAACAACTTTCATTCCCATAGATGTTGATTCAGCTTTTGGTTTTACAATTACAGGAAAAATCAAATCGTCAAAATTGTCTTCATGGCTTGAAAATACCCAGAATCCAGGAGTAGGAATGTTGTTTCTCTGTAAAACAAGTTTTGTCATCACTTTGTCTTGGACTATAGCATGTGCTTCAGGGCCAGAACCAAGATACGGTACTCCCAGCATTTCAAGTAAAGCAGGGACATGCGTGTATCGATTGTGACCTTGTAGTCCATATGCCATGTTAAAGACAAGGCCTGGTCTTTCTCCATCCATAACTTTGGGCATAAAGTCATGCATCTCATCAATTGCATGCATGTTTGCCTCAATCAGTTTAACAGTATGTCCACCTTTTTCAAGAGCCTTTGCGACTCGCTCAATTGCATTAGAAGAATAGTGTTCTTTTGTTGGAAACTCTGAGATGTTAATTACATCTGTCGCTTCAATTTTTTTTTTGTTATACATTAAAGCTACTTTCAACAAACATATAGATTGAAACAGGTAAAAAAAGTGATCTCTCTGTTACTGTTTTAGGTAAAAACAATACACCTTTCCACTATAAGACATAGATTTTTTCTGAAGATTTAGAATGGCTCAAACTAAAGCCCAAAGAAGTGCTGCAGCTATAAAGGCTGCAAGGACTCGTAAAAGAAACGCCAAGCTAAAAGCTGAAGCTGAAGGAAAGACTGCGGCTAAAAGAAAGAGATCAGTAGCTGCCAAAAAACGTGCAGCCACAAGTGCTCCAAAAAAGCAAAGTGTTTCAAAACGCAGTGCTCCAAAAAGAAAGACTGCTTCTAAAAAGGCCCCTGCAAAGAGAAAGGCCTCAAAGAAAGCAGCACCAAAAAGAAAGACTGCAACTGCATCAAAAGGAAGAAGACGATAAATGAATTCTAATCTTTTTCTAGCCACAAATTGCTGCCTGAAACTAGAAAAAGAACTTACTGACAATTCTTATTTTTTCCATTTTTTCTTTTTTTAAAAAATCAATGAGATGTGAAGTAAAATGGATGTAGAATGCAAAAATTGTGGAAAAGAATTTGTATATTGTACAAGCGATTTTTGTTGTGAAAAGTGTGCTGAAGACTATTACATGCATCCTAAAGTGGATCAAAATTAAGATGATCCAAATCTTTCACAAAGTTAATCTATTAGATCTGCTCCCTAGTTTTTCGTGATAGGTGTTTATCAAAAATGCCATGGTTCTAGATTGGAACTAGTGAATACTCCAGTTTTACGTGGTCAGATAGTAGTGGACTTTCCTTTATGTGAGAATTGTTGAAGAGAGGAATTTTAGAGAGAAGGTGAAGAAATTGGGTAGTTGTCTGGTTTGTGGTAGAAGATTTTACGATGATTCTGAGAATTATTGTTCATATCAATGTGAGGCAATAGCGCGAGTATCAAAAAAGAAATTTTACAATAAAAGAGATTTGAAATAATGAGTGGTTATCTAGGAAACAAATCAAAGATGATTGTACATCATCTAGGAAATATGAAGTCTGAATGCAATATTTATGAAATAAAAATGAAAGACCGTGAATACTTTACGCCAGATACTTTGGATAATGCAAAGTCAAAAGATTACGAATCTTGTAAATTTTGCATAGATTAAAGTTCTATTTTGGAGTTAATTTTCAACATCCGTGTTTTATTGCCCAATTAGTATCCTTGAATTCACTCTGATCACAAAATGCAGAATAAAGGTCTCCAACACCTGAATCAAGTAATTCTTTGTTTAGATTCAAATCATTACAATAAACCAATCCTAAGGTTCTACCGTATGCATCTTCAAGTTGTTCATCATCCTGATCAATTAGAACAGGTGAACCTACCGGACAAATCTGTTCAAGGAAACTTAGAGCTTGTCCTCCATCATATTTCATTTTAGGAGTATCAACTAGTGCAAATCTGACAGCTTGTCCATCCACTTCTAGAGTATCACCATCAATTACTGAAGTCACAGTTCCAGTAATGCAGTTTGCAGAACCCAGACACTCTGAAGAAATGGTAGTTGTTTCTGTTTGTTGAATGGAAGTATCAGATTCAAGATCTACAGATGTTTCTAAATCTTCCAAACTTTGATCAGAAAATGAAAATACTAAAACTGCAATTGCGATAATGGCAACTCCAATTCCTAAAGGTAGTGCTTTATTCATTGTCTATCTCAATCCCCATCTAGACATTACTTTATCTTCAAGTTTCTTAAAGACAACACCATCTACTGCAAGACCAATTCCCATGATAACTAGCATTATTGCAATTACTTGGGAGACATCATTGAGTGAACGTCCAGCATTAAGCAAAAAGCCCAATCCTAGGAACGAAAACAAGATTTCTGCACCAATTACACCTCTCCATGCAAAGGCCCAGCCTTGCTTAAAGCCTGAAATCATGTATGGAAATGCTGCTGGAATCAATACAGCAGTGACTAGTTGACTGCCCTTTGCACCCATGTTTCTTGCAGCTTCAATAAAGTGAGGATTGATGTTCTTGACGCCAGTGTAGGTGTTGATGGTTACAGCAAAGATTGCACCAATTGCGGTGACGAAAATTATTCCTCCATCAGTCAAACCAAACCAAAGAATTGCAAGGGGTACCCATGCAATTGAAGGAATTGATTGTAATCCCAACACCAATGAACCAACAGTTTGATTGACAACTTCAACTCTTGCCATAAAAATTCCTAAGACAATACCACCTCCAATTGCAATTGCAAGTCCAACTGCCAATCTCCACATGCTAGTTGCTATGCCATAAAACAGACTTCCGTCTGCTGCACCATAACCCAAATCTTCAGCCACTTCAAATGGAGATGGAAATACATTGTCTGGCCAAAGTTCAGTCATTGCAGTTATTTGCCAAATAGCAATAATAGCAATGTAAAATGCAATTCTATGAGGAGTGTAATTTTTTGCCATATCAATCACTCTTTGTTTTTCTTTACCTCAGGTCTTAGTTCAGATAACAGGTCTTGTTGGAATTTCAATAAGGATTCATCTTCAGAAACTCTAGGTCTTGGGAAATCATTTTCAACTTCTCTTTTGATTGTTGATGGACGATTGCTAAACACTGCAACTTTTGTTCCAAGTACTGCAGCTTCTGCAACACTGTGAGTTACAAACAGAATTGTCTTTTTTGTCTTCTCCCAGATTAATTGCATCTCAACTAGCAGCAAGTCACGAGTTTGTGCATCAAGTGCTGCAAATGGTTCATCCATTAGTAGTACATCAGGATCCATTACAAGTGCTCTAGCAATTGCTACACGTTGCTTCATTCCCGTTGAAAGTTGATAAGTGTACGAATCAGTAAATTTGGTTAATTGCATCATGTCAAGATATCTGTGAGATATCTTTGCACGCTCTTCTTTTGGAATTCCTGCCATCTTTAGGCCAAACTCTACATTATCTTGGACTGTGAGCCAAGGGAATAATGCACCTTCTTGGAAGACCATAATTCTTTCAGGTCCAGTCTCATTTACAGGGCGACCATCAAAGAGTATCTGACCTTCATCAGGCTTTTCCAAGCCTGCAACTATGCGTAAAAATGTCGATTTTCCACATCCAGATGGTCCTATCAAACATACAAAGTCACCAGACTCTACCTTGAGGTCCACTCCACCTAGGGCCTTGAGTTTGTGAGATTCGTGGCTAAAGTACTTTACAATATTTTTGGCCTCTAGTTTGGTCATTATGTGCTGGCCTCCTCTGAAGAATTTGTATCAAAGCTGTAAAAAATTCCAGACAAATCATATCCATTTCTTCCAAGATATCCCAAGGCATCTGCTTTTTCAGCAAAGGAAACAACAGAGTTTGGTTTAGGATCTGCAGTTATTGCAATATTTGATAATGCAACATCTACTACTTCATCAGAAAGTGATTGTCCCAAGTATGAATCAAGAAAATCATTGAAAACGTTTCTAGTTTCTATAGGATTTGCTTCAATCCAAATTTGAGTTTCATGGTGTGCAAGAATGTAATCATTCCATAGTGCTTTATTTTTCTCAATGTAATCCACATTTCCAATTAAGAGAACAGATGCAAATTCGTTGTCAGGCCAGAGATCTTCTTCATGAAATAGTCTGTTCCCATTTAGTTCAGTTTCTAAAATTGTTGCCCAAGGTTCTGCAACCCATGCACCGTCAATGTCACCTTTTACAAATAGAGTATAGATATCAGGATTTGGAATATTGTATACAACGACACTTCCGCCTTTCTCAGCGGGCTTTAGTTGGTTTTCAGCCAAAAAGTGTCTCAGTGAAACATCTTGTGTGTTTCCAATTTGAGGTGCTGCAATCTTTTTTCCATCAAAGTCAGCTGCAGAATTTATTTTAGAATCAGGATGTACAATAAAACTAGCGCCACCGCTTGCAGCACCAGCAAGGATCTTTACATTTTGATTATTAGAATTTAAAAAGCCGTTAATTGCAGGACCTGGACCAACATAAGCAATATCAACAGAGTTTGCAAAAAGAGATTCTATTGCTTGGGGTCCACTATCAAACACTTTGGTCTCAATTTTTACATCATCGCCAAGATGTTCAGCAAAGAATCCTTTCTCCATTCCCACAATTGGAATGGCATGTCCAATATTTGGAAAGTAAGCAACTCGAATTTTATTTTCATATGTACTGTCATTAGCGCTAAGACTGACTCCAAGGGCAGAAAACATGATAATTGCTCCAATTCCAGCTGCAATTACCGAACGAATTTTCATAAAACAGCGTTATATTTCGCGGTTAAATAATCATCGAATTTTAGCTCAAGCTAGCCGGAAATTTTTCAACTAAAAAAATTGTAATCAAGCCTATCACAAAAGATAAATTCCAAAATACAACGGAAAAGATGTTTTATGACTCAAAAAGGAATTCTTGCATTCTCAGGAGGACTAGATACTTCAGTTGTTGTAAAGTATCTACAAGACGAACATGACATGGATGTTGTCACAGTTACAGTAGATGTTGGACAAGGTGAAGACAATAAAAAAATCGCAGCAAAGGCAAAAAAACTTGGAGTGAAAAAACACTACAATATAGATGCAAGAAAAGAGTTTGTCAAGGATTACATTTTCCCATCGATTAAAGCAAACGCACTTTATCAAAAGAAATATTGTTTAGCAACAGCACTTGCAAGACCACTAATTGCTGAAAAAGTTTTAGAGATTGCAAAAAAAGAAAAAGTTACATCTCTAGCTCATGGTTGTTCAGGAAAAGGAAACGACCAAGTACGTTTTGATATTACACTACGTTCGGGTTCTAATCTACCAATCATTGCACCTATTCGTGACAAGAACTTGGATAGAGTTACAGAATTAAAATTTGCAAAGAAGCATGGAATTGAAATTGATACTGTAGCAAAAAAGTTCAGTATTGATCAGAACTTGTGGGGTCGTGCAATTGAAGGCGGTGTTCTAGAAGATCCATACAATGAACCACCTGATGATGCATTCATTTGGGTAAAGACAAAGAATTTGCCAGACAAGCCAACATATTTGGAAATCAAATTTGTAAAAGGAATTCCTGTTGCAGTAGACGGTAAAACAATGGAAGGTCAAAAACTGATTGAATACATCAACAAAAAGGCAGGAGATGCAGGAGTCGGAATTGTCGACCATATTGAAGACAGAGTTGTTGGAATAAAATCCCGTGAAGTATATGAGACACCAGCAGCTACTTGTCTTATAGAAGCCCATTCAGATTTGGAAAAGATGGTCCACACAAAACATGAAAACAAGTTCAAGTCAATGATTGATGACGAATGGGCATATCTAGCATATTCAGGATTGTGGCAAGACCCGCTAAAGTCTGATTTAGACGGATTTATCGAGGCATCCCAAAAGCCAGTTACAGGTACAGTCAAGTTAAAGCTCTACAAGGGAAGCCTCAGAGTAGTTGGAAGAAAGTCAAACAATTCACTTTACAGTCACGAAATTGCCACATACGGTACAGAGTCCACATTTGACCAAAGATTGGCCAAAGGATTTGTGGAATTATGGGGAATGCAATCAACAGAAGCTAATAAATTACAAAAGAAAAGGTCAGAAAAAACATGAACTGCCCAGAATGTGACGCAACACTAAACATCCCAGATGATGCCGCAGTAGGAGAAATTGTCTCCTGTCCTGATTGTGGTGCTGACTTTGAAATCGCTAAAAAAGACGGATCAAATGTTGAGCTTAAGCAAGCAGAAAGCGTAGGCGAAGACTGGGGAGAGTAATGTCAAAAGTCTGTATTGTGTTTGATCGCCTTAGAGCGGAAGAGAAGATGCTTCAAAAAGAAGCAGCTGAACTTGGACATGATACAGTAATGCTTGATGCAAAAATTACTCAAGTCAATACAGATAGCAAGAAAGAAGATTTTGACTTGGGAGATGTAGTTTTAGAAAGATGTGTAAGTTACTTTAGAGGGCTACACTTTACTGCAAGTCTTGAGTTTATGGATATTCCTGTTCTAAACAAATTTGATGTTGCAAGTATTTGCGGAAACAAAATGTTCATGACACTGCTTTTGAAAAAGGCAGGAGTGCCAACACCAAAAACATATTTTTCATTTACAAGTGAAAGTGCATCTGAGAATTTAGAAAAAGTTGGATATCCATTAGTTATCAAACCAGTAATTGGCAGTTGGGGAAGAGGAGTAATGCCAATCAAAGACAGAGATACAATGGATGCAATCTCAGAAATCAGAGACATTACGGATAGCCCACATGATAGAATCTACTATTTACAAGAACTAGTAGAAAGACCACCTAGAGATATTCGAGTAATTACAGTTGGAGACGAGCCTGTTGCAGCAATGTACAGAAAGTCTTCAGGAGGATTCAAGACAAACATTGCACTTGGAGCCGATCCAGAGCTTTGTGAGATCACAAAAGAGATGGAGGATATGGCAGCAAAAGCATCAAAGGCAATGGGAGGAGGAATCCTAGGAATAGACATGATGGAAGACGAAAAGAACGGTCTAGTTGTTCACGAAGTCAACAATACAGTAGAATTCAAGGGATTAGCAAGAGTGGCACAACGAAATATACCAAAAGAAATGGTAGAATTTGCCCTAAACTACGTTAGGAAATAAATTATACTCCATTACGAGGAGGTTTATCATGAAAGTAGGTGTTGTAGGAGCATCAGGATATGTGGGTGGAGAGACACTACGTCTTTTGGTCAACCACCCAGATGTTGAGATCACTATGGTCACATCAAGACAACACGTTGGAGAGTATCTCCACAGAGTTCAACCAAGTTTGAAGGGTTTTACCGATCTGACTTTCTCAGAATTAGATTATGATAAATTAACTGACAAATGTGATTTGGTCTTCACAGCAGTACCACATGGAACTGCCACTGAGATTGTAAAAGCATTGTATGATAGAGGAATCAAGATTATCGATTTGAGTGCAGATTATAGATTGCATGATCAAGAGGCATACGACAAATGGTATGGTTGGGAACATCCACATCCAGATTATCTATCCAAATCAGTTTTTGGTGTTCCAGAATTACACAGAGAAGAAATCAAAAAAGCACAACTTGTTTCATGTCCAGGATGTATGGCAGTAACATCAATGTTAGCACTTGCGCCACTAATTCGAAATAACATTATTGATACAGAACACATTGTAGTTGATTCTAAAATTGGTTCATCAGGTGCAGGTTCAGGTTCAGGAACTGCACATGCAATGAGAGCAGGAGTTATCAGACCATACAAACCAGCAAAACACAGACACACTGGTGAGATTGAACAAGAGTTAAGTGAAATTGCAGGTAAGAAGATTCATGTTTCAATGAGTCCACATGCAGTAGATGTTGTACGTGGAATTCTTTGTACTAACCACACATTCATGAATAAAGATGTGGAAGAAAAAGAATTGTGGAAATTATACCGTCAAACTTATGGTGAAGAGAAATTTGTAAGATTGATTCGTGACAAGAAAGGATTATACAAATTCCCAGATCCAAAATTCTTGGTTGGTTCAAACTTTTGTGATATAGGATTTGATTTAGACGAAGACAACCATAGATTAATTGCATTATCTGCATCAGATAACTTGATGAAAGGTGCAGCAGGTTCTGCCATCCAAAACATGAACGTAATGTGTGGTTTTGATGAAATGGACGGACTAAGATATACCCCACTAACACCTGTTTAGAAATGATTACTATCAAAATTGGTGGAAGTGTAGTAGACGATTTACATCCATCAACAATTGCAGATATCAAAAAAGTTGCAGAGACTGAAGGAGTCATTCTAGTTCACGGTGGCGGTAAAGAAGTCACCAAAGTTTGTCAACAACTTGGAAAAGAACCAAAGTTTGTAACATCACCCAGCGGAATCAAGAGTAGGTACACAGACAAAGAGACTGCTGAGATTTTTACAATGGTAATGTCTGGAAGAATCAACAAAACAATTGTTCAAATGCTTCAAAAAAATGGTATCAATGCAATCGGATTATCAGGTGTTGACGCCAAAGTGATAGAAGCAGATAGAAAAAAGAAACTCCTAATCGTAAATGAGAAAGGACGAAAACAAGCAATTGACGGAGGATATACTGGAAAAATTAGAGAAGTTAATTCTAGTTTCATAAAATCACTCTTAGATCAGGGTCTTACGCCTGTAATTTCACCTATTGCAATAAGTGAAGAGTCTGAATTTCTCAATGTAGACGGAGACAGAGCAGCAGCGTATGTTGCAGGAAAAGTAGGAAGTGATAAAGTATTATTCATCACAAATGTTGATGGTCTATTAATGGATGACAAAGTTGTTCCAAAACTAACTCTAGCAGAAGCAAAAGAGATTAGGCCAAAGATAGGACCAGGAATGGAAAAGAAAATCTTGGCATCAACAGAGGCATTAGATATGGGAGTTAAAAAAGCACTAATTGCAAATGGTCAAAAAGAAAATCCAGTTTCATCAGCCATAGCACATGACAATTGTACGGTGATTGAACATGAGTGAAGACCAGTACATGGGCAATCTCTACCAGAGATTTCCAGTTACAGTTGAGAAAGGAAAAGGAGCTCATGTTTGGGATATTGACGGTAAAGAGTACATTGATTGTATGGGAGGATACGGAGTTGCATTAGTAGGACATCAAAACAAAAGAGTCAATGATGCTATCAAAGAACAAGTTGACAAAATTATTACAGTACACAGTTCACTTTACAATAAAACAAGAGAAGAATTTTTGAAAACATTAATTGGTTTAGCGCCTAAGGGACTAACACAAGTTCATCTTAACAACAGTGGTGCAGAAGCTGTTGAAGCTGCAATAAAGTTTGCAAGAAAATTTACAGGTAAAAAAGGAATGGTTGCAATGAAAGGCTCCTATCATGGAAAATCATTTGGAGCATTATCACTAACATTTAATCCAAAATACAAAAAAGCATTTGCCCCACTTGTGGAAAAAGTTTCTTTTGCATCTTACGGAGATATTGAATCATTGAAAGAAGCAATAGATGATGATACAGCATTTGTGATTTTAGAACCAATTCAAGGAGAAAGTGGAATAATTGTTGCGCCAGATGGATTCTTGCAAGATGTAAGAAAACTATGTGATGAGAAGGGAATTCTGTTAATCTTTGACGAAATACAGGCAGGTTTAGGTAGAACAGGACGATTATGGGCTTGTGATCATTGGAATACAGCACCAGACATTTTGTGTTTAGCAAAAGGAATTGCAGGAGGAGTTCCAATGGGTGCAACTCTTGTAAGACCAGACATCCTAGCTTCAATGAGTAAAGGTGAACACTCTTCTACTTTTGGAGGAAACCCAATTTCATGTGCAGCAGGAGTTGCAGCTCTCAAATCAATTACTGAGGACGGGTTAATTGAAAATTCTGAGAAGATGGGAAAATTATTCAAAGAAGGTTTAGAGAAATTAAAAGAAAATCACACCATGATCAGAGAGATTCGCGGTAAAGGACTCATGATAGGTGTTGAGATGAAATTTGAAGTTAGAGACATTCTCATGGGATTGATCAGAGAAGGTGTTCTTATGCTATATTCAGGAAGGAATATCCTAAGAATTCTACCTCCATTAGTAATAACAGAAGAGGATGTAACAAAAGTTTTACATGCTCTAGATACCATACTAACTGAAGAGGAGCAAAAACGAGATGCACAAGGATAACGTAGATGAGAAAATTATCGGATACCTCAAAGAGGATTCAAGAGAATCATTTGTAGATATTGGTAAGAAACTAAAATTATCAGAATCAGCAGTTAGAAGACGTGTCAAGAATCTTGTAGGAAATGGAACTATCAAGAAATTTACTTTAGAATTAGGAGAAGAAAATGCAACAAGTGCAATTGTTTTGGTATCAGTTGATTCAGCAACAGACACATCAAAAGTTTCTCTAAAGCTTGCAAAGCTTGAAGGTGTAAAAACAGTTTATGAGATTACAGGACAATACGACATTACAACAATAATGAGTGCATCCAGTATTGCAGAGATTAACAACAGTATTGATGCATTAAGAAAGATTCCAGGTGTAGTTGACACCAATACTGTAATTATTCTACGAAAAGTCATCTAATACGACTTTCGTTTCAAAATTTTAATTCAAAACTAGTTTAGGATCGTTTGTAATCATTTTCAACGAAACCAGTACGAATATGTTTATATCATCAATTTATTGCAACGAATTCTGTAATGAAAGATCCGAATCACTATGCAAACCTGTACAATGCATATGAAAAGAATCCAAAGAAAATTAGGGTGTTAGACAGTACTCTCAGAGAAGGAGAACAACATCCAGGAGTTTCATTTACAAACAAACAAAGAATCCAGATTGCATGGATGTTAGATTATTTTGGCGTAGACCAAATCGAAATTTCACCAGTAGTTTCAAGTGATCACAAAGAAGCAACAAAGACCATCATCAAACAAGGACTAAAGGCAGACATTGTTTCACATGGACGTGCACTCAAAGAAGACATTGATGTTTCATTAGATTGTGATGCAAAATGGTGTGCAGCATATTTAGGAATTTCAGATATTCACCTTAAAGATAAACTTCGCATATCAAGAGAAGATGCAATGGAGAGAGCTGTTGAGACAGTAGAGTATGCAAAATCACATGGACTAAAGATTAGATTTACAGTAGAAGATGGAAGTAGAGCAGAACCAGAATTCTTACTCAAAGTTTGTAAAGCAATTGAAGAAGCAGGTGTGGATAGAATCAGTCTGCCAGATACTGTTGGAATATTGCGTCCTATTGGTATGTACAACTTTGTAAAGAAAGTGAGAGACTCAATTGATGTACCACTTGACGCACATGTTCATAATGACATTGGATTTGCAGTAGCAAACGCTTTTTCAGCATGTGATGCAGGAGTTGATCAGATTCACACTACCATTGATGGTATTGGTGAGAGAACAGGAATCCCCCCACTTGCAGAAGTTGCAGTTGCATTGACATACCTGTACAAATCACCAAATGATTTCAGACTAGACATGTTACTTGATTTATCCAGATTAATTGAAGAATACACTACAATCAAACCATATGATTCAAAACCAATAGTTGGTTCTTCAGCATACAAACACAAGGCAGGAACACACCTGGCAGCAATATTGAGAAATCCCGCAGCATACGAGCCTATTCCTCCTAGAGCAGTTGGGAATAGAAGAAGAATCGTATTTGGTGAATTGGCAGGTAAGACAGGAGCAGCCTATCTCATGTCATTATTAGGATTAGAGAAAGACGATGAAAGTGCAAAAGCAGTTGCAGCTGGATTAAAGGGGCTCAGAATGGGAGATCTAATAGAGATTCCACTTGAAGACAGACTTGAAAAAATAATTAATGATAAATAGAGAGGCGGTGGAGAAGAAAATATGTCAAAATGTGAAGAATGTGATGCAGATATTTCCATACCAAGTGATGCACTTGAAGGAGAAATTGTAACATGTCCGGAATGTGGCGCAAGTTTTGAATTAGCAAAAGGTTCAGACGGTTTCGATCTAAAGCCTGCCCAAACGGTTGGCGAGGATTGGGGACAGTGAGTCCTGACGTTACGATTCTTTACGATACCATCCGTTGGGAAGAGAAAGGCCTACTAGAGGCAGGTAAGAAAAAGGACATCAACATACAGATGGTTGATTGTAAGAAGTTAGCAGTAGATTTAGAAAAAAAACCTGAAGATTACGGTGTAGTAATTCAAAGATGTGTAAGTTATTACAGAAACTTGCATTCAACTGCAGCTCTTGAAGGATTAGGAGTCAAAGTAATCAATTGCCTCAACACTGGAATCTTTGCAGGAAACAAGTTATTCACACATATGTTACTAAAGAAAGCAGGAGTTCCAACACCAGATGCAACAGTTGCATTTTCAAAGGATGCAGCTCTTGGAGCATTAGATACACAAGGATATCCCAAAGTAATCAAACCAACAGTTGGAAGTTGGGGCAGATTAATTTCAAAACTAAATGACAGAGATTCTGCTGAAGGAATCATTGAAAGTCGAGAGAATATGTATCCAATTTACCAAGTTCATTATTTAGAAGAATTTGTAAAAAGACCTCCCAGAGACATAAGAGCAATTATGGTTGGAGACAAAATTGTTGCGGCCATTTACCGCAATTCTCAACATTGGAAGACAAACATGGCACTTGGAGGAGTTGCAGAGCCATGTGAAGTTACACAAGAAATGGAAGAAATGTGTATTAAAGCAAAAAATGCAGTTCACGGAGATATTGTGGGTGTAGATTTGATGGAGAGTGAAGAGAAAGGATTAGTGGTTCACGAAGTAAACAATACTACAGAATACAAAAACACAGTTAGAGTATGTGAAGTAGATATTCCTGCACTTATGTTAGACTATGCACTAAATGTAGAGAAGTAAGAATTGGACACACATTTTACAGTTACACCAAGATTTGCAACAAAGATGCTTGAAAAAGCATTGCGATTGTACACACCGTCACTTAGTGAAAAACCAATGGCAGAATTTCTTGCAGACAAGTGTGATGATTTAGGATTTGAAGATATACAAATTGATGAAGTAGGTAATGTGATTGCAAAGAAAGGTTCTGGAAGTCCAAAGATTATGTTATGCGGACACATGGATGTTGTTCCAGGTAAAGTAAAAGTAAGAAAAGAAGGGGATTCACTTTATGGAAGAGGTGCATCTGATGCAAAAGCACCATTAATGGCAATGCTATTTGCTGCATCCTCAATTCAAAACAACAATGGAACAATAATTTTTGTAGGTGCAGTGGATGAAGAAGGAAATGCTACAGGAATAAAGAATCTAGTCAAAAAAGAAATGGATGTGGATTATGCTGTCTTTGGAGAACCAAGTGGAATCAAGCAAGTTACAATTGCATACAAAGGACGTTTAGCAATAAATCTCAAGGTATCTGTAGAAGACAGTTCACATGCTAGTGCACCATGGCTTTCTAAAAATGCAATTTTGGAGTCAATGATATTTGCAAGAGAACTAAAAGAGAAGTTGGAAGAGAATCAAGAAGACAGAACTAAGGGAATGTTACTTACAGCCACCATGACAGAGGTAAAAGGTGGGACTAGTCATAACGTTACTCCAAAAGAATGTGAAACCACATTTGACATAAGAATCCCAGTTGATATGAACTGTAAATCAGTTGAGCAAAAGATTGCAAACCTGGTAAAAGAGATAGCAGGAAAACGAGAGGTAGAGGCATTTTACTCAATTCTTGATGAAACAGAGCCATTTGAGGCTGCGCATAACTCCCCACTTGTGCGTGCATTTACGCTTGGAGTCATGGATGTAGAGCATACAAGACCAAAATTAATCAGAAAAACAGGTACTGGAGACATGAATGTTTTAGGAACTCAATGGAACATTCCAGTTGTGACATATGGTCCAGGAGATCCTCATGAAGCTCACACAATTGATGAAAAGGTCTCAATTGATGAATATCTAAGAGGAATAGAAATTCTCAAGAAGATGCTACAGCACTTAAAAAGACTTCACGATAGAAAGATGCAATAATGCTCTGGTTTGTAGGTTTAGGAATTTCAGGATTCAAATCAATTCCCAATGAGGCAATTGATGTTTTAGCAAAAGCTGACATTGTGTATCTTGAACAGTTCACAAGTCCCATCAGTAAATCAGACCTAACTAAAATCAAAAAAGCAACAAAGGGAGAGTTTAGACCTGCAAAAAGATGGTTAGTTGAAGATGGAACTGAAATTCTAGATAATGCAAAGAAAAAGAAAGTTGTGCTATTATCTTATGGAGACCCATACATTGCAACAACACATATCGAGTTACGTGAAAGAGCAATCAAAGATAAAATCAAAACATATTCCATTCATGCATCTTCATCATTAACTTCAATGATTGGAGAATGCGGTCTACATTTTTACAAAGTTGGAAGAATTGCGACAATCATGAGTGAAATGAAATCACTTACAACACCATACTATGTTATTTACAAAAATGTTATAGAAGGAAATCACACAGTACTTCTTTTAGAATTCAATCAAGACAAAGACTTTTTCTTAGATCCTAAAGATGCACTAAATGGATTAATAGAAACGGAGAAAGGGCAAAGGAGAAAAGTGATTAGTTCATCAACATATGCAATAGTTGCATCAAGAATTGGATTCAAAGACCAAGAGATAGTTTCAGGAAAAATTTCTAGCCTCAAAAAGAGAGATTTTGGTAAGCCTCCACATACAGTAATAATTCCAGGAAGATTACATTTCACAGAATCAGATGCACTCAAAGTTTTGGGAGAATGTATTGACGAACCATTTGATAATGCAGAAAAAACAAGAAAAATTTCAGTACAAATGATTGAAAAATATGTTCCAATGGTAAGAGAAGCACTTGAAGAAGTTCAACCATACTACAAAGACCAAAAAGAGTATGAAGTGATCTTAGAAAATGCAGAGTTGTATGTCAGAGATGCAGAGAAATTTTTGGAAGACGGTCAAGATGAGGTTGCCATTCTAAGTATTGGGTATGCAGATGGATTAGTTGACGCATTAAGGTTAGCCAAAGGCTTAGATCCTAAAATGTAATTTCAGCGATGAATTAAAGAGAGGGAGAGTAAATAGGTAAAATGTTGGAATCAATTCAAAGAACAATTCTTTCTACAATTTACGTATCTCAAATAGATGGAACTGACCCAATTGAAAAAATTAAAGAAAAAACTGCATTTACTGAAGATGAAATCAATTCAAAGATACAAGAATTGATAAAAAATCATCTTATCAACGAAGATAAAACACTAACAGAGTCTGGACGAGACTCTTTGAAGGTGGTTTTAGCTGGAGGGGTTTTTGACATCATTCATCCAGGACACATCTACACTCTTAATGCAGCAAAAGACCTAGGAGATGTTCTAGTTGTAGTAGTTGCGACAGATAATACCGCTGTAAAAATGAAAAAGAGACAACCACTTCATTCTCAAGATCAAAGACAGGAGTTGGTGAATTCACTATACATGGTAGACCTTTGTTTAATTGGACAAGAAAACGATATTTTCAAGACAGTAAATAATGTGAGACCACAAATAATTGCATTAGGATATGATCAAGCTCATCAAGAGAAATTCATAACTGAAGGATGCAAAAAAATCAATCTAGATGCAAAGGTTGCAAGATTGCAATCGCCAATTCCAGATAGTTCTAGCTCAAAAATTGAAAAAGAGTATGGTGAATCTATTCACGGAATTTGATTATGGTTTAGTTGTCAAAACATGACATTTTGCTTTGTGATGAATTGTATTGATGATATCATCATACAGAGTAGATTCAGTCATGGATAATTTTGGATAGTCTACAATAAGTAAATCCACATGATTCTCAGTAACATAGTCAATTACCCAATGGGCTATAGAGTCAGTTAGTGCAAATTTTGTCTTAATTGGAACATTTTGCTTTGCAGCAGCGTTTTCCCACTTGGAGAGTTCACTTTTGATTTGATCCTTTCTTTTTTGCAAGGCAATTTTGTCAGTTTTTGTCTCAAAGAAATGAAATGTTGGGGGTTTTTGGTAAAAACACTCTATTACAGAAAGAGAACATCCTAGTTTCTTTGCCAATTCTAGTCCCAGTTCAAAAGACTTTTTGTCATGGGTAGGAGTAATAATTGCTACAGTAATTTGTTTAATCAAACATTAAGTCTAGTAAATTTACTGTTAATCAATTTTTTGTTAAGATGAAATAGGTATCTTGATGGTAATTTTGGAACCATCTTTTAGTTTTCCAGCCTTTCGTATACATGTTTTAGAAATCAGTTCAACAACAGAGTTATCATGATGAGTACGTTCAAGCAAAATCATATCACAATTAATTGAATTGTTTAGTTTTGCAGGAAAGCATTTGACCCAACCATATGTTCTCTTTCCATCAGAAAAGCTCTTAATTTTGATTCCATCTAGAGTTTCGAATTGCTTTACTGCTTCTTGATGGATTTTTTGATCTAGTCGCACATTAAGAGTTCCAGGAAATGGAGCATAGCCAATTTTTGATTTGAATTGCTTTGTGTAGCCCTTTAGTCCCATGTAATATGCTCCTTCACCCATTCCAGATACAAGAGTTCCTTTTAGCTCAACATGAGATGGAAAAGAATTCAAGCTTTTTTGTAGGGTTGTAGATAGTTTTACCATCTCAGAAAACCCCTTTGGCGTAATCTTAACTGAGACATTTCGTCCAGTCATTATTCTGTCAATGAATTGATTTTCTTCTAATTCCAATAGATGTTTTGACGCAGCTTGTTGTGACTTTTTGATATTCTTTCCAAGAGATGAAGTGGTTACTGAAACATAGTTGTGTTTAGCACCCTTTGAGAGAAGATAAGATAAAGTTAGGATGTGCTGAATTTTTAGTTCAGGCATCTAAGATCCTATGCTACGCCCAGGTCACCGAATGTTTTGAGAGTCATTCCATCAGAGTTTGAAAGTTTTGCTACTCTGTGGCCAACTACACATTCAATTCCTGCATTTTTGGCACCCTCTAAAAGTCTCTGAGTGATGATTCCATCTAGTAGAAGATATTTGATTCCAGATTGTGTTGATAATTTGCTAACAACTTCGCTGATTGGAACCTTAAAGATTTCATTGTTATCACCGTCTAATGCAACTGCTTCAAGAGTTTCATTTAGAGTTGGGAAAACTTTTGCGGCCATCTCTGCTAGGGGTTTATCGTCTTCACTTTTGAGTTGAGGTGCTGGTTTTCCTCCTTTGATTTCTTCAGCGATAGGACTCAGAATCTCATCAATTCTTTGTGGAGTTAACTCTTCAACTTCAACACCGTTATCTGCTCTTAACTCATAATCAATTGGAACAACTGATTTTAGTTCTTTGAGAATAAAGCCTCCTGCCCTATCACCATCTAAGAATGCAACAACAGTTTCTTTAGAATTACATAACTCTTTGATAGATTCATCAATTTTTGCACCTTCAATTGCAAGGGCATTATCATATCCTGCTCTGAGGAGATTGATTACATCTGCTCTTCCTTCAACTAGAATTACCCAGTTAGAATCAGATAGGCCAGAACTACAAGTAAGTTTGGATGGACCATAGGTTGATAATTTTTTAGAGTCACCTTGGTGTACGTCATTTAACATACTTTCTCCTTCACTAACAGTTTTGGTTGCCCATTTTTGCTTGATTTCTTTTGCACGTTTTACAATATCATCTTTCTTTGCAGCACGTACATCATCAATTGCTTCTAAGGTAAATTTACAATCAAACGGACCAACTTTGTCAATGCTTTCAATTCCTGCTGCAATTAATGCACAAGTATCAATATCGGTACTCATTGGAATTAATGCATCGCCTTGTGTGGTATTTGCTGTGTTTCTAGCAGTTACCTCAATACGTCCGACTTTTGAAACGCGTTGCAGTTCATTCAGATTCATCTCTGGACCTAACAGACCTTCTGTCTGTCCAAAGATAGCTCCGATTATGTCTGCTCGTTCAACAAGCCCATCAACTTCGTAGGAAAGTTTAACGTGATATTTGACAATTCCTGATTGAGGCATAAACTATTCATCTCCTTAATAATCATGAATTTGCTTTTTGTATTCTATATTTGAGCGTATCGCAAAAAATCGAGCTAGGCTCAAGATATCAAAAAATGAAAAATGAAAAAACAGCGTTTATTCTGTGCTAAATGAGTGACCACATGAGCAGGATTTTGTAACATTTGGATTGTTAATTTTGAATCCAGAACCCATTAGGCTTTCAATATAGTCAACGTTTGCACCTTTTAGATGCTCAACACTGTAGCTGTCAACAAGTAGTTTTACACCACTTTCTTCCATGACTAGGTCATCTTCTTCTGGTGCTTTCTCAAAGCCCATTCCGTAAGATAGACCTGAACAGCCTCCACCTTGAACATATACTCTAAGGTATTCTGGTGCTTCGGCTTCTTCTTTCATGAATTCGATGATCTTCTCAGCTGCTTTTGGAGTAACTGTTACGATCTTTTCTGTCTGTTCAGTTGCCATATTGTTCAAATGGTGCTCTCAAAATATAAGAACCTTTTCACCTTTGGCACACTCGTAATGGGTATGATTTGGAGAATTAAAAAATAATAAAATAAGAAAAGATGTGGAAGCTATTTTTTAGATTTGTTTACAAATGCAGTCATTCTTTCTTCTCTGTCTGGGTGAGTGAAGCAATTTCTCCATGCTAACAACTCAACAGCAAGACCAGTGTCAAGATCTGCATTTCTTCCCTTGTTAATTGCAACTTTGGACATCTGAACACCCATAATGGAGTTTGATGCAATCTGTGTTGCCATCTTCAAAGCTTCTTCTTGTAATGATGCAAGAGGAACTACTTGGTTGACTAGACCAATCTCTTTTGCTTCTTCAGCTTTGATCATTTTTCCAGTGTAAACAAGTTCTTTTGCTTTAGCTATTCCTACAATTCTCATCAATCTTTGAGTTCCACCCCAACCTGGAGGGATTCCAATTGTTACTTCTGGTTGTCCTAGCTTTGCAGTATCTGCAGCTATTCTAATATCACAAGACATTGCTAATTCACAACCACCACCAAGTGCAAATCCATTGACTGCAGCAATAGTTGGTTGTTTAACTAATTCAACAGTTGATGTAACTAATTGACCAATCTTTGCATATTCTACTGATTCATCTGCAGAGATTTTTGACATGTATTCAATATCTGCTCCAGCAGAAAATGCTTTTTCACCTTCACCGGTCAAGATGATAACTTTGACATTCTCATCATGATTTAGTTTTTCAAAAGTTGCGATTAGTTCTCTTGCAACATCTATGTTCATGGCATTTAGTTTGTCAGGTCTGTTGATCTTAACTGTACAAACACCATCAGAAGTAGATGTAGTAACTAATGACATTGTGAAAATTTTTCAGAATGCTTGAATTAAATGTTCTCTATTTTCCAGCAATTTTGCCGTACTGCTCTAATGCAGATGCAGCTGCAACCCAAGTTCTAAGATCTTGGTAAACTGGAACTTTATGTTGTTCAATTAATTTAATCATCTTTTCAGTGTAAGGTCCACCATTACCGCCTGCCAAAAGTGGTTTCTTTCCAACTTTTTGGAATGCTGCAAGATGTTCAACAATTGTTTCCTCTAATGGGTCATCTTGGAATACAAACCATGGCATTGCAATGTCAATATTCTTGTCGTCCATAAATTGTTGAATTACAAATCTATAATCATCAGCAGTAGCACCACCGCCAACATCTGCTGGGTTACCACTGTGAATTGGAACTGCGGGTGGGAATCTTTCTTTCATCTTTTTGAGTAATTCTGGGGCAAGTTTTCCAATAGATAGATTGTATTTTTCTAATTGATCAATTCCACCAATCATTGGACCTGCACCGTTACTAGTCATTGCAACACGGTTACCTTTTGCCGGTGGTTGCCATGCAAGTGCCTTTAGAACACCTGCTAATTCTTGATAACTTTCAACTGAAATAATTCCTGCTTGTTTGAATGCACCCATGATAATTGCATTTGTTCCACCTAGTGAACCAGTGTGAGATGCTGCTTGTTTTGCACCTGCTGCAGTTCTACCACTCTTCCAAATTACAATTGGTTTCTTTGTCTCTTTCATTACACGTTTTGCAGTATTGACGAATTTTCTTCCATCACCAAATCCTTCAACATAAAGTCCAATTACTTTGGTTTGAGGATCATTTGCTGCATACCAAATCATATCAGCCTCATCAACATCTGAACGATTTCCAAAGCTAATCATTTTTGATAATCCAAATACATCTGCACTTTCAAGCATGCTGATTCCCATTGTACCACTTTGTGAAAAGAATGCAACTGGACCTAGTTGAGAACGAACCATTCTCTCTTGTCCTTGGAATGCACAATCAAGACGATTTGCAGCGTTAAACATTCCAATACAATTTGGACCAATAATTCTGATTTTATGTAATTTAGATAATCTTGCAACTTCAGCTTCATAATCTGCTCTTTCTCCACCTAGTTCCTTACCACCACCAGAGACAATTACAACACTGTGTACTCCTTTCTTTGCACAATCCTCCAAAACTGGTGGAACCATTGACAAGTCTACTGAAACAACTACAAGGTCTACTGGTCCTGGAATATCTGCAACTGAAGCATAACATTTCTTTCCAAAAATCTCAGCGGATTTTGGATTAATTGGATATACTTCACCTTTGAAATCATAATTAACTAAACTATCTAAAATAGAGTTTCCAATCTTTCCTGGACTGGCAGATGCTCCAACTAGTGCTACTGAACGTGGAGTAAAGAATGTCTCCATATTCTCAATGTTTGGTTTTTCTTTGGAAATAGAGTTCTTTCTAATTTCTTTATTGAGAATAATTTTTGCATCTACTACAAAGTGGGATTTTGGATAAACAACTACTGGGTTAAAGTCAATGCTGTTGATGTAATCTGCATTCTCAACACCTAATTTTCCAATGTCTACTAACATCTTTGCAACCATATTGATGTCAATTTTCTCACTTCCTCTAAAGCCCTGCAAGAGTTTTGCACCTTTGAGTTCATTTATCATAGATTTTGCATCAGAAGTTGTGATTGGAAGCATTCTAAATGCAACATCTTTCATAACTTCAGTCATGATTCCACCCAGTCCTACCATAATGATTGGACCAAATTGAGAGTCATTTTGAATACCTACGATTAATTCAACACCTTTTGGAACCATCTTCTCCAAAAGAATTCCTTTAACTTCAACTCCCTTTTTCTTTGAGAGACGACCATACATGTCTTTGAATGTTTTTTTGACATCATTGACATTGTCAATTCCAACTTTAACACCACCGACATCAGTCTTGTGTAAAATTTGTGGTGATACTACTTTCATTACAAGTGGAAATCCAATCTTTTTTGCTTGTTTGGCTGCTTCTTCAGCAGATGTAACGAGTGCATATGGAGGTACTTTGACACCATATGTTTTGAGAATTGATTTTGAGGATTCCTCAGTAATTACTTTATGAGAAGTTTGAATAATTTCATCGAAAATTTTCTTTACTGCAGCCATTAGACGATCGAATGAGTCCAACTTCAATATATTAAACTTTGGTCATCAGAGCGAAAATTCGGATTTAAAATTTTTGTAAAAACGATCCATATTTTTATTCACAGTCAAGATGTGTTGATGGACATCTTCTCTGATTTTTTGTGGATCGATATATGGAATTTTGTTTAGTTTCTCTTCGGTCTTGTCCAACCAAAGATTGACCATATCAGAATTTACCTCCAAATGAAATTGGAGTCCAACGGCTGACTTGTAACGAAATGCCTGATTCTGAAAATCATTGGAAGATATCAAGTGTGTTGAACCCTCTGGCAGGTCAAATGTATCTCCATGCCAATGAAAAACTGTAAACGGATTTTCAAATCCAGAAAATAAATTTGAAGCCTGTTCGGTTTTCAAATCATGGTAAAACCCAATCTCTTTTTTTGGTCCAGAGTATACTCGTCCACCAAAAGTTTTTGCAATTAATTGTGAGCCAAGACATATTCCTAAAAGAGGAATTTCTTTTTCCACAGTTTTTCTAATTAGTTCCCGCTCATTTTTCAGATAGGGAAGATCATCATTTGCGCTTTCAGGTGCACCTAAAATCACCACCAGAGAAAATTTTCCATCAGGAATAGGCTCATGTTTTGCATTAACTGAAGTAATTTCAAATCCATCTTTTTTTAGTAAATCTCCAAGATGTCCTGAACCCTCAATTCTTGTATTTTGAATCAAAAGTACATTAGACATACCATTTTTGAAAAAAATCAAGATAATAGTTTTTTGAAAAATTGTAACGCGAATATAATAGTGCCCTAAGAGGATGATGAAAGGCAGCTATATACTCGCAATATAATATGAGTTTGATTGAATTTAAGCCCTATCAGTTTTGATTTAATACTAGAAAAAAAATTTCATTTGATGGAGATTACGCAAACAGAAATTGAAGAAATAAAAAAATTTGTTTCTGATTTGAATAAAGAATCTGCACCAATTATTGTTGAAGGAAAAAAAGATACGTCTGCATTAAAATCAATTGGAGTCATGGGAAAAATTTTTGAATTTAACAAATTCCAAGGAATGGCTGATTTTTCGGATCATGTATCAAAATTTGAAAAGATCATAATTCTTTTTGACAAAGATAGACAGGGCTCTACATTGGTAAAAAAATCATTTAGAATTTTAGATAGGCGGACCAAACTAGATTTGAGATACAAAAGTAGATTGGGTAAAATCACTAAAGGAAAAGTAAAGTGTGTTGAGGAATTAAAAATGTATGAAGATTTAATCTAAGGCCAAACGCCTTTTTGATTAAATGCATCTACAACTCTTTGGACGGCTAGTGCCATGCATGCCTTTCTCATATCGATTTTGTGTTTCTTTGAGAGCTCATATGCATCATTGAATCCTCTTGTGATGTTTGACTCCATCTTGGAGGCAACTTCATCAAAGGTCCAATAGTATCCCTGATTGTTTTGTACCCATTCAAGATATGAGATACACACTCCACCAGAGTTTGCCAAGATATCTGGAATTACCAAGATTTTCTTGTCGTAGATAATTGGGTCTGCTTCTGGTAATGTTGGTCCATTTGCAGCCTCACCAATAATTTTACATTTTAGATTCTTTGCAATCTTTGCATCAATTTGATTTTCTAGTGCACCTGGAACTAGAATGTCACATTTGGTTGTAAGTAATTCCTCAGTTGAAATCTTTTTGCTTCCTGGGAATCCAACAACAGAACCATTCTTTTCTTTATGCTCTAAAATCTTTGAGACTTTGGCTCCTTTTGGAATTGAGATTGAACCTTTTGAATCAGATACGGCAATTACTGTTGCGCCCATCTTCTCCAAGTATTCACCTGCAAATGTTGAAGCGTTTCCAAATCCTTGAAGAACGACTGTTGCTCCTTTGAGTTTTAGTTTGATTGCTTTTGCAGCTTCTCTAATTGTATAAGCGCAACCTAATCCAGTTGCAACATTTCTTGCAAGTGAACCACCCATTGGAATTGGTTTGCCAGTGATTACTCCTGGAGAATATCTGTTTGAATTTAATTTACTCCAAGTGTCCATGATTTGTGTCATCTCTTTTCCAGTTGTGTAAACATCTGGAGCAGGAATGTCTTTTTCAGGACCAATAATTTCAGAAATTTTGTATGCAAAGTGTCTGGTTAATCTTTCTAATTCGCCTTCACTAAGTTTTTCAGTTTTTGGATTAACATAGACTGCACCCTTACCACCGCCAAGTGGAACATCAACAATTGCACATTTCCAGGTCATCCATGAAGAAAGTGCCATGACTTCTCTTTCCATGTATTCAACTCCACCTTCAGGATTGAAATATCTGATTCCTCCTTTGTATGGACCACGGTCATTGTTGTGTTGTGATCTAAATCCGGTGAAAACTCTAATTTTTCCATTATCCATTTTTACTGGAATTTTTACTCTCAAAACTTTGTTTGGCATTGCCAAGTATTCTCTCATTTCTTTGTCTTTGATTCCTAAAACATCACAGGCATCATTGACTTGTTTTGTTGCATTTGCAAAAGGGTCATTTTTAATCAAGGTGATATGTATGACATGCCAAGTGTTATATAATTTTAGTTGGAGATTTCTGATCGCATTCAAAAAATCATAGTTTTTTCAAAATAATTTTTGAATTAGAATTTGGATTTCAGAATATTTTGAGTCTGTTTCTAATAATTACCCTTAAATTGACTGAGTAAAGACTTGAGTTATCATGATGGCATCACGCGGTTACGACATGACCCCTACAATGTATTCTCCAGATGGAAGAATTTACCAAGTAGAATATGCAATTGAGACAGTAAAGAGAGGAACTCTTGCAGTCGGAGTTGCAAGCAAACAAGGCGTAATTATTGCAGTTGAAGAAAGACCAAGAACTTTACAATCAACAGATGTCACACAGAAAATTTTCCAAGTTGATTATCATATTGGAGTTGCAGCAGCAGGATACATTCCAGATGCACGTGTCCAAGTAGACAATGCAAGATTCTTTTCTCAAGGAAATAGAATGACTTATGATGAATCTGTCGAGGTTGCAACAGTTGCAAAACATCTTGCAGACCAATCACATCAATTTACACAATATTCAGGTGTTAGACCAAATGGTGTTGCACTAATTATTGCAGGAATTGATCAAAAAGGTGAATCAATCTATGTCACTGACCCAAGTGGAACTTATGTCCAATATGCAGCAATTGCAATTGGTGCAGGTTCAGATGAAGTAAACGACTTTTTAGAGAAAAATTACAAAGAGGATTTAACATTAGAAGATGCAGCAGCACTAGCTATTGCAGCAATTAATCTTAAAGCAGAACAAAAAGATGGAATCACACATGTAAAAATGGCAAAAATCTCTGCTGAGACAAAATTATTTGAAAAAGTTTCAGATGAAGAATTGAAAAATTATTCTCAGAGTGCAACCAAATTTGTTCATCAATAAAAAATTCTTTATTGTAAAAAATTTCAGGTGTAATTAATGAGCGATATAGGTTTAGGAAGTTACTGGGGAGAAGTAATCAAAGTTCTAAGTGAGATTATTCCAGTATACGATAAAGTCAATTCAATCATTTCACTTGGAAAAGATGTAGAACACAGAAACCGAGGAATTACCAACAGAGTTCTACCTGGAAATTCAATTCTTGATGCAGGTTCAGGTTTTGGAAACATGTCAAAGACTGCCCTAAGACTCACTGACGATAAAATCAAAGTAACACTTTATGATCCTCTAGTCCCAATGCTCAAAAATACAAGTTCTCATTTTGATAAAGTTCCAGATTTGACAAATGGAGTCTTTGAGCATATTCCATTTAGAGAAAAAGAATTTGATGCAGTATTGTGTGGTTACTCACTTCGTGATGCAATCAATCTTCGAACTGCAATATCAGAGATTCACAGAGTTCTAAAACCAGGTGGAAGATTTGTCATTGTTGATTTGGGTAAGCCAGATAATCCAGTAATTAGAGCAGGTGTATCATTTTATCTAAGATGTATTCTCCCAATTCTTGCATTTAGTGTGGGCGGAAAATTAGGATTAAAGTTTGGAACACTTTATGGCACATTCAAGAGATGGCCACAAAATAAAAAACTGGAAGGATTGTTGTTAGAGAAATTCTCACGTGTAGAGTTTGAAAAAGATCTTATGGGTGGAGCCATAATGGTTGCCGCATACAAATGAATAGAGTTCTAATTCTTGTAAATATCACAGGATTAATCATTGGTATTTCTTATGGTCTTCACAATCCCATATTACCAATTTTTGCAAAAAACGTAATCAATGCAACGTATTCAGAATTAGGACTCATTGGTCTTGCAAATTTTATTCCATACATGTTCATTCCATTGTTTGTAGGTGTATTACTAGACCGATTCAACAATGCATATCTTCTTGCATTTGGAACAGCAATAAATTCAGTCTCTGTATATCTTCTCTCAATTGCCCAATCAGTACCAGAGATTATGGGAATGAGAATTCTCACAGGTGTAGCACATGCATTTTTTTGGCCACCATGTGAATCAATTATTTCAAAAGAAAGTTCAGAAAAAAGCAGAGTCAAAAACATCTCTTGGTTTACAATGTTCTTTGTGATAGGATTCATGATTGGACCATTGATTGGTTCTGCATTACTTGAGGGATTAGACATCACTTATAGAATTCTCTTCCAAATTACAGCATTCATTCTTGCAACAACTATCATTACAGCATTAATGGCATCAAAAAAGAATGCAAAAAAGAATGTGGAGCATTTTTCATTTTCTTCAATTAAAGAGATGAAGAAATTTCCTGAAGTCATAATCCTATTGATTTTTTGTACATCATCATTTGGAATTATTCTGACAATCTATCCTGCATTTCTTAATGACAGTGGAATGGAAGATACTGATGTCTTGTTGTTGTATTTTGTTTTTGGTATATCACGTGTAATTTCACTTGCACTTGCAGGTAAATTTGCAAAGAGAACTAGTTCCACCCTTATTGCAGCACTATTTGCAGTTTCAATTGGACTAGGAATTTCCGTGATTGCAGATTCCATAATCATGTTTGGAATCGCACTTGTCCTAATGGGATTTGGATTTAGCATATTTTTCCCATTGACTTTGGAGATCATACTAAGTAAGACAAAGAAAGGAATTTCTGGAAAAATTATTGGAGCATACGAGACAATGTTTGGAATCGGTTGGGCAATAGGTCCATCTTTAGGCGGACCAATTACTCAAACATTTGGAAACCAAATGCCATACATTATTTTCAGTATTGTTGGAATCATGGTTGCAATTATTGCAATTATTTCAAGAAGGAATTTGGAACCACAAAAAATTGAAAATCAATCTTAGGCGTAAGAAAAATCATTAAGTTTATTTTAATTTCAAGAGATATTTCCTCATGATTGAAAATTCACTAAACATTGGTGGAAGTGAATGGATAATCATAATTTTTGCCGCTCTAGTTTTGATTTTGGGAACTGGAAAATTACCTGGTGCTGCAAAGCAGTTGGGAAAAGCAGTTAACGAATACAATAAAGCTAAAAATGAATTAACAGATCAATTCAAGCAAGCAACAGAAGAAGCTCCAAAAATTTCAGGACCAGTTGAAAATGAAAGAGAAAAGTTAGAGATGATTGCAAAATCAATTGGTGTGAAAACTGAAAACAAAACTGATGATGAATTAAGAGAAATTATTTCTACAAAAATTGGTCAGAAAAAAGTTGATGAACCTGAAAAGAGTTAATCAGATTTTTTAATTCTATACAAATCCTTGTCTAATCGCTTTTTTGCAAATTTGAAATAATCAGGAACAATTTCAAATCCAACAAATTTTCTACCTAATGACTTGCTTACAACTGCAACTTGTCCAGAACCCAAAAATGGATCCAATACAATATCTTTTTTCTCACTAGAGTAATGCAAAATTTTTTGAATTATTTCTGAGGGGAGTTTGGTAGGTGTTTTTTCATCACCTGTCCAATATTCGCGCTTGATATCCCAAACATCTTCTTTATCTCTATAATGTAGACTGCGTCCTTGCTCATTTTTGTCGTCTTTTTTGAATCTAGAAAATGGAAAGAACTTTCTTTTAGATTCATCTTTACAAACATACAGGCAGTGATAGTGTGAAGTGACAAATTTTTTCTTTGTGACTACACCGAATTGATATTTCCAAATAAGATGATTTACTGTGATAAATCCAACATCATCTAATGCACTCAAAATATCTTTGAGATTATTCCAGCCAGAAAATACATACATGCTTCCAGAATCTTTGAGAATTCTGTATGCCTGACTCATCCAATCTTTTGTAAAATCATAGTAATCTTGAGCTTTGATTTCGTTATACCCTGAGAGAACTCTTGAGGATTTACGATTGTAATTTGCCTTTATGGCTTTGAAGTTGATTGCAAATGGAGGATCAGTGACAATGAGATCAATCTTGCTTTTTGGAATTTGCGACATACCTTCAATGCAATTTTGATTGTAAATTTGATTAAATTTGAGCTGATTCAATTGATGTTTTAGAGAATTTGCTTGAATAATAATTCTTGTAAAGTAATTAACAATAAATCATCATAAATTCTCAGTCAATCATATTGAAATTCTCTTGTCCTAAATGCAAATCAAAAATCGAAATTCAAAAAACATTCAATAAAAAAATGCACGTATCATGTACCAATTGTGGTATTGAGGATCTATTGCAGTTCTCAAAAAATCTTGACGAAGTATTTTTGGAATTTCTAAACAGATTCGATCAAGGACTAGTAACTGAGAAAAAACTGCAAGACAATCTCAACAGTGAGGGAATTGTCAGAGCAGAAGTTGAAATCAAAACAATGATAGAGAAATTCAAACCTGAAAAAATTACCGAAGAGATTCTCTATTCCAAAAGAGACTATATCTCCACATTCAAAATTCTCAAAAATCCAGAGCCCAAAATGGGCTCAAAAATTGAAGATATGGCTCTAGATGAGTCAGTGATTGAGCATTTACGAGAATTAAAGATTGAGAAATTTTACCAATTTCAAGAGGAAGCAATCAATGAGATTCTTTTTGGAGAAAATGTAGTCATTGAAGCTCCAACAGCTTCAGGAAAGACAGAGGCATTTTTGATTCCAGTTGTTCAAAAAATCATCAACGAATCATGGACTGGTGGAGTTTATGCAATTTTTATTTATCCAACAAAGGCACTAGCAAGAGACCAATTCCCAAAGATTTTGGAATTTGCAAAGAAAAGCAAAATATCAGTCAAAGTCTTTGATGGAGACACACCTGCAAATGAAAGAAGAGAGATAATTGACAATCCGCCGCAAATCATAGTTACAAATTTTGACGTACTACATTACCACATGTGGCACCAAACAAAATTTTCAACCACACTACACAATGCCAAAGTAATGGTTACAGATGAAACTCATGTTTATTCTGGAATTTTTGGAACAAATGTCCACTACATTATAAAGCGACTAAAGAGAATCTGTAAAAACAAGTTACAGTTTGTTGCAGCTTCTGCAACACTTGAAGATGCTGAAGAGTTTTGTTCTGAATTATTTGGTGAAAAAATGAAGAGGATTCACGGATATGGTAAAAAAGGTGAAACAGATTTTGCAATAATCTTCCCATCACTTCGAACTCAAAGATCATTGATGGTAGAACTGACAAAAAAATTAACTGAAAAGAATCACAAAACAATGGTCTTTAGTAACTCACATCTGAATTCAGAACTGCTTGCAATTCAAGCAAAAAAACAGAAAATCAACATCAAGGTTCATCGCGCAGGATTAATGGCAAACTATCGAGCCTCAGTTGAAAGACAATTCAAAGAAGACAAACTTGATGCCATTTCATGCACACCCACGCTCGAATTAGGCATTGATGTAGGAAATGTCGACTGTGTAATTTCATCAACAATTCCAATAAACAGACTAACTCAAAGAATCGGAAGGGCTGCAAGAAAGGGTCAAAGAGGATTTGCATTCTTGGCACTTGGCAATGATCCAATTTCACAGTATTACAAAAATCACCCAGATGATTATTTTGAGGATTCTGAGAAAATCTACATTGATCCAAAAAATCCGTTTGTCGAAGAGTTTCAAATACTTGCAATGGCGTGTGATAGACCAATATCAAAACATGAATTATCAGAACACAAACAGATTATTGACAAACATATCTCAGAAGAGTTACTAGTTGAATCTGAAAACAGAATCATTCCAAATTTTGAAAAGATGAAAACAATTCTTAATGAATACAGTATTCGTGGAATTGGAAGCTCAATTGATATTTTTTCAAATCAAAAAAAGGTAGGAGATAGAGTTTTGCCAATTGCACTTGAAGAACTGCACAAAGATGCAATCTATTTTCTGGGAGGAATTAGATATAGAGTAAAAGAGTTTGATTATCCAAAGAAAAATTATGCAGTTTTGCAAACCATTCCAAAAGACTATCCATACTATACCAAAGCACTAACTGAAGAATGGCCAATTATTGAGACAGTCTATGAGAAGAGAAATGCAAATGGTGTAGAGATTGCATTTTGCAAGCTACACATTGAAAAAAAGGTATACGGTTACGTCAATATCGAATTAGGTCAAGATGTCACCCAAGGTGAAAAAGTAATGTTAGAAAAACCACTAGAGTTTGATTTTGTGACAAAAGGAATTGTCTTTCATGCACCAAGACCATTGCAGATAATGGGAGAATCAACTGATGAAGAATATGTTGAAGCTAGCGGATATCATGCAACAGAGCATCTAGTTATCGAAGGCAGTAATATGATCACAGGAGGAGTGTCTCAGGATTTAGGAGGCATTTCGCTTGGTACCTCAGGCTTGATTTTTGTCTATGATGGGGCAATTGGAGGAAGTGGAGCAAGCAAGGCACTCTATGACAGATTTGAAAAGGCACTTGAGCGAAGTCTGTTTATTGTAAAAGAGTGTCCATGCAAAAATGAGGCAGGTTGTCCTCGCTGCACATTCTCATACAGATGTGGAAACAACAATGAATATCTGCATAAAATTTCAGCCCTTGAAATTTTACAGAGAATCCAAGATGGTGAAAAAACAGAACTTGTTGACCCAGTTGAAGGAGACAGACCACTAGTTTAGAATCAAAATGGGATAAATAGTAGAAAAAAAAAGATTCTCTATGGACAAGGTAGCAATTGTAACTGGAACCTCATCAGGAATAGGATTTGAAACTGCAGTAGCCCTTGCAAAAGAAGGATATCACACATTTGCTACAATGAGAGATACTTCAAAAGGAGCAGAATTAGAAAGTGTTATCAAAAAAGAGAATCTCTCAATTGAAATTATAAAACTAGATGTTGATGACGAAAAAGCAATTCAGTCAGTCATTGATGAAATTATTCAGAAAGCAGGGAGAGTTGATGTCCTAGTAAATAATGCGGGATACGGACAGTTTGGTTGTACAGAAGATGTGACAGTTGAAGAATTTAGAAAACAATTTGAGACAAATTTCTTTAGCATTGTAAAATTAATTCAAGGTGTTTCACCAATTATGAGAAAACAAAATTCAGGAGTGATTGTAAACATTAGCTCTGTTGTCGGAAGAATGGGATTACCAGGTTCTCCTGCATACATTAGTACTAAATTTGCACTGGAAGGATTAACAGAATGTCTCAGATATGAGTTGGGACAGTTTGGAGTCAAACTCACTTTAATTGAACCAGGTGTCATCAAGACAAACTTTTTTGATTCAATGAAGGTGCCTCAAACAAATGCAGATCCAAAATACAAGCAAATGACTGACTTTATGCTATCAGGATTAAAGATGATGGTTCAAATGGGAACTGCACCTGCCCAAGTTGCTCAAACAATAATCAAGGCAATTAATGATAAGGAAATTCAACCAAGATATGTCGTAGGTACTGATGCTGCCATGTTCATGGAGGCAAAAAAGATGAAAACAGACCTTGAATTTGAAAAATACATGAGCAAAGAGCTATTTCCAGGCTAATTTTGACTCTTAGGTAACTTGATATACACATAAAGCAGAATTTTTCTAAGTCCGCATTCTAGACGTGAAGAACATGAAATGGAAGACACTACAACATAACGGAATTTTATTTCCACCTGATTACGAGGTTCAAGGATTTAAAATCAAAATTAATGGCGAAACCATAGACCTTTCTCCAATTCAAGAGGAGATGGTATACCAATGGGCAAAAAAGAAAGACACACCATATGCTCAAGACAAGGTTTTCCAGAAAAATTTTACAGCGGATTTTGTAAAGACACTAGATTCAAAATTTAAAAAATCAACTTATGAAGACATTGACTTTTCAAATGCATACAAAATTGTCGACAAGGAAAAAGACCTCAAAGAGATGATGACAAAAGAGGAGAAAAAAGCTCTTGCAGTAAAAAGAAAAGAGCTCAGAGAGAAACTAAAAGAAAAGTATGGAATTGCAATTATGGACGGCAATCAGGTAGAGGTAGCAAATTACATGGCAGAACCGCCAGGAATCTTCATTGGTAGAGGAGAACACCCACTTCGAGGAAGATGGAAGCCAAGAGTCACTTCAAAAGATGTTACACTAAATCTTGGAAAGGAAGCAAAAGCTCCTGAAGGCAACTGGGGAAAGATTGTCCATGAGAATGATTCAATGTGGCTTGCAAGTTGGGACGATTATCTAACTCAAAAAAGAAAATACGTTTGGTTGGCAGATACTGCTGGACTCAAACAAGATAGAGACAAACAAAAGTACGAAAAAGCAGTAAAGCTTGCAAAAGAGATTGACAAGATTAAACAAAGTATTGTTAAAGATATGAAAAACAAGGATCCAAAAATTAACAGAATTGCTACTGCATGTTACCTGATTTACAGAACTGCAATGAGAGTCGGTGATGAAAAAGACCCAGAAGAGGCAGATACAGTAGGTGCCACCACTTTAAGAAAAGAGCACATCAAAATCACTGCTGATGCAATCGAGTTTGACTTTTTAGGAAAGGACAGCGTCAGATGGCAAGAGACAGTCAAAGCTGAAGGTGACGACAAACAATTCCAAGAGAATCTAAAAAAACTAATTCAAGATAAAAAACCAAAAGATGAGATTTTCCATGACATCACATCAAGACACGTCAATGCATATTACTCTGGAATAGTCAAGGGGTTGACTGCCAAGGTATTCAGAACATATCTTGCAACAAACATGGTCAAAAAATATCTAATTGATCATGACAACATGAAAGGCAAATCACCAAATGAAAAACTATATCATGCAAAGCTTGCAAACTTGGAAGCTGCAATCATGTGTAACCACAAAAGAACAATTCCAAAAACATTTGAGCAATCATTACAGAAAAAACGAGATACTCTAAAAAATAAAGAAAAATTGAAACCATGGGAAAAGACCGAACTTAATTTGAAAAAGGCAGAAGCTGGAGAAGCTAGTACAGATGCACAAAAGCAAGCAAAAGAAAAGAAGATCAAGACACTAAATGAGCAAATTAAAAAGCAAAAACAACGTCACAAAGAAAGTGTTGAGAAGCTGAAATTACAAATTGAATTATCAGAGAAAACTAGAGATTACAATCTTGGAACTTCTCTTCGAAACTATATCGATCCTCGAGTATTCAAAGCATGGACTGATGAAGTTGGTGCTGAATGGGAAAAATTGTACACAACTGCTCTGCAAAAGAAATTCCTATGGGTCAAAAATGAGACTGACAAGTGGAAAGATATCAAACAATTAGCGTAGAATCATTTAATTTCCCAAATTTTCAAGGTAAATTGCGCCGAGGTAGCTCAGCCTGGTTAGAGTGCCAGTTCACTTGGTAAACTCTATAGGTTCTCCATAAAAGGCAATACTCATAATCTGGAGGTCGCGAGTTCGAAACTCGCCCTCGGCATACACAATTCTATCTACATCACAATTACTATCAATTCAAACTCAAAGATGAGTTTATGAAAATTAAATTTCTATCTGATTTGCTAAAATTATAACAGTTGTTCCAAATACAATCAACCCCATTGCTGACAGAAAACAACCCCAATTAACTAATTTTTCATATATGACCCCACTTTTGTAATCTAGTAAAATTCCCCTCAATCCATTAAATCCATGAATGGAAATCAGAATTAGCATTAATTCAAGCAACACTGCATATGTGAGATTTTGATAATTTGCAATTACATTTTCATATGTCAAAGATTGTGCAAAATTTCCAGTTGAAAATCTGACTAGTATGTGTAATGCAACTAAACCAACGGCTCCAAATGCAGTTGCATAGTGAATTTTCCTAATTTGGCTCTCTCTAATCATCAAAATTTGAACAAAACTCCTAGGGCATAATACAAAGCAAGTGCTGCAACTCCAATTGTCACATAAATGCATAATCGGTTTTTCTTATTCATTGATTCAACAGCGTATGGATAATCAGGTCTTCTTGGAGAGCCAATTCCAATTCCTCCTTGATTAAACATCAAACGAACTCCATTAATTGCATGAAATGTTCCCAACCCAATCATTACAGCTAAAATTACAAATCCAATTGGAGAATATGCAGTATACAATAACTGTCCCCAAGAGAGCCTATCCAAAATTGAAGCAGAGTGAATCACGTGAATTATGAAAAATACCAGTAAAAACACTCCAGAAATTCTCATAAATAGCCACGAAACACGACTAATTCCAAAACCTCTGGGATTCAACCAAGAGCGAAGAAATTTCTTATTTTCTTTATTCACAAAGAAAGATAATTCTTTTATTATTTAATACAAAACAAAATTTCGTTTTAGATAATTTCGCTTAATTTTTTGAGTTTTTTGATATCAGTTATCTCAATATCTCCACTCAGTGTAATTATTTTTGCCAATTTTGGATTTGCGTCTTTTCCCAATCTCAAAACGGGTTCTCCTTTGAGTTGAATCTCTACTGTAATGTTTTGTTTTTTGAGATGTTTTGCAAGATCTTTTCCTTCAGATAGTTGTTTGATCAATCCAGGTTTTCCTGAGATCTTTACTGGAAACTCTATGATGTTTAGAATTCTTTTGTCACCTTTGCTATGAACCTCAATTGAAGGCTTGTTGTCATATTTGACATTTAGACTTCCAGATGTTAGATAAGATAAAAAATTCGCAGGTAGATTAGAGGTAGTCAATTCTCTATTCTCCTATTTTGCGGTAATGGTTAATTTTCCCTTTAAGGAAACTGTACCTGTTGGAACTACTTTACCGCCTCTTTCAACTCTACCTTTCATCTCCAAATCATCAAACTCGTATGTAATTGATGCATGTTTGGCAGTTAGTTTGTCGAAAACTTCTGCGAGCAAATTAGCCCATTCTTGTTCTTCGGCCATTGTTAACGATATGTCAAAATAATATTTAATGTAGAAAAAAAATCATCACTAGTGCTAATCAGTTGCTGCAGTCAATGATCTGAAAATAGATTTTGATTTATCTGATTCAATTTTGTGTTCCACTAGGGGTTTTGGATAATTCAATGAGTGTGGAAAATTTTTCCACAACTCGTGTAACACCTTTGGTGAGACATCAGATAATTCTGGAATCCATTTTTTGATATATTCACAATCAGGATCAAACTTTGCTTGCTGAAGCCATGGATTAAAAATTCTAAACCATGGTTGTGCATCACAACCAGTAGATGCAGACCACTGCCAGCACCCAGTATTCACACATGGATCATAATCAACTAGTTTTGATGCAAAATACTGCTCTCCCAGTCTCCAGTCAATGTGCAAATCTTTTGTCAAAAAGGAGGCAACTATCATGCGGACACGATTGTGCATAAATCCTGTTTGATTTAGCTCCCTCATTCCAGCATCAACTATTGGAAAACCAGTTTCGCCGTTTTTCCATTTGGAGAATTTTTCAGAATCTTTGTCCCACTTTATCTTCTGGAAATTTTTGTTAAACTCTTTAGAATAGCTGTAAGGATAGTGATACATCAAATGAATGAAAAAGTCTCGCCAATGCAATTCAGATACAATTGTGTGTTTTACACCCAAAGTGTCTGCACATTCTTGATAAATCTCCCTAATTGAGAGTGTTCCAAACTTGTTGTGAGCAGACAATCTAGAGGTTCCTGGAAGTGCAGGAAAGTTTCTATCTTGATTATAGTTTTTCAAGTTTTTGAGATTCTTCATCAACTTGAGACCTTCGGTACGTCCACCTTTTGCTTGCATAGAATTATTTTTTCCAAAAATATCATCTAGTTTTGAGACAGGAATAGTAAGTTCGGTTTTCTCTGAAATTAAATTTTCAAATTTGTAATTTTGAACTTTTCTGTAAGGAAGTTCTTTTGCCTTGTTGTAAAAGGCAGTAAAAACTTTGTAGGGTTCATCTTTACCATTCTTTATTGATTCAGGAACATGTAACAGTTGGTCCTCAAATGAAAAAAATCCAATATTTTCTTTTTTGCACATCTCTTGAATCTTTTTGTCTCGAGACAGTCCAAATGGGGAATAGTCAGTGTTGACAAATACGGCATCAATCTTTAATTTTTTAATTATTTTTTGCAGTGTAGATAATGTCTCACCTTGAAACAGGTGCAAACTGGAATTTACCTTGTGTAGTTGCCCATCTAGATCCTCCAAGCAATCTTGCATAAATTGACCTCGAAATTCACTGTACTTGGGATTAGATTTTTTGATAAATTTTGGGTCTTGAATAAAACAAGGAATAACTTTCTCTGAAGCCCTTGATGCTGAAATTAATCCAGTATTATCTTCGACTCGTAAATCCCGTCTAAACAAAAATACAGATTTTTTAAATGAATCCAACAATACCCTCACAAATTAACAATATTTAACAAAAGTGAATTTTCAAAAATCAGTCGTAATTGATTCTATTTGTTATCTTTAACAAAATCAACTATAGAGAGAATCTTTCCCATGTCTGCAATGTGTCCATAACTTTTCTTGTTTCCAAAGATTCCTTTTTTGAGTGGCTCATTTGAGATTGTAATGTACAACATTCTTCCTCCATCTAATGGAACTGTGATTCTTTTGATTTTAGAATATGATGCAATTGTGTATTGACCTTTACCTAGTTGTGATTTTACTCTGTCATTTTCAGGCCATGCCTTTAGTCCTCTCATGATGATTTGTTTTGTTTCATCAAAAGGAACTAGATTCTTTAGACCATCACGTTGACTGTAAACTTGAATTGTTCCTTGTGGATCCACAACTGCTGCAAAACGGATATCTTCATTGAAATCCATCAACATGTTGAGTAATTTTTCGTCCTTGTCCACGAAATTACATAATTTTTTGTGTTAATAAATTTTCCAGATGTAATTACTAGTGACAATATACGAGTAAATGATTATTCTTCAAAGGTATTGACAAAGTCAACAATTGAGAGAATCTTTCCCATCTCAACTAATCTACCATAACTGTGTTTTTTGGTATTTTTCATTGGTGTGTTATCTATACTAAGAAACAACATATGAAATGCATCCATTGGTAGTGTAACACGCTTTGTTTTCTCAAATGATGTAATGTGGTATAATGGCTCACCTAGTGGTGTTCTATCAGCAGCTTTGCATCTGTCAATCCAGTCATCAGACTCTCTTTTGAGTGCTCTTTTTGTCTCATCTAATGGGACTTGAAGTGGAAGACCAGATCTCTTTGAGCTGACAATAATTTTACCCTGAGTATCAGAGATAATTGCAACTCTTACTGCTGGATCAAAATCCATAATCATGTTTAGGACTTTTTCATATCTAGCCATGTTTTTTCATCTACATTGGACAATAAAAACAATTTGTTAAAAACCATTTTCATAATTCAAAGGATTAACTTATATCTTAATTCAAATTATTAATTTCATGTTAGGTACCTACGAGGGCTTTGTAGGAGAAGTCTGGAAAGAGTTTCCATCTCTTGCCGAGTGGCACGATGATGACCCAGCACAACTTCAAATGTGGACATTAGAACAGTTCATCGAAGCAGGTTACCATAACTTTCATGCTGAAAGAAAGCAATTATTCCATATCAGTAAATTAATTGAAAAATATGCTCAAGACAATAGTCAACCATTACTTGCAACATTTGAAAAAATTGCAAGATACAAGTTTGTAGAAAAAAGATATCAAAAAATGATTGAAACTATTCCAAAGATTTGGGTAGTCGCAGATTACGGTTCAACAAAAATTGATACTCCTAAAAAAATTGATGTAATTAATTGCAAAGATACATCACTCATTGATGTATGGAGTGTAATTACCAGAGGACCTTATGGACCATTTGGTTTGATTGCAGAAGAGTATGAAGATGGAAAATTCAGAGGATTCTTTACACTCAATGCCAAAGTTTGCAGACATACTGTTGACACAATGGGAAAGATTCTAAAAACAAAATTCAATATTCAATAATCAAGCCCAACAAACAATTCTATTCAAATTATCATCAATTCCTACAAACATTCCTATGGTTATTCGGTCAGATTTGCCTTGAATTTCAGTCACTTGATGAAAGAAATTAGGATTAATTATCACCAAATCACCTTTATGAAAATCATCTAGTATACAATTGTGATAATTTTCCACTAGTTTTTGAGAATATCCAAAATCAATCTCTCTGAATTTCTCATCACTCTTTTCCCATTGTTTGTTTGAGATAATCAAATTGCCACCAATCTCAGATTCCTGTAAATGTACAACACATGAAAACTGCTTTGAGATTTTTGATACAGCATATTCAATTCCCTCATACTTTACATTATCTTTGTGAAGTGGAATTGATTTTCCTTTTTTGTGAATTCGAAAAATATATGGCGAATATTGTTTTCCATTTTCACAGGCTATAGATACCGAATATTTAGGAAATATTCCTGAAAATAGACCAGCCACTTTGGAATGTGGATTCTCTACATGAAAGAAAATCCTCTCAAAAACAGGTAGAATCTTTTCGGATTTTAAAAAATAATTTGTCTTGTCTGTAGTATGAGACATTAAAAATGGACCAACAAGATGATTGTCTATAATTTTTTCATTTTTCATTTGTTGTAGAATATCTTGACATTCTGAATTGGAATAAAAATCTCTAATTATGATTGCAGGAATCTCACCATTTGAGAGCTTGTGAAAAGAATTCAGAGTAATGGAATCACATGATTGAATCTCTGGATTCCACATCAGTAACCTCCAACTCCTGAATGAGAAACTTTTCCCATAACAACTCCAGAAGAGTCACGTCTATCTACTTCAATTTTTAAAAATGCCTCTTTTGTGCAACTGGCTAGAATATCTTTAGTCCACTCTGATCTATTTTGAGGCAGTCCTGGAACATCTGCATCAGTAATCTCTATTTTTTCAGTATCTGCGTATGTGTCCTTGTTTCCATCTTTTCTATGGGTAACATTGAGCACAAACAATGTAGGTGAAATCACTTCTGCACCATTTCCCCAAATAATATCAGACATCAAAGATAATGCGTTTTTTTCACATATATGGAATTTCTAAAAGTGTTGTTGTTAGCACTAGAACTACCTAGTGTTAATGAATAAATATTCTCAGAGCAAGGAAATTTTATGAAAATCATTCTTGCAATTTCACTGATGATGATTTTTGCTCTACCATTTGCTTTTGCAGAGTCTGTTAATGTTGGAACTGTTTACTGGAAGGAACAAATCATTTCAAGTAATTCATTTACTGATATCTATGTCGTCGATGATGACATGAATGTAAAGGAATATCCAAACTTTGCAGACAAGTTTTCAATTCACATTTGGTCTGAATCATCACCTGATGGTTTAGACATTGAAGTTCTAGAGACCGGTATCTATTCTGGCATCTTTAAAGGCAGAGTGTTCATTGCAGATTCTGGAGAAACGGGTAAAACAAGATTGGTGGCAATGCCAGGTGAGAAAATTTATGCAAAATATGTAGATTACACATTACCAAATGGTGGAACTCAGGACATTGTAGGTGCTGCAGTAGTTAAAGTTCCTGGAAAAGATATGAATGAGATTCTCAATACTATTGATAGCAAATTACTTTACAAACCAAATACTGACAAGGTTCCATCATGGGTGAAAAATAATGCTGGTTGGTGGGCTGAAGGTTCAATTGATGATAGCTCCTTTGTTCAAGGAATTCAATTTTTAATCAAAGAAAAGATCATAGAAATTCCTCCAACAACTCAGGGTGTATCAACTGCATCTCAAAAAATTCCGGACTGGATAAAAAATAATGCTGGTTGGTGGGCTGAAGGTTCAATTGATGAAAACTCGTTTGTTCAAGGAATTCAATTTTTAATCAAAGAGGGAATCATGAGTGTTTCTGCAATAGAGAGTACAGAATCAAAATCAAATTCAGAATTTGCTCAATGTGAGGCTATAACTTCAGCCTACAAGAGGCTCAACTGTGAAAAAGAAGTGAAATTACAAATCGAATCTGAAGAAATTAAATCAGTAGGTTCAAGCACTGTAGTTGGACCAATTACATTTTACTATGCAGGAATTGGAAACTCTGGAAATGAATTTGAAATTAGTCAAACAGGTCAAGCAATGCTAAGATTAAGAATGTTGGCTGAGAACAATGGAAATGACAATGTAACTTTGAAATGCTCTGGACCTGCAGTATGCAGTTATGATATCTGGGACGGACAAAAAGCATTCAAGTATGCAGGTATGGACTTTGTATCAGGACAGATTGTAATTAAACCAGGAACTTCATACATCTTTAACATGATGTTTGGACCAAACATTGGTTACGGCGGTACAACTTTTGAATACGACCCATCAAAACAATATTCATTTAGAATTAGTGAACCATGGGGCAATGGTCTTATTCCATTAAACTTGAACTAATTTTTTCTAATTTTTCTTTTAATTCCCAATCCAATTAGAAACAAAATTCCACCAAGAATGGAAAAGAAAATTGCTAATGAAACATAGTCATTGACAAAAATTTTTGTATCAAACCAAGCTTTTGGTAAAATTGTCACAAAGTCAGAACCTGAAAAGTCCTCAATAGTTCCAACAGCTAAACTATACTTGCCACTTTGATTCTTTTCATCAGATACAATGATGAAATAATTTCCATCAGATGGAATTTCAAAGCTTACTTCTTGTCTCTCCCAATAAGTCACTTGCCCAAATGGCTCATAGAATTCGTATCCTGGATAATTTCCCTCATATGCAAAACGCCCTAAATTTTGAAGTGAGTCATTATTTTGTGTACCATCAGAATTCATTTCAGGTTTTACAAGAAAGATTGTTGGTGAGTAATCTTCCAATCCTGAAATTTTTGGAATCACAATACTTGTGTACAGTGAATCTCCTTCTTTGGCATAAAATGTGTAAAATTTAGCCTCATTTTCCCCCAGATTTTCATAAATTGCCCAAGAGATTTTATGATCAGGAATTTGAAGAGCAGATTCTAAATCACGGTGAGAGTCATCATGTGAGATTAGCTTGTGTGCATACACTGATGGAAACGCAACTAAAACTAGAACAAATACTAGAAAAAAATATTTTTTCATTACTAGATTACAATTGGCTTTTTGAGTGTCTTTGAAATTTTGTTAATTGCATCTTGTACAATCATTGGACTGATTGTAAAGAATCCCCTATACTTTCCATCACTCATCTCTTCTGCAACCAATCCAAATGGACCAGTACTTCTTCTTGAAACTACAATCCACATACTTGTAAGATTGGTACCATCACAACTCAAGACTTCAGTGTTTCCTGGTGGTTGTGGTGCAAGTGATGGGTTTGTAAAATCTGCAATAATCCAAGCTTTTGGAAGTTTTTGCAATAATTCCATGTAACGCTCTTCAACATACTTGTAGCGTTTGTTATTTTCAAATGTTGCAAGCAATGGAGCATTATTTTTTGCAGCAAAATTTTCAATCAATATACTTAGTCGGTATAGTTCTTTTCTATCGGTCTCAAAGTTGACATATCCTGCATCAACATACTCATCTAATGACCAGACAATATTGTGATCAGTTACGTCTGTGAGTTCTGTTTTTTGTAAGACTGGAAATCTACTCCATACATCATCAATGAAGCTAGAGAATTCTGCCATAACTTATTTTGTCAAATAGATTATTTAAACAAAGATATTTTTGGACCTAGTGGCAATTTAGACAAAATTAGGCACTATTTTATCATTTTAACACTAGTTAAATACAAAAATGCACATACTAGCAATATGACTGCACAAGTTGTCGAAAAAAAAGTAAGGGAATCAGTTGTTGAGCCATACTTTCACCAGTTCTTTCAGCATGTTGTTCAAGCAATGCCTCATGTTGATCCACAATTACTCATCAAAGTAATGATGTTTGAGATGACTCTCAAAGACAGTATTGGTCCAAAGATACCGCACGTTCATCTTGAGGTTCAATACAAAGAAGGAATTGATCTTCACCAAAAGCAAGAAGAGGGTAGAGACAAGTACCCAATCGAAATTACAAAATCAAGATGGGGTGATGCAGTGATATTCTCAGGTTTGATGAGTATCAAAAACGTCGAGCTTGTATGCTCGGATCCAGATATTGTCAAAGTAACTGGCAGAGTATGTCCCAGACATAACTAATCCCCTCATTTTACCACTAGAATTACTTTTTATCACTAATTATATACCAAAACAACATCTTTCCATTATGGAATCAGTCTCTTTGATGAAATGTCAAACATGTGGAAAAACATATGAAGAGTGGTCATGTGACTTTTGTTATTCAAAACAAGTTTTGAGGAAGTAACATGCAACAACTAGAAAAAGCAAATTTTGAGGATCTTATAGTCGATCCCAAGATACCAATCAGATTGGCATTTATCAAACCAGATGGCACTCCAAACGTAATTTCTCTTTGGTATAAACAAGTTGGAGAAAAAATTTACTGTGCTACAAAAAGTTCAGCTAAAATTGTTAGTTACTTGACTGATAATCCAAAATGCGGTTTTGAGATTGCAGCTGACAAACCTCCATACAAAGGAGTTAGAGGAACAGGCTCTGCAAGAATCATTCAAGATAAGGGACAAGAAATTCTGAAAATGGTCATGTCAAAATATCTTGGCGACAAGGAATCTACACTATCCAAATTCCTGGAAAAAAACTCTAGTAGTGAGGTTGCAATTGAAATTACTCCAGCAAAATTATTTGTGTACGATTACACAAAAAGAATGAAAGATATCTAATTACTTTATTGCATCAATCAAATCTACCTGATAATTCAAAGTAGTTCTCTTGTTAATCTCCAAATTCCACGGAATGAATGCGGGTTGTTTTGTTTTCTTGTTGATTTGGAATCCAGATTCCAAAAGAAATTCTCTTAATGAATCAGAATCAAACCTAGTCTCTACACTATTTGTTCCACGCTCAAAATCATATGGGTCTGTGAGCACAAAATGACCACTCTCAATTTGTTTTGCCACATGCAAAATCAAATCAGGTGGATTGATCAGTTCCAAAATATTTAGTCCCACAATCAAATCAAATTTCTGCTTTCCAAAGATTGGAAATAAAGCATCTGAAACAACATAATCAACATTGGACGATTTTTTTCTTTTTGCAATTTGTATTGCATAAAATGAGCGGTCAATTCCAAATACATTTTGCGACTGTTTTCCAAGAAATGAACTCACAGTACCAATAGAGCACCCATACTCTAAAGAAATTTTGGAATCAATTGAAGATAGAAATTTTTTCAATGTTTGATAAAATTTAGAGTTTGTACTATTCTGATAAATTCCAGTCCAATGCTTTTCAATTTGACTTCGTTCACTGGAACTAGATTTCATTGAACTTTTTACAAATTGCTTCATTGCCTCTGACTTGGATAACAAATACAACTCTTCAGCCAGTTGTCTTCTCTTGAATAGAAATTTTGTAAAATCATTCCAAATTATTGGAATTTTGTCAATGATGGGAAACTTTAGAGTACAGTTTTTGCATTCCAAAAAACCCTCTACAATCTCATCATCTTTTGAAGAGACATCAACATCTAGTTTTGAATTACATTGAAGGCAAGAAAGAAAATTTACCGTAGTCTCTAGCAATACATCTGAATCAAATCATTGGTAATTATTTCTTTGAGAGTCAAGATAATGTTAAATGTAGTTTTGAGTAATTTTTTTCATATTGGCAGAATTTGATGAATTTGCAGAAGCTCTCTTTGGTCAGCTTTCAGTTGAAATTGAGGAAGAGACAGAAATTACAGACCTTGCAATTAGAGCAAATGAAGACCTTGGAAAAAATTATTTCAAAGATGTTAGTGAAGTTGCAAAAGAATGTCTACCACTATTCAAGGCTAAAATCAATGAATTTCTGGGCATTTCAGTTCCAGATGATATCAAAATGGAATTTCCAAACCTGCAAGAACTCAAGAAACTAAAAGGTGAAAAAGTCTTTGCAGACCCATCATCAAAAGAGTTTGTAAGAGAATTATTTTATGCAGTATCAAGAGAAAATTCAAAAAAGATTGCAGAGTTGATGGAGCAAGATACTGCAAAATATTTGGTATATTCCACATATGCAATTCAATACATTTCAAAAATTACCACTACCTATGGCGACTATCTAGACAATGTAATTTACCTAAACAATTTCATTTTGTCAAGATATCCTCAAATTATTTTGCACAAGCAAGGTGAACCATATGAAGAAAAGTTTGAGATTGTAAATTCAGGATATATGGGAGCAGTAAAGATGGCTTTACTTGAAGAATTGATTCATTCAGCACAGACAAATCTTCAAGAAATTAACAAAAATGCTGCAATGGAAGTAAATCAAATTAATGAAGAGCTTGCAAAAATTATTCTTGAACTAGACAATGAAACAGTAAACATGCTTGCAGATTATTGCCAGCTACAAACAGTTCCAGACGATTTTCCATTTGCAAAAAGAGCAAACTTGTTTTTCTTTTTGAATCCAGACCATTTTCTAATTGAACAGATTGGACCAGATGTAATGACTTACACACATGTTGAGATGGATCCTAAAATCAAAGAAGCAATTCCAGAGTTACTAGACATTTACAAAAGATGGCTCAATCCTATTCAGAGACACCATTCTGCATTTACTGCAATGGAGGGAATGGCAGCATTTGCAATTGAACATATTCTCAAAGATGACAAGGACTTTCAAAACTATCTTAGAACCTTCATGGGAACGGATTTTTCATCATACCAGGTAAGAAAAGACATGGGCAAGGACTTTACAAAATACATCTATCTCAAATTTGGCAAAGAGACATTTAGAAAAATCCTTGAAAATCCTCCAAATACAAAGCAATTGAAGAATCCACAGCAATACATCGAGGCTGTGAGCAAGTAAATTTGAGTCAAGAATTCGACCCACTTGTTGCAGAATGGGTAGCTTTTGTAAGAAATCCCAACTTTAATCTTGTTGAAAAATGCCTCAAATTTGCACAAATTATTGAATATCCAGAACTTCAAATCGAAGATTATATCAAAAGGATTTCAAAGATTGGATATTCTCTCAAAGAATCAATTAGTGATGTAAAAAATCCCACATATCTAATTTCAATGCTAAATGAACATTTGTTCAAAAATTTAGGATTCAGTGGTGATGATGATGACTATTACAATCCAAAAAATAATTTTCTAAATGACGTAATTGATAAAAAAACAGGTCTTCCAATAACTTTATCAATTTTGTATTGTGAGATTGCAAAATTTATCGGACTTGATTTGAGAATTGTGGGATTTCCAGGTCATGTTCTAGTCAAATACAATGAAGAAATGATTTTGGATCCATTCTATGATGGAAGAGTTTTAGATATTGAGGATTTAGATGAGATTCTTGATACAAATTTTGATGGTGAGTTGGAATTTAGACCAGAATTTTTAGATGAGATTTCAACTGAACAAGTCCTAATCAGAATTACAAGAAATCTAAAGAACTCTTATGTTCAATCTTTTGTTTATGAAAAAGCATTACGTTGTGTCAACATGATTTTAGAATTAGAACCTGAATCATCTGAAGAAATTAGAGATAAAGGAATTTTAGAAGAAAGATTGCTAAATTATGAAAAAGCATTATTGTATCTTAACAAGTATTTGGAAATGGAACCAAATGCAGAAGATGTAGATTTTGTCTTGGAATTAATTCGTAGTATAAAGACAAAGACTAGTCAATAATAGAATCTATGTCTTGACCTTTTCTGATCATTGAAATCTCGTGTCGTGCAATCTTGTTTCTCAATGCTTTTTTGAGAACATCAACTTCACTTCTTAAAAGTGCAATTTCATCTTCTAGTTTTGCAACACGCTCATAGATTGTTTCTGCGTCTGTACTCATAATTAATAATCAAAGAAATTTTGTCTTAAAAAGTTATGGATAAATTATTTGATGGGCAGGTTAGTTTTTTCTACTATAACTCAAATTCTTGGCGGCATTTCTCGCATTTTGCGCGTTCCTCTCCAGGAGCACCTAAAATGAAGATTTTACCAATAGTTTGACATAATGGACACATACCTGTTGTAGCGTTTTTTGGTCCAGTTCTAATGATTTTTTGGGTCTTTCGTCTTCCCATGATAAATTGTCTTGATTGCACTATAAAATTTTAATGGCGCGGGGAGGGGGATTTGAACCCCCGAGACATTGCTGTCATGGGATTAGCAATCCCACGCCCTACCAGGCTAGGCGACCCCCGCAATACAGGACGTAAATTGATTATCTAAATAAGTCAAACTTTTTTTGGAAAAAAGTTCCAAATTTACAGAATTTCTAAAATAAGATTAAATAATAAACAATAAAGAAAATTTTCACGTTGAGTAAAAAAGTCGCTGTAATGAGAGGGGACGGAATTGGTCCTGAAGTTGTAGATTCAATGCTTAAAGTTCTCAAAGAATGTAACTTTCAATCTGAAATTATTTTGTGTGATGCAGGTTCTGAGCAATGGGACAAGAATGGTCGCAAAGACAAGTCCTACATTCCAGATGCAACAATGAAGACTCTAGAAGAATCTGATTGTTGTTTCAAAGGACCAACTACTACAATCCCAGTTCCAGGAGCTCCCAGAAGTGTTGCAGTAACACTCCGACAGAAATTTGACTTGTATGCAAATATCAGACCAACCAAAACTTATGATAGATTAACTCCAGATAGAAAATTAGACTGTGTTTGTTTTAGAGAAGCAACTGAAGGACTATACACTGGTGTTGAAGCATCAATTACTCCAGATGCTGCAATCGCAATTAGAAAAATTACAAGACAAGGTTCAAGAAGATTACTTGATTCAGCAGTTGACTGGGCTCAAAAAAACAATATGAAAAAGATGGTTGCAGTTACAAAGAGAAACATTCTCAAACAAACAGATGGAATTTTCTGGGAAGAAGCACAAAAAGCAGTGGAGGGAACTGGAATTGAATTATCTGAAATTTACATTGACAACATGGCACAACAAATGGTTATTGCAACTGAGCAATTCAATAATTCAGTTCTTGTAAGTACCAATTTGTTTATGGATATTATCTCAGAATTGGCTTCTGCACTAGTTGGCTCTATTGGATTAATCTATTCTGCAAATATTGGAAAAAATTATGCAATGTTTGAGGCTGCTCACGGAAGTGCACCTCAATTTGCAGGTCAAAACAAGGTAAATCCAACTGCAACCGTGCTATCTGGTGCATGGATGGCTGATTATGTAGGTGAAAAAGATGTCAGAGATGCAATCTTTGATGCAACATACCAAGTAATCAATGAAGGAAAAACAGTAACTTGGGATATTGGTGGAAGTGCATCAACCACACAGATGACGGATTCAATAATTAATTACGCAAAAGAGAAACTACGAAAATAAATTAAAAATTTTTAGAAATTCAAGGTAAATAATAAAAGATGTCGAGGCTTACACCTCAATTCTTTAAGACTATTACTTAGTCTTTTTAGCTGCTGCTTTCTTTTTAGGAGCTGCTTTTTTTGCTGCTGCCTTTTTAGGAGCTGCTTTTTTTGCTGCTGCCTTTTTAGGAGCTGCTTTTTTTGCTGCTGCTTTCTTTGTTGTAGCCATATTAGTCCCTCCAACATGCCTTAGTTTACTAGGATTTCTACAAGTATGATTAAAAAAATTACACCAATTGTAGTCTGCCTTGAAACTTTTTTTTTGCAAAAAAAATTAAAAAATTTTAATTATTTTTTTCCACTGACTTGAATTAGGATCAGTTCTTCAAAAAATAATTTTTTCTTTGATACAATCTTTGCATCATAACCAAGATCAATCCAGTAATCAGCTAGTTTTTGAAAATCAGAAAGAGATGATGTAACAAAAACAAAACGAGTTTTCTCACTCATTACTAATTTCACTGAATCAAAGATTATCTTTGGGATCTCAAAGCCATCTTTTCCACCATCAGTTGCAATGTCAATTATCTCATCTGTTGCAAGATAAGGAAGATTACACACAATGAGATCAAAATTTGCAAGTAGGGCATCTGAACCGCTACAGCAAACAAGATTCCTTGTCTTGTATGATGATTGATTTTGTAAAACGGGTAGATTGATGTCCGTTCCAACTACAAATGCAAAGTTTTCCCACAATAATTTGGTGATGTAACCAGACCCACTGCCAATATCAAGGGCATTTTGTCCGGAAATTTTTTCAATGTAATCAGCTAAAAAGAAAGTATCCTCTGATGGAGGATACTCGTCATTTTTGAATAATTTGTTTTGCAAGTCCAACTATTTCTTCACCTTTAAGGTCATCAATACGTCTTGAATCATCACTATTTTTTCCAAATTGATTTAAAATATTTTTTACAGTCTTTCGTCTAAATGAAAAAATTTTGTTAATTGTTTGAATTGTTTGCAAATCTAAATTTTTTATTTTTTTGATTTTCAAAATCACTGAATCAACTTTTGGTGGCGGCGTAAAGTTCTCTTTTCCCACTTTTTTTATTTGATTTATCTCCATACAGTAATTTGCAATCACACTTACTGCCCGTCTCTCTTTTCCCTCAGATTCCATCAATTTTTCAAAAAACTCTTTTTGCACCATAATTACACCATGAGAGAATTCTTGCTCAGATAGCCACTCTATTGCGTCCCTGCTTCGAGAGTATGGCAAATTTGAGACAAAAATCTCAAAATCTCTCTTTTCTTTAAAGCCATCACCATGAATCAACTCTAAATTATCAGCAAAAGAGAAATTTTCTCTAGCCTCATCTACCAAATCAGAATCAGATTCAATGCATATCAATTTTTGAGATACTGGAATCAATAATCTAGTCAAAACGCCTTGTCCAATTCCAATTTCCAACACTGTTCCAGTAGATGAAATTTCAGCACTAGAGACAATAAACTCTGCAATTGATGGGGAATTTAGAAAGTGTTGTCCTAGACGTTTTCTTTTGATCATCTCTTTACAAAGAGATTCATTCTACTTTCCCCAGTTATTTCGTCCATTATTCTTTCAGTAAGATGTCTAATTGGTTCTTTTAGTCCAACGCGCTCTTCAATATCCTGAAAACTTGCAAATGGTTGTTGCTCTCTTTTTTCCAACATACTTTTCATGTATGTCTTGCCGATTCCTGGAATCAATTCTAGTGCATGAATTCTAGGTGTTAGTGGTTGAGCTTTGTTTAGATATTGAACAAATCGTGATTCATTTTCAGTTACAATGTTTTCAACTACAGTTGGAAGTTCTGTTTGAGCTGATGATGAAATGCGTTCATACTCTAATTTTCCCAAAACAGATTGAACTTTTGTTCTTCCATCTTTTCCAATGTAAATTTTTTCTCCAATCTCAAATGTTGAATTTTCTATTCCAAGAATTTCTAATAGTGTGAGTCTCTCCTCTCCAATGCATGTAATTATGATTCCCTCTTTGCCTCTTACAGTTGATGATTTACCTCTGCGATTAAAATCCAAAACATAAGCATACTCCTCATACTTTCGAGGTGGGTTTTTTGCCCTATACAAAATAAAAAACTCCTGAATTAAGAGTGCTCCTTGATAATGTTGAGCATTTTATCCAAGGTTTCAGCCAGAATGAGTTTCTTCCAACCAAATGTAAAGGAACGTAACTCTGCCATACTTGTTGGTCTAATGTTTACAATCTCGACTGCTTCTTCTTCAGTCAACTCACATTCTTTGATCAATTTCTTTTTCATCTCTTTTGCATCATTTGCTTCAATTGATGAAAATTTTGATACATAGTCAAATGTCCAACGTTGAATCTGATCCATTTCTTCAGGATCTACTTTTCCCAAAATTTCTTTTACTTCTGCTAGTGAGATAGCTTGTTTCTTTTGTACTTCTTCCATATTATACACCGAATGGTTTTATGTGATCCAATCTAGTGATTAAGGTTTTCGATTT
>VMBT01000062.1_pt1 | contig 68782 bp, 51 predicted proteins | sample 4404301 | NCBI WGS metagenome assembly VMBT01 (sample SAMN12238535, study PRJNA552566) | marine metagenome | isolation source: Coastal seawater | place: USA: coastal Georgia, Sapelo Island | collected 2008-08/2009-08 | reverse complement strand
AATTCCCTTCATCACATTTCGTGTCAATTGTCCTCTCATTTCAATATTCCAGTTACTGCAAGTTCTTTGCCAATCCATACCCTAGAAGAACGCAAAGTAAACCACCCAAAGTGCTTGCGAGAATATATGTGACGGCAATTCCAGTTTTGCCGGCCTTGATGAGTTGAAAACTCTCCAATCCGAAACTCGAGAATGTGGTGAATCCTCCTAAGAGTCCCATCACCAGCAATTGCCAGACCCACTCATTCCCTTTCAATGGGATCCTGAACATGACTCCAATGAGCAAACAACCCACCAGATTGGCGATCAGAGTGTGCTTAGGAAATGCGTCAACAGATGCCGGTTTCATTACGGTCGACACACCATAACGACCAATTGCACCCAATGCTCCACCTAATCCGATCAGTAGCCAATTCATCATTTTGCGAACTCGTATTCGTACAATTCTTCTCGTTCGAGATCTCCGAACTTGTTGTAATAGAACGACTTACCCTTCAATCCGCTGTGGTAATAGTAGAATTCGGCCTTCATTTCATTCAAGACATCTTCGGTCCGATATACTCGACCCTTGTCGTTATAAGTGTACGTCGTGACCTGATCCACATCATACTCTTCAAAGTTGGAGTATTCGTATCGGCTCAATCTGTTCTGCAGGTCGTATTTGAAGATCGTTTGCGACACCTGCTTGCCGGTCACACCGTTGAATTCAGCGATCTTGATCTTCTTCCCGTTGTTCCAGAAATACTTCCTCTTGTTGATGAGGGTATCCCCTTGAACAAATGTCATCGTGACCAATGAGTCGAATTCCTTATCCATGGATGAATACGTAGTGATGTTCGTACTGCTGTCGGGATAAGGTTCAAACCATCGATATACTTCTTTCACTTCCCTGTTCAGCGAGTCGAACTCATAGGAAACGAGAGCTTGGATCTTATCATTTTCCATGACCTGTATGCCGACGATATTGTCGCGTTCGTCATACGTATAGCTGGTCTCCACCCTGCTTTCGTATCCCAGGCAGCCATTGTCCATGATCATCTTTGTGGTCAAACCCTTGTCGTTGATCTCCCTTTCTCGGAACAGACAAGTGTCCGTCTTGTTGATCAACATGGGTAAACGCAACATCACCTTGACATTGGTGACCTTATATTTCCTGAAATAGCTGCTGTCTTCGTTGACAGCATAAGTAAAAGTGGTTGTCAGGAACAACGCGATCAGTGGTAAGAACTTTCTCATTATCGGAATCAAATCAATTATCGTACCGAGCGAACGGAACGGAATCGAGCGATTGGAAATCTTCCGACAGATACTGGTAGTATCCAGAAGTCGCGATCATGGCCGCATTGTCCGTACAATACTCGAACGCAGGTATGTACGTTCTCCAGCCTTTCTGTTTTCCCAATGCTGTGAAACGACTGCGCAGCAACGAGTTTGCCGATACTCCACCGGCTATTCCCACATGCTTAATGCCCGTTTCTTCCACCGCTTGCTCCAACTTTCTCAGTAAGTAAGACACAATAGTGTGCTCAAGTGATGCACAGATGTCCTCTAAATTTGATTCAACGAACCCGGGATCCTTCTTCCGACCGTCCTTGATGAAGTACAAAAAGGCTGTTTTCAGTCCTGAAAAACTGAAATCGAGTGCACCCACACGGGAGTCAGGGAATTTATACGCAAGCGCGTTGCCTGCCTTGGCATGTTGATCGATGATAGGTCCACCGGGGTAATCCAATCCAAGGATCTTTGCCGCTTTGTCGAATGCCTCGCCGGCCGCATCATCCAAAGTTGTACCCAGGATCTCCATCTCGGAATGTGAGTCGACCCGGATGATCTGCGTATGTCCACCGCTTACAAGCAGACAAAGGAAAGGGAATGGTGGTATGGGCTCATCAATATAATGAGCAGACACGTGTGCCTGCAAATGATTGACCCCAATTAATGGTCTCGATAAGCTCAACGTGATCCCTCGGGCAAAGGTGGAACCCACCAAAAGGGAGCCCAATAATCCGGGACCTTGAGTATATGCCACGGCATCGATGTCGTCCATGGTGACCTTGGCAGTTTTGAGCGCCTGATCGACAACCGGCACGATATGTTGTAAGTGTGCTCTGGAAGCCAATTCGGGCACAACACCGCCATATTGTCTGTGAACATCCTGGTCAGCCACAATATTTGAGAAGATCTGACCATTTATACAAACAGCAGCAGCCGTGTCGTCACACGAAGTTTCGATACCAAGTATAACTTTGCGCAGCTTTGACATCTGATTTAGGTTCCTGATTATGAAGGACGTATATTAACGAACTTCCTCCGCTTGAGAAAGAAAGCATCAAAAATACTGAAAATAGCCTTGTACGTCATCCTGATCGTACTTGCTCTGGGTACCGTGCTTAGTGTGCTGGTCAATGTACCGGCTGTGCAGCAAATGGTATTGAGAAAAGGCGTAAAAAGTATGGAGAAGGTCCTCGGCACAAAGGTCGAGGTTGGACATATCGAATGGTCATTCCCCAACCGATTCGTGTTGGATGATGTCAATATCTGGGATAAGGCAGGAGACAGCCTTTTTCATATCAAGAGACTGGAGACGAACATCCTCAAGATCGACCGCAAGAATGGAGATGTGGTGCTCGGAGAACTCCTGATCAACGAACCTCATGTCAATTTTTACTCGAATGGCAAACCCTATGAGCTGAACTACCTTTTCCTCACCGAATTGGGCGGGGAACCAACCGGTGGTCCACCAATGCATATTCAGGTAAAGAAGATCATACTGAACAACGGAACATTCGACTACGACCTCAGGGCGTATGACGCTCCTACTGACCGACGATTTAACGAGAGGCATCTTCGATTTGAAAAGATCAACACCGAGATCCTGTCCATGAGTATTCTGGAGGACTCTCTCGATTTCAAGGTAAAGAAGATGAGCACCATAGAGCACTCCGGTCTCGAACTGAAGCATCTGGCGTGCAAGGCAAAGATCCATTGGTATGGAATGGAGTTCAGCGAAATGCTGTTTCGAACACCGAATAGCAGTATCGAACACTATCTGGCCTTCGACTACGATGGATATCCGGTCTTGTCGGATTTCATCGATAGGGTTCGGGTCAGGGCTGAATTGGAGAACACGAGCATCGGATTCGAGGATCTTGCGCTCTTTAGCAATGAACTAAGACCTTTCATTGAGAATACCTTCGATCTGAAGGGAAGTGCTTCAGGATTGGTTTCGAATTTCAAGATCAAAGACCTCAAACTCAGCAACAGGAACAATACTTCGCTGGAAGGGGATCTGCGAATGAAGGGTTTGCCCAATGTCAACACCACATACGTCGATCTCGACATCGACAATGCGACCACTTTTGCGACGGACATAGAGAGTCTCATCCAGCGCGAACTGCCAGAAGAGATCCATAAATTCGGTAAAATGAGATTTCGGGGTTTTGCCACCGGGTTCCTGAATGATTTCGCACTAGATGGTTCTGCCCAGTCTGCACTCGGACTTCTTACGGCAAATGTCCATATCACAACAGATGAGAAGGACATGCTTCATTTCGATGGGAAAGTAGATGGTAAAACATTCGATATCGGAAAGTTACTCGGTACCGAAGAACTGGGAACAAGCGATTTCAAGATCGCCCTCGACAATGCATCCGGGAGCAACCGAAGTGACCTCCAGGGAGATGTGACTTCTACTGTGGATCGAATCGTGATCCGCGGAACAGAGGTCAAGAATATTGATGCCGAAGGGCATTTCACATCAGGTAGTTTTGAAGGTTCGGCGACCTGCGATGATCAAAAGGCGAAGTTCACCTTTAACGGAACCATGGATTTCACAGGAGCGTTGTCAATGTACAAGTTCACCTCCTCGATCGAGAGATTCGACCTCCTGGCCTTCAAGCTGGACTCCGTCAAGAGCATAGCCAGCGCTAATATTGATGTGAACCTCGTTGGAAATCACATCGACCAGATCAACGGGATGCTGAGCGCTACGGATCTGAGGATCCTAAGGCAAGGAGAGAGTTACGGCATCAACAATTTATTTGCCAGCTCGGGCTACAAGAATGACGAACGCAGCATCATCCTTCGAACAGATTTTGCCGATGTGGATCTGAAAGGGAACTTCCTTTTCAGTGAGCTGAACCGGGTTTACGCCGATTTCCTGGAAACCTTGTTCCCGGACTATTACGAGGTCAAGTATCCGATGAAAAAGCCGGTTGTGATCACTGCCAACGCCAAGATCCGTCAGAGTGACCTGCTTGATCTGATCATGCCATATGGTGTCGAGCTGGGTAACGGAACCTTTGTCGGTGAATATCATTCCGCGGAAAAAAGTCTGGCGATAGACGGGCGTATGGACGAGATCGCCAGAGGGAGCTACGTGCTCAAAGACTATTTCCTGAACATCCGCAAGAAACCACACCAGTTGTTGAACATGACCACCGATGTCAGCTCTGTGTTGCAAAATGATTCATCCATTGCACATTCAGTGGTGCTCAATGCTAGTATTCTTCCAAACGATGTGGATTTCCTGCTGAACGTATCCGATACTTCGGATGCCATAGCTCTGCGAAGCTTTGGATTACTCCACTTGGGTGACGATACCATCCAATTGCGTTTGGAGCAATCACATTTGTACAGCTACGGAAGAAGGTGGGATATCAACGACAAGAACAACTTCTTCTTCACGAACGGGCAATCAGTAATCGAGATCCTCGAGCTGAGTTCGCAGGGTGAAACGGCGTACCTGACCGGTCGAATTGGATCTGAGAAGGATCAAAAGATCTCCATTTGGCTCAATCAATTCCAGCTTTCCAATATCAATCCCATCATTGCGTCTCAGGATGTGCAGGTTTATGGATTCGCCAACGGGACCATCGATGTGCACCAGGTGCTCGACAGACCGCTCTTGAAGGCAAATTTCAGGGTTCAGGACCTTGTTTTCAATGGTGATACGCTGGGGAACTTTAAGATCATTTCCACCTCCAATGAGCATCCGTTGGTCATGGACATTGACGCGAGTATAGAAGAAGGGATGTTCAAGAACCTCAGGACCTATGGTCGAGTTGATTGGAGAACGCAACACAACAACTTCGATCTCGACCTAGTGTTGAATCAGGGAAGTGTGAAACCATTTGAGAACATCTTCAGTGGGCTGGCTTCGAATTTCCGGGGAGTTGTGAATGCGCGTATGAAATTGAAAGGAAGCTTTGATGATCCCGATCTCAGTGGATTTATGGATATGAAGAACGTCGCATTCAAAGTCGATTATCTCAACACGGATTTCATCCTGAACGACCGGGTTTCCATCTCCCAAAGATCCATCGACTTGAGCAATGTGAGCATCAAGGACCCAGAAGGACATACCGCCAAGGCAAAAGGGAGCATAAAGCATGATCTCTTCGATGATTTTGTCCTCGATCTGAGCGTGGTGGAGGCCAAGAGCATATTGGCCATGAACACCACGAAAGAGGATAATGACTTGTTCTACGGAAAGGCGTACGGAACCGGTTACATTGAGTTCAAAGGGCCACTTGATGATATTTACCTGAAGATCAACGCTGAATCGAATAAGGGTACCAAGCTATACATACCGGTTTATTCTGATAACGAGAACGCCTTGGTTGAATACGTATCCTTCGTTGATCAAAGCAATAAGGTGGTCAAGAAAGCTACCAGAGACATTGAAGGCATCACGATGGACATGATCTTCAAGGTCAATGAAGACGCTGAATTCGAGCTGCTATTCGATGAACTACTGGATGACAAGATCTACGGTCGCGGAATTGGTTCCGTGAAGATCGAGATGAACACCTACGGGGATTTCTTCATGTTTGGAGATTTCGAGGTGACCGAAGGGTATTATCCATTCTCTTCTCCAATGCTCGTAAGCGAGCGCTTTACCCTGAAAAAGGGAAGTAAGATTCGTTGGGATGGTGATCCTTATAATGCCTATATCGACATGGAAGCATCGATCCGCAGGAACAAGGCCAAGCCGTATCACCTTATGCTGGGTAGCGGCTTTATTAGCGAGGGTAAATATCAAGGAGAGATCCCTGTAGATGTGCTGCTGTTCTTGCGCGGCGAATTGTTCAACCCGGAGATCAGCTTTGGCATTGATCTACCGGAAAGTGCATCGATCAGCGGAGGAAGTGAGTTCTTATCCATCCTTAACCGTGTGCGAAAGGATGAGGACGAATTGAACAGACAGGTCTTCTCGCTGGTGACGTTCGGTTCCTTCTCTCCAACGAACTTTTACAATTATCAATCGGAAGGATTCAATGCGAACAATATCTCACAAACCGTGAACAACAACTTGAGTTCTTTCCTAAGTGGACAGATCAACAACTGGCTTTCGCAATACAATCAGAACTGGGAATTCGGGTTCGACTGGCAACCGGAGAATGCCGAACAGAATGCAGAACTCATACTTTCTGTGCGCAGGAAATTGTTCAATGACCGTCTGGAGATAGCGGGCTCAGTGGATGCCTACACCAATAACGGCAGGAATCCGTATAACCTGAACTTGGTCTACAATGTAAAAGAAGACGGTAAAGTACGAGTGAAGGCATTCCAGAAACTCGCGAACGACCCGACTTTAGGTGCCATAAACAACATCACTACAACGGGAGTCGGATTCTTCTTCCGCACACAATTCGACAGGATACGATTCCGAAGAAAAGATCCGGACGTGTCGCAGAATTGATAACCGCAGGATCTCCTTTAGGAATGTCCAAAGGGTCTCTCGAAGAAGACCCTTTGGTGCATATGAGGCATGAGATCCTGCCTTGAAATTCTCTAGAAGTTCAAGCTCATCGCGTACTTGCTGTAGAATTCGAAGATCTCTTCTACGGCTTCATCGGCTGTGTCGACCAATTTGAAAAGGAACATGTCCTCAGGACTGATGTTCTGCTCCTTCTCCAGCATCGTGGCCTTGATCCAATCGAGCAAGCCACTCCAGAAATCTGTACCGACCAGGATTACCGGGAAATTGGCTGTTTTCTTGGTCTGTACCAGCGTGAGTGCCTCGAACAACTCGTCGAGGGTTCCAAATCCACCCGGCAAGACAATGAATCCTTGCGCGTACTTCATGAACATCACCTTACGCACGAAGAAGAAATTGAAGTTGATGAGTTTGTCCTCATCGATATATTCGTTTGCAACTTGTTCGAATGGAAGGTTTATATTCAAACCCACTGACGCACCGTGTTTATCATGAGCTCCTTTGTTAGCAGCTTCCATGATTCCCGGTCCACCACCGGTGATGACTCCTAATCCCGCATCACTCAGTTTGCTGGCGATCTCAACACCCATTTTATAGTACGGGTGATCAGGCTTAGTTCGGGCAGAACCAAAGATCGAAACACATGGACCGATACTCGCCAAGCGATCGTATCCATCCACGAATTCGGCCATTACCTTGAAGATGTTCCAGCTGTCGGAACTCTTTCTCTCAGGCCATTGTTTGATCTCAAATGCTTTCTTGATTCTTTCCTCGTCCATACTAAGTGTTCTGAATTATATATAACGCAGTTTTCCCTGATTCGTTGTCAACTCAGACCCGATGGGTCATCTATCTACTGCTCGCTATGAAAACGAGAGCCGATCCAGAGGCCGACAAATGTAAGGAAACCATTGTAGATCAGGATCTCAAATCCGATGCGCATATTGAACCAATCTTCGGCGTTTTTAACGAGGATGAAAGAGATCAATGCGGAGCCAATGCAAATGATCGGAACCAGTTTGTCAGAGAGTTTCCCTTTGAAAAATATCCCAAAGAAATAGAGCCCGAGTAAAGGCCCGTACGTGAGTCCCGCAATTCTGAATAGTGAAGTCAAGACACTATCGTCTACCCAATATCGGAACACCACGATCACAGCTAGCAGCAGGAGGGAAAATCCGATGTGAATGAATAGGCGCAATCTCGGCCTTTCTCCTTTGCGGTCGAATTCGAGGATATCCACCACAAAGGATGTGGTAAGCGAAGTAAGTGCAGAGTCGGCACTGGAATATGCGGCTGCGATCAACCCAAGAATGAATAGTATCCCTATGCTGAGGTCGAAATGTTGCAGTGCAAGTGTAGGGTAGAGCAGATCTCGGTTTTCAGGAATGGCTATTCCTCTGGAATGTGCGTAAACATATAAAAGTGCCCCAAACAATACGAAAAGAGTATTGACGAAGAACATGGTCACACTGAGCGTGTACATATTCTTCTGAGCCTCCCCGATGTTCTTACAACTCAGGTTCTTTTGCATCATGTCCTGATCCAGTCCGGTCATTACGATCGCCAGAAAGAAGCCGCTCAGGAATTGCTTGAAGAAATTTCGCTCCGACCCATCCCAGAAGAACGTCTGTTTGATGTCGTACTGAGCCATCGCATCCTTTATCGCGGACACCGAATCCAGGTCTAGTGTCTGAAGCACGTAACGCACAGTCAGAAACACAGCGGTGAGCATGAAGAAGGTTTGCAGTGTGTCGGTATAGATGATCGTCTTGATCCCACTCCGAAACGTATACACCCAAATGAATCCGATCGTGATAGAGACCGTGACCCAGAAAGGTACGTCCCACGGATCGAATATGAAAGCCTGCATGACTGTCGCCACCAGGTAGAGTCGGAACGCTGCTCCAATGACCCTGGAGAACAGGAAGAATCCCGCACCGGTCTTATGACTGCGCCAACCAAATCGTTCACGTAAATATCCGTAGATGGAAGTCAGATTCATGCGGTAATAGATCGGCAGGAGCAACCCGGCGATCACCCAATAACCGATGATATACCCCAGGATCACCTGGAAATAGCTGAACTGACCGTTGATGTGATCGATGTTTCCGATCATACCCGGGACCGATATGAATGTGACCCCGCTCAGCGTGGCACCTATCATACCAAAGGATACCAGATACCATGGAGCCTGACGATTGCCCAGGTAAAAGGATTTTACATCTGACTTACGACTCGTGATCCAGGAAATGAAAATGAGGAGCCCGAAATAGGCGAGGATAAGTCCGATGATCAGCTGAGGACTCATGATCTATTCTGCTATTCGAAGTCTTTGACCTTCGTAGATGGTCGTTGTGGCCATATCATTCCAGCGCATGATGTCATCTTGTGAGACATCGTATTTCTTGCAAATTCGATAGAGTGTTTCTCCTGCCTGAACGACGTGAAATTTGGATGATTCCTCTTCGGTTTCAGTTTCGGTGCTGATGATATTTTCTTCTTCTACGATCTCAACGACCTCTTCCGTTTCATTCACGATGATCTTTTCAGGTGCTTCAGCTCCTTTGCGCTCATGCAAATAGAGCTTCTGTCCAACCGTCACTTGCATGCTTGTCAAACCGTTCCATTTGATGATGTCTTCTTCCAACACGTGGTATTTCTCGGAGATCCTGTAGATGTTGTCTCCCTTAGCTACGATGTGAAAATCGGGAACTTCGATCTCGACTCTTTCGATGGGTGGCGCTTTTTCGACCTCTATGGAATTCGGGTTCACGAAATTGTCCTTGATGATCTCTAGCGCTGCCATTTCCTGCTCGTTGCGGGTCTTGACCTCATCTTCCTTATTTCTTTTCTTCTGCAGATACAAAGTTTCACCTGGTTTGGCTTCAGAGCCTTGATCCATGCGGTTCTTTTTGTACAGATGCTTGAGCTTTATACCGTACGTCTGAGCGATCATGTACATGGATTCGCCTTCCCCAACGGTGTGTGAAGGAACGCTTCCTTTTCTGCGCTTGGGCTTCAGGTAAATGAGGTCACCTTCATTGATCTCGCTTCCCTTTTCGAGGTCGTTGTATTTGTAAATGTGCTTCGGCTTCAGATGATGCTCATCAGCGATCACTTTGGCTGAACTGTTCTTTGGGGCATAGATCGCCGGTACCTTGTTGTTGCTGATCAGTGCATCATTCTTTTGCGGAACCGGCATCAGATCATACTTGTAAAGCTCATGTCGTTCGATCAAACTGATCAAGATCGTGTGATACTGATTATTGGTGGCATAACCTGCTTGTCTCAACCCTTTGGCCCATCCTTTATAGTCGGTAGGGTTCAGGTCGAACAATGCGTGGTATCTCCAGTTGTTGCGCAGGAAATCGCTGTGATCTCTATAAGATTCAAGTACGCTCTTATATGCTCGAAAACACTCATCGGGAGCGTCATCATCGGCATAAATGACCCCTCCGGTCCAGGTGGATTTACACTTGATGCCGAAGTGATTCATGGCTTTTGTCGCCAATCGGCTATTCCCGTTGCTGCTTTCCAGCATTCCCTGAGAGAGGGTAATACTTGCTGGTACACCGGATCGATGCATCTCGATCACGGCGTAGTCCTTGTACTTGTCGATATACTCATTCGGGGTGATCTTGGTTTGTCCGAATGACGCTCCATACAATACCAAACTGAGGAAGAGTAATCCTAAGATTTTTCGCATAACTTGCTACAAAATTACCGGAGGTGCTGCTGCAACTGCGTTCATTTTATACACTTGTGCACATCTGCCCGATAATACTGTATTGATAATAACTTCACATATGCGTTCAATATTCTTAGTGCTCGGTTTGATGCTGAGTTCCGTGTTCTTGTCAAATGCTCAGGATCTTCCGACATTCGACTGGAAGATCAGTGCAAGCATGGATAATGCGGAGGCCGGAGATACATTGCGATTGATGTTCATGACGGATATCAAAGAAGGGCTGCACATTTATGGCTCCACTTTCGAATGTGAATTCGGTCCCAATCCTTCAAGGTTGGACAGCACGGAGGCTACAGGATTGAACTTGGAGGGGAGCCTCATTTCAAAAGGGGTGGTTACGGAGTACGACGACATTTTCATGTGCGAGCTTAACTACTTCAAGAAGCACGCTCGTTTTGAGCAAAAAGTAGCGATGACCGGCTCGAGCGGAACGGTTAGTGTGATCCTTGAGTACCAAGTTTGCCTTGAAAACGGGATGTGTATTTTGCAAAAAGAGCCCTTTACTATCCGAATTGAGTAAAAAGAGTGCTTTTCATCAGCTTTGAACTCGGGTCTAAAAGATTTTTCACAACTTTGGCGCATCATTCGGTGTTCAATCAGTTGGGAAGCCACAACACCTGATTTCCGAAGGTTATAAAATTACCGACAACCAGCGCATGCAGGCATACCTGAGAATACTATTCGTTCTATTCGGAGCTCTGTTCATTCAGGCTCAAAGTATCGCACAGATCATCCCTCCGGCCGACTGGTCATACGAGATCCCAAATAAGAATGTCAAAACAGGTGAGGAGACTGAGATCGTCTTTAAGGCGGTCATCCCAGAAACTTACCACGTCTACAGCAATAACTACGTCTGTAAATTCGGACCACTTCCTTCAGAGTTTAAGTTTGAAAAACATCCAAGTTTTGAGGTGGTCGGACTGGCCAAGGCGGTAGGCGATCACAAGTATTTCGACGACGTATTCAATTGCGATCTGGCCGATTTTAGCAAAACGGCTGAGTTCCACCAGAAGATCAAGATACTAGGTAAAGATCCTGTTATCAAAGGGGTTTTGGAGTACCAAATGTGTACTGAAGCCGGTCTCTGCGTGCTCCAGGAATACGATTTTAATATCAAAGGATTCAACGTGAGCGGTGATGCTGTTGTTGTTCCGGTAACAACCGATACCCCTCAGCAAACAGCGACTCAAACGGTGCCTGATGAAGGACCGGATGATACAATTGCAGACGAGTCCCCAGCAATGGGTGGAGGTCTGTGTTGCGATAGTCTGCTGACATTGGTCGGTGAGCTGCGAGGGGTTGTTAAAGGTTCAAATTACGATCCGATTCCGGTGGATAGTGTGAACTATACCTCATACCGAGGAAGCGGACCGGAGGATCAGACTCCCTGCGAAGAGAAAATATTCCCAGGACAGGAAGAACCGGAGGGTGGACAATACTGGGCCTTTTTCCTGGTCTCGTTCATATCAGGGTTACTGGCTTTGCTCACTCCTTGTGTGTTCCCGATGATCCCAATGACCGTATCCTTCTTCATGAAAGAAGGACAACCTAAACGAGTCGGTCGCAGGAACGGGATCATTTACAGTTTGAGCATCATCGTGATCTACACGGTCATTGGTGCCATCCTCACATTGACAGTTGGCCCTGAAGCGGCAAACTTCCTTTCCACCCATTGGATACCCAACGTACTGTTCTTCCTTGTGTTCTGGATCTTCGCTGCATCATTCTTTGGAGCATTCGAGATCGTTTTGCCAAGTTGGTTGGTGAATCGCGTCGATAAGAAATCAGACCAAGGTGGATTGGCCGGTATTTTCTTCATGGCCTTTACCATTGTCTTGGTCAGCTTCAGTTGTACCGGACCGATCGTAGGATCCATTATCGTGGCCGCATTCGGTGGAGAAGTGATCATGCCGTTGGTTGGTATGTTGGGCTTCTCATTGGCGTTTGCACTTCCATTCGGACTGTTTGCGATCTTCCCGAACTGGCTGACCGGATTGCCTCAATCAGGTGGTTGGTTGAACAGTGTGAAAGTGGTCCTCGGTTTTGTCGAGCTGGCATTTGGACTAAAGTTCCTGAGTGTGGCCGACCAGACGTACCACTGGGGTATACTCGATCGTGAGATCTACATCGCATTGTGGATCGTGATCTTCACTTTGATGGGGATCTACCTGCTCGGAAAGATCAAATTCTCGCACGATTCCGATATGCCTTTCCTGAAGGTACCCAGACTGCTTTTTGCCATAATCACATTCACATTCGTGGTTTACCTGACCCCGGGGATGTTCGGAGCGCCTTTGCAGATGTTGGCCGGTTATTTGCCGCCTATGAGCACCCATGATTTCAGTATATCTGAGATGATCGATGAGGTCAATGATAAGGAAATGGACCTCTGTGAGAAACCTCGATATTCAGAGCGACTGCATTTGCCACATGGCCTAAAAGGATATTTTGATTACGAGCAGGGAATGGAATGTGCCCGTAAGTTGGGCAAACCAGTCTTTATTGACTTTACCGGACATGGATGCGTGAACTGCCGGGAAATGGAGGCTCGGGTGTGGTCAGATCCGCGCGTGCTCGAGATATTGCGCGAGGAATACGTGATCATTTCGCTTTACGTGGACGACAAGACTCTGGATCTTCCGGAAGATGAGTGGTACTGGTCCAAGGTCACCAACAAACAGGTAACGACTTTGGCCAAGAAAAATGCCGATATTCAGATGTGTTATTTCAAGGCCAATGCACAACCACTTTACGCGTTGCTTGACAACAAAGGGGACATGCTTGCACCGCGCGATTCGTACAATCTGGATAAGCAAGCATATGTCGACTTCCTGAAAGATGGGCTAGCCGAGTACAAAAAGCGTATGCGCCATCGCTTATTAAAATGATGTTTTCTTTTTGTCTTGAGTGTCGGACCCTGAGCTTGTCGAAGGGCACGATAGCAAAATGCCTCCCTTCGACAGGCTCAGGGAACGCCATTTTTCTTTGTGATCCTTCTCTGTGCCCTCCGTGTCTCCGTGGTTCAAGAAAGAATTACGAGTTAAGGAAACTCTAATCATTCTGACAAACTCAATCGACCGTGTAAGCCAATACGTGCTCATCGAACAACTCGAAGGCTACTGTGTAATTTACTTCTGACTCTTTGCTCAGAGTGAGCGATAGCTTCCGCTCCTCAAACTTGAACGGTAGTACATTCATGTGATCCGCGAAATCCACAGCACGCCTTCCGTACGCTTTGTAAACAGCCTCTTTGGCACACCAGATGGCATAGAGATACTGCAATCGTTCTTCGGAGTTATACGGTCGAAGGAACTTTGCTTCGCTCGCATTCAGAAATCGGCTTGCAATGCGCTCGATCCTCGGATTGACATGTTCTATATCCACTCCGGTCGGACGATCTGAAACGATAGCAGCTGTAAACTTTTGACAGTGGGTCAGAGAGATCTGCTCATCAGAATTGGACAGATGTGGCTTGCCGAATTCGTCCTTCTCGATCTTGAAATTTTCTTCAACCATGGATTGCAACAGGATACGACTCGAAACCCATTCGAGATTGCGTTGTTTGTTGTTGTGAAAGATGGGAACTTCGCAACGAAGCTGAGGATAAAGCTCATCGGGAGATTCGATCATTTCCCAAACAGCGAGTTTCCCCGAAGGCAGATCTTTTTTGAATACAATAGCCAATTGAACAAGCTGGAAGTCACAAAAGTAGCGCATTTTGAAGGACACCGGGACTCGGTATACTCGCTGGCGATCGATCGTGAAACCGGGTCGATCTACTCTGCCGGAGCCGATGGCTACGTGATCCGCTGGAATTGGCCGATCGATTCAAACGGCGAACTGATAGCGCAGTTGCCACAAGCCATTTACTCCATCTACATCTATGAAGGGAAGATATACTGTGGCACCTCTACCGGAGAAGTGTACTGCCTCTCAGAGTCAGACAGAGAAGTGGCCGCACAGTCGACATTGCATTCGTTAGGGACATTTGCTTTTACAGGCCAGGAGCAACACATATACTCCGGAGGAGGGAATGGGGAATTGGTTAAAAGTGATCTCTTGTTGAATGAGGATTCGAGAAGAAAATTGCTACCCGATAAGACATCCATTCGCAATTTGCACTCACGCGGGGATTCGTTATTTGCTGCTTGCAGCGACAACAAGATCCACATCCTGGAACCCGCAACGCTGAATTCGATCGATGTCATTGAAGGTCATGCGAACTCCGTGTTCGATCTGGCATTTGCCGAGGAATACATGTTTTCAACAGGAAGGGATGCTACGATACGTAAGACCAATCTGGCTGATCCTCGGGAATTCGCCACTGTAAATGCACATCTGTACACCATTCAAACCCTTGCCATTTCTCCGGATGAGACACTTTTGTTGAGTGGAAGTTTGGATAAATCGATCCGCATTTGGTCGACCGAACTCGACTTGCTGAAAGTGGTCAAAAAGGAGAAGCAGGATGCCCACACGAATGCGGTTAACAAAGTTTTGTGGATTGACTCAAATCATTTTATTTCGTGCGGCGATGACCGTGCCATCATGCTCTTTCACGTTGGCTCGGATTAGCCCATTTTCTGCCACATGATACTGAGTGATAAGCGAATACTTGAAGAGATCGACAAAGGCACGATCCTGATCGAACCTTACCGTCCTGAATGTCTAGGAACCAACTCTTATGACGTACACCTTGGGAAATACCTCGCGACGTACGACAACAGGGTTCTTGACGCCAGAAAACACAATAAGATCCAGTACTTCGAGATCCCGCTTGACGGATTCGTACTTCAACCAAATACGCTTTATCTGGGTGTGACAGAAGAATACACAGAAACGCATGCTCACGTACCATTCCTCGAAGGGAAGTCCAGTACCGGACGTCTGGGGATCGACATTCACGCTACTGCCGGTAAAGGTGACGTCGGGTTCTGCAATACCTGGACCTTGGAGATCTCTTGCGCGCAGCCTGTACGCATCTACCGCGGCATGCCTATCGGCCAGCTCATCTATTTCCAGGTAGAAGGCGAGATCGAAACTTTCTACAACAAAAAGAAGAACGCCAAGTACAACGAACGCACCATCAAGCCTATTGAGAGCATGATGTGGAAGAACGAGTGGTAGGTTTTAGGAGATAGGTTCTAGGAGATGGGAGATAGGGGCGCTGGGAGAGAGAATTTTAACGCGGACCATATTTTTTTCTAGCATGTCAATGAAATCTAATTCATTGCGGAATGAGAAATTTTCGCAATCTGGAGATTTGGCAAAGATCATTGGGAATTGCCAGATCCGCTTTTGAACTTACTTCTTCCTCAAAAAATCTAGAATTCTCTGCTCTAGGCAGGCAGATCCAAAAAAGTGCCATTTCTATTCCATCCAATATTGCGGAGGGATGTGCACAGACTAACCGTTCTTTCCTGAATTACCTCAGAATAGCTCTTGGCTCTTGCTATTAGCTTGAAACACAATTGATGCTTCTAGGGAATTATGGGTTTTCGAATAATGAAATGAATCACCATGTTAATGAATTGCAGGAATTAGAGAAGATGATCTCGGGTTACATGCGTTACCTCAAGTCAATCCCGAACACCTATCTCCTATCCCCTAACTGTCCTCAAGTCTCCTTTCAACCTGTTCCACGATCTCCTCCGCGGTCTCCTCTTCCGGAGTAGCCATGGATTCGATCACTTCCTGGGTGACGTCGACGCCGCCACTGAGATTGCGGAAGATGCTACCGATGGTATAGATCGGTCCCCATGGGATACCCCACCAGCCGAGAAGCATGGTGAGAATGGTGAACTTCAATCCGGGTACGATCGCATTATGGCCCGCTTTTATAAAGTAAATGCCATTACACTTGTTCGAGCTCCTGTCGCGGATTTGTAATCCGTGACTGCACAGAACCCGTGCTTTGAAGTTGTCACGGATTGCAAATCCGCGACAGTGTATAGGGTCGACACCGGCTTACCCACCTCTAGCGAGAAACCCGATGCCCTAAACCGAAACCTGTTTTCCTGTCACAGGCGGGAAAACTTACTCCTAATAAACGTCCACGTCCCCAACCATATCCTCCGGCTTCACCCAGGCATCGAATTGCTCTTCGGTGAGAAGTCCTAGTGATAGTGCTGCTGCTTTCAGCGTGGTTCCTTCGGCGTGCGCTTTCTTGGCGATCTTGGCGGCGTTGTCGTAACCGATATGCGTATTCAATGCTGTGACAAGCATCAGCGAATTGTTGAGTTTGTTCTTGATCTCTTCGTGATTAGGCTCGATTCCTTCTACGCAGTTATTGTTGAATGAAAGACAAGCCTGGCCAAGTATTCTCGCCGATTGAAGCAGATTCGCAGCGATCATCGGTTTGAAGACGTTCAGTTGGAAATGTCCATTACTGCCCCCAACAGAAACCGCCACATCATTACCCATTACCTGGGCACATACCATGGTCAACGCTTCAGCTTGAGTAGGATTCACCTTACCAGGCATGATGGAAGATCCCGGTTCGTTGGACGGGATGATGATCTCACCAATACCTGAACGGGGTCCGGAACTCAACATGCGAATATCATTTCCGATCTTCATCAAACTCACGGCAGCGCGTTTGAGCGCACCATGTAATTCGACCATGGCATCATGCGCTGCAAGCGCTTCAAATTTGTTCACAGCTGTGACCAGTGGAAGTGCGGTCTCTTTGGCGATGATGTCTGCAACCAACTCGGAATAACCTTTAGGTGTATTTAGTCCTGTACCCACAGCAGTTCCTCCCAAAGCAAGTTCAGAGGCGGTTCCCATGGCTTTCTCGATCGCTGCAATGCTCAACATTAGCTGACGATGATATGCGCTGAACTCCTGGCCAAGAGTAAGGGGCGTTGCATCCATGAAATGTGTCCGCCCTATCTTCACGACCTCCCGAAACGAACGTGCCTTCTTCTTGAAAGTGTCTTTCAAGACCTGGAGTCCTGGGATCGCGAAATCAACCATCTGCTTGTAGACCGCAATGGTCATGGCAGTTGGGAAAGTATCGTTGGAACTTTGTGACTTATTGACGTCATCGTTCGGATGGAGGACTTTATTCTCATCGGTAAGTTTTCCTCCGCTCAGCACATGTCCGCGGTTGGCGATGACCTCGTTCACATTCATGTTGCTCTGGGTCCCGGAACCGGTTTGCCAGATCACCAACGGGAATTGGTCGTCTAGCTGACCTTCGGCGATCTCATCACAAACTCGGGCGATCAAGTCAGCCTTTTCTGATTCGAGCACGCCGAGTCGCTCATTGGCTCGAGCGGCACATTTTTTCAGAACACCAAATGCCCGGATGATCTCGATGGGCATTTTTTGATTTCCGATGATGAAATTCTGAAGCGAGCGCTGTGTTTGAGCTCCCCAATATTTCTCGGCAGGTACCTGAACCTCTCCGATGCTGTCTCTTTCCGTACGATATTCCATTCTTGTTGAATTTGCTCCGCAAAGGTAGGCTTTATGCCGTTGTCATGGAACCGATCTTCATGACCTTCGTGTAGTCAGATGCTGACAAAAGTCTTGACTTCCGGTTGTTCGCCCCTCCCTGTTTTTAATCGTATCTTTGCGCCTCAATGTCCTTGACGAAGATATCCTGGTGGAAATGGTTGGGAGTTTTACTCCTCGGCTATGCTGTGATTGCAGGTACATCAGTGCCTACAGGTCCCGGTGTTTCGGCAATTGTCCCGGATGTCATGCGCACAGATGATGCCTTCGAGATCGTTGTGCAGGGATACAATACACATGTCTCCGAAGCCGACCAGAACAAGGTCTGGCTGAAGGTGGATTCAATGTTGTATTGTGCCTCATCGGTCGAGGTTATGGATGCTGATCTCCTGAAAGCTTCGTTCGCACCGATTCATCGATCAAATGATGAAGAAGCAGTTGCCACAGTTGTGGTGGAGAACTTAATTGATGGGATGTTTTTGGGAGTAAAAGCCCTGAGACTCAGTCAGACCGTCGAACAAGAGATCACGCCGGAATGTACAAATCGACCGGACAAGCTGAACGCAACCTATTTCAGCTTCCCGTACAGAGGGATCCTGTACGAGACCATCCGAAACCTGAATTACCATGTTCCAATGTGGTTCACAATGATCGCCCTGCTTTTAGTGGCTTTCATTTACAGCATCATGCTGTTGAATACCGGAAACCAGGCATACGATCACCAGGCATACGGGTTCACTGCAGCCGGTATCCTGTTCGGGCTCATGGGAGTGGCAACCGGGGCATTTTGGGCTCGTCATACCTGGGGAGTATACTGGACTTCCGATCCCAAGTTAAATGGAGCAGTGATCGCATTGCTCATGTACCTCGCGTACATGATCCTTAGATCAGCGATCGAAGATCAGGACAAACGCTCACGTATATCTGCGGTATACAACATACTCGCATATCCGCTATTCATTGTATTGATCATCGTGTTGCCGAAGGTGGCCGATTTTTCGCTCCATCCGGGCAGTGGTGACAGCGTTGGATTCAATACGTACGACTTGAACAATAACCTCCGAAAGGTGTTTTATCCGGCAGTGGTCGGATGGATCCTATTGGGAGTCTGGATCGCAGAATTGACCACTCGTCTTCGGGTCCATGAACACAAAAGAGATTTGCAATGAAAAGATTGATCGCTTACTTATTCACCTTCCTGTTCCTTGGGCAGGCAATGGCAGCTGAACAAGGGCTCTTCGACAGATCCGGAAAGTACAACGTGGTGGTTGCCGTGTTGGCTATCATATTCGTTGGGCTGGTGATCTATCTCGTCCGACTCGATCTCAAATTGCGCAAATTCGAAGAGAAAGAATAATCATGAAACCTTCCCATATAGCTATACTCGTCGTCATTGCAGTGGCCATTGCCATTGTAGTGGGCACCTATGGTGATGCGAGTACGTTCAAGAGCTTTAGCGAAGCGGCCAAGGACCCTAACAAGGAATGCTATGTAAAAGCAGAATTGGTCAAAGAGAAGGAAGTCGTCTACGATGCTATGGTAGATCCTGAGAAATTCACTTTCTATGCGGTCGACAGTCAGGGAGAAGAGCGAAAAGTGACGTGCCTTCAGCAAAAGCCATTCGATTTTGAACGATCTGAAGAAGTTGTGGTCGTGGGGAAAGTGCAAGGAGATAACGAATTCCTCGCCAGCAGTATTCAGGTGAAATGCCCGAGTAAATACGAGAACGAAGTCGAGGATATCTGATCTGTGGAGCAAATCACATTCAACAGCGAACACCTGCTGATAGGTAATTTGGGGAACTTGTTCGTTCTCCTGAGTTTCGCCTCAGCCATTTTAACTGCTTTCTTCTTCTGGAAAGCTACTAATAACGATGATAGTGGATTCTGGAAGCGTGCTGGGGATTACTCCTACTGGGTACATGCCGTATCTGTGATCGGGATCATCTCCACACTATTCTTCATCATATACAATCACTATTTCGAATACGATTACGCCTGGCAGCATTCATCACGAGCCTTGCCGACGCACTATATGATCAGTTGCTTCTGGGAAGGGCAGGAGGGAAGCTTCCTTCTTTGGATGTTTTGGCAAGCAGTGTTAGGAGGTGTGCTGATATTCAATCGAACCAAATGGAAGGCCCCGGTATTATCCGTGATCATGCTTTCTCAGGTTCTGTTGAGCACCATGCTTCTTGGAATCGAGATCTCCGATGCATTCACGTTCGGTCGTAGTCCATTTGTGCTGTTGCGGGAAGTACGACCAGAGATCCTGTCACTTCCGGTGATGCAGATGCGCGGAATCCCGGCAGCCGACTACCTCAAGGTGATCACAGATGGAACAGGGCTTAACCCATTGCTTCAGAACTATTGGATGGTCATACACCCTCCAACTTTGTTCTTTGGATTTGCCTCTACCATCATTCCATTTGCATTCGCAGTCGCCGGCTTATGGCGAAAAGAATATACTTCCTGGATGCGTCCAGCCCTGCCTTGGACCCTCATGGGTGTAGCAGTGCTTGGAACCGGGATCATTATGGGCGGTATCTGGGCTTACGAGAGCTTGAGCTTTGGGGGATATTGGGCCTGGGATCCGGTGGAGAACGCATCCCTGGTTCCATGGTTGATCCTCGTAGCTGGATTGCACGTCATAGTCCTGAACCGAGCCTCGGGTCAATCTCTGATGCTGACCTATCTCCTCCTGATCGCGTCATTCGTGTTGGTGCTATATGCGACCTTCCTTACGCGCAGTGGAGTTCTCGGTGATACTTCCGTGCATTCATTCACGGATCTGGGCTTATCGCGTCAGTTGCTCGTGTACCTGTTCCTGTTCATGCTGGTGCCCGTATTTGCCTCCTTCAAACGATCGCGTGATCGATGGTTGGCTCTGGGAGTAGTAGTGATCATACTAGTGATCAATGTGATCGTCGGACGCTTTCTCTTTGGGGTGAACGTGATCCTGCTTCTCATGGGGTTGATAGCCCTGATCCGGAATTTCCAAAAGGAACTACCACTGAGCAAGAAAGAAGAATCGGTCTACTCACGAGAGTTCTGGATGTTCATCGGTGCACTCATCCTGATATTATCAGCGGTGCAAGTGATCAGTACCACGAGCATTCCGGTCATGAACAAGATCCTCATGCAGGCTAGTAGCTTCTGGGCATGGCTGGCAGATGCCACGTCTATTGAGCTGTTCGATAGCTTTGCCAAGGGAACTTTGGCTCCGCCAAATGAACCAGTAGCCCACTATAACAAATGGCAACTTCCTATCTCCATCGTCATCGCTTTACTCACAGGATACGGTCAGTTCCTCCGTTACCGAAAGACTGATGATAAGCGAAAGTTATTCTCGGAGATCGCGAGTGTGGCCATCATATCGGTTGTGCTGACTGCATTGGTCGTTTGGTTGGCCGGTTTTGATCAATTCCTGCATTGGATCCTGTTGTTCGCTGCGTTCTACTCCATATTCGGAAATATACTCTACGTGATCACCGGACTCAGAGGAAAGTTGAATCTCGCAGGAGGGAGTGTGGCTCACATTGGATTTGCACTCATGCTCATTGGGGTGCTTTTTTCCGGAGGGAAAAAGGAGGTCATCTCCATCAACACGCTTTACAATTACGGTGAGAACTTCTCGGATGAGGAGACCAGACATAACATACTCCTGTACAAGAATGAGCCGGTCATCATGCAGAATTACGAGGTGACCTATCGTGGTGATTCTACGAAGAGTCCGGACAATTTCTACATTGTTGATTACAAGCACCTGGAGACCGGAGAGACCTTTACTCTGTACCCTAATGCTCAGATCAGTCGTGAGATGGGACTCACAGCGAACCCTGACACGAGGCATTACCTCACCCGCGATATCTTCACGCACGTAAGTTCTGTTCCAAACAAACTGGAACCACGGGAAGAGTGGTTGAGTGAGAAAATGCACGAAATGAATATCGGGGATTCGATCTTCGTCAATCGCCATCTGATCATTCTTGATAGTGTAGAACAGGTAGAAGGTACAAGCATATCTGCCGACTTAGAAGGACACAGCATGCAGATCGCCACTTTACGTGTGATCGGAGCAGATACGGTCTACATCGCGAAACCATTGTATGGTTTGAAAGATGGGCTGAGCGCCTACAACGTGTACTCATTTGCCGAAAAGGCATCCATACGCCTCAATTATTTCCCTAAAGAAGTAGATGGAGAGATCGTTCATGAGATCGAAACTGCGATCAAGCCTAAGGACTACATCATCATGAAGGCCATTGTATTCCCCTATATTAACGTACTTTGGGGAGGAATGATCGTCATGTTGGTAGGATTTGCTTTAGCAATCCGACAACGCATGGCGCACAATAAGCGGTCATGAAAATCACCTTCGTCGGTTCGGGAAACGTCGCTTGGCAATTGAGTATAGCCATGGATCGAGCCGGGCATACCATCGAGCAGATCATCAGTCGCGATGAAGACCACGCCAAAGCACTGGCAGTCAAGTTCGGTGCATACTATTCCACTGATCTGAACTCGATCTATGATCTCGTTGACCTAGTGATCCTTGCCGTTCCCGACGACCACATCGCAGAGATCTGTGCAGAATTACCTTCGGTAAATGGGGTGCTCGCACACACTTGCGGCGTTCGTTCCATGGAAGTTCTCAAGGGAGGAGCATTTCGATACGGTGTGATCTATCCATTGCAAACATTGAACAAGCATGTCGATGTAGACATGTTCAAAGTCCCTTTCCTTATAGAAGGTTCAGATAGCAATGCGACCCATGTGCTGCAGGAAATTGCCGGAGATATTTCTAATACGGTGCGCTATTGTAGTAGTTCTGACAGAGCAAACTATCATCTCGCCGCTGTATTTACCAATAACTTTGCGAATGTATTGTATAGCATGAGCAACGAGTTCCTCACCTCGAAAGACCTGGATTTCGAACTTCTGAAACCACTCATTGAGCAAACCGGAAATAATTTGGATCACGGTACACCAATGGAACAACAAACGGGTCCGGCTATGAGAGGAGATGTAGAAACCATGAAGAAGCATTTGCAAATGCTTGAAAATCGACCAGACCTGGCCGAGATCTATAAAATGCTTTCAGCAGCGATTGAGCAACGAAAGCCCACCCACAACAACTGAGCATTCTTCGCGTTATTGAATAGACCATGAAAAAGATCTTTACTCTTCTAGCTGTTCTTGCGTTTCTGGGGTCGGCCCAGGCGCAGGTCAAGGAGATCAACCCAAGCATTCAATGGAGATTCGTGCGTTCGCAGGATCTCATCCTTTCTAGCGGTGAACTCTATACATTCGAATTCCCGGCGGAAGATGGTTTTGATTACATGTTCAATGTAAACCATGAGCGCGACAGCATGATGGTGAGTATTGGAGTGTACGACATGCAGGATCGTCCGGTGGAAGTATCAAAATCCCGAATGACCAAGATCTCGGCAGACATGGTATTCGACGTGCATACCGGGGCGACTTATAAAGTCGTGATCGGCATTGTGGATCCGGCCGGTAAAAAGGGAGATAAAGTCGACCTCTCTTTAAACCTTATTCGGCGAGAGAAAGTCTAAAAAGACTGATTTTCAATTATTTATCGAGAAAAAAGCTGAAAGTGTCCCCTCTAAGGCCTGTTCTCAGGGTCTCCAGCGGGATCACTTCCCATGGAGAGATATTCCCAAGACTCACGTTTTGTCCATAGAGCTGAATGAACCACAATTGTTGTCCTTTATTCGGTGCTTCCCAAAGGATCTTATCCTGAGGGATCTTGGTCAGGATCTCTTCCACCAATCCCGATCGCACTTCACCCGATTTTCGAAAGATCCCTACCGTTCCGCTTTCACGAGCCTCCGCGATCACTTTCCATGCTCCCGCGTCCAGTTCCGACTGCATCATGTTGATCCATTTGTAAGGAGGAATGATCTTATCGGTGTCTTTGGAACCTACTTCTGAAAGTACGGTGGCGTGTTTGGAGAGCTTATGGATGTACTCACATTTCTCATCTTCACTGATCTCGATAGAGCCATCACTCACTTCGGCATGAGTTAATTGCCAGCGATCCAGTAAACGCAAGTAATCATCAAATTGGCCACGAACGATGAATGCTTCGAAAAGTGTGCCTCCCAGATAAACCGGAATACCGGCTTCGCGATACAGCTTGAGCTTGTCTTCCAATCCAGGGGTGTACATAGATGTTCCAAAACCCAGTTTGACCAAGTCGGTAAATTCTCCCGCCAGCTCAACGAAGTCCTCTGCCAATCGAAGGCTGAGGCCTTTATCCATGACCATGGTCAATCCTGCAAGACGGGGTTTTGTGGTTCGCTCGGGAAGTTGCGACAAGTCGAAATTCTGCATAAGCCTACAATTCGTTCGAGTAGAGGTCGATCATCTGTTTCACCTTTTCGTGGTCTTTATAACCGGGTGCAAACTCGAAGAAAGTCTCCACTGTTTCTGGGTTCAAAAGTAAGGCATGACACAAAGAATCTAAACCATTTTTCTCGTCGCCTTGCAAATAGAGGTAGGCTGCTTTCTGATACCAGATCTGATCGTCTTCGGGTCTTTTGTCCAACCACTTCTCCAGAGTAGCAAGTGCTTCGTCGTACTTATCTTGCTTCGCCTGAGAGTTGGCAAGCCACACGTACGCATGCTGATAATCCGTTCGGGTCTTGAGCATTTTGGCGAGTAACTTCTCGGCTTGAGCCCAGTATCCAAGCTTTTTGTATGAATCGATCAACTGCAGCAGGCAGAGGTCATCTGCAGGCTCCAGTTCGTGTGCTCGCTTGTAGAATTCAGCTGCCTCTTTGTGGTTCTTTACGCCGCTGGCGACGAGGCCCAATCCAAACCAGGCTTCGCTGTAATTCGGGTCGATCTCCAGTGCTTTGCGATATGTCTCTTCCGCCTTTTCAAACTGCTTCATCATGCGGTAGCAGTCTGCCATGTTCGTGTACGAGAGCGGATCCGGAGCATCCAGGCGCAGATATTCGTTGAAAGATTCAGCGGCATTTTCGTAGTCACCCAGCTCCGTGTAGCAGTACCCTTTTTGCAGATATGCATCCGCATAGTTCTCATCGATAGCCACGGCAAAATCGTATGCCCAGATCGCTTTTTCCGGATCACCGGTCTCGTTGTAAATATGTCCCAGCCCGCACCAGCCAGTAGCTGAATAAGGGTCTTCATCGAGGTAGCCTTCCAGCATTTCGATCCCGGCTTCCAGTCGGTTGATCAATTCGAGATACATGAGTGCTTCGTAGAACAAATGCTCGGATTTGATCTTCTTGGAAAAGATCTCACGGATCAACTCTACACCACGCTCAGGCTCTCCGAGGTTGATGCAGTTATTCGCCTTTCGAATGCGCACCTCGTCAATGTCCCCACCGTTCTCAATGACACGATCATAAAGTTCCTCTGCTTCGATCGGTTTACGCATGTTCTCAAGTATCTGAGCTTTGAGCATGAGATGCTCTGCATGTCCGGGTTCAATGCTGAGTGCTTTTTCTATGATCCTCATAGCAGCCATGACACGCTTTCCGTTGTTGTATAATTCAGCAGCCTGACCATAAAAAGAAGTTTCAAAAGGATGTTGCTCCATTCCGATCTCACAGATCTCGATCGCGTATTCCGGGTTGCCTTCTTCCAGATAATGGCCAACCAATTCATGAAGTATTCGAGGTTCGTAGTAGTCGAAAGTCCTCGTTTTGCGATTGGCCTCAAACTTTTTGGCCAGCTTGGTCAACTCGTAGGGGGTAATTCTGTCATCTTCCATGCAAGAGGGGGCTTAGTACTGATGTAAAGGTGTCTTAATCTATTCGGGCTTCCATAAGGGGAACCTTATTTTTGCCCACATATTTTCCTCATCTCTATGAAAATTCTCCTCACTGCATTTGCATTCCTGATCTGTTCCGGTTTGAGCGCTCAGGAAGCGGTTCGACAGTCGGACTGGCAGCAACGGGTCGACTACGAGATCCATGTAGAGCTCGACGATTCTGCACATATGCTCGATGGTCAGATCTGCATCACCTATACGAACAACTCTCCGAACGACCTTCGCAGGATATTTATTCATGCGTGGCCTAATGCTTATGAGGACAACAACACGCCATTTGCCCGGCAACTGGTCGAAAATGGCAAGCTGGATTTTCAGTTTGCAAAAGAAAGCGATCGAGGTTGGATGCGCGACATGAAATTTGTGGTAGATGGCAAACCTGTCAGGTGGGAGTATGACAGTCTTAGAAAAGACGTTTGCGTGCTCTATCTGAACCGATGGTTGTTCTCCGGTGAGAAAGCAGTGATAACCACCCCTTTTCGAGTGAAGATCCCCGGTCGGTTCAGTAGGTTTGGGCACGCCGGACAGAATTACCAGATCACTCAGTGGTTCCCCAAACCGGCCGTCTATGATGTCAACGGATGGAATCCGATCTCTTATCACGATCAGGGGGAATTCTATTCTGACTTTGGCTCTTTCGATGTTTCTATTTCCGTTCCGGAAAACTACGTGGTGGCTGCAACCGGAGAATTAATGGATCAGAAAGAGTGGGATTTTATTGAACACAGGATCGCGAATCCGATCGATCCGGAAATGGACATCCCATCCGCCACTAAATTGAAGACGCTTCACTACAAGCAAGACAGCATTCACGATTTTGCCTGGTTCGCAGGAAAGAACCTCAACATAGAAAGCTCGGAGGTCGAAATCGAAGGACATACGATACGCACTCTGGGTTTTGCCCCGAAACAGGATTTCGACTACACAAGTTGGATCGAGCGAGGCTTGAAATACTATTCAGAGCATATTGGGCCATATCCATATGATTATTGTTCGGTGGTTTATGGAGCGCTGGAAGCCGGTGGTGGGATGGAATACCCGATGATCACGGTGATCTCTGCAGAACAGCAGGAGGTCGTTGTGCACGAGGTTGGACATAACTGGTTCTATGGGATCTTGGGTAGCAATGAGAAGCGATATCCATGGATGGATGAGTCGCTCAATTCCTATTTCGATTCCCGAGCTACATCATTCCTGAGTTTTCGACATGCGTCTCTCGAGCGACCGACCATTATCAGCAATCTGTTCAACATTAACGATTTCTTCCTCGGGATCGGAGCGATGTATTCCGAGAGACAGGAAACACACCAAGCCATTGGCGCTTCATCCCTGGAATTCACGGAGATGAATTATGGCACAATGGTCTATGGGAAAGGGGCACTGGTCTTGAAGCATTTGGAGGCATATCTTGGGACGGAGATGATGGACTCCTGCTTTAAGGAGTACTATGAAACCTGGAAATTCAGGCACCCGTTACCGGGAGATATGCAGGACGTTTTTGAACGAACGAGCGGTACAGATCTGACCTGGTTCTTCCGTGATGTCATCAATACAGAAAAGCACATTGATTATGCGATCGATGCTTTGAGCGATTCTTCCATCACCATCGTGAATCGAGGTGATATTCAAGCTCCTTTTGTGGTCGGATTCTTCAAAGAAGGAGACCTGATGCACGAGGAGCGCGTGGATCAGGTCAATGCCGAGAAGGTAACTGTTCCTATCAACACGAGCGAGGAGTACGATCTCGTCAAGATCGATCCATACGAGGACATCTTCGAGCCCGATCAGTCGAATAATTCCATGCGCACCAGTGGCATGTTTCCAAAGATGGAGCCGGTCAGTTTCAACCTGCTGGCATTGATCGAGAACCCCAACGCCTCTATGGTGAGTTGGCTTCCTATAGTCGGCTACAATATCAACGATAATTGGATGGCAGGGGTATACGTCTCAAACATGACCTTGCCGGGTAAAAAGCTCAAATATTCTCTCTCGACTTTGTTCAGTTTCAGCAATCAGGAGTTGAATGGTCTCGGAAGGATCGAATATTCGCATCATGCGAAAGCGCATATGTGGAAGAAGGACATCGGTGTGGAGGCTTCTCGATTCAGCACGAGAAGGTTATACGATCACACGTACACCAGAATTCGTCCCTACGTATTGTTTGGTTTCCAACCTTCAGACTTGCGTTCAAAGAAATTTGCAGAGATCGAGCTCTCGACAACGATCATATCCTTCAAACCGCAGTTTGATATCGAACAGCGCAAAGCGGATGTGATGGAAGATACGACCGGTCATCTTTCGCTTTCGGAATTCAACAGCGATCAATTCGTGGATCTTCGGTTTTCTTTTGGGAATCGAAAAGCCCTTGATCCTTGCCAAACCAATATCCGAGCTCAGTGGGGAAATTACTCGGCCAATCGATACATTAAAAACGAGAACAACTCGGTGGACGATCAGTTCGTGAAGATCGAGATCGATCACTCTAAGAAATTCCACTATCGCCTTTCTAAGCTTACCGATAAAGGCATCAATTTCCGATTTTATGGTGGGTACTATCCGGATCCTGCGGACGATAGGTACTACCAGTTCCGTTTGAGTCCTGATGCCGGACGATTTGATTACACCTATCAGTATCTGATGATGGGTCGAGCAGCCGGATCGGGTCTCTGGAGCCGTCAAGTGACCTTGTCAGGATATCAGTCGAAGCTGGTCGGGAATATGGGAAATGTTAGCGACGACGGCGATCAGTGGATCGCTGCCTTTAACGTTCGAGCAGACATTCCGGTTAAACTGCCGATAGCGCTCTATGCGGACGTATTTAGTTTTGCTGGCATCGAGTCCCATCCAGGAAGTGATGGCTCTATCGCTTATTCGGCTGGCTTGCAGTTGAATGTTCTCACGGGTTTTCTGCAGGTGTACTTCCCTCTTTCCACTTCTCAGTTCATTCTGGATGCCCAGGACTTAAAAGGGATCGACTCCTTTGGCAAGCGCATCAGCTTCAGTATGGATCTGAACTCCCTCAAACTGGATAAGTTGCTGGATTACGCAGGATTCTGATCCGCTGATAAATCAAAACCGGACGGTGGTGAAAGGAGATGTAGTATCTCCTTTACCTGTGATGCTTTGAAAGGCATAGAGTGCGAAACAACATCGCACTATGAAACTTATCAAAGCACTTGGAATTACTTTTTCCTTTATCCTGTTGGCTGCATCAGCCTTTGCAGAAACAAACGAGAAAACCGTCTCCTCGCAGATCACTGGCGTAACAGTGTTCATCCAGGGAGCACAGATCAAACGAAAAGCATCCGTTCAGATCCCAAAAGGAATGTCGGTCATTGTTTTCGACGATCTCGCGAACTCCATCGACCCCAATAGCCTGCAAGCTTCAGGGATCGGTAAGTTCACCATTTCCGACATCCAGTATCGCTACGTTCATCCGGAGCCGGTCAAACCGGTGGAGATTCCGAATTCCGTCAAAAGCAAGATCGAACGGATCGAGGAATCGCTTAGAAATATCCGGCTGCGACAGAATCTGATCCAAAGCAGGCTCAATTATCTGCAGAGAGAGGAGCAGTTCATACAACAGCATCCGCTCATCAATGGGAAGGGAGATCCGGATTCATTGGACCTTCTCGTTTCTGCCTCGCATTTCATCAAACAGAAACTCGATGAGATCGCTCGACGTCGATTCCATTTGACCAAAGAGCAAAGTGATGTAGGAATTCTGGTCAATGCCCTGAACGTAGAACTGCGCGAATTGAGGAATTACCAATCGAATCAACCGCAGCCAATTCCAGGAAGGCCGAAACATCAGATATTGGTTCATGTCGTCGCGGAGACAGCAGTGTATGGGGTAGTAGAAACGTCCTTCTTCACACGAAATGCCCGGTGGAGCCCGATCTATGATGTGATGGCCAGCAGCGTCTCAGAAGATCTCAGCCTGGTTTACAAGGCAAGGATCGTTCAGAATACAGGGATAGACTGGTCGGGAGTAAAACTGAAGATCTCCAATGCGAATCCGAACCGTAACAAGATCAAGCCAAAGTTGCCGACTTGGTATGTCCGTTTCTTCCGACAAGTACGTGTAGAAATGTCTGCCTACAAGAAGCGCCCTGCCATTCAAACCATGGATAAGATCGCAGCAGCGGAGTCCAAGGAAGTCGAATTCGTTGAGGACGAAGAAGAAATCGCAGACTACTCTGATGGCTACACTCAGAAGATGCAGAACTTCAGCTCTGTAGAATTCGAGATCGACCTACCTTATAAGATCCATTCTGACGGCAAATCGCACTTCGTAGTGCTCAAGAGAGAGAAGGTCAAAACCAAATATGTGCATCACATCGTGCCGAAAATGGAGCAGAGCGCATTTGTGATCGCAAATCTGACCGACTGGAGAGATATGGATCTGCTCGTCGGGCAAGCGAATGTCTTCTTCGGGAACACCTTTGTGGGAACAACCGTCATTGACCCTACTATTTTATCGGACACGATGGAGGTTTCACTTGGAAGGGACGAGCGTGTTCGAAGCGAACGCAAGAAGTTGAAGAGTTCGATCAAAGACAAACTCCTCGGCAACAAGAAAGTATACAAGGCGCAATACGAGATCGTGATACGCAATACTCATAGCTCGGACATCACGCTAGTAGTAGAAGATCAGATCCCGGTAGCTGCTGAGCAAAATATCGATGTGGTCGTGAACGAAATGGACGGTGCCAAACTGAACGAGCGAACCGGAATCCTGACCTGGGAGACGGAAGTCAAAGGGCGAGCGAAATGGAGACGTGTGTTCGACTTTGAGATCGAATACCCCGAAGGCGAGAGGCTTCAAGGGATATGATCAAAACCGGAAGTAATGCTCATGAAGCTGGATCAATAGTGCGATATGATCCGCGATGAAAAGGGAACTGATCACTGCTATGGGGATGAGGAGCCAATTAGCTCTTCGTTCCCTTTTTTGCGCTATGGTATCTACGCACTTGGCGAACAGGAAAAAGTAGGAGAGCATGGCAGGGAACAGGAACAGCGGTTTGATATTCCCAAAGTCCCGGTAATCATAGCTGTATTTCAACACGAATACCAGGAACACACCAGCCAGCAGCAAATGAAGAGCATGCTCGCGCCAACCCTCTTTCCTTCGCAGGACCTGCACCAAACTCATCACAAAGCCCCAGATCAACAACAGGGTCGGCAATAGACCGAGAACAAAAATCACTCGAGCCAGATCGTGTGACCATGATGCTTCTAACACCCGCCAGGAGCCTGGATGGTTGTGAAACTGGACCCGGTAAAAATTCCCATAGAGCAACGTCCAGAAATTGGTTCGATGTACCGGGAATTCCGGTTCGTCATTGATCTGGTAAGGTGTATCAAGTAATGCACGGAAGGGGAACGTCAGATAACCCGAGCGGATCGATCGAATACCAGCTCGTTTTCCGAACCACTCCTGATCTTGGGAAAAGGGTGGTGGTTCAGCCTTTTCCTGATTGATGTGAAAAGGCGTACCGAACTGCTCGTACTTGGAATAATACCCTCCCAGCAAGGCCGAACCAATCCCGACAAAAAGGAGTAGGGCGGATAGTTTCAAAATGCTCTTCCCCGGGTGCATGCCAATCGCAAGCAATAAGATCGGAACAGCTGTAAGGATAAGTACGATCCCGTTACCCTTAAGTATGGACGCTACACCTGCCGAAAGAATGAACAGGGCAGCATACTTGTGTTGTCCGTGGTTCAGCCATAGCCATGCGAACAAAGTGAATGCAGCGCCAAGTAGGATCACTATGGAATCGTTCGTGGCCTGTACGCTCAAAGAGGCAAGTCGTGGATTCCACAATACAAAGCACGAAGTGACCATTGCGACATTCGTTTTCAGAGGGATCTTTCGCACAAAGGAAAGGAACACCCACACCCAGAGCAGTGAGAACAACAGATTCACCCACTGCATTTGTCGGTGCACATCATAGGCATCCACCGATCCTGTGGCACGTGCCAGTGTTGCATGAAATTTATAAAATAACGGAGGCTGAAAACACTCCCAGCACGAGTCTGCGTGCGGATAGATGCCCGTTTCCATGTAAAGGAGCACCGGTTCACTATGGTCGTCATTGGCCTGATAACTCCAAAGCGTCACAAAGCATCTCATAGCAACTGCTATGACAATGATGATGGTCCATATTGATCGGTTACTCAGTCTCACTTACATATCTCCTTCATCAGCAAAACTATAGTATCCTCCTTGAGTAATGATCACGTGATCGAGAAATGCGATGTCGAGTATGCCCCCTGCAGCTTTGAGCTTCTCGGTGAGCGAACGATCGGCTTGACTCGGTTCGATTTGTCCGCTGGGATGATTGTGAAGAAAGATCAATGCAGATGCTTTGTGCTGCAGTGCCAGTTTGAAGATCTTCTTGGGGTCTGCTACTGTCCCGTGTATGCTCCCTTCACTGATACGGATCTGTCTCACTACGCAGTTGGAGCGATTCAGCACGAGCATCCAGAATTCCTCGTAGGATTTGTCCTTCAGGACAGCTTCCATCAATCGATACACGTCGCTGCTTCCTGAGATCCGCACTTTCTTTCCCAGCTGAGCTCGCTCCCTTCTTCTGCTCAATTCGAACACAGCGGCTACTCTCGAAGCTTTGGCACGACCAACTCCACGGATACTCATAAGCTCGTCAACTGTAGCACGTGCAAGTTGGTGCAGGTCACCTTCGTACTCGACATACATCGCACGAGCGATGGAGATAGCATTGGCTTCACCGTGGCCGGTGGAGAGTATCAAGGCGATCAATTCAGGATCGGACAGGCTGTCTATCCCGTTGCGCGTGATCTTCTCGCGAGGTCCTTCTTCCGCCAAAAGCACATCTCTGGCTTTCATGCATCCGAAAGAACACAAAAAAAGCCCCCGGAAATCCGGAGGCTTTCAATATCATGTTGAGCGCAATGATTGCTTATCCCAACGCATTCACTTTCAGCTGCAACTTACGCTTGAGGTTAGCAACTTTATTCTTGTGAATGATATTCTTCTTAGCAAGCTTGTCCATTTTGGAAAAGGTCTCTTGCAAAAGCTTTTCAGCTTCTGTTTTATTTTCCGCTTCGCGAACGCGTTTGATCCAAGTACGAGTGGTTTTGTGTTGATACTTGTTCAACTCTCTTTTGGCTTCGTTGCTACGGATCCTCTTCAATGCACTTTTGTGATTCGCCATTCTTTTTGCTTTAAGGGCTGCGAAGGTAATAAATCAATCTGAGAATAAATCAAGTGTAATTAATATTTTTTCAGAGTATTCCTGCCTCTCAACTCTGATGTTTACACGTGAATTCGTAAAATTGTGCTATGTCAAGAGCGACCGCGCCGAACTTGTGGTGGAACAACCTTTCGAGGATGCACCAGATCCTGATTGTAGCCATTACTTCTATTCTCCTCTATGGCAATACGCTCAATCATGGTTATACCATCGATGATGCTATTGTGATCACGCAAAACGATTTCACAAAAAAGGGGATCAAAGGGTTGCCGGAGTTGTTCAAATACGACACCTTCAGGGGATTTTTCAAAGTAGAAGGCAAGGATAAACTGGTCAGCGGTGGTCGTTATCGTCCGCTCAGTCTGGCCATGTTCGCTATTGAGTACGAAATATTTGGTGACAATCCATTTGGCGGACATTTGATCAATATTCTGTGTTTCAGTTTGTTATGTGTGCTCATCTTCTTGTTTTTGGAACGATTGTTTCTGAAACATGGTCGAAAACCGGGCCTTTTACCGCTGGTGATCACCTTACTTTTTGCATTCCATCCTATTCATACCGAAGTTGTTGCCAATATCAAGGGACGGGATGAGATCTTATCGATGCTGCTTGGGACCTGGGCATTGTATCTCCTGCTTTCGGATAATAAAACGCAAAGCGTGGTGCTGTCTGCAGCAGTCATGTTCCTCGCCATGATGGCCAAGGAAATGGCGGCAACATTCGTCCCTGTAGCCTTTCTGATATTCTTCGTTTTCGGCAAGCAGAATTTCTTCAACTCTGTCAAGAGTACCTGGCCTTTATTGGTCGGGATGCTTCCTTACCTGGCGATTCGTTTCGCGATCCTGGGAACCGGGGAAGCTGTTTATGGCAATATGGAGATGATGAACAACCCATTCGTCAAATTTGCCGGCGGAAAGTATGTACTGATGACCCCCGGAGAGCGAGTAGCCTCGATCATCTTCTGTTTGGGATACTATGTGAAATTGCTGGTTATCCCGCACCCGCTGTCGCATGACTACTATCCCAGGGCGATAGGAATACCCGAAATGGGAAGTTGGGAAGTCTTGGTTTCTCTGCTCATATATGGTGGATTGATCTGGGCTTTCTTCAAGTGGTATCGCAGCAGAAAGGTTTTGAGCTTCGGCATCGCCTACTTCATCGTCTCATTGATACTGATCAGTAACATATTATTCCCGGTAGGAACGCACATGGGCGAACGATTTGCATTCATGGGTTCGCTCGGGTTTTGTATTGCCGTAGGACGCTTGATCTGGAAAAAGGATAAGAAACAGCCCACGCGGATCGCAGTTCTTGGAGTTGTTTTGGCACTATTCGCAATGAAGACCATGAGCCGTAACACTGTTTGGGTTTCAGATTTCAGTCTGTTTCAAACCGATGTACTCACGATGACCAACAGCGCCAAGTTGAACCAGGCAGCCGGAGGGAGTCTGATCGATAAGTGTATTTTGGAAGGTGGCGAGAATTGCGACGAAGCCAATCTGCGCAAAGGGCTGAAGTACGTCGATAAAGCGATCAAGATCCATCCTGCGTATAAAACAGCTTATATCCTTCAAGGAAATGCCCATTACATTCTGCAGGAATATCCCCAGGCGATCACTAGTTTCCTGAACTATCAGCGCTTCAGCAGTACACCTGAGAAAGTTCATTCAAATCTCGTCAAAGCGTATATGGCAGGAGCGAAGACCATAGGTGAGACGGGTGATGTGAACGTTGCCATGGATTATCTCGGGAAAGCCGAACAGATCGAACCCAATAACCCGGAATTGTTGCGATTGATGGGAGTGGCTTATGGGGTTCAGGGACAATATCAGAAGTCTATTGATTACTTTCTGCGTTTGAGTGAGATCGCTCCGAATAATCCTCAAGTGTATGAGAACATCGCAAGAGGCTATGGCAATTTAAGACAGCCGGCTCAGGCACAGATCTATTTCCAGAAAGCAGCCGAAGTGCGGGCTCAGAACCAAGCCAAGAAAGAAGAACAGCCAGAGTAATTCACTTAAGCACACTGTTCACTCCCACCAAAGGCGGGTAAGCACACTAATCGGCTCATAATGATGACGTAGTCTGCGTTAAATTCTTTCGCTAAAGACTGGCCTAGTGGAAGGACGAACAACAGGCAAAGCAAGTCGCACCCGAACGCCTCAACTGTTCTGCCAACTGTACCCAAGGGAATTGCTCCCTATTCCCTTACACTCTACCCTTACACTGTTCATCTCCAGCAATATCGACAGGGGCGAGTTTAAAAGTACACTTCTCTGTGTTCTCCGTGTCTTTGTGGTTCAACTTCCTGTTCCCTTCATTCAATGGCGTGCAAACACTCTTCACTCACACTATACACTTCTATTCTTCATAGCTATCTTTGCGCGCTCAAAAGCACATCCATGTCAGAGGAACATTTTAAACACGTGATCGCCCATGCTAAGGAGTATGGGTTCGTCTTCCCCAGCAGCGAGATCTATGACGGCTTGGCAGCCGTTTACGATTACGGCCAGAATGGGGTCGAACTGAAAAAGAACATCCGTGACTATTGGTGGAAGAGCATGGTGCAACTCAACGAGAACATTGTTGGGTTGGACGCCGCCATTTTTATGTCGCCTAGTGTATGGAAAACAAGTGGACACGTCGACGGTTTCAATGATCCGATGATCGACAATAAGGACAGCAAGAAGCGCTACCGTGCGGATGTGCTGCTCGAAGAGCATCAGGAGAAATATCGCAAGAAGATCCAGAAGGAGATCGCCAAAGCCTCCAAGCGCTTCGGTGACGACTTTGACCTGGATCAATTCCTGGCCACGAATCCGAATGTGCTGCGCAACCAGAACAAGATCGATCACATCTCCAACGAGATGCGCGAGGGATTGGAACAAAACGACCTGGAGCGGATCCGTCAGTTGATCATCGACGAAGGGATCGCTTGTCCGATCTCCGGATCAAAGAATTGGACGGAAGTTCGTCAATTCAACCTGATGTACAGCACTCAAATGAGTGCTACGGACGGAGAATCGGAGATCTACCTCAGACCGGAGACTGCTCAGGGGATCTTCGTGAATTACCTGAACGTACAGAAGACCGGCCGCATGCGATTGCCCTTTGGGATCGCACAAACAGGTAAGGCATTCCGAAACGAGATCGTAGCTCGCCAATTCATCATGCGAATGAAGGAATTCGAGCAAATGGAGATGCAATTCTTCGTAGCTCCCGGTGATGAGATGAAATGGTACGAGCATTGGAAAGCACAACGGCTCCAGTGGCATTTGAACCTGGGTATTGACCCGGAACGCTACCGATATCACGACCACACCAAATTGGCTCACTATGCCAATGCTGCTGTTGATATAGAATATGAATTTCCATTCGGGTTCAAAGAAGTAGAGGGTATACACTCACGAACCGATTTCGATCTGGGTCAGCATCAGGAAAGTACAGGTAAAAAGATCCAGTACTTTGATTCTGAGCGTAACGAAAGCTATGTCCCTTATGTAGTTGAAACTTCCATCGGTCTGGATCGAATGTTCCTCGTTCTGTTGAGTAACTCGCTGAAAACAGAAGAAGTAGAAGGAGGAACAAGAACCGTCTTGAGTTTGCCACCGGCACTGGCACCATTCCAATGTGCGATCCTGCCATTGGTTAAAAAGGATGGTCTGCCGGAAATGGCCAGAAAGATCATGGACGACCTCAAGTTCGATTTCAGCTGCTATTATGAAGAGAAGGATAGCATCGGAAAGCGCTACAGACGGCAAGATGCAATTGGTACTCCGGTGTGCATCACGGTGGACCATGAGAGTTTGGAGAACAACGACGTAACCGTTCGATTCCGCGACTCCATGGAGCAGAAGCGCGTGAAGATCGAAGAGCTGAGCACTATTGTTTCCATTGAAGTGTCGATGAAAGAACTTCTGAAAAATCTGTAATCAACGCAAACGTATCTGTTTGCCTAATTTTGAGATATGATCGAGATCCGGAATTACATCAATGGAGAATTGGTTGCACCTGCAAAAGGCGGGTATATCGACAACTACGAGCCCGCTAAAGGCAAAGTATACTCATTGATCCCTGATTCGGGAGAAGAGGATGTCAAGCGAGCTGTGGAAGCGGCCAAAGAGGCATTTCCATCTTGGAGTGAGACCTCTCTGGATGAACGCAGTGCCATACTTCTTCGATTGTCTGAGCTGATCGATCAAAATCTGGAACGACTGGCAGAAGCAGAGAGTCGGGACAATGGAAAACCTTTGAAATTAGCTCGTACCGTGGACATCCCTCGGGCTCGGGATAACTTCTCGTTTTTCGCAACAGGACTCAGACATTTTGCGTCGGAGAGCCATCGCACTTCAGATCATGTGATCAATTATACCACGCGCAAGGCGATCGGTGTAGCAGGATGTATTTCTCCCTGGAATTTGCCGTTGTATTTGTTCTCCTGGAAGATCGCCCCGGCTCTTGCAGCGGGTAATACCGTAGTGGCTAAACCCAGTGAGGTTACACCAATGACCGCTTATTTGCTTTCAGAACTCTGTATTGAAGCCGGATTACCGGCCGGAGTATTGAACATAGTTCATGGTCTGGGAGGATCTGCCGGTAACGCTATCGTCGAGCACCCCGATGTGAAGATGATCTCATTTACCGGAGGAACAACCACCGGTGAACATATTGCCCGAACAGCAGCACCCAAATTCAAGAAACTTTCGTTGGAACTTGGAGGCAAGAACCCCAATATCATTTTCGACGATTGCAACTTCGAAGAAGCGCTTAAGACCAGTCTCCGATCGTCATTTGCCAATCAGGGACAGATATGCCTATGTGGTTCCCGCATCTATATTCAGCGTGGGATCTATGAAAAATTCCGCGACACCTTTGTAGAGAAGGTAGCGGCAATGAAGGTTGGCGATCCTCTGGCAGAAGGGACCAAAATGGGTGCGGTTGTGAGTAAGCCTCATTTCGAGAAGATCCTGGGTTATGTCAAATTGGCTCAGGAAGAAGGAGGAACGGTGCTTACCGGAGGCCATGCCGAACAGATGGAAGGTGACCTCTCGGAAGGATATTTTATCCGACCTACCGTCATAGAAGGGCTGGATGAAAAATGCAGGACCAATCAGGAGGAGATTTTCGGACCCGTTGTCACACTTCAACCATTTGATACGGAAGAGGAAGCACTGGCATATGCCAATGGTACTGAATATGGTTTGGCTGCGACCGTTTGGACTCAGGATGTCTCCAGAGCTCATCGAGTAGCCGACAAACTCAAGAGTGGCATCGTTTGGATCAATTGCTGGCTCGTACGAGATCTGCGTACACCATTCGGAGGAGTCAAGAATTCCGGTGTGGGTAGAGAAGGAGGTTGGGAGGCCATGCGCTTTTTTACCGAACCCAAGAACGTCTGCATCAAATACTGATCTGCCAGTTTTTCCCTAAAAAAAAGGAGCGACCTTTCGGCCGCTCCCAAATCTGAGGTTCTATAAAGAGTTACTCATCCCACCAAACCGGAGCAGTGATGTCCGTGTTGCTAGGAGCATTGCTATTGTACAGGCGCTCTTCGATCACTGTCGGTAGACGACGAGGGATCTCAGTTATCTGTGCATTAGGATTAGGAGTCAGTGCTGGCATATTGGTTCTTCTCCAATCTGCCCAAGCCTCACATTGTCCAAACATGGCAATGTATTTCTGATCCATGATCTTCTCTAAGGTGATCGTGGTGTTATTCTCGTTCGCATACATGTTTGAATACGCTGTATCAGCTGCGCCGGTCACTTTCATGATCGATGCATTGATCGCTTCGTTGTAGGCGTTTGCAGCACCAGTAAGCTCACCTTTGTGGAAGTTTGCTTCTGCCTGGATGAACTTACACTCCACATAGGAGATCAGATCACCGGTAGTTGCTCTCAAATGAGTTCCTATCGGAGAAGCTGTTTGGTCACCTGAACCAAGGATAGCTCCACGATATGCTCCACCTGTATCCACTGCAGCATAAGCACTGATACGTGGGTCATTTTTAGCTAGCATCATGTCCATAAGTGTCGCTCCAACTCTGAGATATCCTCCACGATCCTGCTCGAAAGCATCCCATGGGTTCAACTCGTTACCATTGGTTCCATAGCGAGAAAGCATGTCGTCAGAGTTGCCGGTCAAACCAGCATCTACAAGTGCCTGCAACGCAGCATCAGCTGCTGACGTCTTATCCTTTTTAGTAAGACGGATCGCATAGCGAGCTTTTAGCATGTACGCAAAACGTTTCCAAGCATCGATGTCACCACCTGCGATAAGATCATCAGCTCCAGGAGTGTTAGCGTTGCTTGCTGGATCAGCTCCGAAATCCGCGATCGCATCATCCAGCATAGTCTGAATGGCTTTGATCACGTCTTCCTGATTGTCATACATCGGCTCAAGGTTACCCTCAGTGAGGCCTTTTGCCGCTTCACTTAATGGAATATCACCCCAATAATCCGTAGCAACACCTGCACCCATCGCTTTGAGTACACGTGCCATACCACGATAGTATGGGTTTTCGTCCCCGTAAACATCGATGATGTTGTTACAAGGTTCAATTATGTGATTATAGATCATGCTCCATTCGTTGTTGTTATCTCCTTCCATGATGACATAGTTATCATACTCTACCATCTGGAAATCTGTTCCCGAAAGATGTTGAGTCATCATGTTTCCTGTTCTTGTCAACTGGCCATTATAGGTAGCAAAAACAGCTGCCTGAGCACCAGACAACAGAAGTGCAGGAGTTACCTCGGAAGGATCGTTAGGAGAAACTCCGTAATCATCTACGAAGTCGTTACAGGCACTCATGAAGAGTACCAACGCTGAAACGAAATATAGTTTTAAGTTTTTCATAATTCTGTCCTCCTCAATTAAAATCCTGCCTTAAGTCCAAAGATATACGATTTCGTACCCGGGTTGTTGAAGTAGTCAAATCCGTTCACGTTTGAACTGGAACCAGTCAAACTTGTTTCAGGATCAACACCTGGGTAGTCCGTAGACAACCAAAGGTTTCTTCCGGTGAAGTATACATTCAAAGTCTTCAAGACCTTCATGTCCTTCTTGATATCGAAATCATAAGAAAGGGTCAATTCACGTAGACGTACCCAAGAACCATCGAATACAGCTTGTTCAACAGCTGCACCGTTGTCACCGAGATAACGCTCGAAGTAAGTTCGTGCATCGATCTCCACGTTGTTCGCTTGTCCGGTAGACTCGCCATTTGCATCAGCAAGGACACCTTCGATAACGTACATTTCCTCGCGGTTTGCAGACTCTTCTGAACGACCGAGGCGGTTCAGACGAGCACAAGTACCACACCAGATGTCTCCACCTTCACGGATATCGAGCAATGCGCTCAAACGCAATCCTTTATATGTGAATGTGTTTCTGATGTTCAAGAGGAAGTCAGGGAATGGATTTCCTACGTTTCCTCTTTCAGCTTCGAGTAATGGCAAACCTGTACTAGGATTGATGAGTAATTGGCCATCATCTGTTCGTGCCCACTGTGTTCCGAACAAAGCTCCATAAGGCTGGCCTATGATAGCAAATGATCCGATACTTGAGAATGCAGTCTCGATGTTCACCTCGTCAACTCCTTGAGCCAATGCAGTTACCTCACTGATGTTTTGAGTGAAGTTAGCTACGATGTTCCAATCGAAGCCGCTTTCAGTTTGAATAGGAGTACCACCTACGCTCAACTCATGTCCTTTGTTCACCATCTCTCCAGCATTTGTATACTGGAATCGGAATCCACTAGATTGTGCAAGTGGACGGAACAATAGGATGTCAACTGACTTCTGGTTGTAGTATGTATAATCAACTGTCAAACGACCTTTGAAGAATCGAAGGTCAAGTCCTATCTCAGTTCCTATCTGACGCTCAGGCTTCAGATCAGGGTTACCCATAGCTTCCGAAGTAGTGAATCCGTTCACACCTGTGAATGGGAATGCAATACCGTCGGTGAATCCATCGGTAAGAGTCGGGCTCCCGTAATAAGTCTGAGAAGAATACACAGGAGGCTCGATACCTGTTTGAGCGTAACCCAAACGAAGTTTACCGAAGTCGAGATATTTTCTCAAACCTGTATTCGCTTCCATCAGCTCAGTAAAGACAATAGCTGCGTTCACAGAAGGATAGAAGAAGTTGTTCTGTCCTTCTCCGAAAGTAGAAGCCCAGTCATTACGACCGGTGAATGACAAATAGTATGTGTTATCAAAATCGAGATCTCCCATCACGAAGAGAGAAGAAGTTCTCACTGTTGCTTCGGAGTTACCCGCGTAGAGGTTTGAAGCGTTACTCAAGTTGTAGAATCCTTCTACACTCAAGTTACGACCCCGGAGATATTGCTCTGAAGCGAAACGGTGGTTGAGGTTATTACCAACACTCAATTTTCCGCTCAACTTGTCGCTGAAATCCTTCACCCCAGTAAGGATGAGGTCAGAGTAGACTTCCTTGCTACGAACTACGAATTGCTCCACCTGTCCGGTTGGACTTGGAGGATCCCAAGAGTGAACAGCGAAGATCGATTGACGTGAATCAGTATATGCATCGATACCCAGTTTGTACGCTACGGTCAACCAGCTGTTCGGGTTGTACAGAACATCAAAGTTACCGATCATACGATCCACATTATCTGTGGATGGGTTTTCATATACCGTCCAATACGGGTTATCATAAGGATAGAAATACTGGTATTGGTTTCCACTACCAAGTTTCCAAGTAACAGCTCCATCTTCTGGATTGGTGTTTCCGCCACCAGTAAGGTCAAAACTTGCAGGGGCACGTGTCAGACCGAGCATCACACCTGAAAGGTTTGATCCATTCTGTACACGAGTACCACCCGAGTTGACATAATTGGCCGTACCACCAAGTTTCAATTTGTCGGTGAGCTGAACATCACTCGTCAAGCGAATCGAAGTACGATCCCAGTCCGTGTTAGGTATAGTACCTGTTACTTGGCTGTTACCGATCGACAAGCGATAATTCGCTTTTTGACTTCCACCTGAGAAAGACAAGTTGTTGTTCCACGAAACTCCATTCTGGAAGAAATTGTCAACGTTGTCTGTGCTTGTCAGGTCTTCTCCACCGGTCCCTCCGATTTTTGGTCCCCAGCTTGCAGACGTACCATAAGCTACATCATCAGCCGTAAACCATAATCCATCAGGTCCCGGATCCGCAACAGTATAAGCACCTCCTGAACCCTGAGCGTATTCGCTCTGAAGGCCAGGCATTTTGTTCACCTGAGAGATCTCAACCGAACTGCTAAACGTTGCTTTCACACCAGACTTGTAACGTTTGGTAGTGTAGATGATCGCACCATTTCCTGCTCGTGAACCGTAAAGCGCTGTTGCAGCTGGACCTTTAAGAACTGTTACCGACTCAATGTCAGCTGGGTTCAGGTCCACACCACGGTTTGAACTGTTCACACCGCTCAATCCTGCATTGAAAGGATAATCACTGGCAGAACTACCGTTCATGTTACCTTGTGAGTTGTCGATAGGAATACCATCGATCACGATAAGTGGTTGGTTACCTCTGGTAAATGATGCATTACCACGGATAAGGATCTTGCTACTTGCACCAGGTGTGCCACCTGATCCAACTACTTGAACTCCCGACGTTTTCGCCGCAAGTCCCTGGATCACGTTCACTTCACCAGACTCGGCAAGTTCATCCCCTCCGACTTTTTGAGCAGAGTATCCGAGAGACCGGACCTCCTTTTTAATAGCCAGGGCAGTGACTACAGCTTCTTCCAAGCCCATAACATCTTCTTGCATGGTGATGTTAATGTTGCTTGAGCTGCCGACAGTCACTTCCTGCGTGACGAACCCGGTGTAACTGTAAATCAACACCTGGTCGCCTTTTGGAACGGCAATCGAATACTTGCCGTCCAAATCAGAAACCGTTCCTATACTGGTCCCTTTGACCAAAACAGAAACGCCAATCAATGGCTCATTGTCGCCATCTCCTGTGACAGTACCTGTTATTACTCTACTTTGGGCGGATGCCTCCATCCCAATAAAGAGTAATAGCATGATACAGAGTAAGTTGTAACTCTTTTTAATCATACGCTTACATTTAGATGACGACTAAATTAGTGACTGGTGACAATTAATACAAACTTTGTTAACATTTACTTTATAATGCCATGAGATTAGCGTGTGATTTCGGAATCGATTTTAGAGTCACCTGAAGAAAAAATCACACCCAATTGGTACTTCACTTCGCCTCAAGGAATGAATTAAATGCCTCGGGTTAAAGCGCCTTTCTTATGGTTTATATTTGCCCTATGGAAGAACGTACAGTTGTGTACAATACGGAAGAAGATCCGATGGTGATCTCTGAGTATGGAAGAAACGTCCAGAAGATGGTTGAACAAGTCATGACCATCAAGGACAGAATTGAGCGGACAAGACTTGCCGAAGCTATTGTTGAGGTGATGATCAGCTTGAATCCGCAGATCAAGGAACTCGATAACTACGAGCAAAAGTTGTGGGATCACTTATACATTATTTCTGATTACAAGCTCGATGTAGACGGCCCGTATCCAAAACCGGAGCCCGAGAACGTGAATCGTACGCCTGAACCGGTTCCGTACAAAGATGAATTGATCAAATTCCGCTTCTATGGACGAAATCTTCAGCAAATGGTGGAGCAAGCAGCTGCCATGGAAGATTCAGAGATGAAAACGGCGCTCATCAACTACATCGCAAGTTTCATGGTGAACACTTCACGCAATTGGAATGATGAGAACCTTGATAACAACGCCGTGATCAACCACCTCAATACTTTATCTAAGGGTCAACTTTCACTCGATCCGGGTGATCTCGAGATCCATATCGAGCATCGCGCAAGACGTCCGAAACCGAACAACAAAAAGAAAAAGAAAAAGAAATAGCATGGGATCATTTCTAATCAGGGGTGGCAATGCCCTTCACGGAAAAATCACCCCGCAAGGAGCTAAAAATGAGGCTCTTCAAGTAATATCTGCGGTTCTACTCACCCCCGAAGAAGTGATCATTGAGAACGTCCCCGATATCAGGGACGTCAATAGGCTGATAGAACTTATTGGAGGTCTCGGAGTGGAGGTAAAATCACTCGGTAACTCTACTTGGTCATTCAAAGCAGAAACCGTGGATATGGATTATATCCATTCCGAAGAATTTGCTAAGACCGGAACGACTATTCGAGGATCTGTAATGATCCTTGGACCACTCTTGGCGCGGTTTGGTTATGGTACCATTCCAAGCCCTGGTGGAGACAAGATCGGTCGTCGTCGTCTGGATACACACTTCCGCGGATTCGAAGCGCTTGGGGCTACATTCGAATTCAACCGGGAGAAAAAATACTTCAAAGTCGAAGGTGAACCGCTTATCGGAACGGATATGCTCCTTAAGGAAGCTTCAGTTACCGGTACCGCCAATATTGTCATGGCTGCAGTCATGGCGGAAGGTACCACGACCATTTACAATGCGGCTTGTGAACCTTACCTGCAGCAGCTTTGTAAAATGCTCAACAGTATGGGCGCAAAGATCTCCGGGGTAGGATCGAACTTGCTTACCATCGAAGGAGTCAAGAGTCTGGGTGGTTGCCGTCACAGACTACTTCCCGACATGATCGAGATCGGTTCCTTCATGTCTTTAGCCGCTCTGACCAACTCAGATATAACCATCGAAAATGTACGCTACGATGAGCTGGGTATCATGCCTGAAACCTACCGCAACCTCGGAGTGAACTTCACGGTGGAGGACGATAATATTCGGGTATTCGACAATGCCGAATATGAGATCGATAGCTTCATCGATGGCTCGATGCTAACCATAGCTGATGCACCATGGCCGGGATTGTCGCCTGACCTTATCAGTGCGATCCTTGTGATGTGTATACAGGCAAAAGGAAACGTGCTCATCCATCAGAAGATGTTCGAAAGCCGTTTGTTCTTCGTCGATAATTTGATCGATATGGGTGCTCAGATCATCCTATGCGATCCACACCGTGCAACTGTCATGGGATTGAATCGAAGCGTGGAGCTTCGCGGGATAAACATGACATCTCCTGATATCAGGGCCGGGGTATCTCTTCTGATCGCGGCACTTGCGGCCAAAGGAGAGAGTACCATTCACAGCATTGAACAGATCGATCGCGGATACGAAAACATTGAGCAGCGCTTGAAAGATCTTGGTGCTGACATCACTCGTTTGTAGTGTCATTTTGGCACTAGTTACCCATCATTTCTGAGTTTTCTGCCATTGAGAACGACATTCGTTCTTTGGCAATATTGTTGCACACAAGTGGAAGTCATGAAAAGGAAGAAAAAAGCTGACAAAAATGAAGAGCCGGTAATGACCGAACAGGACGTACAGGCTCAAGATACTGATGCAAATTCGACGGATGCTGATGACGCTGATGCGCAAGAGCAGACGATCGATAAAGATGCGGAAATCGCGGAAGCGAAGGACAAGTATCTTCGACTCTATTCGGAGTTTGACAACTTTCGCAAGCGTACAGCACGAGAGCGACTCGACCTGATCAACAGCGCAGGTCGCGAGATCATGGAAGACCTGCTTCCGGTTTTGGACGATTTTGAAAGAGCGATCGAGACCTCTAAAGATGCCAAGGATGTGGCATCCGTGATCGAAGGAGTACAGCTGGTCCAAACGAAGATGATCAATATCCTTCAGGCAAAAGGGCTGAAGGCATATGAGTCAAAAGAGCAAGAATTTGATGCCGATTTCCATGAGGCGATCACGCGCATTCCGGCACCGGATCCAAAGTTGTCGGGCAAAGTGGTTGATGTGATCGAAACCGGCTACATGCTGCACGACAAAGTATTGAGATACGCCAAAGTAGTAGTTGGGGAGTAAGGTATGGCGAAAAGAGATTACTACGAGGTATTAGGGGTTGAGAAGAACGCGACCGAGGCGGAGCTCAAAAAAGCGTATCGCAAGCTTGCGATCAAGTATCACCCCGATAAGAATCCCGACGACCCGAGTGCGGAGGAGAAATTCAAGGAGGCTGCAGAAGCCTATGAGGTTCTCAGTAATGCTGAAAAGCGCCAGCGCTACGATCAATTCGGACATCAAGGAGTTGGAGGAGCAGCAGGTGGAGGCTTCAGTGGAGGTGGAATGTCCATGGAGGACATCTTCAGTCAGTTTGGAGATATTTTCGGTGGAGGTAGCCCTTTTGAAAGTTTCTTTGGTGGAGGAGGTCGCGGACGCTCTCGCCAAGCTGTGGGATCCAATATCCGCATCAAGTTGAAGCTCAACCTCGATGAGATCGCAAACGGAGTCGAGAAAAAGATCAAGTACTCCAAAAAGGTGGTCGCCGACGGTGTGACCTATAAGACATGTTCGACTTGTAATGGTCGTGGTCAGGTAACCCGAGTCAGCAATACCTTCCTGGGACAAATGCAGACCACTTCGGTTTGTCCGATGTGCCATGGTAAGGGCCAGATGGTCGATAAAAGACCTCCGGGTGCAGATTCTGATGGTCTGGTCAGCAAAGAGGTCACCACGAATCTTAAGATCCCGGCCGGTGTTGAAGATGGCATGCAACTGAGCGTAAGCGGAAAGGGAAATGAGATCACAGGAGGAAGCAGCGGAGACCTGATCGTTCTGATCGAGGAGATCCCACATGATGAACTCATTCGCGATGGACGAAACCTCATCCACAACCTGTACATCAGTTTTCCAAAAGCTGCACTAGGTGGTGATGTGGAAGTGCCGGTCGTTGGTGGAAGAGTGAAGATCAAGATAGAACCCGGAACGCAGGCCGGAAAGGTATTGCGTTTGAAAGGGAAAGGCTTGCCTGAAGTACAAGGATATGGGAAAGGAGATCAACTGGTGCAAGTGAATATCTGGACTCCCAAAAAGCTCAGCACTCAGGAAAAGAACATGCTCAAGGAGTTGGAGGAAAGTGAGAATTTCAAGCCACAGCCACAAGGCGATAAGAGCTTCTTTGACCGAATGAAAGAATTCTTCCACTGATCCATTTGGTCAGTGAAAAAGTTTCCATTGATTTTTCTCAACCGTTTTTGAGGATTCCTTCTTCGTACCTGCTGCGATTTGCAGGATCCATTTTCTGAAGGAGTTCTACACTCTTGTTCTTTTGTGTAGGATTGGCTCTTTTGAAGACCTGGATCAGTTCATCCGCCTTGGCATTGAACCATATTCTAAGTATGAACGCGTTGGGCATTGCATCGTAGACCTTTTTCAGGTCCTTCAAGCTGTTGTACACTCCTTCGCGACCTTCGTCCATGTCTTTACGCATGACGTCTAGCCCTTTCATATGGTATCGATACATGGCATCTCGCAAAGGTCTGAACCGATCATCCAGCATATTGTCGATGAGGAAATAGCGATTCCTGCTTCCGTTTCCATCGTTGGCCTGCCAGCCTGAACCCGAGTTCATGGCTGCATCTCTGATGGCCTGTGCCTTCTTGAAATAAGGATTACCACCATAGAGACTGTATGAATCGAAATCCATTCCGATGATCATATTGACATAAAATCCAATGATACTGGTTAGGTTTCCGGTGTAGGCATTCTCCTGAAACTCCAGTTGCTGGAATTGTGCATACTGAAAATTGCAGTTGTTGTCAACGTAGTTCAGGATCTTGGTGTTGTAATTAGTTCCGTAGATGGTCCGACTGGACTGAACGCTGAGTTGACAGGAGAACTTATCGATCTCAAAGGTGGAGAAGTCGAATATAAATGCACAATCGATCTTCTCGTTGCTGCGCACTTCTTCGGTTATCCACTTACGGTTATTGATGAATTGGGTCACCGAGTTCTTGAAATCCTCAAATATCTGCTTGTTGGTGGTCGTCACTCTTCGTGTGATCACCTCCACGGTACAGTTCAAGTCTTGAGCCATTCCAACTGCCGAAACGATAAGCAAGGTGATACTGAAGATGATATGTTTTCCCATTCGGATCATGAAGGCACAAATTTAATTCAAGAGTTCAACGACTTTGTCGACAATATCTGATGCAATAGCCTCTTTACTCTTCACTTCTGTGTCGAATGATTTCCCTTTTTTGACGAACATACGCACCTTATTGGTTTGTTCACCGAATCCCGCTCCTTTTTCACGCAGTGAGTTGAGGACGATCATATCGGCGTTTTTTCGTTCGAGTTTTGAGATCGCATTGGCTTCCTCGTCATTGGTCTCCATGGCAAATCCCACCAATATTCGTTCCTCTTTCATCTCACCCAGGGTAGACAGAATATCTTTTGTTCTTGTCAGCCCGAGCTGCATGTCGTTATCTCCCTTCTTGATCTTTTGATCAGAAACACTGGATGGAGTAAAATCAGCCACGGCTGCACTGAGTATTGCAGCTTCGGTTTGCGGGAATATCTCTATACATTTATCGAACATCTCCGCAGCGCTTTCCACATGGTGAACACGGATCTTGTGATCGATGGAAGTGATCTTACTCGGCCCAAGGACCAGATCCACTTGGGCTCCTCTTTTACACAATTCGTTGGCAATACTGATGCCCATTTTGCCGGTCGATCGATTGCCAATGAAACGGACAGGATCAATGGCTTCATAGGTAGGTCCGGCGTTCACCAGAAATCTTTTTCCCGATAGTGGTCCGTTATTTAAAACGTTCACTACGGCATCCAGGATGTGTTCCGGTTCTGCCATCCGCCCTTTCCCGCTCAAGCCACTTGCTAGCTCACCTTCCTCGGCATCGCATATTAATACGCCACGTGAGCGGAGGGTCTCAAGGTTTTCGGTTAGACTGGCGTGCTCATACATCTCCAGGTCCATCGCAGGAGCGATCATCACCGGTGCTCGGGATGATAGAAAAGTAGCTTGTAACAGGTTGTCACAAATGCCGTGACACATCTTGGCGATAGTGTTGGCTGTGGCGGGTGCGATCAACATGAGGTCAGGCCATTCACCCAAATCGACGTGATTAGCCCAGGCCCCGGATTCTTTGTCGAAATATTCCGAGTACACCTCATTCTTGCTCAAAGTAGAGAATGAAAGCGGGCCTACGAAGTCTTTGGCGGCGTCGGTCATGACTACCTGGACTTCGGCACCTTCCTTTACCAGCAGGCGGGTAAGAAAAACTGATTTATAAGCAGCGATACTGCCGCTTACTCCCAGTAGAATACGTCTATTGCTCAGCCTCATCTTTGGCTGGATTTCTGAAATAGACTTTGTCTTCCAGAAACTCCTCCGTTGCCAGCAATGTTGGTTTAGGCAATGACTCGTAGTACTTAGAGATCTCGATCTGCTCGCGATTCTCAAAGATCTCCTCCAGATTGTCGGTTTCTGAAGCAAACTCTTCAAGCTTGGCATGAAGTTCTTCCTTCATCTGAGCTGCGATCTGATTCGCTCTTTTCGAAACAACTACTACCGATTCGTACAAATTCTCTGTAGGTTGGTCAAGATCACGTGTGTCTCTTGGAACAGTAGTGTCTGGGGCATCGATGTATTTATTCATAACAGTATATACTCTAATTGATGATTTATTTCATGCTGGTTTCCAGCGGTTTCTCGTCTTCGTTGGTCGTGTTGGTTTTCAGTGCCTCGAGGCGGTTCGTGGCCAACTCTTCAATTCGCTGCACCTTCATGTAGTAATCAGTGCCTTTTGGATTGGCAGCGTAATAGTCCTTGCACTCGGCAACCGTATTCGAATATCGCTCTTCCTGAACCTTTCGGATACTTTTCTCCGCGTATTTCAAGGATGATTCTACGGTCAAATAGTTGATCTCGGCAAGTTCAGGTATGTCGGGGAAATCAAGAACGGCATTCTTGAAACTGATCACCGCAGAGCGATAATCTGCCATGTTGTAGTACATCATAGCCTGCTCGTAAGCCTTTTGATGCAACTTGGCACGCAACTCGTCGATGAGCTTATTACATTCAGGAATGAATTCGCTCTCCGAGTATTGGTTCACAAATAGCTGGATCTGCTCAATGGCCTTTTTGGTACTTGTCTGATCAAGTTTGTATGGCAATGTGTTGTGATACGCGCATTTCGCAAACATGAAAGTGGCTTCTTCCCGATACTTACTCGATCGGTAAGTCTCCGAAAAGCGCTTGAAGTGGTGACCTGCCAACAGGTGGTCGTTCATGCTGTAGAAGGTGTACGCATAGTAGAAATACACCTGCTCAGCTTTCTCACGCTCACGGAAAGCTCCGATCAGATCCTCGAGCAAAGGCTGCGCACGATTGTAATCTCCTTTATTATAGTACTGCATTGCACCCTCGAGTTTATCCTCGTTGGAGCCCTTCTTGAGTAGTTTCTGGTATTCGCAACCACTCAGGAGGATAATAGCTGTACAGATAGTAAGGAATATGCGCACTTGCTGCATTTTAAAAAGTCTGCAAAGTTAGATGTTTAATTGTTCCCCGGCAACACCTACAACGCAGGGAATGACAGAATGTTACGGGACGTGTGAAGTCGGTTGATAAGCAGCGCAGTTTTAATTGGCGGTCTATTTTCTCTTATCTACCTTTGCCGAAACTTTTAGCCACTCATGGATCTATTCGAAAAAGTAACATCGAACATGGGCCCACTGGGCGCCAGAGCCGGACAAGCACACGGGTATTACACATTTCCCAAGCTGGAAGGCGAGATCGCACCGCGCATGGTTTTTCGCGGTAAGAAAATGTTGACCTGGAGTTTGAATAACTATCTGGGTCTTTGTAATCATCCCGAGGTACGCAAAGTCGATGCAGAAGCAGCTGCTGAATACGGTCTGGGCTATCCGATGGGTGCGAGAATGATGTCGGGTAACACCAACAAACACGAAGAGCTCGAGCAAAAGCTGAGCGATTTCGTGAAGAAGGAGTCTACCATACTCCTGAATTTCGGATATCAGGGAGTTCTGTCGGCGATCGATGCTTTGGTCGACCGCAGGGACATTATCGTGTACGATGCCGAATCACATGCATGTATCATAGACGGTGTTCGCTTGCATCAAGGTAAGCGCTTCGTATATGCACACAACGACATCGCCAATCTGGAGAAACAACTGGAGCGTGCCACTCGAATGGCCGAGCAAACAGGTGGAGCTATCCTGGTCATCACGGAAGGAGTTTTCGGGATGTCAGGTAACCAAGGTGATCTGAAGAATGTAGTGGCACTGAAAGAAAAATTCGAATTCCGCTTGTTCGTGGACGATGCGCATGGATTCGGGACTTTGGGTGAGACCGGTGCAGGTACTGGAGAGGAGCAAGGAGTACAAGATCAGATCGATCTGTATTTCTCCACCTTCGCAAAATCCATGGCCAGCATTGGTGCCTTCGTTTCAGGTGACAAGAATATCATTGATTATCTGCGCTACAACATGCGCTCTCAGATCTTCGCGAAGTCGCTTCCTATGCCATTGGTGATCGGTGCGCTCAAGCGATTGGAATTGCTCCAAACTCGTCCGGAATTGAAAGGAAACCTTTGGAAAGTGGTGAATGCACTTCAGTCAGGTTTGAAAGATGCCGGATTCAATATCGGAACTACCGCATCTTGTGTAACTCCGGTGATCCTGAACGGAACGGTTGAAGAAGCGATGAACCTGACGAAGGACCTTCGTGAGAACTTCAGCATTTTCTGTTCTATCGTAGTGTACCCGGTCGTGCCAAAAGGCGTGATCATGCTTCGTCTCATTCCTACTGCGGTTCATACCATGGAGGATGTGAATGAAACGATCACTGCATTCCGCGACGTTCAACAGAAATTACAAAGCGGAGAGTATAAAAAAGCATTCGACGGGGTAGAAGCTGAGCTCTGATCCCGAACTTCGAACGCACACCTGAAGGCTTGAAGCATGATCCAATGAGATCGTGTTATGAAGCCATTCCAACTTTCACCTTCTGAACAACGAGGGTACTTCATTTTATTCCTGGGACTGATCACTCTGATAGTGGTCCGCTCTTTACCTGAGAAGCGCACGTTTTACGACGTATCTGTGTACATGGATAAATTGCCTTCGCGGCAAGGGCGATTTACGCCGGCGGCCGATTCCACCGGAGTCATCCGGGTGAAGAAATTCGAGCAGCGCATCGAGGCGCGGAGCGCTCCGCAGATCCCAGAGCACTTTGATCCCAATTACCTGAGCGCGAGGAAGATGTACGGACTCCATTTCCCCGAGATATGGATCGATAGGATCCTGCAATTCAAGCGCGACGACGGTTATATCGAGAACGAGTCATATTTTCAACGGCTGTGTGCGGACGATACAGGAATGTACCAAGCCTTGAGACCTCATCTCCGATTTCGTCATGCTCCCATACGTCGGGAACTTCCTCTGGTTAAAGTGCCCAATACAGACCTTAACCAAGCCGAGTTGTCTGATTTGACAATGGTCCGTGGGATCGGAGAGGTGCTCGCAGGCCGAATATTGAAATTTCGAAATGCGCTGGGAGGGTTTGCCTCCCTGGACCAGCTTTCAGAAGTATATGGGCTCGATTCCGCGGTGGTGGAAAGCGTCCTTGAAAAATTCGAACTTAAGAGCGAGGTGCAAATGATCAACATCAATGAGGCCACACGGGAAGAACTTCAACGACATCCCTATATTTCCTACCAAATGGCGGGTTCGTTAGTGAAGTATCGAAATGTGCACGGTGTATTCTCAGCAGTAACAGAGCTTCATGAACTCTATTCGTGGAAGCCGGATGCTATCGCGAAGCTCTTGCCCTATCTGACCACAGGTGATCAACCGGGTTTGTAGGCGCTCTTTCGGAGGATCTTATCGTAATCCGTATCCCGCATGAGATCGCGAAGAGTGAGCTCTGGGTGGAGTTCCATATATCTCCGAACGATCTGCCAACCGGTCCATACCGCCATCCGTGGACTACTTTCCTGAGGCACATTAACTCCTTTGGAGAAGGGCCCATCACCGAGCACTCCTCGATATTTCAGCTGATCCCGGGAATACAATAATTCCTCCGCGATCAGGTGATCCCAAACTTGTAGCTCATTTTCGCCACACCATTCGATCTGTCCTTTCTCGTACCCGATCTTGATGGAATCAGCTTCATGAGGCAGCAAAGCGTCCATGGCATACAGGATCTTTCCTTCATATAGCATTTCGCTGATCAGTCGTCGATCCTCGTCATTTTTCGGGAAAACCGACATCAACCAGGATTTTACCGCATCTGCCACGATCGAGCTCTTTCGGAACTTGTTGATCTTGTACTGCGGAAAATTCAGTCCCGGAGTATAATATGGATCAAATGTGGGGCCGAGGTACATATCCAGTCCAATTCCCAGATTGTTCCCAAATGTGACCGTATTGTAATAGAACGGACTAACGAACGTGTAGATCTTGGGGATATTACTGTCATCGAAGTGATAGTTGAAATAGCTGAAGGCGTTATTCAATCGATCTTCGATATCGTCAAAATCGTGAAATGTGCTGTCGACCGTTCGGTACAAATGACGCATGTCCCCATTTTGCACGAATTGGAGCAATGCCTCGGCATTCTGTTCCTTGGTGCGCATATATCCTCCGGTGATATCCTGCATGATCCCATTCATGTACACCAGCGAAAATACAGTGTCGTGCTGCGCCCACTCCATAACGTCAGGAATGTTCTTAAGCGCAAAGACGGAGCCTTCCGTACGTTTGATGTCCAGTTCGATCTGATGACCGCTCAAGTCTTTGACGTGTCTGTTGCTGTCCTTACATGACTGCAAGGAAATTGTAGCTACTAGCAGGCAGCAAATGAGGACTGTCAGCCGTGTTTTATGCGTTTTTTTATGCATTTTTGTTCAAATCAACGGTCGCAAAATTATGAAGTTCACCAAGCTATACCGGTTCTTTTTAAGCACAGTGCTACTGGTTGTGTTTTCCTTAACATCCCAAGCTCAGGAAGATCGCTTCAAATTTGGGATGAAATTCAGCGGTAATATCAGCTGGATCTCTCCACAATCAAGTAACATTGCTCAAAATGGAACGGGATTCGGGTATAGTTATGGTGTAATGGGTGACTTTTTCTTTTCGGATAACTACTCCGTGAATGCAGAGATCCTTATTACGCATCTCGCTGGTGGTATCGAACATCTTGATTCGCTGATCTATTTGGGGAAAGGATATGACAATGTGACTTACGATTATCGGTTTCAGTATTTACAGATACCGATCTCGATCAAATTCCATACGAAGCAAGTCGGTTATATGTCATACTGGGCTCAATTCGGATTGGCCCCGAGTATTTTGCTTGGAGCTCGTGCCGATGTAGGAGGTCCACTCATTGATGGCTATCCGGAAAACACAGATGACATCCGTGTTAACCACAAAGCCGCTGATGAATACCATTTTGCCAATTTCGACGATAAGGTATTCCCAATGCGGTTACCGCTCATCATCGGTGGTGGTTTCAACTATCAACTTGCAGGTGATGCGCAACTACATGTTGGATTACGCATCGACAATGGCTTTACGAACTTCCTCGTCAGAGACGATGTTTCGAACGCAAGGCTGAATTACGCAAGCATCACTACCGGCGTATTCTTCTGATACGGTTCCTATGCAAATAGCTCTCGCTCAAATGAACGTCACCATTGGTGACCTGACAGGCAACGCAGCGAAATGTATCGATCGCATTGGAAGAGCGAGATCCCTGGGTGCGGATCTGATCGTATTCAGTGAACTGTCCATCTGCGGATATATTCCCAAAGACATGCTCAACTACGAGAGCTTCATCGAGCGCTGTGAAGAAGCAGTGAAGGAAGTAGCAAAGGCATCGCAAGGTATAGGAGTTTTGATCGGGTCACCGGTAAAGTCCGGACTCAGCGACGGCAAGGGGCTGTACAATGCCGCGTTATTCCTGCACGATGGGGAAATCAAGGCACAGTTCAACAAGTCCCTGCTTCCTACTTATGATATTTTTGACGAGTATCGGTATTTCGAACCGGCTCGTTCCGTCGAAATCCTCGAGTTCAAGGGAAAGCGCATCGCGGTTACGATCTGTGAGGATCTCTGGAATCTGGATTCACCACAGATGTATCCGACCACTCCGATGGATGAGCTGATGAAACAAAAGCCTGACCTCATGGTCAACCTTTCCGGTTCTCCATTCAGCTACAATCATGTGGAGGACAGACAAGGTCGAATGGTACGAAATGCACAGAAGTATGATCTGCCATTGATCTACGTTAACCAGGTTGGAGCTCATACGGATGTCCTGTTTGATGGAGGCTCCATGTTTATCACCAATACTGGAGTCATTGCCGAGGAACTGGAGTACTTCGAAGAGGACTTTGAGATAGTAGATGTCGACAAACACGAAGAGCTGTTGTCGCACAGTCACAATTTTCGCGATGAGGATGAGAACCTGATCCACGATGCTATCGTGATGGGAATTCGCGACTATTTCGGGAAAATGGGATTCAAAAAGGCGCTCATCGGAAGCTCAGGAGGGATCGATTCCGCCTTGGTGCATGCCCTGTGTGCGGTTGCCCTTGGTGCCGAGAATGTGACTGCTGTGATGCTCCCTTCTAAATTCTCTTCGGAAGGTTCCGTGAAAGATGCAGTTCAACTCGCAGAGAATTTGGGTAGTCCGTATCATATTGTACCCATCAATGGCTTGGTGGATTCAGCCGATTCAGCGCTCGAAGAGATGTTCCACGGAATGCCCGATGATGTGACCGAGGAGAATATTCAGGCAAGGGGACGTGGGTTGCTGTTGATGGCCATAAGTAACAAATTGGGAGTTCTCCTGGTCAATACGAGTAACAAGAGCGAAACAGCAGTTGGCTACTCGACCCTCTACGGCGATATGTGTGGTGGATTCTCACCGATCGGGGATCTATACAAAACGCAGGTCTATGCGATAGCCAGATACATGAACAGAAATGGAGAAGTGATCCCGGAAGCCATCCTCAAGAAGGAACCTTCTGCGGAGCTAAGACCTGATCAAAAGGACAGCGATTCACTTCCCGAATATTCATATCTCGATGCTATTCTCATGCACTATATAGAAGAGCAGAAAGGCTGGAAGGAGATCGTCGATCTCGGATTCGAAGAAGAAGTGGTTCGCAAAGTGGTTAAAATGGTCGACCGGAACGAATACAAGCGATTCCAGGGGAGCCCGATCCTCCGCATTTCACATAGAGCATTTGGAATCGGAAGACAGATGCCTCTGGTGGCTAAATACTACCACTGATCAATTAGAAGGCAGGATCTCTCCGCTACAGGTTCCGAATCCAACACGTTTCCCATCCTTTTGGCACCATGCGTTCATGTGAATGGTGTCATTGTCCTCGATAAAAGTACGTGTGCTGCCATCTTTCAATGTGATCGGTTCTTTCCCGCTCCAGCTTATTTCCAGCATGGATCCGAAACTCCCTTTCTGTGGTCCGCTGATGGTACCACTGGCCATCACATCTCCTGTACGCACGTTACAGCCATTCACCGTATGATGAGCTAGCTGTTGAGCCAGATTCCAGTACATATACTTGTAGTTAGAGCGACAAATGATGGTTGATTCAGAATCTTTCGGCTGCAGGGAAACCTGAAGCTTTATATCGAATGAATGATCTTTCTCGCAATGCAGATACTCGAGAGGCTTTGGGTCTTGCTTTGGACCGGTCACTCGAAATGGATCCAGTGCGTCCATGGTCACTATCCAAGGTGAAATGGTCGAGCCGAAGTTCTTTCCAAGGAATGGTCCGAGTGGTACATACTCCCACTTCTGGATATCTCTCGCGCTCCAGTCGTTGAAAACCATCATCCCAAAAATGTGATCCTCGGCGTCAGCAGTGCTGATCGTATCTCCTAGTGCATTTCCCTTACAGGTCACGAACGCCATCTCCAATTCAAAATCCATGCGCTTGCTAGGTCCGAACACCGGGGCATCTGCATCTGGTGGCATGAGTTGACCTTTAGGACGACGAATAGGCGTACCACTCATCACGATCGATGAGGCACGTCCATGATATCCGACCGGAATGTGTTTCCAGTTCGGCAGTAGCGGATTGTCGGGGCGGAACATTTTTCCAACGTTGGTTGCGTGTTCGATACTGGAGTAGAAGTCGGTGTAGTCACCGATCTCGATAGGCATGACCATTTCCGCACCTATGCGATCCACAAGGTACTTATCCCGACCGGAGGCCAGGGAAGAATTCTCATTCCCCAGATCGGATTGCAGTTTTATTCGTAGTTCTTTGTGTGCAGGTCTGCCGCAATCCATGAATGCATTGAGTGTTCCTTCGCCCAAAGTGGAAGCATCAAAACTCGTTTCACTGAGATTGCCATCTGATGCATAGATATTGAGATCGATTATATGATCTCCAATCGCCACTCCTATATGTGATTCACCTCCGCTCCGGAATACACCGAAAGGTAGGTTGTGTTCTGAAAAATCGTGATCGTCTGCTACGTTTAACCAATTGTTCATGCCTCGTTTCTTTGGGGCACAAAAATAGAAATAGACTCTGAAGAAACAGGACGAAGGATATATTCGCAGCTAGAATGTACGAACTGATCAAGCGACTTCTTTTTTTGTTACCTGCGGAACGCGCGCATGGGTTTACCATGAAGACGCTCAAAACCTTGAATAAGCTACCCTTGTTGCGAAGGGTCGTATACAACAAACGAACCTCAGGAACTTACTCCTGCATGGGTTTGGAATTTCCATCTCGCTTTGGTATGGCCGCCGGATTTGATAAAAATGCGACCTATCTGAAGGAACTGAGAGACCTGGGTTTTGGCTTTGTAGAGATCGGAACGGTGACTCCTAAACCCCAGGATGGGAATCCAAAGCCTCGGTTGTTCCGCTTACCTGCCGACCATGCACTGATCAATAGAATGGGCTTTAACAATGACGGGGCCGATCTGATCGCTGAACGACTCAAAGCCTATCGCGCGAAGAATGGCCGGGACCTGATCATCGGAGGGAACATCGGGAAGAACAAAGTGACTCCCAATGAAGATGCCGCCAGCGATTACGACTATTGTTATCGGGCATTGTTTCCCTATGTTGACTACTTCGTTGTGAACGTAAGCTCACCAAACACTCCTAACCTGAGAGAGCTTCAGGAAAAAGAACCACTCGAAAAACTGTTCAAAACCTTGCGAGCTGCCGAAACGGAGCTTTGTGAAACGCTGAACACTGCGCCAAAACCGATCCTATTAAAGATCGCACCGGATATGAATGATGCGCTACTCGAGCAGATCACCGGGCTTTGTGCCGAGAATGGCCTGACCGGTATCATTGTGTCCAACACTACGATTGAACGAGAAGGTCTGAAGACAAGCAATTCTCACTTGGATGCTATCGGAAACGGAGGTCTGAGCGGCGCACCACTCATTGAGCGTAGCACTGCGATGATATCACGGATCAAAGAGATCGCTCCTGACATGCTTGTCATAGGAGTGGGAGGCATCATGAGCGGAGCCGATGCGCAAAAAAAGATCGACGCCGGTGCGGACCTTGTGCAGATCTACACTGGATTCATCTATCGTGGTCCGGAATTATTGAGCGAGTTGCAGGGCCTGAATTGATCCTGTGACTATTTGGTCTCGGTAGGGAGTTTGATTCCTTCGTTCACCTCTTTTTGCTTGTCACCTTTTTTGCGCTGTCCATCTGTAATGCCCGTATACCTTCTTGGGTATTTGATGACATCATTGGCCAGACTGTCAACTGAATGAAGCGTGGACATCAACTCCTGATAGAGTTCATCACTAGATGCCAATTTGCCGATCGTGCCATCGTCACTTTGAAGCTTCTCTAGGGTGCTCTTCAGCTCCTGAATGGTAGCTGCAAGATCCTTGGTGATCCCTTTCAGATCTAACGCTTTCAGGTCTTTGGACGTTTGGTCGAGATTGGCGATGATGTCTTTGACCTTTGGGGTGCTTTCTTTGAGATCAGCGCTCATCTTATTCACGTTGTCGATGATCAAACCGATCTTCTCGGTATTTCCTTCGAGGATCGCGTTCAATCGAACAGTGGTGAGCTGGAATGCAGTTAAGGTTGCACTCAGATCGTTGAGTGTCGTTTGCAAACTCACATCCGAGATGGCTGTGTCGATATTGCTCAGGACGTTATTCACTTTTTCCGAAAGGGGAGTGAGCACACTGGTGATGGCTTGTTCGATACCTGCATCTTTGCGGCTGCTCAGCGTGTCACCGGATTGAGCATAGCCGGTCGAGTCATCTCCCATCATGATCTCTATGGCTTTACTACCCACCAGGTCGTTGTTGGTGATCTTGAAAACGGAGTTGTTCGGGATCTTGATGTCGGATGGCACGCTAATACCTACGATCAGGTCGAGATTGGAGACATCCATGTCTACGCTGCTCACATGGCCTACCGTATAACCATTTACCACCACTGGGTTCGATCGAAACAGTCCATCCACTTTTTGGTATACAGCATAATACGTGTTGCTGTTTGAAAAGAGGTCTTCTCCTTTCATGAAATTATATCCCAGGATCAGGATGGTAATTGAGACGGCCGCGAGGACCCCGACTTTCGTTTCGTTCGAAATTTTCATGCTTCGTTCAGCTCTTCAAAAATAGTATTTCTGCATTGCCTTGTGTTTCCTAAGTTTACACAAGCTGTTAAAAGAAGGTTAGTTCACCACCTAGTTGGCCTCCAGTTCGTTCTTGTAAGACCTCAAAGCCATGAAAATGGACTCCGATAAGTTCGATTTTCCTTTCTCGGAGAGGAGGAATTCCTGCTCCTGTGCATTGGTCAGAAAGCCAGTTTCAACAAGAATACTCGGCATCGCAGTGCGCCACAAGACCAGGAATCCGGCCTCTTTTACACCCAGATTCCGTCGGATCTTCTTCGTTTCGATCACATCCTGGAACTTCCCGGCTAACTCTAAGCTTTGCTCGCGATACGCATTCTGGTATAGCGAGAAGATGATATGTGCTTCGTCTGACTCCGGATCGAAACCATTATAGTTTTCGTTGTTCTTGTAATCCTCTTCCAAAAGGATGGAAGCATTCTCTCTTTTACTCACATTCAGATTCTGTTCCGATTTGTGAATTCCCATGACGTAGCTTTCAGTCCCGTGTAAGGTGCCACTTTCGTTGGCATTGCAGTGAATGGAGATGAACAGGTCAGCCCGGTTCTTGTTGGCGATACTGGCCCGTTTCCAAAGTGGGACGAACACGTCGGATTTGCGGGTATAGATGACATTCAACTCTGGCATCTTTTGTTTGATGAGCTTACCTAAGCGCAACGCGATGTCCAATGCCACATCTTTTTCAAACGACCTTTTTGCCGCGCCTATGCAACCCGGATCCTTGCCGCCATGTCCCGCGTCGATCACCACTGTCTTCAGCTCGGTTTTTTGCATATTCAACGGATGGGACGCGACGAGCACGAATGCCGAGATCAGGAATATGGAAGTCACAAGCCGTTTCATTGCGTGTAGGTTGGTAAAGATAGAACGATTGTTTGTCGAGCTTCATTACTTCTGTCAAGGCATAATTAGTTAGCTTTGACCGCGTTCTCAACTACGTACCACAAAGATATTGGTTAAAACCAAGTGCGAACGCATCTCAGCACCATAGTCTTCACATTCATTGCACTATTTGTATGTAGAAACGTACAAGCACAGGTGGATTCTGCCTTGGTTATCCCCGATTCCGCTATGGTTATCGCTGATTCCTCGAGGATCGGAGAAGACAGTTTTTCGCTCTCGATCAAACCGGCTAAAGGAGGGCTTGAAACCGTGGTAGATTACAAATCACGCGATTCGGTGCGATTGAATGTGCCGGGTAAGAAAGTCTATTTATACGGCAAAGCTGTAGTCGTGTATGGCGACATGAAGTTGGAGGCCGATTTCATTGAAGTCGACTTCGCGACCAATGATCTTCATGCGGTAGGGGTCAAAGACAGCGCCGGGATCGTTCAGGGTGAACCGATCTTCACTTCGGAAGGAAAGGTCTATCACGCTGAGGAGATGTGGTATAATTTTAAGACGAAGAAAGGGATCAGCAGCGGTGTGCTCACAACGGAATCCGATGGCGTTTTGCGCGGTAAGAAGATCCTGCGTGATTCGACCGGGAATACCTACTTGAAAGGTGCAACCTTCACTACTTGTAAAGCTCCCGAACCACATTTCTGGATCGAAGCGGATAAGTTCAAAGTGGTCGACAGAAGTCAAGTAGTCAGTGGTCCGGCCAACTTGGTCATAGAAGGAGTGAATACACCATTGTTCGTGCCTTTTGCATTCTTCCCGATAAACAAAGCCAGGTCCAAAGGTGTGGTGATCGGAAGCTATGGAGAGACAGTGGACCGCGGTTTTTACCTGAATAACTGGGGCTATTATTTCCCGGTGAATGACTACTTCGATCTCAAACTTACGGGAGATATCTACTTCAGGGGAAGTTATGGATTTCACCTGGTGTCGAGATACCGCCGCAGATACAAGTACAGCGGTCAGGTGGCCTTTGATTTCAACAAGAACTTCTTTGGAGAAAAGGAAGCCCCGGACTATACCGTGAGTAACGATTATGCCGTTCGTTGGAACTATACCAAGGACGGGAAGTCAAAACCCGGTACCAACTTCAGCGCAAACGTGAACTTTGTTTCGCGAAACCAATTGCGGAACAACTCTCAAGAGGTGAACGACATCCTCGCGACCAATGCCAACAGTAGTGTGAACTACTCGCGCTCATTTCTGAATCGGAAGTTGAACTTTAGCACGAGTGGAAGGATCGACCAGAACCTGGGAACGGGTGAGCTCAACATGCGTTTACCTGATATGAACGTGAACCTGGTCAGGATCCAACCGTTTGCCAATCTCTCCGGTCCAAGGAGCAAGAAAAAGGCATTGCGGAATTTCGGTATCAGCTACCAGTCGCAGTTGCAGAACAGCCTGCAGATCAATCAGGATTCCATCATTGAGCGCAACAATGGCGTCATGCGCTTTCATCCGGACGTGCAGGAAAATATTCGGTTTGGAGTGAAGCACAGCATGCCATTCTCCACATCATTCAAGGCGTTCAAATATTTCAACATCTCCCCATCGGTCAACTTCGCCGATCACTGGTATTTTAAAACCATCGAAAAGAGCTGGGAGAATGATACGCTAATCACCCGTGATGTGCGAGGGTTCCAGCGTGCTTCGACCTACTCGGCGAGCATCAGTATGAACACGACCATTTATGGATTCAAGCAATTCAGGAAGGGTAAGCTTTACGCCATCCGGCACGTGATGCGACCGACACTGAGTGGTTCCTGGGCTCCGCAGTATAATGAGCAGGAGCGCTTCGGATATCGCGAAGTACAATCTGACACCGCGGGCAACACGCAATGGTACTCCATCTTCGAAGGTGGTATCCTGGGTGCACCATCGGGTGGAGCCAACGGAGCCTTGAATATGTCGATCGGAAACAACCTGGAGATCAAGGTCCGAAGTGAAAAGGACACGTCCAATGGTGGCTTGAAGAAGGTCAAGATCATCGAGTCTTTGAATGTAAGTTCCGGATACAACTTCCTGGCCGATTCACTCAACCTGCGCAACATCAGCATGAGCGGTAACACCACACTCTTCAAAATGCTACGGTTCACCTTCAGCGCCGGATTTGACCCATACGACTTTACGTATGACTCAACGCGCAGTCGCAATGTGCGCATCAACGATTTCTCGATCAATAATGGCAAGCTCGTGAGGATGACATCCTCTCGACTGTCGCTGAGCACGAACCTGAATCCTCAGGCATTGAAACCCAAGACCTCACCCAATGCTTCTGAAGAGGAGCTGGAGGTGATCAACGCGTACAGTCAGTATTTCGTGGATTTCAACATCCCATGGAGTCTGAATTTGAGCTACAGTTTCAACTTCAGTCGCTCATTTGACGAAGAAGCACGAAAGGAACAAACGGTCACCTTTAACGGTGATGTCAAACTCACCGAGAACTGGAAGATCGGATTCAGTTCGGGATATAATTTCCAGCGCAAGGAAAGCACCCTGACCAAGATCGATTTCTTCCGCGATCTGCACTGCTGGGAGTTCAGTTTTGGCTGGATCCCAACGGGTACTTATCGCCGCTTCGACTTCGTGATCCGTGTCAAATCAGCTACGTTGCAGGATCTGAAACTCACCCGTCGCGGATTCTGGTACGACAACTAGAGGGGTTAGGTAAAAGGAGAAAGGGCATAGGTGCCCCGACCTCTGTGCCTTGCCGGAGGTGGGCAAGCTCCGTGGTTCAGAAAATCAAATGTATCATTACCGTCCGATGCCCGGAGGTGGATCCACCACATCCTGATCGTCCTGATGTTGTTCATCGAACGCTTCGCAATCCATGGTGATCTCGAATTCTCCTTCCGGTTTTTCGAATGCTTCCTGGGAGATCTTTATCGAACGATCGGCGTAGACATCATTGAGGAAGATCCCGAAGATGGGGAGCGCCATGTTGGCTCCTTGTCCGTATGCCGTGTTGCGGAAATGGACCTGTCGGTCTTCACAACCGACCCAGCATCCTCCAACCAGATCCGGGGTGACTCCAATGAACCAACCATCTGAGTTGTTCTGGGTGGTTCCGGTCTTTCCTCCGACCGGAGTCCGGATATTATAGCGGAAGCGCAGTCTTGCAGCTGTACCGCCACCTTCAGTTACCTTTTGAAGCATCTGAACCATGGTATAAGCCGTTTGCTTGCTCATGGCTTCCGTGGTATTCGGAATGAACTCCTGAAGGATGTTTCCATGCTTGTCTTCAATGCGTGTAATGTACACCGGTTCGGTCCAGGTGCCTTGATTGGCAAAGGCTCCGTATGCGCCGACCATTTCATATACCGAAAGGTCCATCGTTCCCAGACAGATAGACGGATACGGGACGAACTTTCGCGTATCGATCCCCAACTTGTCGCTGAAGTCCTTCACTTTGAGCGGAGACTGTGGCTCCATGCGTTTCATAACCCGAGCGGTTCCTGTGTTCAGGGACTTCTTCAGGCATTCGTACACGCGCAGTTCAGACTCATCAGGGTCGTCAGAGTTTCGAGGAGTCCAGGTGTCGCCGTCGTCCAGTTCGAACGTCACAGAAGTGGTCGGGATATACTCGCAAGGTTGTACTACACGATCTTCCAGAGCACGGGCATACACGATCGGTTTGAAGGTTGATCCAACCTGTCTGGTAGCGCGTTTATTCACGTGATCATACTGAAAATGCTTGAAGTCGATGCCACCCACCCAGGCCTTGATGTGACCGGTATGTGGGTTCATCGCCATGAATCCGCTGTGCAGGATCTGCTTGTAGTATTTGAGTGAGTCGATCACCGACATGGTCGTGTCGATCTCGCCGTCCCAGCTGAAAATGCTCAACTGAACCGGTTTCTCCATCTCCACCATGATCTGCTTGTGGCTCTTTCCTTGCTTCTTCAAGGCGAGATATTGAGGAGTCCGTTTCAGGTGTTTGGGAATGTAATCCTTATCCTCTTTCCAAGCATGTTCTTCATCTCTCCATGGGTTTGCGCGAAGCCTCTTCGTCTCTCTGAAGAATTGATCCTGCAGTTCGACCATATGCTCATTCACAGCTTCTTCTGCATATTGCTGCATCCTGCTGTCGATGGTCGTATATACTTTCAAACCATCGTTATAGACGTTAAAGCCATTTTCCTTACACCAATTCTTCATGAACTGATGCACGTGTTCACGGAAGTAAGTAGCCATCCCACGGTCGTGTGAACTCAGATTATAGTCCAGCTCGATCTCGATCGCTTGCAGACTATCTAACTGCGTATCACTCAGGTATTCGTACTTATTCATTTGCCCAAGTACCACGTCTCTTCGGCCTTTCGACTTTTCCGGATTTCTTTTTGGATTGTAGGTGGTCGGTGCTTTCAACATCCCAACCAACACTGCGCTTTCTTCGACGTTCAGTTCGCTGGTGGTCTTATTGAAGAAGGTCTTGGCCGCCGATTTGATCCCGGTGCTGTATCCCCAGCTTGCCGTGTTGAAATACATCATCACGATCTCGTCCTTGGTATACCTCTTCTCCAGTTGAACCGCAATGATCCATTCCTTAAGCTTCTGTACCACCCGCTCGATCTTGTTCCTTCGCTCCGGGTGGAATAAGTTCTTAGCTAGCTGTTGAGTGATGGTACTTCCTCCTCCGCGTTTCCCAAGAAGCGTTACCGCTCGTAGTATACTCTTGGGGTCGATCCCGCTGTGTTTGTAGAACCTGGCATCTTCTGTGGCAATAAGTGCGTTGACCAAATGCTCAGGGATATCGGAGTACTCAATATTGGTGCGATCTTCGAGATAAAAGAGTTTGCCCAAAATTTCTCCATCGGAGCTATAGATCTCGGTAGCAAGATTGGTTCTTGGGTCTTCCAGTGCCTTGATGTCAGGCATGTACCCGAACCATCCCCAGCTCAGGGCGAACATGAAAAGTACGAAGAGCAAAATACCTGCACCAAAAACGATCCATAATCGTTTGATCCATCTGGTGATAAAAGGTGAGCGTTTCTTTTTGTCGGATTTCTTCGTTGTCATGTGGAGGATCAGTGCTCAATATAATTCTTCACAAAGAAATAACTGTACGCATCTGATTCCGGATCTTGAAGGAAGATCTTGAAATTGTTCGCAGAGATCATGAAATTCTCGTGAGCTAGGATACCCAGATCTTGATAGAACTTTCCGTTCCTGAGGAATTCGGCGTAGTATTTCTCTACTTCATCGCGGTTTTGGAATTGCTGCACGGCGATGATGTATTTACCTCCTGAGGTGTAGTCGTTCACACGCAGATTCTTCAAGCGATGGTTCTCTTTATTGTAATCACTGAAAGCGATGAGGACTTTATTCAACTCTCCACCATCGAAGATGCATACGAAAAAGTGAATGTCGTCGGCATTGTATTCAAACTCCGATGAACCTGCCGGTTCGTCTAAAATTCCGGCACTTTTCTTTTCGAAGAAGTCGATATTATCCTGAGCCACTTGCGCGATGCTCGTTCCGGGATACACCTCTACGATCTGTTTGAGAAGAGGCAGGTATTCGTCCAGTCCTTTAGTATGGCCAATAGCCAATGCGTACAGGTAGTCGAATTTGGCTTGAAGCGAGTTGCCCGGATAAGACTTGGTAGCTTCGTTCTTGATGCGAATGACCTCGTTGAAACGGTCAGCCTTGTACGCATCATATGCCTTCGAATACATCTCGATCACTTCCTTTTCCTCACCGGCATCTTCTACCACATTTCTGTTATTGACCACAGCATTGAACTTGCTGTCGCGGTATTTCTCGTTGAGCAGGCGAGCATATCTACCGGCTGCAGTACTGTCGCCCAATTGGCCATAGCACTTATACAGATTGAAATAGATCTCCGGTTCGAATTCCGAACCTGGGAATCGGCCCTGATGTACAAGATAATTATCGACTGCCAGTTGGTATTCTTTCAAGCTGTATTGGTAGATCTTTCCCACCTCAAACAGGGCTTTCTCGATCTTACTCAATGAGACCGCCTTGGCTTCTTTACTGATCGGTACATCTTCGAAGTACTTCTGCATTTCCTTCTCGACATCCTCCAGGAATTTCTTTTTCTCTTCGTCGTTCGCTGCGTCATAAGTCAGCGCGTCTTTGTCTTCTGCCTCATCATCGTCGTCATCGTCTCCTCCGGAGTCCTGTGATTGGGCACTGGCTGCCAACGCGTCCAGTTTGCTCTGCATGCGCCAGAAATCCGTATGTGGTCTGGAACCCCATTTTCTCAAGAACTCATTACCACCACGAGCTACAGCTGAGGCATTGTAGAAATACCATTCACCTGCAACGGTCTGGTTGTTTTGCTGCTTCACCGGATTATTGAATGGATCGCTGTTGTCGATGAAATCTTCTTGCTTCTCTTTGGCCTCCTTCTCGCGTTGCATTTGCCGGCGAATACGTGCCATCTGATCATCTTTTGGCAGTTCGGCAAAAGCCAGGAGACTGTCCTGCTCATAGACCGTAACCAGATTGTCGATCAGGTCGGTGAGGATACTGTGCTGCGCTTTGATCTTTTCGTATTCCGGATGTTTCTCGCTGATGAACATCACGGTACTGTCGAAGTAGGCCTGACTTAGATCGAATTTCCGATCCTCGAAATACATGGTCGCTATCTGAAGGTAACTCGAAGCCTTTTGATCTTCGTTCTTCACACTAGCCTGTGCGGATTTCTTGAAGTAATCGATCGCGCCTTCACTATCGTTCTCCATGAGTTCCAGTTTCGCCAATTCGTAGTAGATCTGATCGAAATAGTCGATGTTCTTGTCGTCCTTCAACATCTTGCGCAGGTATTTGCGCGGAGTCTTCAAGGAACCACCTTCTTCATATCCAATCGTTTGGATCAAGCCCAGGTTTGATTGGAAAGCGAATTCGTAAGGAGGGTTGTACTTGATGGTCCGGACGAAATGTTCCTTGGCTTTGTCGCGGTCGCCGGTGAGCAAGTACATCTGACTAAGGGCAAAATGGAAACGATATTTCTGGTCCTTGTCCTTCGTTGTTTTGAGGGCGCTTTCCAGTTTCTCGATCGCCTGCGGATATTTCCGCTGACGGATATAGATCTCAGCGGAGATGGTGCTGATCTCCTGGTTGAGACGGGAAGGGATGTCTTTGTCCTGCTTCAGTAGTCCGAGTATCGCTTCGGCATCGTTGATCTTATCCTGGCGTAAGTACGACTTGAGTATCCAGATCTTGGAGTCATATTTAAGGCCGCCATTCGGATATTGATTGGCAACGTATTGAAAGGTCTCTATGGCAGCATACGGATCCCCCTTGAAGAAATAGGACTGTCCGATCAGGAAATAGCAGTTGTCGACCCACTTGCTCCTGTTGTGCTTCTTGATGACCTTGGAGGTCTTCTTGAACACTTCGTCCATTTCCCCGGAAACACTGGTGGCTTGCTCGAGGGTTCCGTATGGATACAAAGTGACCACCTCATTGAAGTTGTCGCGATGACCGTTCATCAACGACTTCTGTGCTTCGTTCAGCTTTTCAACGGCATGGTAATAGCCGTTGAACCTGGCATTCATGTTGTGCCAGGAGCGCTTGAACCAGCCCTGATTTGATTGAGCAGAGGTGTTAACGACAATCAGCAGAGAGAGCAGGAAAATTCCCGCTTTTTTAAATTGCATGAAATGCGACTTCAAACCGTGTACTTTCGTCGTTAGTTATAACTTTGAATTTGCAATATTATTTCTTTAACCACGATTAATTGAACTCGCTAGGTTAAAGTTTGGTAGAAAGTGAAGCTAAAAGAATTATTCACCCAGAAGATCCGTAACAGGTATCGATTGATCATCCGTGGGGATCAAACGCTTAAAGAGCGGGTGTCCGTGGTGCTCACACCACTGAATGTGATACTCATCTTGTCGGCGGCATTCGTCATTTTCCTCGTTTTATTCGTGCTTTTGGTGCCACGTACACCTTTGAAGACACTTTTGCCCGGATATGATACGGTCCGACAGGCAAGGCAGATGCAATCCATCATCGAACGGATGGATAGTTTGGAGAGTATTATTGCCAATAACGAGATAAAAGAGGCAGACCTGGAGCGGATCCTGACCGGCGATACCGGGAATCTCGGTAGGTTGCCCGATATACAAGATCAGTTGGAACCAGTACCAGATGAGGGGGTTTCACCCGAGCCGGATCCCGAAACTTCGGAAATGCATTTGCCCACGGAGCAAAGACGGGTGCCGGACTATGCATTTTTTCCTCCGGTGAAAGGAGTGGTGACCGATACTTTTAACCACAATCACGGGCATCCTGCGATCGATATCGCCTCTTACAACAACGCGTCGGTGAAGTCGGTATTGGCCGGCACGGTACTGGTGAGTTCATGGACTCCGGAAACGGGCAATGTGATGGTCATTCAGCACCGCGAC
>VMBT01000061.1_pt1 | contig 69488 bp, 86 predicted proteins | sample 4404301 | NCBI WGS metagenome assembly VMBT01 (sample SAMN12238535, study PRJNA552566) | marine metagenome | isolation source: Coastal seawater | place: USA: coastal Georgia, Sapelo Island | collected 2008-08/2009-08 | reverse complement strand
TCAATGGGGAATTCATCGGCGGCTCCGACATCCTGATCGAGATGTACAACTCCGGGGAACTCAAGGAAAAGCTCGCGATTGCCCTGGCCAGCTGACCGTTGCTCTCTAGGCAATACCTGCATCAATAGGGGCTCTCAATGGGCCCCTTTTTTGCTGTTAATCAGCATCGTATTTCCCTTTTAAAAGGGAGTGTAGGGAACTCCGATATCAGGCTTTTGGAGTGTTTTGTTCTTTCCTCGGCATTGTTGCCTGACAAGCCTGATCCAGGCCTGGTCTTTCATTTTCGCGATCACGCGTGCTTCGCTCTCGAGCCGTTGTTGCTTGGGGTGGTAGCCATGCACGTTAAAGGCGTCCTCGCGCCGGATCCTTGTCGCGATTTGTTGTTCGCTTAGAAGCGGCTTTCCCTTGCGACATTGGTGCTGAACGGCATGCCAGCCTTCGTGCTTCAGGGTGTCGATCAATTCCGTGAGATCGCCCCTGTGGAACCCTTGGCACATCACGACAAACCCCCTGGGGATGTTGTAGTAGCCGTAGAGGCTGCGGCCTCTGCATCCCAGGGTTTTTGAATGGTTTGACCACAGAATGGATCGGGGTCCCAGGACTGTTTTGATGGTCTGCCCCAGTCGTTCTAAGCGGTCATTTTCAAGGTGGTGCGGGGTGAGAGAGAGCGTGCGAATCTCTCGGGCATGTTCCCGTGCAGCCCTGGCTAATCGACTGGCATCGGAGGTGTGGTTCTTGATGCAGTCAAAGAAATCTGCGTTGGCTTTGCAGCGTTGGATGCTTAAGCCGGAGACCTTGAGGGCGTTGTTGCCCAGTTTGACCAGTCCACTGATGCAGCGCTTCTTGATCTCTGGATCTTCTGCTTCTGCTGTTCTGAGATTGGTTCCGCAGATCATCTCGGCGTAGCTGCGGACCTGTGGATTCGCTGAAGCGGCTAAGGGGTTGAAGAGAAGACATGGAGCCAAGACAGCCAGGATCGTGAATGGCTTCTGGCTGCTCAAGGTTCAGCGCTTCCGCTGTTTGCGCTTTAGCCATGCCTCTGCGGCCTCGCCACCGGTGTGGACGCCCTTGGCATCTGTGGTCACATTGCGGTTGAGTCGCGCCTGACCTGATGGGACATGCCAGGGATCTGATCAATGCCTATCTCTATCCAGTGCTCGCGACGACTGCCACCGCGTTCCTTGGGATCGGAATGATTACGGCCCTCAGGACAACTCACAAGTTGGACGTCATCGCCCAGCAGGCCGCTTTGTTTAATCAATGTGTTGCCGTTCATCTGGAAGAGAACAGCGCCTACGTCCCCGATGAGGTCGTGAGTCACTGCAATGGCGGGCCCGAGCCGAGGACGCGCTAGGGCTCACCAGCTTTGGTTTAGTTGCGGCCGGTCTCGTAGAGGGTGCTCATGTCGCCGTTGGGGCCGATGAAGCTGGAGGGATCCATGATCCAGCGGTCCACAACCTCCTCGAGGCGGCGCTGGGCCAGGGGGTCCAGCAGGGCCGAGCGCCGCAGGGCGTGCAGGTAGCCATCGGCGTACAGCCGCAGTTCCGAGGGCCCGTGGTAGCGATCCGCCAGGGACTGGCAGGCATCGCAGAGGGACTGGAAATGGCGAATGGCTTCGGGGTGCTGCAGTCCGTTCATGGTTCGGGAAGAGGGCCTCGACCCGGTGGCCAGATATCAAGCAGTGCTTGATACCGATGTGCCTCTGAAATTACCGATAGCGTAGGGAGAATCAAGGAGAAGGGCGTGTCCTCCACACCTCCAAGTCCTGAATCGAATCTGAAACGGGTTCTGGTGGTGGATCCTCACCCCACCCTGCGCACCGTTCTGGCCCAGCGTCTGCGGCAGGACGGTCACCTCACCGCCGCTGTCTCCACCGCCTCAGAGGCCATTGCCCTCTGTGAGGACCTCACCCCCGACCTGCTTGTTGCCGCTGAACTGCTGGAGGAAACCTCAGCCCTGAAGCTGGCCGGTCAGCTGCGCTGTCCGGTGATGGTGCTCACGGCCCGCTCCGGCTCAGAACCGGTGGTCTCCCTGCTCGATGCCGGCGCCGATGACGTCCTGCGCAAGCCCTTTGGCCTGGAGGAACTGGCCGCCCGCTGCCGGCTGCTGCTGCGCCGCAGTGGTACGGGTCTGCAGGAGCGGGTCTGCGTCGGTCCGCTCGAGGTGCATGTCCTGCTGCGCCAGGTGACCCTGCGGGATCAGCCCGTTGAGCTCAGCCCCCGGGAATTCGCCCTGCTCTGCGCCCTGCTGATGCCCCCCGGCATCATCCGCAGCCGCAGCGAACTGCTGCGCATGGCCTGGCCCCCCTTCAGTGGTGGCCCCCGTTCGGTCGACACCCAGGTGCTCACCCTGCGGCGCAAGTTGGAGCAGGCCGGCCTGGGCGAGGGCGGCGGCATTGAGACCGTGCGCCAGCAGGGTTACCGCTTCAGCCTCGACACCATTCCGGCCGATGGCCTCAGCTCAGCGCCGCTGACGGGAGCACCCATCGCCCGCTGAGCAGGGCCCAGCCCACCATCGCCTCAAACACCAGCATCGCCAGGCAGAGCCCCGCCAGGAGCTGATAGGTCCAAGGGGGGCTGATCCGGCCGATGGAGCTGGTGTCCAGGCCCGTCCGCTCGCTGAAGCGGCCCAGGAACTCCTCGAAGGCTTGCACCCGTTGGGGGAGCAGATAGGCCGAGCCGTCCTCCGTTCTGACGTAGAAGACGCGGCCCCCCTGGCTCGTGGCCACAGGCGTCAGGCCCTTGACCTGCTCCCAGGTCAGGGACCAACCGCGGCGCAGCAGCCAGGAGCACCAGCGCGGGTAGCCCACCTGCAGGCCGCCCTCGCCCAGGCTGACCTCCTCGCTCACCAGGGCCCAGACCAGCAGCAGCCCCAGGGGCAGGGCCGCGATCAGCCAGGGCTGGAGGTTGGCCGGGGCCAGCCAGGGCAGGGGGAAGACCAGGGCCAGATAGAGGCTGACCAGCGTGAAGCGAATCAGCGGCGCCATCGGGTAGCGCTGATCGCTCATCGGTCCTCGGGGGAGCCAGGGAGCGGTTCGATCACGGTTGAGGGTTGGTAGCGCCCGCCGAAGACCTCCTGCTCGCGTCCCTTCCAGAACTCACCCAGGCGCATCAGATCGGCGTGGGCCTCGTGGAGTTTCTGCTCGTACTCCTCGGGGTTCATCGTGTCCTTGGCCTCCTTCAGCTTGGTCAGCCGCAGCAGCTGCAGCATCCAGGGTTTGGAGAGTTCGCCCCGCTGCTCGAGGTAGCGGGCCAGCTCCTCGGAAGTCGGCATCTCGGCAGCCTGCATCAAGAGGAGCCACCCTATGGAGATGGTCTCTGCATCTGCGAGTTCGGGTTTCTGCCTGCCGCCGGCCTGGGCCGCGGAGGCCGTCGTCTACCAGATCTTTCCGGATCGTTTCTGCCGCAGTGGGCGCTCGCCCCAGCAGAGCGGCCTGCTGCTGGCGCCCTGGGGCTCTGCGCCCGATCCCCATGCCTTTCAAGGGGGTGACCTCTGGGGTGTGCTCGATCGCCTGGACCATCTCCAGGGTCTGGGGGTCAGCTGCCTCTATCTCAACCCGATCTTCAGCTCGGCGGCCAATCACCGCTATCACGCCTACGACTATTTCCAGGTCGATCCGCTGCTGGGCGGTGAGCCGGCCTTTGCGGCGCTGCTGGCCGAACTCAAGCGCCGGGGTATGCGCCTGCTGCTCGATGGGGTCTTCAACCACTGCGGCCGGGGTTTCTGGGCCTTCCATCACCTGCTGGAGAACGGGCCGGCCTCGCCCTACCGCGACTGGTTCATCAGCGAGCACTGGCCCCTGAGGCCCTACCCCGCCGCGGGGGAGTCCTGCGGCTACCACGCCTGGTGGTCTGATCCGGCCCTGCCCAAGTTCAACCACGCCAATCCCCAGGTGCGTGAGCACCTGCTGGCGGTTGGGCGCCACTGGATCGAGCGCGGGATCGACGGCTGGCGCCTGGACGTTCCCGATGAGGTGGAGCCGAGCTTCTGGCTGGAGTTTCGGCGGGAGGTGCGCGCGGCCAACCCCGAGGCCTGGATCGTTGGCGAGATCTGGGGTGAGGCGCGTCAGTGGCTCGGCGGCCAGCACTTCGATGGGGTGATGAACTACCGCCTCGCCTGGGGCACCCTCGGTTGGGTCGCTGCCGGGGCCCTGGCCGATGGGCATCACCGCGAGGCGATTCCCTACCAATGCCTCAGCGGCGAGCGCTATCGCGCGCTGCTGCTCGAGACCCTGGGTTGGTACCGGCCCGAGGTGAACTGCGCTCAGCTCAACCTGCTCGACAGCCATGACGTGCCGCGGGCGCTGCACATGCTCCAGGGGGACCTGGCGGCCCTGAAGCTGGCCCTGGTGCTGCTCTTTGCCCTGCCTGGGGTGCCCTCGCTCTATTACGGCACCGAGGCTGGCCTCGCGGGCGGTGAGGAGCCGGCCTGCCGTGAGGCCTTCCCCTGGGGGGCGCCCCTGGTCTTGGGCGACTTCATCGCTGCTCTGGCCCAGATGCGCCGGGAGCACTCCGCCCTGCGCTCGGCGGAACTGGAGCTGGAGCTCCTTGGCGAGGATGGGCTGCTGCTGATCCGCGGCAGCGGGGCCGAGCGGCGGCGGCTGGTGCTCAACCGCAGCCGGGATTCAGCGCTGGCGCTGCCCGATGGCAGCCAGCTGGCCCCCCAGGACTGGCGGCTCTTGGCCTAGTCCGGCAGGGCCCAGGGGTTCAGGCCCAGGTCCGCGCCGATGCGGTGGGCGCAGGCGAAGCCGCTGAAGGCCACGGCGTTCAGGCCCTGGCCGGGGAAGCAGGAGTCGCCGACGCAGTAGAGGTTCTGCAGCCCCGTGCGGTTGAAGGGCATCGGCAGCAGGCCCGGCAGGCGCAGGGCGGGGATCGGGCCGTAGCTGCCGCCCATGCGCCCGAGGAAGCGGCGGTGGGTGCGGGGCGTGCCGATCTCCTGGTGGCGGATCGCGCCGGCCAGACCCGGCAGGATTGCTTCCAGTCGTTGCACGAGTCGGGTGGCATCGGCGGCCTTCTTGGCTTTGTAGGCGCTTGGGCTCAGGTCCTTCCAGGCCTGGATGTCGCTTGGGGTGAAGGTGTGGACGATGTGCCGGCCCTCGGGGGCCAGGGAGGGATCCAGCAGGGTCGGGATCGAGACGAAGATCACCCCCTGCTCGTCCTCCATCGCCGCCCAGTCCTCCAGCAGCAGGTGGTGGCAGTGGAAGCCCTCGGGAATGACCGAGGCCTCCACCCCCAGGTGCAGGGAGAGGAAGGAGGGGGAGGGTTTGTAGCGGCGGCGCCAGGTGCGCTCGGCCTTGGGGGTGTGGGCGGCAGCCACCAGGGGTTGGCGCACCGAGCCCTCGCCGGCAAAGGTGTCCCAGCGGGTGGCATTGCTCACCACGCGGCGGGCCTGGATCGTCTCGCCATCGGCGAGCTTCACGCCCACGGCCTGGCCGTTCTCGATCAGCACCTCGGTGACGCGGGCCTTGTAGCGAATCGCGCCGCCATGGCTCTCGAGGCCGGCCACCAGTTTCTCGGCGATCACCCCAACGCCTCCCTTGGGGTAGTTGATGCCGCCGGCATGGCGATCGGAGAAGACCATGCCGGCGTTGATCATCGGCGTGAGGTCGGCCGGCATCACGCTCCAGCAGAAGCACTCCATGTCGATCAGCTTCAGCAGCTGCTCGTCCTTGATGTGCTGGCGGGCCACATCGCCGACGTTGAAGGGCAGCCAGCGGGCCAGCCCCAGGCAGGCCAGGGGCGCCTTGAAGAAGACCTTGGCCAGGTAGGCCGGGTCCTCGAGCGAGAGCAGCGGCATCGCATCGAGGCAGTTGAACACCTGCCAGCAGGTGTCATAGAAGGCGCGGATGCCCTTGGCCTCGTGGGGGAACAGCCCCGACAGACGGGCGATGAAGGCCTCGTAGTCCCGGTCCACCGCCACGTTCAGGCCGCCCGGCAGGTGGTATTCGAGCTGGGCTGGATCGGGCACCGTCTCGCAGTGCTGGCCCACATCGCCCAGGGCCCGGGTCAGCAGATTCGTGTGGCCCTTCTCGCCGAAGCCAAAGATCATCGAGGCGCCCACATCAAAGGTGTAGCCCTCGCGGCGGAAGCTGCCTCCCGATCCCCCGGGGATCAAATAGCGCTCCAGCACCAGGGTCTTGGCGCCCTTGGCCGCCAGCTGGGAGGCGGTCACCAGGCCGCCGATGCCCGAGCCGATCACGATCACGTCCCAGGAGGGCTTGGTCACGGCGGGACTGGCGGAAGCAGCTTGGAACCCTAGGCGGCGACTAGGGCCTTCTCGCAGAAGGGCGCCAGATCCTCCAGGGCCCGGTCGCGGTAGGCGCCGTAGCGGCGGCGCTTGTCGCGGATGCGTTCGGGGAGTTCGGGCAGTAGGCCGAAGTTGGGGGGCATCGGCTGGAACTTCTCGCTGGGGGCCTCGGCGATGAAGTGGGTCAGGGCGCCGCTCATGGTGGTGGCCGGCAGGTTGATCGGCTCCAGTCCTTGGGCCAGGCGGGCGGCGTTGGTGCCGGCCAGCCAGCCGCCGGCGACGGCCGCGGCGTAGCCCTCGGTGCCGGTGATCTGGCCGGCGGCCAGCAGGGTCGGGCGGCTGCGGAACTGCAGGGTGGGATCCAGCAGCTGGGGCGCCTCCAGGAAGGTGTTGCGGTGCATCACCCCGAAGCGCACGAACTCGGCGTTCTCCAGGCCCGGGATCATCCGCAGCACCCGCTTCTGCTCGCCCCACTTGAGGTTGGTCTGGAAGCCCACCAGGTTCCAGAGGCGGCCGTCCTTGTCCTCCTGGCGCAGTTGCACCACGGCGTAGGCGCGCTTGGCCCGGCGCACGTCCCGGTCGTTGACATCGCCCCAGCGGGGATCCCAGAGACCGATGGGCTTGAGGGGGCCGTAGCGCATGGTGTCCTCGCCGCGGCGGGCGAGTTCCTCAATCGGGAGGCAACCCTCAAAGAAGGTGGCGTTCTCTTTTTCGAAGTCCTTGAGCTCGGCCTGCTCGGCCGCCAGCAGGGCCTCGCGGAAGGCGAGGAACTGCTCTTTGTCCATCGGACAGTTGATGTAGTCGGCGTCGCCCTTGTCGTAGCGGGACGCGCGGAAGGCGATCGAGAGGTCGATGCTCTCGCCCTCAACGATCGGACTGGCGGCGTCAAAGAAGTGACAGTCCCCCCGGCCGGTGAAGGCGCGCAGGTCCTCGGCCAGGGGTTCGCTGGTCAGGGGGCCGGTGGCCAGCACCGTGATCTGCTCAGGGCCGGGCAGGGCCAGTTGCTCATCGCGCACCACCGTCACCAGGGGGTGCTGCTCGAGGGTTTCCGTCAGGGCGGCGCTGTAGCGGCCGCGGTCCACCGCCAGGGCACCACCGGCGGGGACGGAATGCTGGTCCGCGGTGCCGATCACCAGTGATCCGAGGCGGCGTAGCTCCTCCTGCAGCAGGCCCGCGGCCCGATCACTGCTGAGGGCTCCGAAGCTGTTGCTGCAGACCAGCTCGGCGAACTCGCTGCTGTGGTGGGCGGGGGAGCGGCGCACCGGCCGCATCTCCACGAGCCGCACCGGGATCCCAGCTCGGGCGATCTGCCAGGCGGCCTCGGTTCCGGCCAGGCCTGCTCCGATCACCAGGACGGATTGGGAGCTGGATTGAGACACGCGAAACCGGCTCCGCCTGAATTGATCAGGCTAGGAGCCGGTGGGTGGGCGCTTGGCCTCAGCCTTGGGCGCGCTTGAGCATCATCTGCAGTTGGCCCACGGCGGCGCGGCCGATGTTGAACACAGCCCAGCCGGCGGCCAGAAGGATCGGGGTCACAACAAGCAGGAGCCGTGCGTCCATGACTGGGGGAAAAGGAGTGCCGAGATCTTACGAACTTCTGTTCCTTGAACTCCGGGAGCTGATCGAATTCGCAGCAATTGGCCTCCTCAGTGGAAGCCCAGGTCCGTGGATCGCCCCGCGTGGGCCATGGCCAGCTGGCGGTAGCGCCGGGCGTGCTCCCGCTGCTCGGCAGCCTTCTCCTCAGAGAGCTCCCGTTTGACCTGGGCTGGGGCGCCCATGACCAGGGCCCGGGGTGGCACGTCCTTGGTCACCACGGATCCGGCGGCCACCAAGGCCCCGGCACCGACGGTGACCCCATTGAGGACGATCGCACCGATGCCGATCAGGCAGCCGTCTTCGAGGGTGGCGCCGTGGACCACAGCGCGGTGGCCGATGGTGACGTCCGCACCGATCAGCACCGGCTGGCCCGGATCGCCGTGGAGCACGGCGCCGTCCTGGACGTTGCTGCCCTCGCCGATGACGATCGGGCAGACATCAGCCCGGGCGACGGCGGTGGGCCAGAGGCTGGCGCCCGCGGCCAGCTGGACGTCGCCAATCAGCACGGCGCTGTCCGCCACCCAGGCGTCGGGATGGACCGATGGCGTGGGCCACGGAGCGCTGGCCATGGGCGTGCTGCAAACGAGGGGTAGGCCCGCATTCTCGGGGGGTTTGAAGGCGGGCACCTCTGGGTGATACGTTCACTCGGTGCCCAGTTTTGGGCGCCCCCCAACAACGGTGTCTAACCTGCGTTCGGGCGGGTCGTTAGCTCAGCGGTAGAGCACTCGGCTTTTAACCGATTGGTCCTCAGTTCGAATCTGAGACGACCCATTTTTTTGAAGGCTCGGTTGCTTCGGCAGTCGAGCCTTCGTTTTGTCTGCGCTCAGCTCATCCAACGGAAGACCAGTTGAAGCAGGGCAAAGCCCAGCAGGCAAAAGCCAGCCAGCAGGGACAGGGTTGGTGCCAATGGCAAGGCCCCAAACCAACCAAGCTGATCGATCTCTGGGGCTAGAGCAATGCGTGTAATGGCTGATTGCCTGGCCCCGCCGGCGCGGCGATGCTGTGTCCATCGAACCCAGGAGGCGTCCTCAATGGACGACACGCCACCTCGCTAGCAGCAGAAGCACGCTGACTTCTGGCCCCTGCTCCAACAGTCTTCACCCATTCGTGAGGCAGGTCGTCGGATCGGACACTGATTAGGGACGTCTGAGCCGTCGACACTCCATCTGCACCGCCTGAGGTGCCCCAGGAGCACAAAGCCCCACACCTGGAATGTTCGGCCCCAGGCGCCAAACCAGCCGCTTCAACCAACTGCGCATTCCATCACCCCCGGCCGCTTGGCACGGGGGTTTTTGGTTTAGGGCTTGAGCAATTGATCGACGCTCAACTCCGGCCGCCGCAGCAGGGCAAAGAGGGTGCCGGCATTGCCGCGGCAGATCCTGAGCTCGCGATCGACAACGGTGATGTCCAGCCAGGCCGGGAAGGACTGCTGAACGTCCTGGAGCCACTGGAGACGCTTCCCCCCCAGGTTGGGTCCAACCCAGCCACCGCGGCGAAAGCGCACCTGGACCCGCTGGGCGCGATCGGGGTCCAGGGTCAACTGGGCTTCCACGGTGATGGCGCCCAGGGGCCCGGGTAGGCGCAGCTGGTTGACGCCGCGTCCTTGGGAGGGGGCCAGGCCCTGGAGGTTCTCCAGCCAGGGGGCAACCGTCAGATAGGGCTGCTGGCTGCTGCTCCAGCGCAACTCCCAGACTCCCTCCAACAGCGGCTGGGTATTCGGGTCCGAGAGGTCCGCGGGCTGGGCGCCCTCGAGGACGCCAATGAGCTGCTCGATCCGCTGGCGCTGCCGGTTGGCGCTGCCCCTGGGGTTCTGGCGCAGGAGCTCCAGCAGTTCCCTTCGCTCCGGGGGGCTGGTTTTGCCCATCAGGGCTCCAGCACCTGGGCGCGCGCATTCACGGTCAGGCTCACCTCGGCCTCGGTGTCCACGGTGAAGACGCTCCAGGTGGTCTGGCAAGCGGGCGTTCCTTGGCTGATGCCCCACTCGATCCGTTGGCCGCCGTAGGTCAGGCCGACGCAGGTCAGGCTCTCGTCATCGGCCAGCAGGCTCCAGAGCAGGGCGAGGTGGCTGCGCTCATAGCTCTCGGGGACCTGGCTGGCCCCCTCGGCGGCCACCACACCGGGCTCGAGGCGGAGGGCCAGATCCCGCTGCCAGCTCAGAAAACGACCGTCATGGGTGGGATAGAACCAGCAGGTCTCATTGACGGCGTCCTGAAGCGCAAAGCAATCGATGCAGCGCAGGACGTCTGGATCGCTGCTGCGTTCGTAGACGCCGATGGCGTTCTCCTGGGGAGCAAAGCCGGGGACCACCGCATCACAGATCAGCCTGCGCAGGGATCCACTGCCGCCTGGATCCAACTGGCCGTCCCAGGGCAATTGGGCGAGGCCATCGCTTGGCGTTTCGCCAGCCACAAACAGGCGAAGGGCGAAGCCCGTGCTGGGGCCCTGGTGCTGGAGCGCAACGAGTTCTGCCCAGCTGGTCTCTCCCTGCGGAAGCCCCGTCTGCGGAGCGATCACAAACACCAGGGGATGGTCCATGGCGGGCATTCTGGCCAGGGCGAACCGTCGGTCCATAGATTCTTAAGCAAATCCGAAGGCCGTTGTGTTCCTTTTGACCAGGTGGTCCGTTTGACCGCGGCCGTTTCTTCCCCTTCCCGGCGTTCGATCAGCCCCGCCGATCAGGACTTCCCCAGCAAGGCCGAACTGCTCGGCGCGCTGCCGGAGGAGTTGCTGCGCCATGACCCGCTGAAGTCCTGGGGGAGCCTGGCCCTCTCCTTGGGCCTGTCCCTGTTGGCCTACGGGCTGGGCACCTTGATTCCTTTGAGCTGGGCGGCCCTGCCGCTCTGGCTCGTCTACGGGCTGGGGACCGGCACCGTGGCCATGGGCTGTTGGGTCCTGGCCCATGAATGCGGCCACAACGCCTTCCACCCCAATCGACGGGTCGAGGGTGTGGTGGGCTTTGTCCTGCACAGCCTGCTGCTGGTTCCTTATTACTGCTGGGCCCGCAGCCATGCGGTGCATCACGCCTATTGCAATGAGCTCGAGCGGGGCCAGACCCACGTGCCGCCGCGGTCGAACTCGCCCATGGGGCAATTCACCGAAGGCCTTGTCCGCAAGTTCGGCCGCCCCATGGCGGGCTTGGTGGCCTTGTTCAACCACGTCGTCATCGGCTGGCCGCTCTATCTGCTGTTTGGTGTGACCGGCGGTGAGGCCTACGGCAGTTCGGTCTCCCATTTCCGGATGCCGGAGCAGGGCGTTCCCCTGAAGCGGCCCCTCTTCCCTGCGGCCTTCCGCCGCTGGATGCTGCGCTCCAACATTGGCCTAGTGGTGGTGCTGGGGGCCCTTGTCGTGGCCGCGATTCAGTTCTCGCCGCTGCGGGTGCTGGCGGTCTACGGCCTCCCCTATCTGGTAGTGAATGGCTGGCTGGTGGTTTACACCTGGCTGCAGCACACCGATGTTGAGATTCCCCACTACGACTCCCAGCACTGGACCTGGGTGAAGGGGGCGCTGCAGACCGTTGATCGGCCCTATGGCCCGCTGATCAACCTGCTGCACCACGGCATTGGCTCAACCCACGTCTGCCACCACGTGAACTCGGCCATCCCCCACTACAACGCCTGGCGCGGGACGGCGCTGCTGCGCCAGCGCTACCCCCAGCTGGTGCGCTTTGACCCCACGCCCATCCACAAAGCCCTCTGGCGTGTGGCGACCCGCTGCAAGGCGGTGCGGCAGTCCCCGGTGGATGGGGCCTTCTACTTCTGAGCCTGCAGCACTGCGAGGGGCTTTAGGCCTCGCCGGAGAGGTCCTCCTCCCACAGGCCCATGCGCACGAGCCATTGGTTGGATTGACTGCGCGGCCAGCCGTGGTCGAGCTCGAGCACATCGGCGATGGAGACCATCAGATCGAAGAGCTCGGCTTCAAAGCCGCCGCGTTGATCGGCCAGGGCTTTGAGTTCCTGGGCCAGTTGCAGCAGCTCGAGCTCCGCCAGCCAGTCCCCCTGCTCAAAGGAGCGGCGGCGGGGGCTGGGGGCTGGGCGCCGCTGGCTGAAGAGGGGCAGCAGTCCCGTGAGCAGGTGGGTGAGGTCTTGGAGTCGCAAGGGTCCATGTCAAAGGCCCTCAAGGGTTCCGGGGCGCAGTCCGCAGGCCTGGCGGCAGTCCAGCCAGAGGGCCAGGGGCACCCCCAGTCGGATGGCGATCTCGGCGTCGCTGAGGTCCAGCTCGAGCCAGCGGCGGGCCTTGACCCAGAGCTCGCGGTAGCGATGGCTGATGCGCACGGCGAAGCCGGTGTCGCGCAGGTGATGCAGCAGCTCCCCTTTGACCTTGCTGACCAGGTAGCTGGAGGGGCGATAGCCCTTGGCGGCATCGAACTGGGCTGCTCCTTTGCAGAGCCCTTCGTAGGCCGGGCTGAGTAGCTCCTCCACCGCTATGCCCCAGCGCCGGGCATAGCGGTGGGCTTGTTGGTGGGCGAGACCGAGGTGCTGGCAGGCAAAACGGCGTTGCTCGGAGCTGAGGCGAGTGGGCATGGCGTTCAAACAGGTGCGGGAGGCTACCCGCGCCGGCCAATACCGAAAGAAGGCGAAAGACCGGAGCCGTCTGAGCCCGAAAGACTCCAGTGACGTCTGGGCGCTCCCCACAGCTGTGCAACAACGCGCCACGGCTGTGGGCGGCGCCGGGGGCCGGGCAGCAGCCAGAACTGGCCCAGAGAGACCGAAACCCATGGCCACCCAATTGCTGTTGACGGCCCACCACCACCAGGCGATGGCAATCGCCTGTGAACGGGGGATGTGGCTGCCTTTACCCCTGCCGGTGGAGAAGCTGCCAACGCTCTTCTATTTGGCGGCGCTCGCTCCAGCGGCCGAGGCGATCAGCGCCCTCGCTGAGATCAGCTGCTTTGAGCCCTGGTCTGAGGGGCGCTGGCTACCGATGCTGGGGCGGCTGTTGCCGTTGCCCCGGCCGGTGCCGCTGGGGGATCGCCAAGTGCTGGCGGAATGGCTCCCAAGCCGGAGCGATCAGTTCAAGCTGCTGGACCTGCTGCCGGTGCTGGAGGCCGGGCGGCTCAGTGATCTGGTGTGCGGCAGGCCAGGTCGCGGGGGCGCACCAGGCCCTGTCCGAGCCCCCAGGCGAGCAAGGCGCGCTGGTCGCGCACACCGACTTTGCGGTAGAGCGCACTGAGCTGACGCCGGATGGTGTCGCTGCGGCGTTGCTCCAGCGCCGCGATCTCCCGGCTGTTGAAACCGCGGGCGAGCAGCTCCAGCAGGTGCTGCTCGTTCCCTTGTAGGGGAATCAGCCGCGGTGGTTGCCCGCGCAGCCGCTCCCCCAGCAGCGGATCAAGGGATTGCAGCCCGCGCATCAGCATCAGCACCGCCTGGAGCAGACGACCGCCGCCGCAGTGCTGGCGGCAGCAGAGTCCCGCAGCGCCGCTGCGCCAGAGCAGGGCCAGACGTTCTTGGGGGATGGCGGCATCGAGGCAGACCAGGACCGTTGCCTGCGGCAGGCGCTGAATCAACTCCAGGGCGCCGCCATCGGCGAGCTCGTCATCACAAATCAGCAGCAACTTCTGCTGCTTGGGCAGCGGCAGGGCCAACAGTTCTGCGATGGACCCGGCAGCAAAGTCGCAGCGATCGAGCAGTAGGCAGACGATCCCAATCAACCGTTCGTCCGCTGCGCAGACGGCAATGCTCCAGTCCTGCTGCAGAGTGCTGATGGCCCGCTGCAGCGCCTGAATCTGTTGGCGGAGTACAGCCGGATTCACGGCCCCTTGTTCACCCTCTTCGCTCTAGGGACGATGGCTGATGAGGGGCTGATCCTTTGGATTTGACTTAGAAAGCGAAGGCCTCAATTGAGCAGGTCTGGGTGTGATTCCAGCTGCGGATCAAGGCTTCTAATTGCGCTGGAGCGATGGGCTGTTTTCTCGTGCTCAGCTGGGCGGCGAGCCAGCTCAGGCTGGGGCGAATCCCATTGCAGCGCAAGCGCTCTTCACTGAGTTGCTCGGCCTTGAGCACCAGCGCGGCCTGCTCGCGGGGGAAGGCAATGCAGCGCCGGTCGCGCTGGCAGAACCGCAGCAATCCGCGGCGGATCCAGAAGCTGGCGTAGGTGGAGAAGCGATAGCCCCGGGTTGGGTCAAATTTCTCTGCGGCCCGCAGCAGGTTCAGGGCCGCCTCCTGCAGGGCATCGGCCGTTGCTGCATCCTCAGGGCTCAGGCCGTTGTGTTGCTTTCTCCAGGTGAATCCCACCAGGGCGAGGTTGTGGCGCACCAGTTGATCCCGCGCCCGCAGGCCCCGCTTTTGAATCGCTCTGGGGGCCTGGGCGGGACCGGCTGGATGTTGCTGCCAGCGTTGAATCGTGCGGGCCAGCTCCAGCACCGTGCGCTCTGGCAGGGGTGCATGGCGACGGCTGCGCTCAAGCCACTGGCGAAGGGATGGATGCATGGGAACACTCCAGCTGGTTGGAGTGTTCCCGCTTTTAGGCGCTCTGGCTGGAGTGGCTCAGCAGCGCCTGGCCGCGGCGATGGAGCTCGCGGGCGTAGTCGGTCCAGGTGCCCTGGCCCCAGTAGCGGAAGCAGCTGGTCTCCAGCAGCAACAGGTGCAGCAGGGCCTGCTGGTAGCTGGGATCACTGGGGAGGGCCGTCGGGTAGCGCTGGTGGAAGGCGGCGCTGAGTTGCTGCATCGGCTCGAGCACGCTCTCGTAGCCCTTGACCCAACTGAGGTCGTTGGTCCAGGAGGCCCCCTCGACGTTGCAGCCGGCCTCGATGCGCTCCTGCAGCTGCTGTGCTGACCAGCGCTCCCCGAGTCCCTGGAGCAGTTCCGCTTGGCCTGCGGCCTGGATCGAGGGGAAGGCGGCGGGGTCGCAATCCAGCAGTTCGAGGTATTCGCTGCCGTTAATGGCGGCGGTGCCCGGCTCAGCGGCGCTGCGCTGGTGGGCCTGGAGGAAGGCCTGGGGGAATTCGTTCATCATCACGCCGCCGTTTTCGCCATCGGCGATCTGGGAGACCAGGGACGGCACGCTGATGTCTCCCAGGGGGAGGCGATCCCGGCTGAGGGCTTCGTAGTAGGGCTGCATCTGGCCCACCAGCTTGGTGTCGGAGCCCTGGGTTTTGATCAAGGCGGTGATCTCGCGGCGCTCGCCCTGGCCATTGCGGGCGATGAGGCGATTGGGCAGATACTTCTGGGCCTCACTGAGGGGGCCGCCAGCGAGGGTCTCGACGCTGTGCTCCTGCAGCAGAACCCAGCGGTAGCCGGCTTGCTGCAGGGCATCGACCAGGGCGAAGAGGGTGTCGGGGTGATTGGGCAGGGCCATCTCCGGTAGGGAGAAGCCGCGCACCCGCTGCAGGGCCTCCAGGCCAAAGGCTGAGGCGAACTGGTGCTGCCAGGCCTCGATCTGTAGCCGTAGATCCGGGATCGGAGTCGAGGGGGCGACGGCATGGCCCCAGAAGGTGCCGAGCCACTCGACGTGCCGTTGCATCAGGGGATCACAGGCCAGGTGGCGCCAGGCATCTGTGATGTCGCTGCGGCCCATCTGCTCGGCCCCCCAGAGCAGATTCCCGGAGATGTCGAGCATGATCCGCGGGCTGCAGCCCTGCTCGATCAGCTCAGGGATCAGATCGGTCAGGCGGCGGTAGCACTGGGCAAAGGGCTCGGCGTTGTGGTTATCGCCCTCCCCCGGGTGCTCAAGCATGTACTGGAGGTGGGAGATCAACTCCCCGCCAGCGCCCGCTGGGATGGTGGGCTGGTGCATGTGCAGCGCGCAGGCAAAGCCCGAGCGCAGCTGATCGAGCTGCAGGGGCGAGTGCTCGCGCCAGTAGGCCCCGGGCTCGGCCATGGCGGCGCGGATCGCGGCTTCTTGGCCGCAGAGCCTGGGTTCCTGCATGAAAGGACGAGGTCGAGAGGTCTTGAAGGCGGTTTTGGAGCTGGGCTTGGGTTTCAGTCACGACAGAGTGAAAGAAGGGGACCCCCGGCTGCCTTCAGGTTCTCTGTTTCATCACTAGCTCTGGATCACCAGCGATGGTGTATTCGCTGCTTTGTCTTCTGTCCTCTTTAGAAGGTGGCCGTTCTGAAGCGTCCAGCCCAGGTCAGTGACAGCACAGCTGCTCGGCCCACATCTCCACTGTGATCCACATTCACTCCTGAAAGAATCACAAACAGTGGAATGCCTAGGGCCGGCACTCACTCCAACGTTGGGTGCCAATGCCATTCCGAAGACAGGCGGAACTGCTGCCAATGCCGGCCTCGCCAAGCTCCAGGGGAGTAGGGCGAGCATCAAGAGCCATTCAGATGGATCTAGGCGGACGCAGCGGACAAAGCTTCTGACGCAGCGATGGCGTAAAGGCATGGAGGAATTGGCAGTGGAGTGCGTTGGAGGGTTGAACTGACGACGCAAGACTCAAACTGTGACTAGGTGCCGCATTCTGTTCGTCTAGATGGGTATTAGCGACGGTATGCATGGAAGCGATCGCGAGCTCAAAAACCAGTGGAACTGTGCATCTAATGCGGCGGAGTGCGGCAGTCCTCAGTGTTCATTCTCTGGGTTATCGCTCGTTCTATCTTTGTCTTAGGGTTCATTGGCATCTGCCAGTCTGTTCTCTCGCTCCACAATCTCCATTTGATCTGCGATGCTGCACAAATGGAGCAATTCAGTTGATTGACATGATTGTCAGCATCAGTTTTGGCAGGTTCAGAAACGACTCTGCCAACGATGCCTCTACAGGCAGATGGATGTCATACAAGTCAAGAGGCCTGTGCTCTTGATCCTTGATTCAATCAACAATGCACCGAAATAGCAGTATGCGGGCGCCTGCGGCAATCTGACTGGATCGTGCAGCAGATCAGATCCTCAGTCAGACGTCAGCACAAACCCTGGATTACCTGGGAGCTCTTGATCAGAGTTCATGGCCATTCCTGCCACCCTGCTTGCCGCCACTGGTGCAGCTGATGTGCAGTTTAATGGCGACCGTCCCTGGGATCTTCAGGTGCATCGGAGACAGTTCTATGGAGAACTCTTGAGAAATGGTTCGCTCGCCCTTGGTGATGGCTATGTGCGTGGCGACTGGGACTGCGAGCACTTAAGTGAAATGATCTCCCGGCTCCTGAAGTCGGGTGCGAATCGTCCTCTCGCTCTTCAGGGAAGGCTGTTTGAATCCATTCAATGGTTGTCTGATCAGATTCTAAATCCGCAAGGAATTACTCAATCACTGCGAGTGGGGCGTCGCCACTACGACATTGATCCACGCGTTTATGAAGCGATGCTTGGTCCCTCAATGGCCTATAGCTGCGGATATTGGCGACATGCCACCAATCTCGATGATGCCCAGGAGGCAAAGTTGCACCTTGTCTGTAAGAAACTAGAACTCAAGCCGGGTGATCGTCTGCTTGATGTCGGCTGTGGATGGGGTGCCCTAGCTCGAGTCGCCTCACAGCACTACGGAGCAGAGGTGGTAGCGATCACTATTTCCAACAGACAGGCAAGCTATATTCGAGAGAAGTTCTCTGATACTCCAATCACAGTCGGAGTCTGTGATTACAGGAGTTTGCCTCAACTCAATCTTGAACCCTTTGACAAGGTGGCGTCGATAGGCATGTTTGAACATGTCGGACGTCGTAATGACCGGACATTTCATCAGGCGATGAACGATTGCCTGAACCCAGAGGGGCTGATGCTGTTGCACACGATTGGTTCTGCTTCAACGACTCATCGCACCGATCGATGGATAGATACTCACATCTTTCCTGGAGGACGACTCCCCTCGGCAATGCAACTTTGCAAGGGACTTGAAGGGATTCTGCTGATTGAGGACTGGGAATCTTTCGGACAGGACTATGAGCGTACTCTTCTCTCTTGGTGGGAGAACTTTGAATTGGCATGGCCAAGACTCTGTCAGGAGATAGGGCAAGACTTTTACCGCTTCTGGCGCTACTACTTGCTGAGTTGTGCGGGGTACTTCCGATCAAGGCAGGGACAGCTCTGGCAATTGGTTCTCAGCAGAGCTGACCGACAGAGCACTTATCGATCCATTCGCCCAAGTTCTGATGAATGGATCTCGACATCTTCGCCGCAAGATGCAGCAGACTCTGGGCAAGAGTGCTGCATCAATTGAATGCACTCAACCTGAGGGATGAGGATGTAGAGCCTTCATCCTCTCTTGTATGAGTGATGCATTCGGTGACTACTTGCGTCAAATCGGTCGTATCCCCCTTTTGACCCCTCAAGAGGAAGTTCATCTGGGAACGATCGTCAGGCAATGGAAGGATGACGAAAAGCCCTCTGCTGCCCTCGAGCGCAGAGGACGCAGGGCTTTAAAGCGGATCGTTACAGCAAACCTGCGGCTCGTCGTCACCGTCTCAATGCGCTATTCAAGACGCCTACAGCATCTTGGTTTCGATTCCATGGATCTTGTACAAGCAGGCAACCTTGGCTTGCTAAGAGCAGTTGAGAAATACGATCCGAGTCGAGGGTACAAGTTTTCTACGTACGGCTATTGGTGGATCCGCCAGTCGATTCATCGCTATTTGCAAGAACACAATGGAAGTATCCGTCTCCCAGTGAATGTTGTTAATCTTGCGACACGTGCAGCTTCTATGCAAAGCAATAGCAGAACATACTTGTCTGTTGATGAGATGGCCCGCCTCTTAGATGAGTCGCCTCAGCGTTTGCTTCATGCAATCAATGTGCACTACCGTAGCAACACCTTGTCTCTTGATCAGCAAATTGCAAGTGCCGACGGCGCAATGACGATTCTCGATACCGTAACCGATAAAGAAGAGATCGAAATTCACGACGACTACGCATGGATGTATAGCCTGATGCAGCATCTGTCTTGCCCAGAGGCAGATGTTATTAAGCTGCGCTATGGCGCAGAAGACCAACCTTCGTTCGCCGAGGTGGCAAGAACGATTGGACGCACAAAAGACCAGGTCCAAAGACTTGAGCGAAAAGCTCTTGCAAAGCTCAGGACAAGACTGACCCCAGTCCTCTTCCCTATTGGTTAGAAGAGCTGCCTGATCGGCTGAGTCTCCCTAGAGAAGCCCCGGCTACGAAGGTAGCCGGGGCAAGCTGTGTTTAATAGGAACGAGCTTTCAACTGAGGCCGCATTCCGTTGAGCGCTTGGCTCGGTGGATGGGCTTGAGGCTGGTTTGGCACTCTTTGTTGATGAGCACCTTTCAGAGACTCCTCTAATAGAAAAGCGCACAGGTTTGATACTGATCGACCCTCTTCCTCTGAGCGATTCAATAAATCCTCGTGAACATTATAGCTCAGCGTAATTGAAATGCGCCGGGGTTGACGCTGCATTACGCGAATACGGTCATTCATTTGGAATTTAATGTTGAAGGACTGAGCAAGACTGGGTAAAGAGAAATGATTGTTTCTCTATACCAAGATTAATGCAAGAGTCTGATCCGGGTTGCAGGTAATCACCTCGTTTGTTTCGCATATCTGCTGCAGAGCGGAGACGAACGCCGTGCATCACATTTCCTGCAGCATCCACTCTGCTGCTAAGTCTGCGACTAACTCCGTCGCTTTGGGTTCCGCTAGAAGATCGCTCATCTCTTGGAGAACGGCCAGTTCGTGCTTAGCCCTTAAGAAGCTCGTGGCCCAGGCATTCAGCTCTAAAAGGTCCACATCCAGCTTGCCTACTAAAAGTAGGATCGGGCATTCCAGAGTGGCCAATGACTCGAATGCCAAGTCAGGACGGCCAGCACAACTGACAATTGCGGCAACTCTCCCTGGCTCTCTCACTGCGGCCTCAATGACGACTGCTGCACCGCTGCCTGTTCCCAGTAGCCCTAGAGGCAGTGCAGAGAGCTCTTGATTTCGACCGATCCACTGGAGCGTGCTGACTAAGCGATCTGTCAGTACGTTCAGATCCCATGGAATCTCGTTCGTATGCCCTTCCGCATTCAGCAGGAGATTGACCTGAAGCGTTGACAACCCCCGTTCGGCTAGCGCTCTTCCGACCTTTCTGCTTCTAAACATCTGGCGGTTGCCTCCAGGCCCATGAACCAGCAGCACCAGTCCTAAGGCGCGTACGGGCTGCTGTAGGACAGCATTGAGATCACCGTCAGAAGTCGGAACCTTTAGCGGCTTGGAGACAATGTCAATTGCCAGCACCACAACAAAATTAGCGGATCTATTCGTGTCCTACTGCGTACTCCTTCTGCTTAGTTCTGCGGAACTGCTGCAAAGTTGCTGCGACCTACCTCGCAATTGTGCATTCTGAGGCCTAGTCGATGTGGCTTGCTTCATCCTGGCGCACCTTTGCCTCCTCATTCTTGCGATTACTCCCCTTGGCTTTCACTCTGTGGTCAAAGTAAGTGATCTATTGCATTTATCTTCACTTTATATTGTTGTCCTCTCTCCCAATCTGCTGCTGATCTGACGCACTACGTCATCGGCTCTTGAATCAACATATTGAATGTACGCCGTACTTACCACTTGTTGATCTGACAACACAGCGCCTTGATCTGCATGGTCCGACTTCCCTTGACTCTCAACAATGAGGTCGACTCCTCTTGCACTTCATCACTGGAGAATCAAGCCATGCTGTCTGCGCATGTCGTGCGATTAACCCCTTTCAGGCCCTTCGCAGCAGTGGGTCTCTCATGTTCAGATAAACCTGTACTGCAGTTTGCTTCTACTCCACAGTTGCTAGGCCTATCTCAATGGCCTTCTCTTCTTGTTCTGAGTGTCTTTTTTTTAGACATGACCCGCTCAGTTGCTGGCGGGGTCCTTCATGAGAGTGGCTCACGATGACCCCTTATCCCGACTTTCCCATGCCAGTTGATGAGGATCAGAGGTTGCGCGATCTTCAACGCCATGACCTCCTTGATACCCCACCTGATCCACATCTTCAGCGGTTAGTCAAGCTAGCCGCTGACGTGTTTCAGGTGCCCATCGCTTTGGTCTCCCTCGTTGATCAGAACCGCCAATGGTTTCTGGCACGTTATGGTCTCAACGCTACGGAGACCCCACGGCAAGCTGCTTTTTGTGCACACGCCGTCACCCAGAATTCAGTCTTGCTCGTACCCGATGCACTTCAGGACGATCGTTTTTCGAATAACCCACTGGTTTTAGGAGAGCCCTATATCCGCTTCTATGCAGGTGCACCTTTGCTCTCTCCTGATGGGCATAGGCTTGGCACGCTCTGTCTGATTGACCGTGACTCTCGTCCATTCGATGATCATCAGCAGACGATGTTGCAGCAAATGGCTGAACTTGTCATGCGTGAGATTGAACTCCGTCAGCAGAGTCTGCTTTGCCCTGTCACCCATCTTTTTACTCGCAATAGCTTTTTCCACCTCGCATCAATCGAACTGGAGGGGGCTCGTCGTAACGACATACCCCTGGCTCTTCTGAATCTTGATATCGATAACTTTAATCAAGTGAACAATCGCTGGGGGCACCAGGCTGCGGATCAGGTCCTTCTTGACGTTTGTAACTCCGTTAAGCAGCATCTGCGAATCGAAGACTTATTCGGACGGATTGTCGACGAAGAGCTCTCGGTTTTGTTTGTGAACGCCGATGAGTGTCATTCTCTTGCTCTGTCCGAATCAATACGACATGATCTTGAGATCCTTCCGGGAATCTTCGATCATTCTGATTACCGGCCACGAATCAGTGGAGGTCTCGTCAGCTTCTCTCCAGATGACACTGAATTTGCGGATCTTTTCGGTCGTGCTGATCAGGCTTTGTCAATGGCCAAAGGAAATGGCAGAAACCAGATTGTTCGGATTATTTGACGATCGATGGAGTGGCCGATGGTTTCTGACTATCGGCCACTCGCTTTGACGATGAACTCTATTGATGCTTTGACTCTCCTATTGTCACCGGAACTTTCTGTGTTCTAGGCTTTTCAACATCACTCTTCTTGGCAATCGTTACGGTCAACTCTCCATTTTCGTAAACAGCATTCACGGTATTGCCGTCTGCATCTTCCGGTAACGAAAAGCTTCTGCTGAAGGTGCCATGATATCGCTCAAGGCGGTGAATCCGAGACCGGCCCTCTAAGCTTTCACGTCCACGCTGGCCTTGGATGGTCAGCATCTCCCCTTCGATGCCCACCGACAGTGCTTCCTTGTCTACGCCTGGCATGTCGGCCTTGATCATATAGCTGTCGTCGCTTTCATGGATATCCACGCGTGGTCCAAACCCGCCCAGTGGTAGTGCAGGTGTGAACCGTGCGTTCGACCAATTCAGAGCGCGATCAACGATATTCTCAATGTCCATCAATGAATCCCACTTGGTCAGATCCACTTGTTCCTCCAAGATGCAAGTATTTGCCTGACCAGGCTAATTCTCGATTACGAATCTCATTCAGCTATTCGCTTATCTGCTGCAGAACCTGCCCTAATCTGCTTCTGATGTGTTGCGTACACATTTTAGTCACTGCTTTTCGATCACTCTTCCATGTGTTGGTTGGACGGCTTTGGTGGATCTCACTCATTGGAAGCAGATCGACCAGTACTGCTGGTCATATTCCGATGCTGGTTCGTTCCCATTGATCGCCTATGGCGACCAGCAGTGCGTTCTCCGCATGCATCCTCAGGTCCTTGAGCAGGCTTGGACTCTGTCTCAATTGCCTGGTCTTTCAACCCCTGTGACTCTGCTTCCCGATGCCCATCCAGGGTTTGCAATGCCCAACGGCTGTGTTGTCGGTTTCGATGCCAATCATGGCGGTGCGATCCTTTCTGGTGACATTCACCTTGATCATGCCTACGGCGTTCGCTGCCTAAAGACGGGGCTCCAACTCTCGCAACTTGAGCCACAGCTTGAGTCCCTCTCTGAAACGTTGCAATCGGGACTAGCTGCAGGATTGATTCAACGTGGTCTGGCCCATTGCAATCAAGACTCTTTTGATCTGATGTTGCGAAGTGGAGCCCATTGGGCTGTAGAGGAGGGTTGGGGTTTTCTTGAGGATCTTCAATTTTGCGAACATCACGGCTTGATGCCTTCTGCTGACCCTTGCGCAGTCTCTGCTCATGCAAAAGACTACGTACAACAGCGACTGAAGCATTTTGGAAATGGTAATCACCATGTTGAACTTCATGTGGTAGATGATGTCTATGACCTTTCAATCGCATCCCATCTCGGCTTGCACGTCACCTCTATCGTTGTTGTGATCGAGGCTGGTTCAGCTGGCCTCAGTCAACAGACCTGTCGTGACAACCTTTCCGCACTGCATGGATCGACCTGGACACCGTTGCACTCAGAGTTAGGCCAACAGTTGCTTGCCTCCATCCATGCTTCTCTCAATTGCGCCCTTGCCTATCGACAGATCTTGACGCACCTCGTCCGAGAGGTCTTTCGCCAGTACTGGCCTGATCTCTTTCTGCCCCTACTTGTTGATGCTTCGCACAACAGTGTTCAGAAGGAATCCCACCTTGTCGGACACGACCCCCGTCATCTTTGGGTTCAGCGCCAAGGTTCCACCCGTGCGTTCGGCCCCTGTCATGGCCACATCCCAGATCCGTACCGTCAGGTTGGTCAACCGGTTCTCTTGGGTGGGGGAATGGGATCTTTTACTGAGGTTCTCTGCGGTATTGATTCATCTGAACAGAGATCATTGTCGACGAGTTGTTGGAATATCAATGGATCGCTACTCAGCGAGAAGGCTGGCTTGGTTAGGCGTGTCGCACGTCTAAGGCCCCTGCGTTGTATTCAAGGTTGACTCACGCGATTGAGCTGTTCTGCGGACCTGTTGCTTCGCTGCACATATTGATCGCTCTTGCTGCAACCACTGCCCGTCGCACTTCCTACCCGTCAGCATGACGTGACGTCTACCCTCTGCCTCCTTGTGCTGAACCTTTTGAAAGGACGAACGCTCTTTTAAAACTCTCTCTTGAGTCTTGGTGCCAGTCCATTTGTCTTGTTGACCTTTCTCGCTGATTCTGGTTTCTCCTGTCTCTTCAATCGATTACCTCTTCTCCAGCGTTTCTCTTTTGAGGTCTCTTTCTTTGTCTAAGTTCCGCCGCGACATGACCTTTGCTGGCCTCTCGACCACCTGCATCAGACTGCATCACCTAGCATCACTATGCATCGCTTAGCTTCCCAATGGCCGACGCACCTGGGTCCGCGATGGGCGATCGAGGTCGGCCCCCGTTGAAAGCAGAACCTCGCAAGCAGCTTTCGATGGTTCTGCCGCCAATGCTGCTTGATGCCATCAAGCAGCGCTCCAGAGAGCTCAGTCTCACCGTGACTGCGTACATCATTCAGCTGGTGAGGCAGGACCTCAACTGGAGCGGCATGGGTGATCCTTCTACCCGTGAACGCTTGGACCACATTGAGCAACGGCTCCGGTCGCTAGAGCATCACGATCAGGATCTATAGAATATGTAGACCCATGCCTGCTGCTTGCGCATGCCCCGGGCAAACCCGCAAAAGAATGTGCGCGCTTGCATCAGCATCCGTTCGGACATTCACGAACGTCTATCGACCCTGGCGGAGCAGGAGGGGCGCAGCTTCAGCAACCTGTGCGCCTATTTGCTTGAGCAGGCGATCGACAGTTTGAAACAGGACGATTGAGTTTGCGGCACCTTTGAGTCATATTTGCTTTCTCTTCCGTCGAGTTCACGAACGTTGCTTTGACTGAGTTGGTTTCTTCATTGCTCAATGAACTCAATTCGCAACTGGGGTTTCACGGCCGAAGCTGAACTCCTGAATGGTCGTCTCGCAATGCTTGGGTTTGTGATCGCGATAGCTACCGAATTGCTTACCGGTAGTGGTGTTGCCCATCAGTTAAGGGCTCTATTGCCTCAGTAATCTCCCCTGACGACTTGCTTCACTGACGTGCTGTCTCTTTCGCTCGTCACACACGATGACCACTTACTCCACTACCAGATCTGCCTGAACAATGGATAACACTGACTGGGAAGTCGGATTCAGGGGGCTTGATTTTGATGAGCTCCTTAAAAATGATCAGGCCGCCACAACACTATGGTTTCTTGCGGGATACCTCAAGGGTATCAGTGACTGTAATGGTCTTCGCGATGGCGAGCGTTGCATGGTGCATGAACCGGATGGTAAGCCTGGCTGGAGTCTTAGTACTTCTCGATGATTTCTATTTTGCTTTGGCTTTCATTCCTAAGTGCTTTGGCACCATCTCTATTCCGTTTCGTCACCTCCTACTCACCACCAAGCCCTTTCGTCAAGGAATGACCTCTCTGCCTATCACGACGTCCTGCTATTCCCTACGAATCTCTTCCCTCCAGGGGCAGCTGATTCAACTTCTCGAGGAAGCTCGTCTTCAGCACTGCGCTCCTGAACGGCTCGAAACCCTGCAGGATCAGATGAAGCCGCTTTACCGATCTCTTTGGGCCATCTACTCAGAACTCGAGCAGGATGATGCCTGAATGATCGATGCTCCAAGTGCCAGTGTGCAGCCTTCTTAGCGAGTCTGTTTGCGCACCCGAGCCATCGACATTCAACGTGTTTGCCCATCCCTTTTAGAACGTTCGCTCAGTCGCAATCCGCGATGGCAACTTCACAAGGAATGCCGTTACCATCAAATATCGCCGTACCTGACTTTCTCTTGCGTTGGTTCAACGCTGGAGTTGGAAATAGCCACGGGTCGTCTGGCCTCGATCAATTCTCGTGATCTTCGAGTGCATTCTCGAGTAAGTATGCAGCCAGGTTGCTGAGGGAGCGTCCCTCCTGCTGGCTGCGATCAACAAGTGCTTCGAGTGTCGAGTGAGCCACGGTGATTGTCAGCCGTTGACTCGATCGAAACATTAGGCGTTGGTGCTCGGCATAGATCGCCATCTGCACCTCCTTAAGACTTTCTTTAGTCTGGCTTTGTTGATATTTCCTGTTCAAGGTCCCAATTCAGGGCCACCTGTATTGGGACCCCCTTCGCAGCAGACTGCTGCAAATCTTTTTGGGTGATGGGCTGCCTACTGCCCCGTGATCTCTCTGTTCTCACTCAATTGTGCCATTCTCCTCGTCTCCGTAAATCATCCCACTATTGGGACATGACATCTGGCGCCTGATGGTGTTATCTGATATCGAAGTGCACCCCAAGCTTGGACGTTATTGTTCTCGATGACCACCAGATGGTTGGTCAGGCCATAGCTGGGATCCTTTCAGAGGTCGCTGGCTTTAATGTTCTCGGGGTTAGCTGTACCGTTGATAATGCCTGCGATCTGATTCGCGCCTCTCCTCCAGATCTTCTTGTTATTGATGTCCAGCTTGGTGGCGATTCCTACCGCCCCGCTGCGGACCTCTTGCTTCAACTTAATCCCAACGCGGCGCTCCTTTTTGTGACTGCCCTGGCCGAAGAGTTTCTGGCGCCAACGGATCTACAGCCTTTCACAATCGGCATTGTCAATAAGTCACAGGCTTGGGACTCCATGCTCGAGGTTCTCCAGTCTTGGTGGCGCCACCGAACGGATGATCTCTATTTGCCTTTGCCGGGATGCGAGCAGCATCTTAAGGCGATCACTACCTTGAGCCCCAGGGAGCAGCGTGTCATCGAGGCCCTCGGCCGAGGCCTTCTTAATAAGGAAATAGCAGCAGAGCTCAATCTGTCATTGGCTACCGTTGAGACTTATCGTAAAGGTGTTGCTTCTAAACTCGGAATCAGTGGTTCTGAACTTGTTCGGATTGCCACGCTTTATCGTTGTTGGCGCTGGGGGCACATGGATTAGCTGGCAGCCTCATGCATATCTGTGCCCCGCCAAGTTGTTTCGATTCGCCCAGGATGAGCTCCCCGCTGTGCTCTAAAGCAATTGTCTCTACACACAAAATCCCAACGCCCATCCCACTCTCGCCCTTGCTCTCAAGAAGTAGTTCCTGACTTTTCTTGCTTGGCAGTCCCCTCCCGCTATCTGCGACCTGCACCAGGACATTGCCTCTCTTTCGAGTAACCGAGACTTGAATCCTCCGTTTTCGTCTCCAGTTCTTACTGGCGGCATCGCTTGCATTCTTCAGTAGATTATCGATCGCTATTAGGAGCTGATTCTTGTCCCCATGTACACATTGATGGTTCATGCTGCTTTTGAACTCAATATCGATCTTGGTATTCTCTTCTTTGTGCTTCCATCTTTTTAAGCGGTTTTCAACCAAACTTGTTACGTCGACTGTTTCGAAACTCTTCTTGTCCTCTCGCAATAGCCGTGTGACTGTTCCCACCAGCTGATCGATCTCGTCGGCGCTTTGCTGGATTTGTCTGATCTCTGTTCTGACTTTTGTTGGTAAATCAGATTTCTGTGCTGTGCGGAAGCACAGTAATTTGCACCCAATAATTACGTGACTCAGCGGTTGCCGTATTTCATGAGCAAGTATTGAGGCTCTTAGGCTTTGCTCCAGCTTTGATTGCAGGCGGCTTTGCTGCTCCACCTGCTCGGAGTGCTTCTGCTCCAGTTGGCTTCTTAAATATGCAGCCCAGATGCACACCGCTATCAATACAAGCCGGCGCAGGACCAACAGAGTCCATTCGTTTTGCGTTAGTTCGATTTCATGGGTGATCAGGAACGATCCCTGCATGCCCATGGAAGCAATCAGGAGAAGGCTTTCCTGCCAATGGTTCAGCACCAATATCCCTGCAACTGCTACCAAGAACGCCCATGGCGGTGATCGCAGAGCGAAGTCACTCAGATAACGGCTGTCGACCTGGGTGTTTACCAGTACCGATGTGCCAAGAAGAACCCCTGTTATTCCCCAGCCGTTTTTAGCTGTTCCCCGTAGCCCTGCCGCAGACATGGCATCCCTTGGGTGCGTCTACATCCAATCTGCACCACCGCGGGACCTGCCGCCACGGCAGGCTCCCCTGACGTCACTGTCTTTCCTTGAGTTCCACTGCACCGCAACGGTTCTTGGTGATCAGCGTCTTCCTGGATGCCCTGTTTGGAGTACCTCCTCTGTTTGTGTTCCACGGGCTCTGCGGTTTTCGTCATTGAGGCCGATCGGGGCTGCCTTTGACCTTCTCCATTTCAAGTCGACACTGCTTCCTTGTTGCCCGTTTGTCTTGACTAGGAAGGACTCTATGTAGCCGCGGTGGTGAATGCTGTGGCCTGTCTTTGTGACGTGATGGTGGTAGTCGCACAGGTTCGTTCTGTACATAACCGATCCTCTTTCGACTTCTTTCTAGTCATTGACCACCCTCTTTCTCCTGCCCTGTGTCCGATCTCCCGCGCCATCGAATCTGATTTGCTGCGCCTTCGTCTTCTTGGCCTTCGGTGGTGCTTTTGCCTGGCCCAGCCTGGGCAGTCTTGCACTCGTTCTGCTGTCTCTTGGTTCCACTTCTCGCCGCTGGCCAGTTGCCTCGATCGCTTTACTTCCTTCTCGCGTGATTGGATCTCCCGTTTCTGTGTCGACCCGTTCTTCGCGTTTCAGTTTTTCGGTTAGCGCTTAGATGCGGCCGGCAGAAGCGTTGATGTGTCCTGTTGTCTTCCTTCTGCCTCATTGCTTTGTGTGCTTTCCAGAGTCCTTCGATTATGGCGCAATTGAGATCCTTGTCGCACACACGATAATTGCCGTTTCCAATCGATTCAATGGTGCCTCCATTCGGTGTCCTGTGAATCTCCTTAGGATCAAGCATTGCAACCCTGTCTCTTCTCTTCTGTCCTAGCCCGTGTTTCCCTCCTCGCCTATTTCCTTCCGGAATCGCGGCATCATTGCGGCGTTGAGCGTTACCTTCTGCTCGCTTGTGGTCAGCTTTTCACTTCTTCTTTGATGTTGGTTGGCACCACGCTTCTTTCTACGCTGCGTCTACGACTCCTTCCTCGGCCAATGCCTGGCTGAGTTTCTTTAGCAGCACCCCCATCCACGGTTGCCATACCACCCGGCCGTAGGGGTGCTTTATCGGCCGATAACGTGATCTCGCCTGGATTGTGTTGAAGAGTAGTCGCGCTTCCTGTTCATTGAGCTGCACTGTGATCGGTCTGTCCACGAGGTCCTTCAAGCATCACTCAAGTGTGACTTTGATTCTTTGCTCTTTTCGTTTTTGATCACATCTGCATTGCATCTGCAGCCGATCTCTCCGTTTCACGTCCCTCTGCGCTCAACAGATTCTCGGTATCTGCTCCCCTTCAGCGAGAACCACTGGGCAATTCACCCCCAGCTCGCTGATCAAGCTGACCGGATAGCGCACGTCTAGAGATGATCCATCGGCCCATCTCTTTCCAACCGTGCCAACCCTTGCTGCTTCTGGTTGATATCGCTGAAGCACCGTCAAGGCAAGACCCACCTGCTCGGCAGGGCAGATCACCAGCATCCGACCCTCGTTCGCCATTGCTATTGGATCGAGCCCAAGGACCTCGCAGGCCGCGTTCACGCTTGGATGCACTGGAATGCGCTGCTGCTCGAGCTGCAGGGTGCACTGACCACTTCTTGCGATCTCATCGCTTGCACTCGCCAAGCCCCCCCTCGTCAGATCACGTAGGCAGTGCAGCTCCACTCCGGCTGCCAGTAGCTCCATCACCGGCTCCAGCAGGCAGGCCAGATCACTCTCGATTGGGCTCCTCAAACCCAACTCAGCGCGCGCCGACAGCACGGCTAATCCGTGGCGCCCAAGGTCGCCACTGACGATGACGGCATCACCTGGCCTGATGGCGCTTGGACTGATGTTCAGCGGGTGTTCCACCACTCCAATGGCTGTGCTGTTGATGAACAACCCATCACCCTTTCCCCGTTCCACCACCTTTGTGTCCCCGGTGATCACCTCCACGCCGATGCCTCGGCAGGCCTCGCCCACTGAATCGATCACCCGAGCCAGACAGTCGACTTCAAGACCCTCCTCGATGATCAGCGACAGGCTCAGGGCGAGTGGTCTTGCCCCCGCCATGGCCAGGTCGTTCACGCTTCCATAGACCGCCAGTCGTCCGATGTCTCCCCCGGGGAAGAACAAGGGCCTCACCACATAGGAGTCTGTGCTGAACGCCAGTTGCGGGCCGGGTGTGTAGAGGAGTGCCGCATCATGCAGCACGTTCTTCTGGTGGCCGAGTTTTGGCACCACCAACTCGGTGATCAGCTCCCGCATTAGGTGGCCGCCACCCCCATGCCCCATCTGGATTCTTCCGTCGGGTGGCTGCATCGCTCAGTGATGAAACCTGAAATAGGCGGCACAGGCCCCCTCGCTTGAGACCATCGGTGCCCCCAATGGGTGAGCGGGAGTGCAGGCGTCTCCAAAGCTTGGACACTCGCCTGGCCGCATCAAGCCCCTGAGAACCTGACCACTTGGGCATTGCCCATTGCCGTAGGGCTGTCCGTCCAGCTCCTCCGGCTCCATCGCCAGAGCTGAATAAGGGTCACGCAACCGATATCCGCCTTTGCCGATGACCCCGAGACCTCGCCACACCCTGTCGACGGGTTCAAAGACGGTCTCAATCAACCGGCGAGCGTCCCTGTTCCCCCCCTGATCGACGACCGCCTCGTAGGCATTCCTGAGGTCATGGCGTCCTTCCTCCAGCTGCTTGATGCAGCACAAAATCCCTCGTAGCAATGCCTCCGGGCTGAACCCAGTCATCACGATCGGGCGTCTGTGCTGCGCCGCCAGATCCACGTACTCAGCCTCTCCCATGACCGCACAGACGTGCCCAGCAGCCAGTAAGCCCTGCACAGTGCAGGCCGGGTCCCCGAGCAATTGATCCAGTGCTGGCGCAACCCGGACATGGGCCATCAACAGTCGAAGATTCGTGAGCCTCTGCTGATGGGCCTGTTGAACCAGCAGGCCCGTCGCGGGGGCCGTGGTCTCAAAGCCCACCGCCAGAAACACCACCTGACGATCCGTTTCCCGCCTTGCGATCTCCAGCACATCAAGGGGGGAGTAGATCACACGTACATCGGCACCTTCCGATCGGCACCCCAGCAGATTGCTCCCATCGCTACCAGGCACTCGAAGCATGTCGCCGTAGGAGCAGAGCGTGACCTCAGGCTTTTTGACCAAAGCAATGGCCTGATCAATGCGTTCGCTGTCTGTCACACAGACCGGGCAGCCAGGCCCGTGGATCAGCTCGATCGAGTCCTCCAGCAGCCGATCCAGCCCATGGCGCAGTAGGGCATGGGTCTGACCGCCGCAGACCTCCATCACTGTCCATCGCTGGCTGCAGCAGCCCCGTATTTGCTCGAGCAAAGCGACGCATTCACTCATCTGCCCAGCTGCAGCGTCATCGCTCCGGCTCCATCACCTTCAGAGCCACCCCGACATGCACCAGCAGCTGGTCCCCGATCTGAGCCGTCGGGACGCAGGCCAGGCTGACCTGGCGCAGGACCCCTGCAAAGGAAACATCCCCCACACGCCAGAGGGGGTCGGGGTGGTGATTGCTGCTGACTAACTCACCAGCGACGGCCAGGCACATGCCTTCCTAGTGGCGTTCAGCTCGTTCTATATGGGGTTTTGGCGCCCGTTGGCCGCTGCCTCAGATCTGCGGCACAGCCAGCAGCTGACCGATCGGGAGGCTGGCGTCATTGCAGGGCAGTTGCTGACACCAAAGCGCACGGACACCGACCTGTTGCAGGCCCAGAACGCAACGTTCCAAGAGCAACTTGTTCTGGAAGCAGCCCCCCGCCAGAAGCAGTTGATCAACGCCCTGGGACTGCGCCAGGTTCACGACCGCCTGGGCCAGGCTTTGGTGAAACGCCAGTGAGAGCGCGGCCGGGGAGATGTTCTCCCCCAAGCCATTCAGAACGGCCTCGAGCAGTGGCGCCCAGTTCCACACCCAGATCCCTTCAGCGGCAGACCACTCCAGCGGCAGGGGGTAAGTCGGCGAGGCCTCTCCCCTCTCCAGTGCCTGGGTCGCCAACCCCTCGAGTGCCATCGCCGCCTGGGCCTCGAAGCTGCAGGTTTGCTGCACCCCAAGCAAGGCCGCGAAGCCATCAAACAGCCGCCCCATGCTGGAGCAGCGATGGCGATTCACCCCGCAGACCAGGCTCTGTTCCAGTAGCGCACGATCCGCCTCAGGGAATGCGGACCACCAGGGCGTCTCCAGTGGCTGCAGCCTGGCTCGCCAGTTGGGTCCATAGGCCTCCAGCAGCATCCCCAGGGCCGCCCGTCGCGGTTCCCGTAGGGCGCGCTCTCCTCCTGGCAATGGGAATGAGCGAAGGGTGGCGACCCGCCGGTAGCCGTCGCCTTCAAGCTCCAGGGCTTCCCCGCCCCAGATCGTGCCGTCATCTCCGAGTCCAGATCCATCCCAGGCCAGTCCGCATTGCGCTCCGCTCAGGCCGTGTTCGGCCATCACCGCCAGCAGATGGGCCTGGTGATGCTGCACCTGCAGTCGCCTCGCTGGAAGGGACTGGCTGAGGTGTTCGGCGTAGGCACTGGAGCTGTAGCCCCGGTGGCGATCACTCACAATCCACCTTGGAGTGACGGCATGGCGCCGCATCCAGGTGCGGCTAGTGCTCTCGAAATGCTCGGCACCGCAGCGACTGGAGAGATCACCAAGATCGGGGCTCAACACCCGATGCGTCTTCAGCTGTAGGGCAAAAGCACCTTTGACCTGTGCACCCACGGCCAGTTGCACCGGAGCGGAGCATGGCTGGGCTTGGGTTGGAAGGGCGAGAGGCGCGAGACCACGCCCGAGCCGCAGCACCAGGGGGGCACCGGCGGCCCAGCGCATCACGCTGTCGTCGATGCGGTTGACGATGCGCAATCCATGACTCAGCACACCATCCGCCAGGGAGGCGAGCAAGGCCTCATCGGCGTTGACATCGGCCGCAATCGGCTCCCCGGAACGATTGGCGCTGGTGCAGACCAAGGGGGAACCAACGTGCTCGAGCAAGAGCTGTTGCAAGCCACTGGCCGGGCGCATCACCCCCAACCAGGGACTCGATCCCGCCACCCGTGCATCCATACCCGCATCAGGGCTACGGCGCATCAGCACGATCGGGGCGAGAGGGGACTGCCAGAGCTCCAGTTCAGGCTCTGATGGTCGACAGATCTCCTCGAGCGCTGCTCTGCTGCTGAGTAGGGCCAGGGGTTTTTCAGGCCGCCCCTTTCTGCTCCGCAGCCTGGCCAACGCTTGGCCGTGGGTTGGATCAGCCAGGAGTTGAAAGCCACCGACCCCCTGCAGGGCGAGGATGCCCCCTGCCCGCAGTAGCTGCGTCGCGGCCTGCAGGCCTTCCCCGTAGTCCGCAATCCTTTGGTTCCAGCTCAGGCTTGGTCCGCAGGCCGGGCAGCTAATCGTCTGAGCATGAAAGCGGCGGTCCTCGGGATTGGCGTATTCCGCAGCGCAGGTGGGGCACGGCGGGAAGGCGGAGAAGCTGGTGTTGTCCCGCTCAAACGGCAACGTCTGCAGGAGGCTGTAGCGCGGTCCGCACTGGGCGCAACTGATGAAGGGATAGCCGAAGCGTCGGTTGCTCGGATCCAGAAGCTCGGCGAGGCATGCCCTACAGAGGGCCAGATCTGGTGCGATCAGCGCCGAGGAACCCGGTGAAGGCTGGGAGGGCACAATCCGGAACGGTCGCTTGCCGCAGGGGATCTGCCGCCAACCCGGTTGCACCTGGTCCATCCGACTGTGTGTTGGGGGATCCCTCAGCAGCTGTTTGAGAAACACCTCGAGTTGAGGCCTCGAGCCATGCAGCTCCAGGATCACGCCGCTTGTGTTGTTGGCGACCCAGCCACCCAGCCCCAGTTGTGTGGCCCTGCGATGGATGGCCGGGCGAAACCCAATGCCCTGCACCCGCCCACTGAGCTGCAGCTGCAGCGCCCACTCAGTTCCGCTGCTCATCCTGCAGCCAGGCCATGACAGCCTCTACCCCGGCTCCCGATCGAGCAGAGATGGCAAAAACCTCTGCCTGGGGAGCCGTGTCCCTGAGATTGGCGAGGGCGGCGCGGCGATCAAAGCCCACCACCTCCTCCAGGTCGATCTTGTTGATCAGCACTGCATCGACACTTTTGAAGAGGGCCGGGTATTTCAGGGGTTTGTCCTCGCCCTCGGTGACCGAGATCAAGGCGATACGCAGGTGTTCCCCCAAGGCAAAAGCCGTGGGGCAGACGAGATTGCCGACGTTCTCGATCATCAAGAGATCCATCCCTCTGGTCTCCAGCTGATCAAAGGCGCGAGCCACCAGATCGGCCTCCAGATGGCAGAGATCCCCTGTCTGGATCTGCACAGACCGTGCCCCTGCACTCTTCAGACGCTGGGCGTCGTTATCGGTGGCCAAATCGCCAACGATCACCCCGATGGGTGGTCGCGGCCACTGGCGCGCCAGCTGCTCGAGAAAAGCGGTCTTCCCTGATCCCGGTGCGGAGACCAGATTCACCGCGAGCAAACCGTGTCGCTGGAAGTGGATTCGGTTGTGCAAGGCCTGTTGCTCATTGCGCTCCAGCAGGTTGCGTTGGAGAACGATCCGCGTTGGCTCTGGTGTGAATGGAGCGCCCTGCTCACAGCCGCACTGGCCACACATCAGGAGACCTCCATCGAAACCAGCTCAAGCTCGCGGCCCTCGAGAACGTCGCTGGAGAGCGCACCGCAGCGGCTGCACTGATGAATCAGATCCGTTGGCCGAAAGGCCTGGCGGCAGTGAGCGCAGAAACAGCGGGTTCTCACCACCTCCAGCTCAAGACGAGTGCTGCTCCAGGGGGGGGCTGTCGCCACCACGGCAAAGGCCTGACGCAACGCTTCCGCATCCACGCCGGAGAGGTTGCCGATTCGCAACAGGAGCGAATGGATCGTGCTGGCTCCCTGATCCCTGGCCGCCTGTTGGGCGATGCGGCAGAGCTCATCGATCAGCGCTAACTCATGCATGACCTGATCCCCAGGCGCGGACAAGGGGCACGGCCATGGCCGCCGCTGTTGAGGTCAAGGGGGAGAGTTCCATTCCATGCTCCCAATGCAGGGAGGGGATCAGCAGCTGCCAGGCCGGTGGTCTCGAGCTGTACAAGGCCTCAGCCAGGGCCAAGAGATCCTGGGGGGTGCCCTGATGGCTCAAGGACGTCTTCGTCAGGGGGAGGCACCCCAGGGGCTCGAGTTGGGGAGAGGACCAGCGCGAACATCGCTCGGGATCGATGGTGGAGTCGATGAACAACACCCGACTTGCGGTGGCAATCGGCTCCGCAAACTCCGGCATGAGCTGGTGGCTCGCAATCACCCGGCAGGGCACCGCTAACTCGTCCTGCAGGGCAGCAGCGATGCGATAGCCGGCGCTGTCATCACCCCTCTGCAGGTTGCCGATGCCAATCACAAGGGGCTTCAGCGCAGTGCTCATTCGCGTTTCAGCTCCTGGAGTAGATCTCCCTCTGCACTCAACAGCTGCACCTGCAGGGGCATGGCTCCTGCGGCATGTGTGCTGCAGGACAGGCACGGATCGAAGCAACGAATCCCCGCTTCGATGCGGTTGAGCAGTGCCTCGTTGAGCTGGGCCGCCTGGGTCTGCGTTGGGGTGAGGTAATGCCTGGCGATCTGGGTCACCGTGCGATTCATCGCCCCGTTGTTCTGGCCGGTGGCAATGATCAGATTCACCTTCTCAATCAGCCCATTGGCATCCACCCGGTAGTGGTGCAGCAGGGTGCCGCGGGGTGCCTCACTCACGCCCACGGCCTCCAGGCAGTTGACCTCTGCTCGGGCGCGCACGTGGGGGGAGCACAGCTCGGGATCATCCAGCAGCTGCTCCATCTGCTCAAGGCAGGCCAGGATCTCCACCAAGCGAGCCAGGTGATAGAGGAACGAGGCCGTCACCACGCGCCCCCCCCGTTGGCGGAACTCCAGCAACTCGCGATCGGCCCGTTCCGTGCCAATCCGCGTGCAGAGGTTCAGCCGGGCCAGGGGGCCGACGCGATAACTCCCGGCCTCCAGGCCTAAGGGCCGGTAGTAGGGGAATTTGAGGTAGCTCCAAGGCTCCACCGCTTCGGCGATGAAGGAGGCGTAGTCGTCTTCCCGCAAGCCATCGGCAAGCACGCCACCTTGGCTATCGATGACCCGGATGCCCTGGCAGAGGGATCCACTGGTGTGCTCCCAGCGATCGCCATGGCCGATCAACCCCACAAAGAGCGAGGGAAAGTGGCCAAAGACCTCGAGTTCCTCACGCAGTTGACGATCGAGCAACTCTTTGAACACCCTCAGCCCCTGCTCGACAACGGCGAAGGCCTCGGGCAGTCCGGCTCGGATTTGATCGCGGGTCTCGATCGCTAACGGGCTGCGTACTCCCCCCGGGACGGCCCAGGCGGCATGGATTTTGCGCCCCCCCAAGGCCTCGATGACGCCCTGGCCGAATTGACGTAGGCGGATTCCACTGCGGGCCAGATCAGGGTTCGCCGCGATCAGACCAAAGATGTTGCGTCGTGCCGGATCACTGTTCCAGCCCAAGAGGAAATCGGGACTGCTGAGGTGAAAGAAGGACAGGGCGTGCGATTGGGTGATCTGCGCCAAGTTCATGAGGCGGCGCAGCTTCTCCGCCGTAGGGGGGATCGAGACCCCGAGGATCTTGTCTCCGGTTTTGGCTGCGGTCAGCAGATGGCTGACCGGACAGATCCCGCAGATCCGGGCCGTGATGGCGGCCATCTCGGTGAAGGGTCTGCCCTCGCAGAACGTCTCAAAACCGCGGTATTCAGTGACGTGGAAGCGGGCCGTCTCCACCGCCCCCGAGGCATCGAGCTGGATCGAGATCTTGGCGTGACCTTCGATTCGGGTCACTGGATCGATCTGAATCCGGCGCCGTTGCTGGCTCGCTTCAGCCAAAACGGATCTCCCGGTTGGCCTGGAGCGGAGGCCGCTGATCCTGCAGCAGTGCCTCTAGCGCTGATCGGATCTGCGCCGCACTGGGCGGACATCCCGGCAGGAACATCTCCACGGCGACCAACTCATGGACCGGCAGGACCCGATCGAGGAGCTCAGGGATGAGACCTGGTGCATGGGGGCGTTGGGCGCTGCTGTCGGCTAGATCCAGGTAGCCGCGCCGGAGCACGGGATCGGCGCCCTGGAGCATGTTGCGCATCCCTGGGACGTTGGCCGTGATGGCGCAATCGCCAAAGCTCACCAGGATTTGTGAGTTGGCCCTCACCTGCAGCAGCAGTTCCAGGTTGTCCTCGTTGGCGACCCCTCCCTCCACGAGGGCGATGTCGACATTTTTGGGATAGAGCTTCTGGTCCGATCCCACCGGGCTGTAGACGATGTCGGCTTGCTCGGCGAGCTCCAGGAGCCATTCATCGAGATCGAGAAACGACATATGGCAGCCCGAACAACCCGCCAACCAAACCGTGGCCAGACGCTTGCGGGGGGAGGAGGTGCTCATGGCTGCCAGTGCTGATGGGTACGTGCCTCGACCAGGGCCTGGAGCCGCTCTGGATGACCGTGCTTTTCTGCGCTGTTGTCCCCCTTGTGGAAGAGGGCACCGGTGGGGCAGACCTCCACGCACTTGCCGCAATCGGTGCAGGCCTGGACCTCCCCCCAGGGCTCAGCCAGGCCGGAGATGATCTGGCACTGCTCGCCCCGCCAGCCCACATCCCAGACGTGGGCGCCCTCCACCTCATCGCAGACCCGAACGCAACGGGTGCAGAGGATGCAGCGGTTGTGATCTAAGCCAAATCGCGCGTGGGAAAGATCCACTGACCGCTCTGGAAATCGATAGGGGAGGCGGCTGTGATCCATGCCCACCTGCACCGCGAGGTCCTGAAGTTCACAATCCCCATTGGCGACACAGATCGCGCAGACATGGTTCCCCTCGGTGAACAGCATTTCGATCACCGAACGTCGGATCTCCTCCAATTGCGGGGTGTTGGTCTTGACCCTCATCCCCTCCTGCACGCTGGTGACACAAGCGGCCTGCAGCTTCTCTGTTCCTTCCAGCGCCACCAGGCAGAGACGGCAGGCCGCCACCGGTGACACCCCCTTGAGATCGCAAAGGGTGGGAACGGAGAGGCCCTCGGAGCGGATGGCCGCCAAGAGAGTCGTTCCGGATGAGACCGCTACATCGCGGTCGTCAATGCGCAGGGTGACGATGCTCATGGGCGCCGGTCCCTCTGCAGCAAGGCGAGAAAGTCGCCCCGGTAATGACGCAGGCTGCTCAGCACTGGATTGGGCGCGTTTTGGCCCAATCCACACAAACTGGCCTCTTTGACGGTGTGGCAGAGGCTCTCCAACTGGCTTAGGTCGGAGCTTGTCCCATGGCCGGCCAGCAGCTTGCGCAGCAGCATCTCCAGCTGGACCGTGCCGCAGCGGCAGGGGATGCATTTGCCGCAGGACTCTTCTCGGCAGAAGGCCATGAAGAAGGCGGCCAGATCCACCATGTCGGTGGTGTCATCCATCACCACCATCCCGCCCGAGCCCATGATCGTGCCGAGCTCACGCAGGCTCTCGTAATCCACAGGGGTGTCCAGGTGGCTGGCGGGGACACAGCCCCCCGATGGCCCTCCGGTCTGGACCGCCTTGATCTGATGGCCGTTCTTTGGGCCACCGGCCATCGTCTCCACAATCGTGCGCAGGCTCGTGCCCATGGGCACTTCGACGACTCCACTGCGTTGCACGTGGCCTGTCAGGGAGAAGACCTTGGTGCCTTGGCCGTAGGCCTCCAGTCCCAGACGCAACAACGCAGGGATGTTGGCGAAGGTTTCGACGTTGTTAATCAGTGTGGGGAATCCATGGACCCCTTGCTCTGCCGGAAAGGGCGGACGGGGTCTGGGCACACCGCGCCGTCCCTCGATCGAATGGATTAAGGCGGTTTCCTCTCCGCAGACATAGGCGCCGGCTCCCACGCGAAGCTCCAGATCAAAACGGAAGCCGCTGGCGCCCACCGAGCCACCAAGCCAACCGCTCTGCCTGGCCTGCTCGATTCCCCGCCGCAACCGCTCAATCGCCAGGGGGTATTCACCGCGGACATAGATCCATCCCCGCTCTGCCCCCACAGCGAAGGCTGCAATCACCATCCCCTCAAGCAGGGTGTGGGGGTCTCCCTCCATCACCGTGCGATCCATAAAGGCACCGGGATCGCCCTCATCGGCGTTGCAGACCACGACCTTGGAGTCCCCTGGCATGGCGGCGACGGCGGCCCACTTCAAACCCGTGGGATAGCCCGCGCCTCCGCGACCCCGTAGCCCGCTGCGCCTGACGCGCTCGATGATGGCCAGGGGATCGTTCTCCTGCAGAACACGCCGCAGCTGGAGGTAGGCACCGGCTGCCTCGGCCTCCTCCAATGACTCGGGGTCAATGCGCCCGCACTGCGCCAGCACCAGGCGCCGCTGCAGGGCGAGGAAGGGTTCCTCAGGCAGGATCTCTCGACTCCCGGAGGGTTGCCATCCGATCAGGGCACCGCGACTGAAGGTTGTCTCAAGCTCCGTCGGGAGGGACTCCAGCGCAGAGTGCTCAAGAGCCATCAACCGGGATCCAGCCTCGGTATCGATGACCATCAACGGCCCTTCGCTGCAGGGGCCCAGGCAGCCGACCCCTTTGACCGATAGGCCTGCTTCACCCCGCCTGGCGACGGCAGCGCAGTGCTGCAGCAAGCCCTCACTCCCTCGGCTGCGGCAGCTGGTGGACGTGCAGAAACGAAGGCCGCTTCTCATGGCTCCAGCTTTCGAAGACCAGCAAGCGCTGTGGCACTGGTCTGGTGAGTCCAGATGTCGCCATCGACAACCAGCAGTGGTCCTCCACTGCAGCTGCCAATGCAGCGCACCGAGCCCAGCTCGCACCAGGGCTGCTTGAGGGTCGTCTGGAGTGCCTTGAACAGGAGGCCTGCGCCCTGAACATGGCAAGCCGTGCCGGTGCAAACCAGGCACTGATGCCGAGGTGGAGGACTGAGGCGAAAGAGGTGATAGAAACTCGCCGTGCCCTGCACGCGGCTCAAAGGCAATCGCAGGAGACCGGCGACATGGCGCAGCAGGCTGGGGCTGAGGTGGCCATAGATCTGTTGAGCGGCGGCGAGCACCTCCAGCAGGGCCTCGGCTCGGTAGCCGTGACGCCTCAGAACTGGATCTAACGCATCAAAAACAGGCGACATCGCCCCAGCTCGCTCATCTCCGCAAGGTATTGAGGAGATGACTGGCGAACGGCAACCTCAGCAGAGCTGCTGCTCAATGCTGGCAATGGCCAGTCGTGTCTTGATCACAGCATCGGGATTGAGGCTGATGGAGTCGATGCCTTCCTTGACCAGGAACTCCGCGAACTCTGGATAGTCACTCGGGGCCTGTCCGCAGATTCCGATCTTGCAACCGCATTGCTTCGCGGTCCGAATGGCCAAGCGCACCATCTCCAGCACTGCTGGGTGACGTTCATCAAAGAGCTCGGCCACCAGAGCGGAATCCCGGTCCAGGCCCAAGGTGAGCTGGGTGAGGTCATTGGAGCCGATGGAGAAGCCATCGAAACGCTGGGCAAAGGCTTCGGCCGCCATGACGTTGCTTGGCAGTTCACACATCACGTAAACCTCAAGACCCTGCTCTCCTCGCACCAGACCATGGAGGGCCATCTCCTTCAGCACCCGATCCCCCTCTTCCGGGGTGCGGCAGAAGGGCACCATTGGGATGACATTGCTCAGCCCCATGTGCTGGCGAACAGCGATGAGGGCCTTGCATTCCAAGGCGAACGCCTCACGAAAGGCCGGTGAGGTGTAACGCGATGCACCACGCCAGCCGAGCATCGGGTTCGCCTCGACGGGCTCAAATCCGCTGCCCCCCAGCAGCTTGGCGTACTCGTTGCTTTTGAAGTCGGAGAAACGCAGGACCACAGGCCTTGGGTAAAAGGCTGCGGCCAGACGTCCAATTCCCTGCGCCAGTCGATCGACGTAGTAGTCGGCGGGGTTGGCGTAGCCGGCCGTGAGCTGGAGGATCGCCTGCTGCTCGTCCTGGCTCACCACCCGGTTGAGGTGGAGCAACGCCATCGGATGCACACGGATCTGGTTGGCGATGATGAACTCCAGCCGGGCCAGGCCCACGCCATCGCATGGAATGGCCGCAAGGTTGAAGGCCTCCTCCGGGTTCCCCACATTCATGAGGATCTGGGTTCGAGTCGCGGGCAGATCCCCCACAGCGCTCTCCTCCACCCGGAAGGGCAGGGCACCGCGATAGACGCGCCCCTCATCACCTTCGCAACAGCTCAGCGTGATGGTTTCCCCATCCAGGATGCGCTCTGTCGCCTGGTCCGCGCCGACGACGGCCGTGATGCCCATTTCCCGAGCAATGATCGCCGCATGACAGGTGCGGCTGCCTCGGTTGGTCACCACCCCGCTGGCCCGCTTGAGCACCGGTTCCCAGTCGGGATCGGTGCGATCGGTCACCAGCAGGTCACCGCTTTGAAAACGGTGAATCTCACTGGGGTGATGCAGGATCCGTGCTGCGCCACTACTGACCGATGTCCCGATGGCGCGTCCTCTGCAAAGCAACGCCGCGTCATGGGGCTCGAGATGCCAGCTCCGCAGCACGTTGGCGTCTCGGCGAGATTTCACCGTTTCAGGTCTGGCCTGAAGGATGAAGAGTTCTCCGCTCTTGCCGTCCTTGGCCCACTCGATATCCATCGGTGTGGCTTGCCCGCGTCGCTCGCTGTAGTGGGCCTCGATCTGGCAAGCCCAGCGGGCCAATTGCAGGACCTCCGCTTGATCGAGGGCAAAGCGTTGCCGATCGCAGGCCGGCACCGATTCGTTCCGGGTTGATCCCGCTTGCGCGTAGACCATGCGAATGGCCTTCTCTCCCAGCCGTTGGCTGACGATCGGTGCAAAACCCTCGAGAAGGGTCGGTTTGAAAATCAGGTATTCATCAGGATTGACGGCTCCTTGCACCACGTTCTCGCCCAAGCCGTAGGCCGCCGTGAGCAGAACCGCATCACGAAACCCCGACTCGGTATCGAGGCTGAACATCACCCCCGAGCAGGCCAGATCGGAGCGCACCATGCGCTGAATGCCGATCGAAAGGGCTACATCGAAGTGATCAAAGCCGTTCAGTTGCCGGTAGGAAATGGCCCGGTCGGTGAACAGTGAGGCATAGCAACGCCGGCAGGCCTCTAGCAGTGCTGCCTCGCCCTCCACATTGAGATAGGTCTCCTGCTGACCGGCAAAGGATGCCTGTGGCAGATCTTCAGCAGTGGCGCTGGAACGCACAGCCACTGCAGGTGATCCCAGCTCCCGGTAGTGCAGCAGCAGTTGCTCCTCAAGCTCGATCGGCAGGGGTGCCTTGAGAAGGAGGTCGCGAGCGGCGGCTCCAGCTTGTTGAAGTGCGGGGAGCTGCTCTGCGTCGAGACCATCGAGGCAGTCATGCAGGCCTTGGCTGAGATGGGCGGAATCCAGGAGAACTCGGTAGGCGTGAGCGGTCGTTGCAAAGCCCGAGGGAACCTTGATGCCTTGGTTTGAGAGCTCTCGGATCATCTCGCCGAGAGACGCATTCTTGCCGCCTACAAGTGAGATGGCTTCGAGGCCAACCTGCTCAAACGGGAGGACTAACTGGAGTGCTGGAGAACGGATTGCTTTCACTTCGATCACCTCACTCTCTCTTCAAAGTAGTGAGAACCAGTTCCTCTGAACGCAGCTTTGATGCTGGGTTCGCGGTGAATCCAATCGGCCTTGGTTTCGCTAGAACAGCAGGATGACCGTTGGGCGATTCATGTTGCTGTGGATGTGCAGCATTGAACGCCAATGCCTTCGATACTGCTGAAGGTTGAGGGGTGAATGAATGTGGGTCAATGGATGATTGGCGCGTCTGTGGTTCGTTTTTAGTTGGTGCTGGAGGTGCGGCAAAGCTTCCGCCAACGTCTGAGCCCCCAGCACGGCTGACCTGGTCGAGGTCCCATGGAGAGGAGCTGGACCAGAGCCTGTCTGCAAATGGAGCCCATGACGCAGCCGATTCGTTCCTCGGCGGGAGTCATCCGCTGACGAGACCGGACGAGCCAGTCGCGGCCTTACCGGGGCGCTTCCTATTGGATCAGGACGGTTCAGCCTGGGATTGCCTTTGCGGCCAGGGTGGATATCAAGGTGACTTGCAAGGGTTTCTGCTGGAGCTGGAGCAGAAGCCTGAGTTTCGAGCCGGCGTGATGCTGCAGGCCCTGAGTCGATTGAGGGATGTACTGAAGTCCGAGCCAGAGGATGCGGCACTGGAGACGATGGTGCCATTGCTGATGCGTGACGCACTGGTGATCTCTCGGGCGCTGTTGGAGCGGTTGCGCTGATGGAGAGCGTCTCAAGCGATCAGGTCGATGAGCTGATTGGTTTGCTGGTGGCCTTGGCCATCGAGCATGTGGTGCAAGAGCGGTTGACCCATCAAGAGGCACGCCTGATTCGTGCAGCTCTTGCAGATTCAGAACTGGATGCGCAGATCAATACAGCAAAAGAAACGGTGCTGGCGGCCTTGTTAATTACCGTGCCAGATGTTTTTAATGCAGCCCTCGGTTTTGATTAAGCCGAGGCTCTGCTGAGGGTGGTGCATGGCCTCTCAAGCACGCCTGCTGCAGCGTTGAAAACCAAGTTCTAGAGACGGACAAGTTCCTCCGAGTCAGGGGAACCTGTCTGGGTTCATTCAGAATTGAACTAGCCCTCGGATCCATCCACAAGGACGAGTGCTTCCATCAGGCTGTGTTCAATGCCACGCAACGTGTCGACCAGTGACAGGGCGGCGTCTTCGTCACTCCAGCCATGAATGCCCATCAGCTCATTGTGGATGGCTTCAATGGACAGCGACAGTTCATCGGTGAGCAAGGTCAAGCTCTTGCTGTGTTTTACGGCGGCATTCAGGCGATGTTTTAGCAAATCACGCCTTGATAGAGCTTTCATTGGGCTAAGCCAATTGGATCTATTGCTAGTCAACACAATCCATCTGTTCAATCGATGGTTGATGCCAGGGATACGCCTCAGAAGTGCGGCCGAATGCCGCACTTCTTGCACTCCTTGCCGTTATCGACAGCTGATCACTTGGCCCAACCAATCGATCCGGGTCGTGCCTTGATGCTCCCAGAGTTCAACGCCTGGCGCCGTGTAGCGGGCGCCGCTGCCGGTTAGAGCGATGTGTTGATCGCCGATGGCCAGATCTGCCCCTGTTGGTGTGTAGGCCACCGAGACTGGTTCGCTCCTGCCGGCGCACTGCAGGGAGTGCCGCCAGAAGACGCTCAAGGTGTAGTCCCCCTCGCGGGTAAAGCGCAGGCCCTGCTCGCTGTTGCTGCGCTGATAGCTCTGTCCTTGTTGATCGGCCGGGAAGTGAAAGGCCCAGCGCTTGCCCATCTGAACGTTGACGTTCCCCTGGCGTTGGGAGAACGCGCAGGGACCGGACTCCAGGGCAATGGTGTGGTCGTGGCGGCTGAGCTGGCAGTAGGCGACCGTGTTGTCGGCGCGGGCCGGAGGCTGCTGGCTCAGGGCGGCGATCCCGATCAGGGTCAAGAGCGGCAGGACTGAGCGGCGCATGGCTCCTGGGCCGGTTGTCCCTGCTATAGCCCAGCAAAAACCCCTGGACCCAAACGAGCCCAGGGGTTGCGGTTTCCTCTGGAGCGTCAGTCGCTCACTTCTTGGTCAGGGCAGCGGCTCCGCCGAAGGCTGCACCGACGATGGCGATGACGGCAAGGATTTCCATGGCAGGGGGGAAGTGGTGGTTGTGAGGTGACTGTCTCCCCCGATGGACCTTTGGGTTTGTTCAATCTGAACCCCGTTCACAGAATCCGGTTGTCGTTGCTACGGATGGGGAAAGTCCTCAGCAGTTGCGCTCTTTCTCGGTGCGCACTTCTACCTGTTTTTCAAGAGGTGTTCAAAGCGGACAGTTCGCTGCTGTTGCGCTGCCAACGCTGAAGAGACCATCCCCGACAACCGCTCATGCCTGCGTCCCCACGTCCTGCTTCCCAACACGATCGCCCTGCGGTGCAGCAGGCCATCTGGAGCTGGCGTGAGGAGGTGATGCGCCATCCCCACTGCCATCCGGCTGCGCTGCAGCGCACGCTCAATCCCAGTGAGGGCGTTCCCGTGCGCTAGGTCCTTCTGCGGCTTGCTTTAGGCCCCGGCGCTGTGCCTGGATGGAGGCATGACGCCTGAACTGGCTGCTGACGTTCTCGAGGCTCTGCTGCTGCTCCATGAGGAGCTCTCAGCGGATCCGGAGGCCCCTTGGTACGTGGGAATGCCGGATCAGACCCAGGTGCTGCATGACGAGCTCTGGCTGCTGGCTGGGGCTAATCCCGGAATCAAGAGCGCGGCCTTGGTGGAGCTTTGGTACGGCAAGGGACGCTCCAAGCTTCTGCCGGTGGAGTGCACCGGTGAACTGGTGAGCAGCCGGCATCAGTTGGTCTGAGCCTGCCCCCTGGTGATCGGCATGCAGCCGCCCTAGCTTGCGGTCAGCAAGAACGTTGAACCATGCAACGCAGCGATCTTGATTCTTGGATTCAAGAAATCCCCTCGACGTATCACGCCAAGATCACAACCCTGAGCGAGAAAGCCTCAGAGGTTGATCAGCTCAAGGCCCGGATTCAGGCTTTGGAGGATGAAAACGAAGACCTCAAGCGCAAGCTTGCGATTGCCTCACCGCAATAGCGTCCTACGAACTGCTAAGGCCGATGGACGTGTTGTTCCTGGTCTCTAGCGTGCGTCCGTAGCCAGAACTTGTGGAACGCAGGTCATGGGTACGGGATGTAGCGCCGCCGGTAGGAGTACCGGCGGTTTTTTATTGGCGAAAGCATTGATTGCTCGTCAGCTGTGCATTAGCCACCCCAGTTCGGGCTGTGTTTGATCACAGCAGTGCAGAACTGCAGGAGCTCCTGCGGCGTCATGTCGTGCTTGGCGTCATTGGTGCGCCAGGCGCAGATCACGAAGTTGGGTTCCGGTTGCTTGGAGGGTTGATCAAGGGTGGGGAGCATCGCGTAGCGCTTCTTGCTCTCACCTTTGCCCGTGGCCGCATCGCGGTTGTCGTAGGTGCCGATCAGCTCCCAGGCGAGCCATTCCCCGGTCCAGTGGTCGCGGCCTTCTGAGGCCAGCACCGCCTCGTGGATCGCCAGGCGGTACTGCTGCACGTTGCCCACGCCACCGCGTTTCTGATCGCGCTTGGACAACGTCACCGCCTTGCGCTGCACCCAGCCCGGGTAGGTGCCTTTCGCGGCATCCGGCATCCAGTCGGGGGCGGGAGTGTTCATCGTGAAGCCTCCTGATCTAGGCCCGCTGGGCACTCATGGCCTTGTAGCCGGGGTACTGATGTTCAGCGATGGTCCGTGCTTCGGCTTGGGTGTGGGCCTGCACTTGAACCTGCAGGGTGCGGCCCTTATCGATCAGCTTCACCGCCCAGGTCGCCTGTGCCATCGCCCTAGTCCCCGCTGCTGAAGTTCAGCACCAGATCACCGGCGTCATCGCGCTCGATCGTGAACTTGAAGGAATCGACCGTGCCGCTCCAGACCCCTTCCTCGGGATCGGCTGATTCCCCGCGCTGTTGGGAGACGTCGTGGTCAAAGAGCTGCTCAAAGACATGGGCCGCGACGATCGCCGCCTGGTCCTCATCCATCTCATCGAGCTCATGGGGCTCGACCGTGCAGCCCTCAAGGGTCTCGGCATCAAGCACGTTCCCCGATCCCAGATCTTCTACGAGGGCCAGCAGTGCGTCGTCCATCGGTTCAGGGTGCCTGCCCTCATGGTGAATCCAGCGGCCCCGGCCGTCCAGGGTTGCTGCATGCAAATCCAGGCGTCCTCGCCAACATGGAGTGAGTGCGGTTGGTCTTGGATGCGACGTCTCCTCTCGCTGGCCGGGATCAGCCTGGCTCTGGCCCTGAGCGGTTGCGGCGGCAGCTCTCCCAAGACCACGGCCAGTGGCGCGCCGGCCATCACGGCTCCGATCACGATTGAGCTGGATCAGAACATCCCCGCCAAGAGCCAAGGGGTGATGGTGCGCGGCGATGAGCGCACCACCTTTCAGGTGGGCTTTGGCCGGCTTGGGGTGACCTGTGCCAAGACCCGTTTCGAGGAGGGCTACACCCCCCTGGGTTCCTTCAAGGTCAACGCGATCCTCAGCAAGGACCGCTTTGAGATGGATCCCAAGCTGATCGCCCAGTCCGGCAAGAGCAAGGCGGAGCTCAAGGAGACGCTCTTCAAGAACATGAACGCCATCGACTTCAAGGGCGATGGTGAGGTCGGTGAATACGGAATCGGCTACATCAGCCTGGAGCCGATCGACAGCGTCAAGCAGCCCTTTGCCTTCAACACCTACGACGGCAAATTCCGCTGGTACAGCTTCGCTATCCACGGCAGCAACAACGAACAGCGCATCGGCGAGCAGGTCACCGGCGGCTGCCTGAACGTCTCTGAACCCACCCTCAAGGCGATGCTTGCCTCGGTGCAACTCGGCGATCAGGTGGAGGTGAAGACCGATGGCCCCTGTACCCCGTAGGCCGCTGACCATCGATCACGCCCAGCGCGTGCGGAGCCTCTGGACAGCCTGGTTTCTGTGCCTGCTGTTTCACACCGATCTGGGATTGATGCCGCTTTTCCATGGCCTCTCCCCTGAGATCGAGAGCCATGTCGCCACCGAACGTCTGCCCCTGGTGTTCTGGGCGATGCTGCTCTACTTCCTCGTTCCTCTTGGGGCCTATGTCCTGAGCAGCTACGCCTCCAGTGCCCCGGGCTGGCGGCGCTGGCGCTGGTTTCAGTTCGGTCTGAGTGTCGTCTACACCCTGACCAACACTGCCCATTTCGTCGTTGACATCCTGATCCCTGATTCGCGCTCCGATCAGGTGTTGCTGATGGCAGTGATGTTGGTGCTGGGGTTACTGATCAACGTCGAGAGCTGGCGTTGGTGCCACACCAAATCGTCGTGGCAGATTTGAGGGAGTGCCCTGAGCTGCGATGCCCCTGATCAACGTGCGTACCTCGTTGCCTGAGCTGGCCGATGCCGCTGGGTTGCTCAAGGAACTCTCGGCGGCTCTGGCCCAGCAGACCGGCAAGCCGGAGTCCTACGTGATGACCCTGCTGGAGACGGCGGTGCCGATGACCTTCGCCGGCAGTAGTGATCCCTGCGCCTACGTCGAGATCAAGTCGATTGGTGCCCTCAAGCCCCCGGCGATGACCGCGGCCTTCTGCGATCTGATCGAAGCGCGAACGGGTATCCCGGCCAATCGCATCTATGTGGCCTTCGAGGATGTCAAAGCCAGCAGCTGGGGCTGGAACGGCAGCACCTTCGGCTAGGGCTGATGCGACGTCTAAGCGGCCTACTTCCCCTGGCCTTGCTTCTGGTCTGGGGGTGCACGCCCTCTCCCTCCTTGAAGCGCCTGGTCTGCAGTGGACCCGGCCGCCAGGAGGTCGTCTTTGATGCGCGCAGCGGCCGCCTCTATGCATTCATTGAGCCCCTGAACGCCTACCGGCCGACGCCCGAGCTGCGCTTCTCGGTGCAGACCACCTCTTCCCTGCGGGGTGATGAGCTGCGGATCGAGACGCGGGTGGGTGAGTTCAGCCGTGAGGGTGACGACTCCAGCTGGCGGGCCGTGGATCCGCCGGTGGGCAGCGATGAGACCTTCAACCTCAAGAGCCTGACGTCCCAGCTGCGCATGGTCTCGAGTCGACCAGTGCGGCCCGTCGACAGGGAGGGTCGCTGCGAGTTCGCCCCCCTGCAGACCTGAAGCGCTACTCCAGATCGGCGCGCACCTTCTTGACCGCCAGACCGGCCTCGGTGGCGGTGCCGCCGGCCAGCAGCAGCAGGCCGATCAGGCCCACCAGTTGGTTCTGGGCTTCGGCGGCGGGTTCGGCGTCCTGGCCGAGCACCGCTCCGGCGACAAACCAAGCGGTGGCCAGGGCCGAGGTGATCCAGTAGGCCTTCCAGCGCCGTTGGTAGAGGTAGCCCGCCCCCAGGCCCGGCACCACGTTCAAGAGCACCGCCACCCAGCCGGCGGAGGCGGCCAGGATCTGTTCGCGGCTGGGCATGGCTGGATGTCGTTGGGCGCAGACCCTAGGCAATCCACTGCAGGGCGACCGTTCGCTGACGCGGCCCGTCCAGCTCCACCAGGATCACGTCTTGATAGGTGCCCAGCACGGGCTTGCCGTCTTGGACCGCGACCATCACCTGGTTGCCGAGCAGCAGCGCCTGCAGGTGGGCGTGGGCATTGCGGGGTTCATCGGCAGGGATGTTGGGCCGAAGCTCGAGGTCGTTGTGTTTCCAGGGGCGCTGGGCAGGAGCGATCTCAGCAAGCCAGGCCTCGAGGTCCCAGATCAGACGCTCCTCCATCTCGTTGATGATCACGGCCGTTGTGGTGTGCTGCCCGCTGATCAGCACCGTTCCGTCCTTCGCCCCTTGCTTGGCGATGAAGCGCTCCAGGGCTTCGGTGAGAGCGATGCACTGAAAGGGGCGTTGTGTTGGGATCTGCAGGCGTTCAACGGTCATCGCGGCACCCTCTGGCTACGGTCAGCATGAGCGGTGGCAGGGGCGATGGAGCGTTGGCGGTCCTGCCCAGCCCTGGCTGACAAAGACGAGGCTTTTCTGGCGGCCGTCGCGGACTATCTCGTTCAACTCGAGGCCCTCTCTCCAAAGCAACGCCACTGTCTGGCGCTCTTCAAAGCTGCCGAGTTGGTCAATGCCTTGATCCAGATCAAGGAGCGCCGCGAAGCGGAGGATCGAGTCGGCCCGGAATTGGCCCATCGCTCCTTTGCTCTGGTTCGTTCTGTCATCCGCAACCGCAGCCTTCCCTATGCCGGCAGCGAGAGCCAGTGCCTCAGGGATCCGCAACTGACGGCGGTCATCGATGAGGGTTGTCGTTTGTTCCATCTCGGCAAGACGAACAAAGAGCTCTATCAACAAGCCTTAGCCCTCTCGGCGGCCCAGTGCCTGGCCCTGCAGGATCAGCTCGGGCCAGCACTGGATCAGTACCTCCAGGGGGCGGGACTGGAGCTGCCTGAGACGTTGATCGCATCCGTGCGTGCGAGCTTCATCGACGCCTACCGCAGCTAGCGCCGTTTGCGTTTGTCCCGCTCGCGTCGGTTGGCCTTGCGGGTGCCGCCGTACTGATAGCCGGGCTCTTGGCTCTGGCGTTGCCAACAGGCCGGACAGGCGAAGCGCCAGCTGCCGCTGGCCTGCGTGCGGATCCGGTAGTGCAGCTCCCCGCTCTGCAGGCAGAAGTCGCAGTTCATGGCTGGCTGAATTCCATCCACCAGCCGCTGCCGGGACCCTCGACCAGCCAACGCCGGCCCCAGTTGCGCTCGGAGTAGCGCTGCGCCCGGCCGCTGCCGAGGGCGGTGCTGACGTAGCCGCCGCCCACGAGATCCGCCTCGCCGTTGGGGTCGTGCATCAAGAAGGTGCGGCTGCTGGGCTCCCAGCCCACGACCACACTCCAGTGGCCCACGCCCGTGGGTTGCTCCACTGGCCCGAGGTGCAGCCAACCCACCGGTGCCGGGATGCCGCGTTCCAGCTGGTCAATGAGGTCCTGAATGGTTCCGTCCTGTCGGAAGCGGGCCGCCAGCCCGCAGGCCTCGATCGCCAGCAGTTGGGCAGAGGCCTCCGTGCTTTCGCCATAGCGCTGGACGATCGCGAGGTACTGGTCGTCGATCTGGCCGCTACCGCTGAAGCAGCCCGGCCGCAGAAACTCCACCGCCATGGCGCAGCTGGAGCTGAAGCACATCCGCGGGCCGTGCGCCGTGGCGCTGTTGTTCTGGCAGCAGTAGGGCACCGCCAGGGCCGTGGCGCTGTGGCGTTCAGCGTGTCGGATCTCGGCGGCGCGGCGCTGGATCAAGCCTGGCAGGGGATGAATCCAGCGGGGCAGTTCCTCGCGGATCACCCGCCCTGCGGGCTCCCCGGCCAGCAGTCGTCTGCGCAGGGTCGAGCGCCCCAGGGCTCCAGCTCCGACGTTGAAGCAGAAGCTCAGCAGCGCATCAAATTGCCCCTGGTTCAGGGGCACGCCCGCCAGCAGCGTCTTCAGGGCCCGACTGCTGTCCTGTAGATCGTCCAGCAGCCAGCGCTCGGCCTGCTCCTGGCTGATGACCAGACCAGGCCGGACCTCGGCTCCGGTGTGGCCGTAGCCAATGGTCCAGGGCTCTGCGCCGCTGCCGGGATCGGGGTAGGCCTCGAGCCGGCAGCCCTCAAGGCGTCTGAGCAGGTCCAATCCGGCGGCGCTGATCTCCATGGCGAGGGGTGCAAAGACCCCAAAGGGTTCCGGCTCCCATGGCTATCGATGTTGCAGACGGGGCCCATCCCGGCCCTGCAGCATGCTCCGATCGAGCGCAGCGCCATGAGTCCGATCTTTCCCTGCCGCGGTTGCGGGACCTTTATTGAGCGCTCCACCCAGCACTACCGCAGCGTCAAAGGTCAGGTGCTCTGCTCGAGCTGTCTGGATGCCCAGACGGTGGCTGGAGCGACAGTCCTGCAGCGTCTCAAGGCGAGGTTGGTTCGGCCGTTTCAGCTGAAGTGAGAGCGGATGTCGCCTGGGCGGTTATCTCGTCCTGGCCGCCTCGCGCCAGCAGATTTCGGATCCATAGCGTTGCGCCAGTCACACCCGAGCGATGAGCGAAGCGAACGGCAGCCAGCAGAACTGCGGCGGCAAAAAGAAGGCGATGCTCGTCTACGGCGTGGCTCAGATCTCGGCCACGGTCGTCTCCGCTATCGCCCTGGCCTCGATCGCCGTTGGCGTCTGCGCGCTGAAGCAACAGAGCAAGCTTTTCAACGGATGTGTGGAAGAGGTGGTGGCCGAGGGCAAAACCAACGCCCAGGCCGTCCGCTACTGCAACGGCGGCAACTGATCGTTTGTTTTTCATAAGGTCCGCCGCAAACGCGGTGGTGGCCTCACGGCTGGCCAGTGGAGCCGGTCAGCGCCCTTGGTTTGCCCTTGTTCTGTCGCCCAGGGGGAGTTAGGGCGGGGGTAGCTGCCAGCTCCAGATGCCGGAATCACGCATCGCGCACACGGCGAAGGGTTCAACCCTGGATTCGTTGGGGGGGAACTTCTTCAGGGTCTGCGACCCGCAGGGGCACTGCCAATCCGTCGAAGGCCTGTGGAACGCCGAGGAGGTGCTCCGGCGCAATGAGCGACCCAGCACCACGAAGCGCAATTGCCTGATGCCCAAGCCGATCAGGCGACCTGTTGGCGAGTGGTGAGCCGCTGATCCCTGCGGCTGGTCCCTTGCAAAACCCATCCCGCTGTAGTACACCTGTACTCTGCTTGTGGTGGATTGATGGAGGAGGCTTGGCTGCAGGATCCCAAGGCCGGTTGGCAGGTTCGCTTTCACAAGGATCAGCGCACCTGGGGCCGTGAGACCTGGGTGTTTGTGGACACGGGTAAGGCCATGCCGGACCACCTGCCGCTCCTCAAGGAGCGCTATCACCTGCGTCGCGCCGATGCCCGGGTCCTCTGGGAAGGCTTGATGGCCAAGGGTTGGCTCAAGACGCGCCCCGCCTGGGGCGTCTATGCCGAGCCGTAGGCAAGAAAAAAGCCCCGCCGAAGGCAGGGCTAGGGGTCAGGAACGATCCGGGCGTCTGTCCTCGTTTCGACTCCGGATTGGAGTTCCTCACTCCTCACACAACACAACTATCCCGCCCGAGCAGCCGGAGGCAAGTCGCCTGTGTGCGGAGCTCTGACTGCCACTCTCCGGGGAGGCGCCATGAAAAAAGCCGGTCACCAGTCCGGCTTTGTTCTCCCTGTGCTTGCCAAGGCACACAACAGTCATGGCTCAACTCCGTGGCCAGGCGCGATGAGCCGAAGTACCTGAATCAGCAGGGCCCCGGAACCCTCCGGTGTTCAGTCACGGAACACCGATGGACTCACGCCGTTTAGTCGTCTGGATCTCCGCTGGGATCTTGAGCTTCCAGGGCTTCGCTCTGGCCTTTGATCTGCTCAATTGCACCGCCCTGACCTGGGTGCAACTGCATCGCTCGGTTCCCCTGGAGCCCTGCAGACGTCCCAATGGCCGGATTGATGCCGCGGTCAACCATGGTCTGAGCGTGCTGGCTGGTTTAGCCCTGGGCAGTCAGTCCAAGCCGGCTCCTTAGATCACCTGCAGCGCGATCCAGAACACGAAGACCACCAGAAGCATCAGGCCATCCAGTTGGGTGAACTTGCCAATGGTTGGCCTGATTAAGAGCAGCGTCAGTCCCAGCAGGACCATCTCGAGGGGATCAAGTCCAAGGATCACCTTGGTTCCGGTGAGTTCCCCAATCAGTAGGACCGCAGGCACGGTCAGGCAGAGCGTGGAGAGCACCGAGCCATAGAGGGTGTTGAGGGAGCGCTGCACTTGTCCCCTTGAGGCGGCTCTGAGGGCGTTGAGTGCTTCAGGGGCCAGCACCAAGAGGCCAACCAGCGTGCCGCCAATGGCGCTGCGCAACCCGAGTCCATTCAGGCTGGCCTCAATCAGCTCGCCCATGGACTCCGCGTTGATCACGAGAATCAACAGCCCAGCAGCGAGCCAAGCCACCGCCGGGGCAACCTCTGGGATGCCCTCATGGCCGCCATCTGCTGCCCCGAGCCATTGGCGTTGCTCGCGGCTTTCGGTGAATAGCCCGCGGTAGCTACCGGTTTGAAAGGCGATAAAGACGCTGAAGAGCCCAAGAGCCGCCCCGATCAGGACCACATTTCCGGGGCCGTTGAAGTTGGCTTCTGTGGTTTGGGTGGTGAAGTTCGGAACGATGAGCGCCAGAACACTGATGGTCGTAATCAGGTTCACGTAGGTGATGCTCCCGCCGATGTTCATGGCCGCCAGATCACTGTCTTGCAGGGGCTCCCGCAGCGTTTTCTCCTGTTCTCGAGCGGCCTCAAAGACGCTGATGCCCTTGATTCCGGTGAGGGCGATCATCAGCACCGCGAACATCGAATCGCGGGCCAGGGTTGGGTTGGCCTCTCCGCTGCCCATGGTGCTGGCAATCAGGGCGAGCTCCACCACCACGGCTGAACCGGTCAGGATCAGCGTTCCAAACGGTTCCCCCAGCCGAATCGCCAGGGCATCGGCGTAATGGACCACCCGCAGGGCGAGCAGCAGGATGACCCCTCCAAGCCCAGCTAGACCCAGCAGCAGGGAGAGAACACGTCCCTCCAGCAGCCAGGGCAGGAGGTTCGTGGCGTGCAAGCCGATCAGCGTGCCCGCACCGAGCAGCAACACGACGAAGGACGTTCGCCGTTCGTGGGTTGGTGACTGTTCCACATCCACCAACTAGCCAGAGACCAGCTCTTTAAACAGTTGCGAGGCTGCGGTTGGCGATCTCGCGGCCTCTGCGCATGCTGCAGGCAGGGCAGGACTTGGGTGTGGTGAGGATCGATCGAGGAGGGGCTACCTGGCTTGCTCCGGTGCGGCTGTTTCTGCGCCAGAACCTGGCCATTCAGATCCTGGAGGGCCTGGTGGCCGGGATCCTGGTGGGCCGGCTGCTGCCCGCCTCGGCCCTGGCGCCGTTGAGTGGCCTTGGGGATGGCTTCATTCGGCTCTTTCAGATGCCGGTCCTGCCCTTTTTGAGCGTGTCCTTGATCGCCGGGGTGGGGCGCCTGCAGTTCGCTCAGGCCAGCCGGTTGCTGGGCCGCTCGGCCCTGGTGCTGATCGGCTTTTGGCTGGTGGTGCTGCTGGCGGTGTTGCTGGTGCCCTTGGGCTTCCCCAGCTGGCATGACGCCTCGTTCTTCAAGCCGAGCCTGCTGCAGGCCCCCAAGCCCCTGGACCTCACCGAGCTCTTCATTCCGGTGAACCCCTTTGCGGCCTTCGCGGAGACCCAGATCCCGGCGGTGGTGCTGTTCTCCCTGGCGCTTGGCATTGCCCTGATCGCCGTTCCAAAACGGCAACCGCTGATCGACGTCTTTGACCGGATCGCCGAGGCCCTACTCGGCATCTCTGCCTTTGTGGCCCGTTTCACCCCGCTTGGGGTGTTCGCGATCCTGGCGACAGCCAGCGCCTCGATCGAGAGCTCCCAGCTGCCGCGCCTGGCGGTCTATGTCGTGCTGCAGGGCGGGATTGCGCTGCTGCTGGCCGGCTTGTTTTTGCCCCTGGTGATTGCCGGGGTGACGCCGATTCCGGTGCGCCAGTTGCTGCGCAGCTTCCGCACCCCACTGACCATCGCCTTTGCCACCGCGAACATGCTCGTGGTGCTGCCGATCTTGGTGGAGCTCTCCAAAAAGCTCCTCTACGAGGCCCGTGCGGCGCACCTGGCTCCAGGGGTGAGCGAGCAGGAGCTCAAGGATCAGGTGGACCTTCCCGTTGAGGTGCTGGCGCCGCTGGCCCTGGTCTTTCCGGACATGGGGCGCCTGCTCTCCCTCGCCTTTGTGCCCTTTGCCGGTTGGCTGACGGGCAACTCCATCAGCCTGCAGGAGATGCCGGGCTTCTTGCTGACGGGTCTGGCCAGTGCCTTCCTCGAGGGGATTTTGGCGATGACCTTTCTGCTGGATCGCATGGGCCTGCCCAGCGATCTGGTGCAGCTCTACATCGCCATTGATCAACTGGCGGTGGCGCGTCTGGGCACCCTGCTGGCCTGCATGAGCGTCATCGCCCTGGTGATCATTGGCACCTGGGTGTCGCTTGAGGGGTTCCCCAAGCGCTTCAGGCGCCTGGTGCCAGCGGCCACTGCCCTGGCGGTCTTCCCGGGATTTGTTCTCTTGAGCCGTGTGGGATTCCAGCTGCTGCCCAAGCCGGTCAATAGCGCCCGCGACCAGTTGATGCACCAGGACTTTGCCCTGGCCAAGGGCCGCGCCCCTGTGGTGCAGGGCTGGTCGCCCGTGGATCAGCCGGGGGATTGGCAGGCGATTCGCCGGGCCCGGGCGATTCGCTACTGCGTCCATGAGCAGGACTATCCGATGGCCTATCGCAATGCCGATGGCGAGCTGGTGGGAGCCGATGTGGAGATGGGGATGCTCTTTGCCAAGCAGATGGGCCTCAAGCCCAGTTACGTCCTGATCGACCGGATCGGCAACGCGAACGACCCCCGCCCTGATGGGCTGCAGGCCCTGGAGCGGGGCTACTGCGACCTCAAGCTCTCCAGTGACGTCATGGCGCCGATGCAGGCGGCCCGCACTCGCTTCACCGATGCGCACCTGACCTACGGCGTTGCCCTGCTGATCAAGGGCTCAGCCCTGAGCAGCAAGCGCCAGTGGAGTGATCTGGTGGAGGTCCAAGGTCTGCGGGTGGGCCTGGGGTTTGAAGCCCCATTCCTGCTGCGCCTCGTTGCCGGCTGGTTGCCCCAGGCCAAATTCATCAGCTCCCAGGGGACCGATGCATTGCTGAAGGCGCTGCAGGAGGGCCGGCTGGATGCGGTTTTGGTGACGGCGCAGCAGGGGGCGTCCTGGAACGTGCTCCAGCCCAACCTCACCTTGCTGGTGCCCCAGCCGCTGAAAAGTCTTCCGGCGGCCCGGCAGTTGCCGTGGAAGAGCGCCGCCTTGGCGGGGGTCTGGAATGCCTGGCTGCGTTTCCAGGACATGGATGGCACCCGTCGGACGGTCTACCGCCACTGGGTCGAGGGCATTGAGCTACGCAAGGACAAGTCCTGAGGCCAGGGAGTGCCGCTTGAAAAGCACGGGAAACCGTCGCCCCCAATACCCCCAGGTCGCTTCACAAGGCTTTACAGTTCCTACACGTTTCGTAACGACGCCTTCCAATGGCTGACTCCAACACCCGTTTCGGCTTCGTCGCTTTCGCTGAGACCTGGAATGGCCGCCTGGCCATGATGGGCTTCGTGATCGGCCTGGGCACCGAACTGCTGACCGGCCAGGGCATCCTGACCCAGATCGGCCTCGGCTGATCCCGTCGTCATCGACAAACGAAAGCCCCCGGTGCACTGCACCGGGGGCTTTTTGCTGTCTGGAGCGTGGGGCGCCCGCTCAGGGCTGCCAGTCGGCAGCCGGGGGTTCCTTGTCGCTGTCCTTCAGGGAAGGGAAGAGCTCCCGGATCGCTGCGGTCAAGGTGGAGCGGGCTTCCTGGCGGAAGGCCTCAGCGGCATCGGCCGGCAGGACCGGATAGCTGGTCTCGCTGTTGCCATCCCCGCGTAGGGGTTTCCAGCTGGTCTTCTCGTTGCGCTTGAGCTCCTCGAGCACATCGACGAAACCGAACTGGGCCACGCGGCCGGCGGCGGCCGCCTTGCTGGCGAGCTGCTCGCGCACGGCGATCAGTTCCTTGGCCTTGAGGGTGTCGGGCAGACCCAGCACGGGCTGGTAGTAGTCGATCGCCCGCAGTTCCTCCTGCAGCAGGATCGGCCAGGCGGCCACTTCGCTCTCACCCAGACCAGCGGCGCTATCGCTGGTGGCCATGGCATCGCGGTAGAAGGCGAGCCAGCGGTAGTAGGACTTGTCCTGGAGCTTTTTCTTCTCGGCCTTGCCGGTGACGATCTTGGGCAGGGCTGCCTCAGCCTTGCGCAGGAAGATCCGGTCCTCGCGCTCCAGGTTGATGGCGCCCCAGCGGTGGCGGTATTCCCAGAGCTCTTCGTATTTACGGCAGTCTTCGGGGCTCCAGCCCAGTTCCTTCAGCTCGCCGGACCGGTGGTTCTCGCTCGTCTGCACGCTTTGACGCTTGGCTTTGGGTCACCCTAGGCCGATAGGGTCAAGGCAGGCAGGCCTTCCCATGACAGACCCCTCGCAGCAACTGGATCTTCAGGCGGTCGACGGCGGTCCGATCGGGGTCATGATCTGCGGCCACGGCAGTCGCAACAAACAGGCCGTCACCGAATTCGCCCAGTTGGCCCAGGGACTGCGCCGCCAGCTGCCGGATGTACCGGTCGAATACGGCTATCTGGAATTTGCCCGCCCGATCCTGCGGGACGGCCTCGACAGCCTGCGCTCCCAGGGGGTCAAGCGGGTTCTGGCGGTGCCCGGGATGCTCTTTGCCGCGGGCCACGCCAAAAACGACATCCCCTCGGTTCTCAATAGTTACGCCGCCGAGACCGGCCTGCGCATTGATTACGGCCGCGAGCTGGGGGTCGACCTCAAGATGATCCAGGCCGCCGGCGCCCGGATCCGCGAAGCCCTCGATGGGGCGAACGCCCAGGCCGAGGTGCCCCTGGCCGAGACCCTGCTGGTGGTGGTGGGCCGGGGCTCCTCCGACCCCGATGCCAACTCCAACGTCTCCAAGGTGACGCGGATGCTCGTCGAGGGGTTTGGCTTCGGCTGGGGCGAGACCGTCTATTCCGGTGTGACCTTCCCCCTGGTGGAGCCCGGCCTGCGCCATGTGGTGCGCCTGGGCTTCAAGCGGGTGATCGTCTTCCCCTATTTCCTCTTCTCTGGGGTTCTGGTCAGTCGCATCCGCCAGCACACCCAGCTGGTGGCCGCCGACCATCCCGAGGTGGAGTTCGTCGATGCCTCCTACTTAGGGGATCACCCCCTGGTGATCGACACCTTTAAGGAGCGGGTTGAGGAGGTCGTGCGCGGCGAGACCCAGATGAACTGCTCGCTCTGCAAGTACCGCGCTCAGGTCCTGGGCTTTGAGACCGAGGTCGGGGCTCCCCAGCAGAGCCACCACCACCACGTCGAGGGCCTGATCGAGGGCTGCACCCTCTGCGAGCTCGAGTGCACCGGTGCCTGTCAGCCCGATGGCATCCCGATTCCCCTGGGCCACCACCACCATCACGACCACGACCATTCCCACGAGCACGGTCACAGCCACGACCACAGCCACGATCACGCGCACGATCACGGGCATACCCACACCCCCTATCCCCACGCCGAGCACCCCCTCGGCCCGAAGACGCTTTACAAACCGCGTCCCAAATCGGAAGAAAACCCCTCGGAATAACCCCGCTCATCCGTCTCGAATCCAGGCGCGTCCCACGAGACTGGCCCGCATAAGCCCTGCTTATCTTTTTCGGCTTTCCCCAGGGGGCTGAGCTTTTCCCCAGAGGAGATTGATCTTTTCCACAACTTGCGCGACCTGCTTGCGCGCGGTAAGGGCATTCCTGGGGAATGCGCGCTTTCGTCCGCAGGTCGCTTGACAGGGGGATGCCCATGGCTAGGCGACGCCCTGAGCGGTCTGGGAATCAGTTCAAGACCCCAGTCAGCGACTGCTGTCTCAGCCTGTCTCTCCCACGGTGTCGTGGATGCAACACGCTTTGACGGGGCCGTCGCTTTGTGGCTTGCTGGTTGGCGTCGCAGGAGTGAATTGTTGGAGCCCAGCCGCTTGAACCACCAGGGTGTTGAAGGCCTGCAAGAGCGAGAGGTTTCCGATCACCCCTTGTTTGGTGAGGACCCGGAGCGGGCGCATCTGAACCGCTGCCTGGAGCAGTCGGAGCCGGCGAGCGATCAGCCCCTGGGGGCGCCTCGAATCAGCCTTGAGGCCGAGGTGCCGGAGGCCCTCTTTGATGGGATGAAGTCCTTCTTGAGCAATCGCCCCGATTGGGATCAGTACCGGGTGATCACCTCAGCCCTGGCTGGTTTCCTGTTCCAGAACGGCTGCAGCGATCAGTCCGTCACCCAGCACTACCTCAACGGTCTGTTCGTCAGCGCAGCTGACTCCTGAGTCCCGCCTCAGAGTTCCCCGCGCTTCATCGCGGCCGCAGCGTGGTCACAGGCCCTCCAGGTGAGGGCCATTTCTGTGAGGGTGGGGCTCTGCCAGCCGGCGCTGGGCCAGCAGCTGCCGTCGGTCACCAGCAGGTTGGGGGTACGCCAGAGCTGGTTCCAGCGGTTGAGAACGCCCAGCTCCTCCCGTTCCGCCATGGGCGCTCCCCCGAGTTCATGGATGTAGTAGCCCGGTGGGGCCGCCCCCGGTGAGAGGGCCAGGCTGCCCTGAACAAGCGGCTCAATCAGGGGCATCACAAAGAGGTCGGCGAGCGGTTTGATCTGGCCGCCGGCCGACCGCACGACCGCCTCCATCCGCTGGCCCATGTGGTTGACCATGGCCTGCTCGTTCTCGCCCCAGCGGCAGTCGATATGGGCGATGGGAATCCCCCAGGCATCCCTGCGCTCGGGGTGCAGGCTGACCTGGTTGTGGCTTTGGCTGAGGACCTCGCCATGGCCGATCAGGAAGCCCACGGCACTGCCGCGCTCGCGCTGCAGCAGTTGGGGCGGATCAAAGCGTTGGATGCCGCACCAGAGGCCATAGCCCCGTTTGAAGTCCCGTGATTCCAGGGTGTTGGGAATGAAGCAGCTGCCCGCACCGGAGAGTTCGCTGCTCCCCGCGGCCGGTTGATCGGGGATCGAGAAGAAGCAGCTGCGGGAGATGTGGTCCATCAGCCCCTGCCCGAGCTTCCCGCTGACGTCCTCCAGGCCGCTCTGCTGCTGGGAGTGCAGCAGCAGCCTGAGGCTCTCAATCGTGCTGGCGCAGAGCACCACCAGGGGGGCCTTGGCGCAGAAGTGCTCGCCGCTCTGGCGATCAATGGCCTCGACGCCCTCGGCGCGGCCGCTGGCGCGGTCGATCAGCACGTGGCTGACCACGCTGTTGCTGCGCAGCTCCACCCGGCCGCTGGCCAGGGCAATGGCCAGGGCGCCGCCCTGGGAGCAGGAACGGGGCCAGGGGGTCTGGGCGCTCTTGCTGAGCTCGAAGCCGCGGGAGTGGATCAAGGGCAGCTCCAGATCCCGGCGAATCGAGCGGCCCAGGTGCTCCTCGGCGGGGGTCAGGGGCATTGGCTCCTGGAACTCCCCATCGGGCAGCTGCGGTAGGCCATCCCGCTGGCCCTTCACGGCCAGCAGCGTCTCGAGCTGGCTGTACCAGGGGGCCAGGTCGTCATGGGCGATCGGCCAGTCCTGGCCATGGCCATCCCGGCTGGCCCCCTTGAGCTCGTAGTCGGAGAGCCGCAGGGTGATGCCTCCCCAGGTGAGGCTTTTGCCACCCACTTGTCTCCCCCGGGTCCAGAGGAAGGGGCGATCGTCGGGGGTGGAGTAGGGGTTGCGCTGCTCATCGACGAACAGCTCCGGGTTGGCCTTCCAGTAGCCCGGGTGATTCGCGGCGATCCTCTGCCGGCCGCTGCTGATGTTGGCCAGGCGTTTGAGGCTGTTGAGGGGCTCGCTGCCAAAGGCCCGCTTGGCACTGAGCTCCGGGCCGGCCTCCAGCACCAGAACCCGCAGGCCCGCCTGGGCGAGGGCCATGGCTGCCACCCCACCGGTGGCCCCGGAGCCGACGACGATTGCGTCAGGGTTGCTAGCAGCCATCAGGGTTTCAGCCATCAAAAAAGCCCCGGCACTTCAGAGAAGGCCGGGGCTTTTGGAGTTGGTGGCGGGGGGCGGATTTGAACCACCGACCTTCGGGTTATGAGCCCGACGAGCTACCAGACTGCTCTACCCCGCGGCGACCCAGAAACCTTACAGCACAGCGGATCCCTCCGGCAATGGAGCCAGGATGGACTCAGCCCCTGACTCCTATGGCACTGCATCTGCTGCTGGACTCGGCCGACCCCAGCGCCTGGGAGCAGTGGCTGCCCACGGGGCTCTTTGGCGGGGTGACGACCAACCCGACGCTGCTGAAGCGCGCGGGCCAGCCCTGCACCTTGGAGAACCTCCGGGCCTTGAGCGAGCGGGCCCTGGCGATGGGTGTGCAGGAGTTGCATCTGCAGGCCTGGGGGGCGGATCTGGTGGGCTGCGGAGCTGCCCTGGCGGCGATCGCGCCCGATCGCATCTGGGTGAAGCTGCCCATCACCCGCCCTGGCCTGGAGGCTGCCCGGGAGCTGCAGCAGCAGGGCTGCCGGATCACCTTCACCGCCTGCTACGAACCCCAGCAGGTGCTGCTGGCGGCAGCCCTTGGGGTGGACTACATCGCCCCCTACCTCGGGCGCATCAGTGACCTGGGCCGCGATGGCCATGGGGAGCTGATCGCGATGCAGCGCTGCATCGATGCCTTGGGTTCGACCCTGCGTCTGCTGGTGGCCAGCCTGCGCAGCGCCTCAGATCTGCCGCGCCTGGCGGCCGAGGGCCTGAACACCTTCACCATCAGCCCAGCGATCGCCCAGGCGCTCTTCAGCGTTGAGGCCACCGAGGCCGCGGCGGCCCAGTTCGAGCGCGATGCGCTCTAGTTGCCGTTGTCGAAGCGCAGTTCGCCGCTGACCTCGAGCTTGACCGCGGTGTTGGGCACCAGGAACTGAGTGCTGAGCTCTTCGAGGGTCATGGGCGTGAGCCACTCGAGCTGCTCCATCAGGTGCAGGGCGACGGCCTGCTTGGCGCGGCGGGCTCCGTCCTCCACCTTGATCGCCAATCCCAACCCTTCGCCGACTCGGCTGAGGCATTGGATCCCCTCGGCGCCCCCCTTGCTCAGCACCTGGCCGTGGCTGCTGCGCATCACGGCGGTGTCAAAGCGACCCTCGCCGGCCACCAGGTCGGGGTGGGCGAGCATCGAGCGGCAGAGGCGCTCGAGTTCGGGGTTCTGTCCGGCTCCGAGATGGGCAAAGAGCAGCGCCATCTGAGCCAGCTGCAGTTGCAGGGTCGGTGCGCCGCAGTCATCGCGGGCCGTGATCAGTTCCGCGGCGGGCATCCCCAGCAGTTCGGCGACGCGCTTGAGGACCTGCTGCTGCAGCGGGTGCTCGATCTGGAGGTAGGTCTCCAGCGGCCAGTGCATCTTGCGGCAGGTGGCGAGAAAGGCGGCGTGCTTGCCCGAGCAGTTGTGCTCCAGCGGGCTCTGCCTGCCGGCGGGGGTGGGGCACTGCAGCTGCTCGCTTTCGAGGTCGGCCTTCCAGAGGATCTTGAAGGCCTCGCGGGCCTGGCCCGCCTCACCGGCGTGGGAGGCGCAGGCAATGGCGAGGGCGCGGTCGTCGTGTTGCCCCAGATCGGCCGCTCCACTGCTGACGAAGATCTGGGCCTGGAAGGGCTTGAGCGCGGAGCGGATGAAGCTCAGCTGCTGCGGATCACCAGCGCGCATCAGGATCCGGCCGCGTTGGTCACAGACCACGGCATGGACGCGGTGCAGCGATTCGCCGATCCCGTTGCGGGTGAGGCGCACCTCGAGGGGGGGCACCCCAGGACGGCTACCGAAGCTGCTGGAGAAGGTCATGTCAGAGAGCCTGACAGAGTCCCGTCGAGAGCAAGAGCAGTCCGCCGGTCGCGGCCAGGGCGAGTTGGATCTTGCGCAGGACTGGCTTGACTTCGTGGGTGGCCACCAGCAGATCCTGCTGTCTCCAGGCGAGTGGCTTTTCCCAGACCTGCCCGTCGTACCAACCGGATTCTTCGTACTCCACCTGGGTGGAGGTCAGGCGCCGCAGCACGGTTCTCCAGCCCAGCCACTGGCGCGTCAGCATCAGCAGCGGCACGACGCAGGCGCCGGCGGCTCCGGCGGCGGTGAGGGCTGCGGGGTCGTGGCGTAGGGCAAAGCTGCCGGTCGCCAGGTAGAGCGTCAGCGGCATCGCAATCAGCCAGCTCTGGATCAAGGGCTGGGCGATGTTCTGTTGGGCCCAGGCAAAAAACAGGGAGTCCTGCAGTTCCTTGTATTGCTCCAGCGGGCGCTGCTCTGGCGGGACCGGACAGGGCGTGCTGTTGCTGAGCCCCGGCGAAGGATCGCTAGCAGCCATTGCGTGTCCGGCTCAGGCCGGTGGAGCCTCGGCCGAGCCTACGAAGCTCTCCACCTCACCGTGGCCCCAGAAGGACTCCAGGTCGTAGTAGCTGCGCTCATCGGGGGTGAGGCAGTGCACGATCACCTCGCCGTAATCCAGCAGCACCCAGCGCCCCTCGTTCTGCCCTTCCTTGCGCAGGGGCAGGCGGCCGGTGTGCTCCTCGAGCTTGTCCTCAACGGAGCGGCCCATGGCGCGCACCTGGACATCGGTGAAGCCACTGGCGATCACGAACCAGTCGGCGATCGAGGAGATCTCCTCCACCCGAATCAGAACGATGTCGGTGGCTTTGCGGTCGTCACAGGCATCGGCGGCCAGCAGCGCCAGGGCTTTGCTGTCGTCGAGGTCGAGCCGGGGTCGGTTGGGGTCGGGACTGGGCTTGGCGGCTTGGGCCTCAGCCATAAACGTTCTCGCTGCTCACGGAGTGTCGGGAGCCCTGTTGCTGGGCCATCTCAGCCCGGGCTTTCCCTGCACTCTTGCGCAGCGCCTCCAGGCGGTCCTCGTAGAAGCTGCGCTTTTTCTTCTTGCGGGTCTGCTCCACCAGCTCCTTGAGGGCCCCGCCGAGGCTCTTGTAGGCATTGGGCAGGGTGTAGCCGAAGCGGCAGGCCAGATCGATCGCCCGCTCATCGGCGGCGATGGCGTCCTGCAGACGCTTCTCGGAGTTGTTCTTGAGATAGAGGCGGTAGCCGGCAAAGCCGGATAGGCCCATGGCCATCAGCAGCAGCAGGCCGTCCTGAACCCAGAGTTCACCGATGGCGCCACCCAGGCCGATGGCCAGGGCCGCCATCTCCCAGCCGTCCCGGGGGACGGAGTCGTTCTGGATGCGGCCGACCTCATGCCAGAAGAGCAGGTTGCGGTGGTCGATCGCCAGGGCATCCCACTTCTGGAGATCCAGCTGAACCTCCACCTCATCGCGGCCGATCTCCTCGATGGTGATCAGCGGCGGGTCTGCTGAGGCCGCGGCTTCCACAAACACCCAGCTCTGCATCTCGGGAGGCAGCAGCCCCTTCAGGCGCTGGAGTTCGCTCATGAGGACGCTTCGGCCGTGTTGAAGACAACACTAGCCACGACGGGATCGTTGGCTGGGTCTGGCTTAACAGCAAGGGGTTTCAGCCACGTGAGAGGCTGGATGGGTTTGGCTGCCGGCCCCCTGCTATGCCCCGTCGCACGGATCTGCGTCGCATCCTGCTGCTGGGGTCAGGCCCGATTGTGATCGGGCAAGCCTGCGAATTTGATTACTCGGGAACCCAGGCGTGTAAAGCCTTGCGGGCCGAGGGTTTTGAGGTGGTGCTGGTGAACAGCAACCCCGCCTCGATCATGACCGATCCGGACATGGCGGATCGCACTTATATCGAACCTCTCACCCCTGATGTGGTGCGCCGGGTGATCGAGCAGGAGCGTCCGGACGCCCTGCTGCCGACCATGGGCGGACAGACCGCCCTGAACCTGGCGGTGGCCCTCTCCAAGGACGGCACCCTGGAGAAGTACGGGGTGGAGCTGATCGGCGCCAACCTCGAGGCGATTGAAAAGGCGGAAGACCGGGACCTGTTCAAACAGGCCATGGGTCGCATTGGGGTGGGTGTCTGCCCCTCCGGCATCGCGACGACCCTGGAGGAGGCCGAGGCTGTCGGGGATCAGATCGGCAGCTATCCGCGGATCATTCGCCCGGCCTTCACCCTGGGGGGCAGCGGCGGCGGCATCGCTTACAACCCCGAGGAGTTCCGGGCGATCTGCCTGAGCGGCCTGGACGCCAGCCCGGTGAATCAGATCCTGATTGAGCAGTCCCTGCTCGGTTGGAAGGAATTCGAGCTGGAGGTGATGCGCGACACCGCCGACAACGTGGTGATCGTCTGCTCGATCGAGAACCTCGATCCGATGGGGGTGCACACCGGTGACTCGATCACCGTGGCCCCGGCCCAGACCCTGACGGACCGCGAGTACCAGCGCCTGCGGGATCAGTCGATCGCGATCATCCGCGAGATCGGTGTGGACACCGGCGGCAGCAACATTCAGTTCGCGATCAATCCCGCCAATGGCGACGTGATCGTGATCGAGATGAATCCCCGCGTCTCGCGGAGTTCGGCCCTGGCCTCGAAAGCCACGGGTTTCCCGATCGCCAAGATCGCTGCGCGTCTGGCCGTCGGATACACCCTCGACGAGATCATCAACGACATCACTGGCAAGACACCGGCCTGCTTCGAGCCCACGATTGATTACGTGGTGACGAAGGTCCCCCGCTTCGCCTTCGAGAAGTTCCGCGGCAGCCCCGCCGTGCTGACCACCGCAATGAAGTCGGTGGGCGAGGCCATGGCCATCGGCCGCAATTTTGAGGAGTCCTTCCAAAAGGCCCTGCGCTCCCTGGAGACCGGACACGCCGGCTGGGGTTGCGATCGCCCGGACCCCAGCCCCGAGCGCTCGGACCTCGACCGGGAACTGCGCACCCCTGCACCCGATCGGATCTTTGCGGTTCGCACGGCGATGGTGAACGGCTACAGCGATGCCGACATCCATCGGATCTCCGCCATCGATCCTTGGTTCCTGGCGAAGCTGCGCCGGATCATCGAGAGCGAGCAGCGTCTGCTCAAGGGCCAGAACCTGACCGCCCTGGATGCCGCCGCCCTGCTGGAGCTCAAGCAGCTGGGCTTCTCCGATCGTCAGATCGCCTGGGCCACCGGCAGCAAGGAACTGGAGGTGCGCGCCCATCGCCAGAACCTGGGCGTCAATGCGGTGTTCAAAACCGTGGACACCTGTGCCGCGGAGTTCGCCTCCAGCACGCCCTATCACTACGCAACCTATGAGCGGCCGATGGAGCGTCTGCTCCCCGACGGCAGCCTGGAGTTGATCGCTCCGGAGTCCGAGGTTCAGCCGGAGTCCAGGCGCAAGGTGATGATCCTGGGCGGCGGTCCCAACCGGATCGGCCAGGGCATCGAGTTCGATTACTGCTGCGTCCACGCCTCCTTTGCGCTGCAGGAGGAGGGGTTCGCAACGGTGATGGTGAACTCCAACCCCGAGACGGTCTCCACCGACTACGACACCTCCGATCGCCTCTACTTCGAGCCCCTCACCTTTGAGGACGTGCTCAACGTGATCGAGGCCGAGAAGCCGGAGGGGGTGATCGTTCAGTTCGGCGGCCAGACCCCGCTCAAGCTGGCGATTCCCCTGCTGCACTGGCTGCAGTCCCCCGCCGGTCAGGCCACGGGTACCCGCATCTGGGGCACCTCGCCCGAATCGATCGACACGGCGGAAGACCGCGAGCAGTTCGAAGCGATCCTGCGTCGCCTGGACATCCGTCAGCCCCGCAATGGCCTGGCCCGCAGCGAAGCGGAGGCCCGCGTGGTGGCCGAGCGCGTTGGTTATCCCGTGGTGGTGCGCCCCAGTTACGTCCTGGGCGGCCGGGCGATGGAGGTGGTCTACGGCGAGGACGAGCTGAACCGCTATATGAATGAGGCGGTGAATGTCGAGCCGGATCACCCGGTGCTGATTGACCAGTACCTCGAGAACGCCACCGAGGTCGATGTCGATGCCCTCTGTGATGCCACCGGCAAGGTCGTCATCGGCGGCCTGATGGAGCACATCGAACCGGCCGGCGTGCACTCCGGTGACTCGGCCTGCGCGCTGCCCTCGGTCAGCCTGGAGCAGGAGGCCCTGGCCACGATTCGCCAGTGGTCTGAAGCCCTGGCCCTGGCCCTTCAGGTCAACGGCCTGATCAACCTGCAGTTCGCCATCAAGGACGGACTCGTCTACATCATTGAGGCCAACCCCCGGGCCTCCCGCACCGTGCCCTTCGTGGCCAAGGCCACCGGTGCGCCCCTGGCGAAGATCGCCAGCCGGATCATGTCGGGCAAGACCCTCGATCAGATCGGTCTGACCAGCGAGCCCAAGCCGCCCCTGCAGGCGGTCAAGGAGGCGGTTCTGCCCTTCAAGCGCTTCCCCGGCGCCGACTCGATCCTGGGTCCGGAGATGCGCAGCACCGGTGAGGTGATGGGCACGGCCACCAGCTTCGGCCTGGCCTACGCCAAGGCGGAGTTGGGTGCCAGTGAGGCCCTGCCCACCAGCGGCACGGTCTTCCTCTCCACCCATGACCGCGACAAGTCAGCCCTGCTGCCCGTCGCCCAGCGCCTTGATCAGATGGGCTTCCGTTTGGTGGCCACCGAAGGCACCGCCCGCGCGCTGGCGGAGGCCGGCCTCAAGGTTGAGACCGTGCTGAAGGTGCACGAGGGCCGCCCGAATATCGAGGATGCGATCCGCTCCGGTGAGATCCAGTTGGTGATCAACACCCCGGTCGGTCGTCAGGCCGCCCACGACGACAAGTACCTGCGCCGCGCGGCCATCGACTACGCCGTCACGACCGTCACCACCCTGGCCGGTGCCCGTGCCGCAGTTGAGGGCATCGCCGCCCTTCAGGCCCAGGAGATGCAGGTGCGCGCCCTGCAGGACATCCACGGGTAGGGACTCAGCTGCTCACCAAGGGCTGAATCTTGGCGATCTCCTCAGCGAGCTCCGCTCCGGCAATCTCTGTGTCGTAGGCGGCTTGAGCACGAAGCCAGTACCCGGGACTGAGGCCCAGGAAGCGGCAGAGTCGCAGGTCGGTATCCGCACTGATCGATCGCTGACCGGAGACGATTTCGCTGATCCTGGATGCCGGCACCTTGATGGCCTTCGACAGTCGGTACTGGCTGACCCCAAGCGGAACCAGAAACTCCTCAACGAGCAGTTCACCTGGGGTAATGGGGCTTAGGCGATCTTTGGAAGTCATCAGTGGTAATCAACGATCTCAACGGCTTCAGGGCCGGAATCTGACCAAACAAAGCAAAGGCGGAATTGGTCGTTGATCCGGATGCTGTGTTCTCCAGCTCGGTCGCCGCGCAGTGCTTCCAGTCGATTGCCGGGGGGAATGCGCAGATCCTCGAGGCGCGAGGCAATGTCCAGCTGGCGAAGCTTGCGCCGGGCCACCCGTTCGAAGGCCTGAAAGCGGGGGATCGCCCATCCCTGCGCTAGTCGCTCGGTGTCTGCGCATCGAAACGAGCGGATCACCAGTTCATCTTAGTTCTGTTCCGCAGAAGCATTGGTTCCTGCTCCCATGGCTTCCACGCTATGGGCTGCGTTGAGCTAAGTCGTCCGTGAAATCACCGATCGCTTCATCCCCCTACGCTGGTTCCTTGCTGAATGCGTATCCGTGACCGTCGCCCCTAGCTCTGCTCCGGTTAGCTCAGGCTCTGACTGCACGGCTGCCTTCCGGGCGGCCTATGAGAACCGCTACACCTGGGCTCCTGGCTTTGGTGGCTACAGCGGCCGCTGCATCTGGGAGCAGGAGGACCAGCGCGTCGAAGGCAGCTTCAAGGTGGGCGCTGATCTGAAGGCCCAGGTGGAGGGCATCGAGAACGAGGAGATCCATAAGGCGATCGCCTCCCAGCTCTGGGAGGTCTGCATCCACCGCGTGCGCCGCAGCTTCGAGCAGACCCACGGCGAGAACACCTTCACCGCCGGCGAGACCGATGCGGTTGGGACCGAGGTGATCGTCGGCGGTAAGAACGCCGGCGACCGCTACCGGATCAAGGACGACGTGGTGACGATGGTGCACCGCCACATCCACGGCACCGTGGTGACGATCTTCACCGAGAGCACCACCGACACCGGCAGCGGCTACCTCAGCCACAGCTACACCAGCCAGTACGCCGATCCCGCCAGCGGCGAGGCCCGCGGCGGCAAGAGCCGTTTCACCGACACCTTTGTTCCCCTGGCCGGTGAGGGTCCCTGGGTGCTGAGCGAGCGGGTGGTGGAAACCGAGGCCTTTGGTGACACTCCAGCCGGCCGTCAGGTCTTCCGTTTCGAAGCCCTTAGCCCCGCCTGAATCGTGCCACCATCGCCAGATCTTCTGGCGATGAATGGAACAGCTCATCAAGGCCATCAACGACCCGATTAACGGGGTCGTTTGGGGCTGGCCGATGGTCACCTTGATCGCAGTCACCGGCATCGTGCTGATGCTGGGGCTGCGTCTGATGCCCCTGCAGCGCATCGGTTATGGCGTGCGCATGCTCGCTAAACCCGCCGAGGCTGGAGAAGACGGAGACATCAGCGCCTTCGGGGCCTTGATGACGTCTCTCTCCGCCACGATCGGTACGGGCAACATCGCCGGGGTCGCTGGAGCGATCGCCATCGGCGGTCCCGGTGCTGTCTTTTGGATGTGGGTGATCGCCGTCTTCGGCATTGCCACCAAATACGCCGAGGCGGTCCTCGCCGTTCGCTACCGAGAAGTCGACGGCCTGGGCAACCACGTCGGCGGCCCGATGTACTACATCCGCAATGGCCTGGGCCCCAACTGGCAGTGGTTGGCCGTGCTCTTCGCCCTCTTCGGCATGTTGGCGGGCTTCGGCATCGGCAATGGCGTCCAGTGCTTTGAGGTCTCCAGCGCTTTGGCCGCGGCGGGAATCCCCCGGGTGGCAACGGGCCTAGTCCTGGGTGGTCTGGTCTTTGCCGTGATC
>VMBT01000058.1_pt1 | contig 70802 bp, 86 predicted proteins | sample 4404301 | NCBI WGS metagenome assembly VMBT01 (sample SAMN12238535, study PRJNA552566) | marine metagenome | isolation source: Coastal seawater | place: USA: coastal Georgia, Sapelo Island | collected 2008-08/2009-08 | reverse complement strand
CTGTTTCACCAAGTGCATTTTCTCCAAAGTTGATAACTTTTGGAATGCGTACTGTTTGCATAGATCAAAAACAGTTTCAATTATTATTATATGTTGGGAGGTGAAATTTGATCAGATCCTTGAACAGCAAATAATGGAAATTTATGTGATTTTGCATAGAAATGAATTAGAACTTATGAAGTAACTGAAAAAGTTACACGCCCAATCTCAATCTTTTTGATGGTTGTAATTATAGTGTATTCACCCTCTAACCATTTTTCATGTAAAGAAATTGGCAAGTTGTAAAAACCATTCTCATTCGTACTGGAAGTAAGTTTTGTCTCACTTCCATCTGGCTTGATAATCATTACTTGAACACGTTTACTTTTGTTATCCTCAGAAGCATGACCAATTATTTCAAACCACAAGTCTCGATTTTCTTTAATTACTTGATCATTATTATGAACCAAAAGAGATCCAGAGTTTGTTACAGAGTAGATTTCTAACGGAGCATCATCCCTGCTTGAATAATTGGGTTTTTCAGGTATTCGAGGATCCATTACAAGCACCTTTCCTCTAGCCCAGGGATGAATGTCGCAAAAATAGTGATACTCACCTTCAATATCAAATCGGTGTTGGACGGATTTGCCAGGTAATACATTGTATGCAAATCTATTGTTTGGCTCTCCATTCCCTCCAACCACACTATGAACTGCATCATCATAGTTTTTCCAAGTAACAATTCCTGTTTCAAGAATCACAGCTATGTAGGGTCTAAAACACTGGAAATTAATTTTGCATACAGGAGAAGAAGAGTCATGAGACATTATCACATCTGCCGTGAGATTCACTTCATCGTTCTCAGTTGAATCTCGGGAGTTTTTGATATCCAAAACCTCATAGACATTTGTTCTGACAGGAATTCGTTGTTGGTCCCACACTTCCAAGATAAAATCAGATAGAGGTAAAATTTCATCAAAGATCAAATCAAAGCTTACCCACAGATATTCATCATCGTTGCTCCAAGAAGATTTTACACCAGATACAATGTTATTTTTATTTATCACATCTACCTTCTGTCCTTTTTCAAGTGAGATTTCAAAAAGTGGAGGAATTTGGTGTTGCTCATTTCCTGTTAGAACATCATACAGTCCCACATGCTCAATTCTTTCACTGTTGTAATCATCATGAATTAGAATTTGAAATTGGGTCGGTGTATTAACTAATCCATTTGTAGTCGGTACAATTGTATGATCCTTTTCTGTAAAGAAAAAAGTTCCAGTTTTTTGGTATTCGGAATCCTGACCATATCTAATTAGATCATTTTCATCAGTTTGTTTGTCATATGGAAGGTATGTGGAAAACATTCCTTCAAAATTGTCTCTCATTAAATTATCAGAATATTTTCCAAATTCATCTTGTTTTTCAATTTGATATATGCCAACACCAATTATTGTTGGCAAGATATTAGTTTCATCATGTCTAGTTCTATGGTAGCTAAAATCTATCATGGAAACAGATACATCAACTTTTTCGGTTGAAACACACTCCAAATCACACCATGCATTTAGATAAACCCAAAGATTTCCATAATCTGTAATTTTACCCACATTGTCAGGAGATAAAACATGCAAATCCTCTGTAAAGGTATTAGGTAAATTATCATAGGTCCATTCTTCTATTACGGTTTCACCTTGTTTGAGTGCAACTGTTAGATATGCAGCGTTTAATCCCTCAGATTGTTTATACACAATTCTTAGAATATGATTATAGTCTTGGTGCGCATCTAGTCCAGGTTCAAATTTAAATTCAACAATATCTTTAGCTTGTTTTCCCAATAACCTAGATTGAATATAATCGGAATCATCTCTAAATTCATCATCAATTTCTGCTACTGAGCCACTACTCCAGGGACTATCTCCTTGAGAGATTGGTTTGAGTAACATTTCGCCTCCAGGACCACCACCAACTGCAGCATAAGATAAAGGAACGACAACAAAAAGTAGTGAAAAAAATGCAGATAAAAAAATCTTCAATAGTTAGTTATCCAAATTTGAATATTTAATAATTAACCACTACATCTGTGAATTTACCAAATTAAATTAGAAAATATGTTTAGATAGGTTAAAAATTCTTCAAAATTATGATGATTAAAAATTTCGATATTCTAGCAGACTCTCAAAAAAAACGTGAATGTCTAGAGATTTTAGATGCAGGTCTTCAAGCCGCAAATCCAGAAAATATAATCGCAAATTATGTTACACCAAATAAAATCAAAATTAACGGGAAAAATATAGACATTACAAAATTTTCCAACATCTACTCTGTGGCATTTGGAAAAGCAGGAGATTCAATGACAAGGGCACTTAACGCAATCATTCCAATAAAAAGTGGAATCATAGTCATTCCAAAAGGCTCAAAATCAGTAATCAAAGGTAAAAAATTTCAAATTTTTAATTCAAGGCATCCAGAACCAGATCAGACCAGTGTTAAAGCAGCAAAAGAAGTCATCAAATTTGTTCAAAATAAAAAAAATGATGAATTGATTATTTTCCTAGTTTCAGGAGGAGGTTCATCATTAATGGCTATGCCAAACGGAATTACCCTTGATGACAAAATCTTTGTTACAAAATTATTACTAAAATCAGGGGCAACAATTCAGGAATTCAATTGTGTTAGAAAACATCTCTCAAAAATCAAAGGAGGGAAATTAGTTGAGAGAATGAAATGCGATGGATTAAGTTTGATAATGTCAGATGTTGAGGGAGATGATCTTTCCTCTATTGCGTCAGGAACAACATACATGGATGATACCACATTTGCAGACGCATATGAGATTCTAGAAAAATACAAACTAAAAAGAAAGACACCAATCGAAGTTCTCCAAGTTTTAGAAAAGGGATTAGAAGATGAAAAATTGGAAACTCCAAAAAAATCAAAGATTGAAAATCAAGTAATTGCAAATAACAAAAATTGTCTTAAAGCAATGGAAATTGAAGCCAAAAAGAAAGGCTACAAAGTCAAAACAATTCAGATTTTTGGAGACATTAAAGAGAATGTAACTGAGATTCTCAGTAACGTTTCTGAAGAGCAAAAAACGTGCCTGATTTTTGGCGGAGAGCCAACAGTCAGAGTTCTTGGAAAGGGAATGGGAGGAAGAAATCAAGAATTAGTATTAAGACTACTAAAGAATACTCAAAAATCCAAAAAAATGATAATTGCTTCAATGGGGACTGATGGAATAGATGGGAACTCTCTGTTTGCAGGGGCAATTACTGAAAACATCAAAGTAGACCTAGATACGATGAAAGAATTTCTCAAAAATAGTGATTCTGGAAGATTCTTTCAAAAACAAAAAGGAAACATTGAGACAGGTTTTACACACACAAATCTCATGGACATAGGGATGGTTTTGAGATAAAACCCATATGGCCAAAAACTGATCTTTTAATATCATAATGAGGTATTCCATACAGAATTACATTGCTTGAAAAACAATTCAATCCAGATGTACTGTATAACAGAATAGTTCATTTCTATATTGACAAAAAAGGATACTCTAAGGAAAAAGCAAATGAGATAGCTCAATCAGTGGTTCAAAAAGAAGCTCAGAGAAGAATTTGTAAAAATGAAAAATGCAAACATTTTTCCCACGATCACATTCGAAATGCTGAAACTTGTCTAGTTACAGAATGTGACTGTCATAAATTTATCAAGTGAAATCATCTAAAGAATTTTCAATTAATGGTTGAGCGCTAATTCCAAGTTTCTTCTTCAAGTGTTCAGCAAATTCTTCGACAAATCCATGTATTGTGTATACTTGTTCTGCACCAGATTGTGCCACCATATCAATGAGTTCATTAAAATCACAATGATCACTCATTGGAATAGAGTAATCAGTTCTTCTTCCAAAAGAAAATTTTGTTGATTGGGCCCAGCCACTAAATCCAATTGTAACTGCACCATATTTTGATTTCATTTCTTGAACGAATTTATTTTTTGAAGACATCATGGGTGCGACCATAATCCAAGGTTTTTTGTCTAGTAATCCATTTTTTTGAGCCTCAGTATGGCCAATTCCATCTTTTAAATCAACACCAAATTTCTGATGTAGTGTATTCATCTCTTTTACAGAATCATAAAAGTAAAGGGGACCCCAATGGCCAAACAGTTGAGTAATAGTTTGTGCCTTTCCCAATTGATATCCCATCAAAATTACAGGAATTCCTTTTCCATACAACTCTGAAATCAGTTCATTTACCTGTTTTTGAATTTCCTCCATTTTTGGAAATACAAACTCTGGTAAACCAAAAGTGCATTCAGTAATTAGGGTCTTACATTTTGGGATTTTTGCACCTTGAAGGAATCCTCGATTCCTAGTACAGATATCACCAGTATAGAAAATATCATCAAATAGTAATCCCTTTGCTCCAAGTATATGACCACTGTCAATCAGTGAAAAGTCATCAAGTGATTCAACGTGGTTTTCCATTTTGAATCCACGGAGATTGGCAATTTCATTAGTTTCAATAGAAGAGAGAATTGTTCCACCATTTTTTGATGGGAGGTGATCTGAATGGGCATGAGATACAAAATTTATTCCTGCGGCATCAGCATTTTTTGGATCTAAACAAATGCGTCTATCATTTACCTCACACAGGATACCATTTTTTGTCATCCTGACTTTTCTAGGCAATGAGTTTCATGAAAATAAGATTTGATATAAATTGCAGGTTTGATCTACTATTGACTAGTTGCTAAATCTTGGAATTTTAATCTCAGGTCGCGGGAGCAACATGGAATCCATCCTAAAGTCAATTAAGAAAAAAAAGATACCAATCAATCCAGCAGTAGTCATCTCAAACAAACAAGATGCAAAAGGTCTAAAAATTGCACATAAACTTGGAGTAGCCATTGAGGTTGTTGAAAGTAAAGAATTCAAAGGAAACAGGGCAGAATATGATAAAAAAGTAATTTCAGTTTTAACAAAATATGGAGTCACTCCAAGAAACGGACTAGTGTGTTTGGCAGGTTTTATGAGAATTATCAGTCCAGAATTTGTAAAAAAATACAAGAATCGTATTATCAATATTCATCCAGCACTATTACCAGCATTTCCAGGTCTTGACGCACAAAAACAGGCATTAGAATATGGAGCAAAGTACTCTGGATGTACAGTACATTTTGTGGATGCAGGAATGGATACAGGTCCAGTCATCATACAATCCGTAGTAAAAATCAAAGAAAACGATACTGAAAAGTCACTGTCCAAAAGAATTCTAAAAGAGGAACACAGAATTTATCCTGAGGCAGTTAATCTCTTTGCAAGAAAAAAGATCAAAGTGATAGGTCGCAGAACAAAAATCAGTTAGGAATCAGGACCACCAAAAAAGTACAACACTTTGAGTTCTTTTTTGTTTCCATGAAAATAATGCTCAACATCTTTTGCAACAAAAAATAATTTGTCTTTTGAAACTTTGTAATCTTTATCTTTAATTTTTAAAAATCCGTCACCAGATAGCACATAGTAAACCTCATCACTTTCATGAGGAGTTTGAGTATCTTCTTCTCCAGGTTGGAGAACCAACACGCCCGCAGCCAAACTATTCCGATTGATAAAAGTATGAAAATAATCACTGCTGTTTTTGATTTTTTCCAGATATGTGGTTAAATCAAAGTCTAGTTTCAATTTATTCAGCAGCTACGTTGTATGTTTTTCTCTGTGGAGGTTCACTCATGTAAGAATGTCCTTGAGGATGTAGTTTTTCATGTTCAGGACTGTTATGCATTTGGATAAACGTGTCCTTACTTTCATGTTCAACTACGATTCTACAACTACCATCAGCAGATTTTAGAAATTTTCGGGATTTGAATCCAGGAAATTTTGATAGAACTTTGTTTGATTCTGAAAACCAATTTTTGAAATCTTCTTCAGCACCATCTTTGAGTTGAATGTCGGCTATCATTACGAACATGATGTGACTAGAGAAAATGACATTAAATTTCTTTTCCAAGATTTCAGGGGCAGAATTCCAAGAATTAAATATCTACAAGTCAAAAACAGAGCATGACGGGAATCAAAATTGACGGTAAGGAAATTTCACAAGTAGTTAAAGATAGAGTGAAAAAAGCCGCTGAAGAGTTAAAGGTTCAAGGAATCAATCCGTGCCTGGCAACAGTTCTTGTAGGCGATAATCCAGCTTCTGCCACATACGTTAGAAACAAACACAGAGCATGTGAAGAGGTAGGTATTGCTACTAAAGATCATAAACTTGACGCAAATACAACTCAGAGCCAACTCAATGAAATTATTGATAATTTGAATAATGACAGCTCGGTTCATGGAATTCTTGTTCAATTACCACTACCAACACAATTAGATGAATTTGCTACAACATCGAGGATTTCACCACTAAAAGATGTGGATGGCCTAACACCTCATAACGCAGGGTTGTTGGCAATGAAAAAAGCAGCACTTGTTGCATGCACACCATCAGGAGTGATGGAGATGTTTGATTATCACGGAATAGAGTTAGAAGGGAAAAATGTAGTACTGATCAACAGAAGTAATCTTGTTGGAAAACCTCTTTATCATTTATTGTTAGACAAAAATGCAACTGTAATTACATGTCATTCTAGAACAAAGAATTTGGCAGAGTTATGTAAATCAGCAGATATCATCATTACAGCAGTGGGAGATAGAAACAAGTTCACATTAACTTCAGATATGATAAAAGATGAAGCAGTTGTTATTGATGTAGCAATATCAAGATTCCAAGAGAAACTTGTAGGAGACGCAGATTATGAAGACATTATTCAAAAAGCATCTTTTGCAACGCCAGTTCCAGGAGGGGTTGGTCCAATGACAGTTGCAATGCTTTTGAAAAATACAATTACTGCAGCATCATTGAGTAGTCAAATTGGAAGATAACCCTGAAAAAAAATCACTGCGAAATCTCCTTTTAGAAAAAAGAGATGGGACATCATTTGATTTGATGAAAATTGCAAGTGAGAAAATTAGTAAAAAATTAAAAAAAATTAGAACGTTCAGAGATGCACAAAAAATTGGGGCATATTACCCAATTGGAAGTGAAGTGCTAACTCAAGACATCATACAAGAATTACTCAGTGATGGGAAAGAAGTATTCTTACCAAGGGTATCAGGAGACAGTATTGATTTTAAGAGAATTAGGGATTTTTCAAGCCTAGAAAGTGGTAGTTTTGACATAATGGAGCCAAAAATAGAATGCCAGACGGAAAATGAATTGGATGTAATTCTAGTCCCAACTGTAGGCATTTCTCCAAAAGGAGTCAGATTAGGATACGGTCATGGGTTCTACGACAGATTTTTGGCAAGTCACAAAACTTCAACAATATCTCTAACATTAGAAAAACAAGTCGTGAAAAATATTCCAAAATCAGATCATGACGTGTTGATTGATTGGGTTGTTACAGAAGACAGAGTTATAGAAACTCAAAGATAGGCCAAGCCTTTTTTGCCAATATCTTTTCTACAAAATTTATGTGGCCAAGAAATCTTTTCAGATGCAGTATATGCATTGGCAATCGCAGATTCCAAAGTATCACCTAATGCAGTTACTCCCAAAACACGTCCTCCATTTGAAAGGATTTTTCCATCATCTTGTTTGGTTCCAGCATGAAAGACATATGCATTATCAGGGATAGAATCAAAACCAACAATCTCTTCATTCTTTGGATAAGACTCAGGATATCCTTCTGAAGCTAAAACAATACAGACGGAATATTGATTCTTCCAGGAGATTTGAGGCATTGAGGACAATTGACCATCAGCACTTGCAACAAAATAGTCATACAAATCAAAATCCATTCTCATTGTGATTGGTTGACATTCAGGATCACCCATCCTAACATTGTATTCTAAAACATATGGTTCGTTGTCTTTTAGCATTATTCCAGCATAAAGAAACCCCTTGAATGTGATTCCTTCATTTTTCATAGAATGGATTGTTTTATCAATAATTTTTTCTTGAATTTTTTTTGCCAGAGTTTCATCAATTATAGGAGTTGGAGAATATGCACCCATTCCGCCTGTATTTGGGCCCTTGTCATCATCAAAAATTCGTTTATGGTCTTGACTTGAGGCCATAGGGATAGCAACATTACCGTCAGAGAGAGCAATGTATGAGGCCTCAATGCCATCAATTCTCTCCTCAATGATTATTCGATTTCCTGCATCACCAAATGTTTTTTTTATCAAAATTGTTTGGATTGCAGAAATTGCCTCATCAGCACTATTACAGACAATCACACCTTTTCCAGCAGCCAAACCATCAGCTTTGACTACAACATTGTAATCAAGAGACTTGACGTAATCTTGAGCTTTTTGAGCATCATCAAATATTTCAAATCTGGCAGTAGGAATATCATTTCGTTTCATGAAGTTTTTAGCCCAGATTTTACTGGATTCAAGTTGTGCAGCATCTTTTGCAGGACCAAAAATTTTGAGATTTTTTTTATTAAATTTATCAACAATGCCTGCAGCTAGAGGTGCCTCAGGTCCAACTACAGTAAAACAATTATTTTTTTGAGCAAAATCTGCTAGAGCATCTAAATCATCAACTTCAATTGAGACGTTATTTTTTGTGCCACCATTTCCAGGGGCAGTAAATACAGTGTCGACTTTTGTGCTTTGAGATAATTTCCAGGACAATGCATGTTCTCTTCCACCAGAGCCAATCACAAGTACATTTACCAACAGAAATTATTTTTTACTCAATTATATAATCCAAGTCTCAAAAAATCAATTTAGCTTTATAATGGCACAGATCTACCAAAAGCCAGATGGAACTCTCTACAAAGTTTGATGCAAAGGCAATTGAATCTGAGGTTAAGAAATATGTTAAATCAATAGATTTAGAAAAACAGATTTTTTCATCAGACAAACCTGAAAAAATCAGATTCATTGAAGGTCCACCAACAATGAATGGAATTCCTCATGCTGGGCACCTCAGAGGCAGAGTCATCAAAGATTTGTGGTATAGATACAACACACTACAAGGAAAGAAGATTGAATTCAATGGAGGATGGGATACTCAAGGACTTCCTGTAGAGTTGCAAGTTGAAAAAGAGTTGGGGGTTACAGGTGGAAAGACAGAAGCAATCAAAGAATTTGGGGTGGAAAGAATTGTATCAGAATGCAAAAAGGTTGTTGAGAAATACAACAAGACATGGGTTGAAGTAGACGAATTACTTGGAATGTCGTTTAATCATGATAAAGCATACTGGACTTTTAGGGATGAATTTATTGAAAGAGAATGGCAAGTTCTAAAAAAAGCACATGAGAATGGGATTTTAGAGGAAGATTTTACAGTTATTGCATATTGTCCTAGTTGCCAAACATCACTTAGTCACGCAGAAGTTAATCAGGGATATGAAGAGGTAAAGGACCCATCATTATACTATAAAGTAAAGCTGGTAGATGAAGATGCATTTTTGATAGTATGGACCACAATGCCATTTACTCTAGTTACGGATGCAATGGTAGGATTACAACCAGACGAAGATTATGTTTACGTTAATGTGGAAAATGAGACTTGGGTTATTGGAAAAACAAGATTAGAGGAATTTATGACAGAAGTAAAAGTAGAGGATTACAAAATTGAAAAGACTGTAAAGGGTTCAGAATTTGAAGGAAAAAAATACATTCACCCATTATTGGATTTGATTCCAGAGTTAAACGAATGCTCAAAAGCAGATAATTTTCACGTAGCAGTATCAGAATCATTTGTTGATGCAAGTACTGGTAGTGGATTAGTTCACTTATCTCCTGCAAATGGTGAGGAAGACATCAAAATTGCAAACAAGAGAAAAGTCAAGGTTTTCAGTCCCATAGATGACGAGGTGAAATTCACTTCCCAGGCAGGAAAATACGAAGGAATGTTTGTCAGAGATGCAGACAGGCCAATTGTAGAAGATCTAAAGGAGTGTAATGCACTTGTAAAGATTGGTAAAATCAAACACAAATATCCACTCTGTTGGAGATCTCACCATCCAATTGTTTGGCTTGCAAGAAAAGGCTGGTTTTACAAATTAGATAGACTAGACAACAAAGCAATTGATGCTGCTGAAAGTGTAGAGTATTATTTTGAACAACCAAAAAACAGATTTCTAGGAATTATCAAAGAAAGGCATCCTTGGTGTATTTCAAGGGAGAGGATTTGGGGATGTCCATTACCAGTATGGGCATGTGAAGAGTGCAATGAAAGAAACTGGTTCTTTACAAGAAAAGAGATTGTAGAATCTGCAGACAATCTTCCAGACGGACCAGACTTTGAATTGCACAGACCATGGATTGACAATATTACCATAAAATGCAAAAAATGTGGCAGTACAAAAACAAAGAGAGAAGAATATGTTTTAGATACTTGGCACAATAGTGGTTCAGCACCATATTCATCATTAACTGATGAAGAATATTCAAAAGAAATTCCAGCACCATTTTTTACTGAAGGAATTGATCAAACCAGAGGTTGGGCATACACTCTACTTATTGAAAATGTAATTCTAAACAATGGACCAACACCACCATACAAGTCATTTTTGTTCCAAGGACATGTACTTGATGAGAAAGGAGGAAAGATGAGCAAAAGTAAAGGAAATGTTTTGGAAGGCATGGAATTACTAGAAAAATATCCTGCAGATTTGATTAGATTTTATTTTATGTGGAAGGCAAGTCCCATCGAACCCCTTAGTTTCAGTACAGATGAGTTGATGTCAAGACCATACCAGGTAATCAACACATTATTCAATTTACATTTGTATTTTAAACAAAATAGTCAGTATGACAATTTTGATGAAGCAAACACTGTGGAATGGGCAAAACAAAAGGATCTCCTAACATCACCAGATATTTGGTTATTATCAAAATTACAAAAATTAATTCTAAAAATCACAGACAGGAATAATTCATGTAAATTCCACGAGGGTGCAAAAGCAATTGACGACTTTATCATCAACAATCTAAGCCAAATTTACATCCCAATTACAAGAGGAGAGTTATGGGATGAGGATGAAGAGAAGAAAGAGAGAAGACTGGCAATTTATGCTGTACTAGGACAAGTTCTCAAAACACTAGACATTTTGATTCATCCATTTTGTCCATTTACCAGTGAGCACCTATATCAAACAGTCTTTGATGGAGAACAAAGTATTCTACTTGACAAATGGCCAGAATCACAAGAGTCACTGATTAACGAAGAGATTGAAGAATCATTTGACATTATGAAAGATGTTGTATCAGTTTCATCAGCTGCCAGAATGAAAGGCAAGCTCAAAAGAAGATGGCCATTAAATGAAGCAAAAATTTGTGTTAAGAAAGGACTAAAGATAAAGTTAGAGTCATTATCAGAACTACTTCAAACTCAATTAAACGTAGAAAAATTCACTGTGATTGAGACTGAAAAAGAATCAGGATTAGAGCAAGTTTTAGAATTAAAAGAATTAGATTTGCCTGCAAAACCAATTATTGAGTTGGAGAGAAAAAGAATAGGACCTAAAGCAAAACAACACATGGGAAAACTAGTAACAAAGTTTTCTGAAACAAATCCTGAAGAAATTGTATCATCATTACAAACTAATTCAAAATTTGATTTTGATATTGATGGAGAGGTAATTTCACTTGACAGCGAAGATTTTGTTTTAGACTTTGATGCAGATGAAAATTTTGCAGTATCAAAAAGAGATGATTATGTGGTATTCATCTCAACATCAAGAAATAAAGAGATGATGGCAAAAGGATTGATCAAAGATGTTGCAAGAAGATTACAAACTCTGAGAAAAGAAAGGGGATACAATCCAACGGATGTTTTAGGAGTTGCATCAATTCTTGATCTAGATGAAGAGTCACTTGAAATGATAAGAGAGAAAGCAGATGATTTGGCTTTCTTGGTAAGAGTCAAACAAGTAAACTTTACAGAGTCATGCAAGGAGTACAAGGATGACGACATAGACGGACAGAAAATCCGAATTTCTGTAGAATAATTTTTAAAATTTGATTGCAGTGCAGACGGACTTTTTATTAATTAAAAATCAAAAAATCAAACATATTCCAGAAGAGGTTGACATCTAGGTCCCCAACCAGAATTTTTCCCCATCTCTTCTGAGAATTAATTCTTAGAAAAATGCAATATTTTTATTATAATCATAACAACTTGGGCTAATGTCCGAATCAAAGGAACCTAACGTAGTTGGGATTAATGTCCTAAAGCAAAATGGTGTAGATGTTGATGAGTTAGTAAATGAGCTAATCAAAAATGCAGCCGTAGAGTTTACTGCATACTACTACTTTACCAACCTCAGAGCACATTGTACAGGCATGGAAGGAGAAGGGCTCAAAGGAATCATTGAAGACGCCAGATTAGAAGACCTCAGTCACTTTGAATCATGTATTGAGAGAATCTATCAATTAGGCGGTTCACTTCCAAATGACGCAACTGAATTTATCAAAATTTCAGGATGTGAGTTTTTGCAACTTCCACCAAACCCAACTGATCATAAAGCAATCCTAGAGAAATGTCTCAAAGCTGAGCAAGGTGCAATTGTGAATTGGAATAAAATTTGCAAAATGACACATGGAAAAGATCCAGCAACATATGACATTGCAAAAGATATCCTAGCAGAAGAGATCGAACATGAGTCTTGGTTCTTAGAGTTAATCTATGGTAGACCATCAGGACACATGAGAAGAAAATATGCTGGTGAGAGACCACACACTAGAAAACATTCTAGAGCACTTGATATGGCTTAAGCCAAATCAATTTCTTTCTTATTTTGTGAAGTTTAATGAAGACAAATAGTGAATATGCGTTGTTTTATCACGGTTAAATAGAAAAATCATGTATTGATACTATGGTAAAGCAGATTAGTCTTGATGCATGGCAGATTCAACATTTAGCAGACATGCTTGAAAAGGGATCAAAAATTGTTGAAAAGACTAACCGTCCAATTGTTCTTTACAGACAGACTCTTGAAGAAGAAGAAGAGTCCTATGAAGAGATTGTTTGTACTCTTACCAAAGGATATGTAATTGAGCAGATGGTAACATCAGGAGGAATTCTGGTACCAAGTTTTCACCAGCAGTTTGTATTTACCATTGAAGAGTATCCTCAAGAATTATTGAGAAAAAGTAAGGATCGCTTTTTAGAGATGATTGATTTTCTTGATGAGCAATTAAGATAAAGTCATAATTAATAAAGACCGTAAAATTCAGGATTTTTGCATGCAATTACTAGAATTTCAAGCAAAAGAGTTGTTTAGAGAATACGGAATCAACCTTCTAGACAGCATATCATCTACAAATATTGAGGATGGTAGAAAGCATGCAAAAGAGTTAGGATATCCATTTGTAATTAAAATCCAGGTTCCAGTAGGGGGCAGAGGCAAGGCTGGAGGAATCCAAAAATGCCAAAATGACGATGAATTTGAGATAAAATACCCACAAGTCATGGACTTGACAATAAAGGGAGAAAAAGCAAGAGCAATTCTTCTTGAAAAGATGGCAGATATCAAAAAAGAGTTGTATCTTTCAATATTTTTGAACCGTTCAAAGAGATGCTATACAATTATTGCATCAGCAGAAGGTGGAGTTGAAATTGAATCAGTAAAAAATCAAATCATCAAAGAGATAGGATTGGGTGAAGTTTCAGATGAGATTGCACAAGAAGTTGCAAAAGAGATGGGATTAGAAGGAAAACATGCAGAAGGCGTTGTTGACACTTTGAAGAAATTATCAAAACTTACAATTGAAAAAGAAGCAGAACTTGTAGAAATTAATCCACTTGCAATTATGCAAGATGATACAATTATGGCACTAGATGGGAAATTTGTTACAGATGACAACAGTAACTTTAGACATCCAGAGTTAGAAAAATATCAAGAAAAATCAGCAATTGAAGAACAAGCTGAGAAGAGTGGATTTTCTTTAGTAGAGTTAGATGGAGACATTGCAGTTGTTGGCAATGGTGCCGGATTGGTAATGTCTACACTAGATATGTTATCTGATAACGGAGGAAAGCCAGCATGTTTCTTAGATGTTGGTGGCGGTGCAACAACTGAATCAGTTTATGAAGCATTGACTTTGATCAGTAAATTAGATAGAGTAAAAGGAATTCTAGTGAACCTCTATGGAGGAATTGTAAAAACTACAGTAGTAGCTGAAGCATTTCTAAAAGCATATGAGGACAATGTAATTGACTTGCCAGTATTTTCAAGACTAAAAGGAACAGAATCAGAAAGAGCAACAGAAATGCTACAAGGTTCAAGAACCAAAATTTTTGGTACGGTTGAAGAGGCAATTAATGCAGCAGTGATGGGGGTAAAGAATTGACAGATATTTTTGGATTACTTAAAGGAAAACCAGAAGACTCTGATTATGAGAAGAAAGGAGTAATTGTTCAAGGAATTACTGGCGCATACGGTTCACTACATGCCAAACAAATGATGGCTTATGGAACAAATGTTGTTGCAGGAGTCACTCCTGGAAAAGGCGGTCAGAAATTTGAAGATAAAGTTCCAATTTACAATACAATGCAAGAAGCAGTAGATGCAACAAATGCAAAAATTTCAATTGTCTTTGTTCCAGCAAAGTTCTTCCTTGGCGCTGCCAAAGATGCACTTGAAGCAGGAATCAAACTGTTAGTTGCAATTCCAGAACATGTTCCAGTTAGAGACACCATGGAAGCACTAGATCTAGCAAAACAAAAAGGAGCTGTAATCATTGGACCAAACACACCAGGAATTATGATTCCAGAATTAATTAAAATTGGAATCATGCCACCAATGCCTTTCAAAGCAGGAAAGATTGCCGTGTTATCAAAGAGTGGAACATTACTTTATGAAATTTCAGATGCTTTAACTAATGCAGGATTTGGTCAATCAATTACAATTGGTATCGGAGGAGATCCAGTAAATGGAACAAGACTCATTGATGCATTTGACATGGTAAAAGATCTTCCAGATTTGGAAGGAATGGTAGTTGTAGGAGAAATCGGGGGAGACTCTGAAGAAATGTTAGCTCAAAGAATTATTGATTCAGGATTTAACAAACCAACTGTCGCATATATTGCTGGAAGAGCAGCACCTAAAGAAAAGAGAATGGGACATGCAGGTGCAATTGTTATGGGAACATATGGTTCAGCAGAATCTAAAGTTTCAATGTTTAACAAAGCAAACATTCCAGTAGCAAAAAGACCAGCAGAAGTACCTGTTTTACTAGCAGGAAAGATGGAAAAATCCGATTAGATTAAAAGAGAGAGATTTAGGAGAGAATCAAATGCCAATCACAGACCCTGAAAAGAAACGAATTGCACAACAAGCAAGACTTGTCATGAGAATTTGTTTTAATTGTGGATGTAGAAATGACATTGACGCTTCTAGATGTAGAAAATGTAGAAACCCATACTTGAGATTAAAGAACAGAAATCTCGGCGTAAAGAAATAGAATTAGAAATTCATCAATCGTTGACGATAATCAACAATTGCAGATTTTATGTTAGAATGATATCTCATTACAAAAGATTTTGCCAAATCAGAGTTTTCTAATTCTTCAAGAGGGACTTGTAGATCATCAGGTAACTCTTCATTCATTTGGTAAAGAATTTTGGCAGCATCAACATATTGTCCAAGATTTTCAGCATACTCAAATGCCAACTTCATCCTGTCAATTAATGCATCAAATTCCTGTAAAGACATGTTAAGATTTACAAAAATCAGTACTAAAGACAGAGGTTATTACAAAATATCCAGAAACTAAAGACAAAAAAGCTTGTAGTGTTGTAATTTTGTTGGACCGGTCGTCTAGTTTGGTTTGGATGACGCACTCACACTGCGTAAGAGATGATTCTCCGCAAAGGTCGTGGGTTCAAATCCCATCCGGTCCACCTACTTAAAATTAGACAAACTAACAAAAAAATTATGAAAGCAAGATTCCCGGGAAAATGTGTAGAATGTGGGGAAGCAATCAAAGTGGGAAAAGAGATTCTAAAAAATTCTAAAGAGCAATGGGTTCATGCATCATGTTCTGATTTAGAAGATGAATTACCATAAAATGATTAAATTTGTAATAAATCTTTTAAACAACTTCCAAAAAAGCTAGTCAAATGAGAACAAAATCAAGTATTACTCTAGCAGTTATTGCATCATTTGCGGTTCTGATGTTTCCATCAGAAATAATTGCAGAGACTTCAGAAACTACAACAATCACTCCAATCAACGAAGAGATCAGTCTACAAAAAACAATCACCACAATGGTTGTTCCTGAAGACAATACACTTCCGTGGGGATTTGTCACAGGTAGTCCTTCAGAATTTGTTGAGAGGCATCCAGTAATCATTCAATTCTTTGATGAGGCAGATGATTTGGTACATGTTGCCCAGGTTGATGTGAAAGGAGATGGTTCTTACGAATACAAGTTTAGAGTAACTAGTATTGATGAAAATGGGAATATGGAAAAAGCCTTTGAAGGCGAATATACTGTAATAATACACAGAGTTATTCCTAACTCAAATCAACTAGTCTAAACCTTCTTTATTTTTCACAGAATTCATATACTATTCAAGAAAATGCTAGCTAGAAAATGAGTAAAAATTTTTGGCACGACATAGAATCAGGATCAGATATTCCTGAAATTATCAATGTAATAGTAGAGATTCCTAAGGGGTCTATGAACAAATACGAATATGATAAAAAACACAATATGATAAAACTTGACAGAGTTTTGTTTTCACCATTTCACTATCCAGGAGATTATGGATTAGTTCCACAGACACTTTCTGAAGATGGTGACCCATTAGATGCACTAGTACTTGTCACAAATCCAACATATCCAGGGATTTTGATTGAAGCAAGGCCCATAGGATTACTTCAAATGAAAGATGCCGGAGATTTAGATGACAAAATTATTTGTGTCTCAACAAATGATCCAAGATACTTGCACACTACTGACATCACAGATATTGAGGATCACTATCGTTCTGAAATTGCTCACTTTTTCCAAGTGTATAAAGACTTGGAAGGAAAAAAAGTGGAGATACTAGGATGGCAATCAGCAAAAGAAGCAAAGGACATCATAGTTGAGTCAATTAAAAGATACAAAAATACTTTGAAGAAATTTTAAGATGTCAGAAGAGTGTACACATTTTTCAGAAGAGAAAAAAGGAATTACACCAAATACAAAGAGTTGTGAGGAATGTGAAAAGGAACATCTTCCAGTTGTTGCAATACGAATGTGTTTGACATGTGGACATGTTGGATGTTGTGATTCTTCCATTGGAAAACATGCAACAAAACATTTTGAGGAAACAGGTCATCCAGTAATGAAAGCAATTCCTGGAGACATTTGGAAATGGTGTTATCATCATAAAGAATACTATTAATTTTCAACAAGTTAGAAAATCATAGATAGTTGGATAACAAAAAATTTCACTGGACATTTTGGATGGGTGTAGGATTTCTAATAGCAGGAGGAATCAGCTGGGCGATATTACTTGCAGGAGAAGGTCCTCCCAGTTTTGTAGAGGAGACCGCAACATACAGTTACGGATGGGTAATTTTTGGGGCAGGTTTAACAATATACTCTATGATTAGAAAAATTCCAAGATCAAAATAATCCAAACTATAGTGTATTCATTTTTTAATAGTTAGAAAATTACGATTAGTACATGTCACAGTATCAATTAGGAACATGGGATCTTTCAGAACTAGCAAAAAATCCAAAGAGTCCAGCATTCCAAAAGCAAATCAAAGAATTAGAAAATTATGCTATAAAATTTGAAAAAATTAAATCAAAACTAGACCCAAAAATGTCTTCAAAGAAATTCATGGAGATATTAAATCAAGTAGAAGAAATTTCTGAAAAGATGAGCAAAATTGGAGGATATGCATCTCTCTCATATTCTTCAGACACCCAATCAGATGAAGCAACATCATTAATGACTAGAATGTCAAAATTGGGTTCAGAAATTTCAAACAAAATTCTATTTTTTGATTTATGGTGGAAGACACAAGTGGATGAAAAAAATGCAAAGAGGTTAATCAAAGATGCAGGAGAACTATCAGAATATCTAGCACATAAAAGACTAATTGCAAAATACTCACTTAGTGAACCTGAAGAAAGAATCATCAACACATTAGATGTTACAGGAATTTCTGCACTTGTCAAATTGTATGACAAGATAACTAATGCATTTGAATATGAAATGAAAATTGGAAACAAGACAAAAAAGATGACAAGGGAAGAATTAACAAATTATGTTAGAGATACAAATCCAAAAATTCGTGAAACAGCATACAAAACAATTCTTGGAAAATATAATCAAAATAAAGGAGTTGTTGGAGAAATTTATCAAAATATTGCACTTAATTGGAAAGACGAAGGAATTGACATTCGAGGCTACAAGACTCCAATTTCAATGAGAAATATTGGAAATGATGTAGATGATAAAACAATAGAATCACTCCTCACAGTTTGTGAAAAAAATGCACCCGTTTTTCAAAAATTCTTTGTTCAAAAAGCAAAGATGCTGAAAATGAAAAAACTTAGAAGATATGACATCTATGCACCAGCTGCTGCAAACATCAAAGAGAAAAATTACTCTTATAACAAATCTGTAAAATTAGTTTTTGAATCACTTGGAAGATTTAGTTCCACATTAGAAGATTTTGCAAGGAAGGTTTTCAATGAAAATCACATTGATTCATCAGTAAGGCAGGGAAAAAGAGATGGTGCATTTTGTAGTACATTGACACCTAAAATCACACCTTATGTCTTGGTCAATTTTACAGGTAAATCAAGAGATGTATTTACACTAGCACATGAGTTGGGTCATGCAGTACATAGTCAAGCTGCACAAGATAGATCAATTCTAGTTCAAGATGCACCACTTCCATTAGCTGAAACAGCATCAACATTTTCAGAATTATTGCTTTATGATAATATTTCAGATAAAATTTCAGATGATGAAAAAAAGATAATGTTATCTGAAAAAATTGATGATTTGTATGCAACAATTCTAAGACAATCATTTTTTACAATTTTTGAAATTGATGCACATAAACAAATTGGAAATGGTACAACAATAGATGAAATTTCAAAAACATATTTACAAAATTTAAAACAACAATTTGGAAAATCAGTAAATGTTACAGATGACTTTGCAATAGAATGGAGTTGTATTCCACATTTCTACCACACACCATTTTACTGCTATGCATATTCATTTGGAAATCTTCTCGCATTATCATTATTCCAAAGATACAAGAAAGAAGGACAAGACTTTGTTCCAGCATATATTGACATTCTTGGTGCAGGAGGTTCAAAAAAACCTGAAAAACTCCTACAAGAACATGGATTAGATATAGGTTCTACCAAGTTCTGGCAAGAAGGTTTTGATTATGTGGATGAGCAAGTAAAAGCACTTTCATCACTAAACTAGATTTTTAATTAATGGGGCTGACAGTCCAACGCAAGGACTGCCAGCTTGTTCCCCGAACGGTTTGAATTCGATGTCAAAACCACATCGCAGATTATGTGATTTAAACCTTTGAAATTATTTCAAGTCTAATTTTTTAGGTTTGATTTTGCGTATGGTGCCACCCAATATGCCAATTGTAATTCCTAATTGATATAGAAAATACAATAAAACCTCAAACGTGCTTGGAGTTAGATCAGTGAATCTACTGATTCCAGTTAAAATTAACAGTAATGAGCTAAAGAAGAAAACAAATAATTTTACAATTCCATTTAGATTTGTAAATTTTAAAATTACAAAAGTCATCACAGTTACAGAGATTGCCAATACTGTAAGAAATCCAGTATTCATTCCAAAAATAAGAAACAATACAGATGCAAACTCTGCAGGGCTTCCAGCAGATAAATTTGAGAGTTGAATTTTTTCAGGAGATGCAAATCTAGGAACGCTGAGAATTGCATTTGCTAAAAATAAAACAAAGAGAGTGATTGATACAGTTTTTAGATGATTTTGTAATCGTGGAAATCTAACAAGTATTGCACGTCCCAAAATTATTCCTTGAAACAATCCAATCCCAAGTGCACCAATTACTGCAAGAATAGAAAAAACTGGATCTTGGAATACGTCAACAAGAAATGGAATTAGAGCCAATACTAGTTATAATTTCAGAAAAATAGAATATTAGTTAAAGGATGACTAATTTTCGTAAAAAAAATAAAAAAAATTCATCAAAATAATCATTGAAAAATAAACCAAATAGGAGTAAAGTTAATAATTTCAGGGCTAGAGGGACAACCAATGCAGAAAATACTTGGAATTTTGTTTGCAGTTGCGGTCATAGGAATCTCAACAAATTTTGCATATTCACAAGAGATGGGATTGGCCACTTTTCAAGAGACTGCTCAAGTAATAGTAGATAGAAGCATATCCCAAAATGTTACTGCATCAATCACGTTACAAAGCACCAGTATACAAGAAATCAGAATACCAGCAGAGTTAGAACAAAAACTTCGTGAAGATGAAATGATCAAAGCAGTTGTAGTTACAAATCAAGAACAGTGTGTTTTGGGAGTATTTGATGAATCATGTATAATGATTAACGTAGTAAGAGACCCAGATGCAAAAGGAATCATCGAGATTCAAGATGCAGCTAAAGAAGTTGCAATGCCATATATCGATGAAATAAACCAAGTTTTTGATACTGAAGCAAAACTACATTCGGTTTTTGTGCACAGTGATGATGCATCTAATGAAGCATTTGAGACATCAGGTGTAATTTCTGGAAGAGGGATGATTTCAGTGGTGTATACAATGTCACCTGAAGATACAAATGCAATGTATGAAAAAATCTCAGCAATTTTAATTCCAAAAATAATCAGAGACGGAGATGGATTTTATGAAATTGCAAAGAATCTATCATTTGAAGAAAATTCAAAAATGACATTTTCGATAATACCATTAGATTCAAAATCACTATTACAACTCAAATTATCAGTGGATTATCCAAATGAAGCATCAACAATCTCAGAGTTCAGTCCATTAGATTTGTTAAAAACAGATAAAATCAGTAGATCAGAATATTTTTCTTCAGGATTTTATCCACTTAACTCAATCATTCAAGTAGTAATACTATCACCAGAGGATGAAGTTATTTCAAATATTAGAGGAGACATCATTCCTACACAAATAATTGACAATGAAAAAATCCCTACAGATATTTCAAAAGATGGATGGATTTTTGATCCACAAGAAGGGCAACGAATTCAAGGAAAATACATTTTCGGCGAAGAAACTTCAATTAGCAAAGACAAATTGAAATTTTCAATAGGAGATGTAGAGCCTGTACAGCCAGAAACATCAGAAGAATCACTTGTAGTGGTAGTTATAATTTCAATTGTTGCAATTGCAGCTGCATTATTCTATCTTAAAGGGTATAGAAAATAATCAAACTAAAAGTACTGCAGCAGCAAAAACAGTGGTCCATTTACCATCTTTGTCACCACGTGTTTGCGAAGTAATGTTATGAGTTTTGTAAATTTCTCCAGAAATTTTCCACTGCTGTCTTTTCTCATCCCAGTTCTTATCAACATCAAATGGAATTCCTAATGAAGAAGCAAGCATTTGTGCTGCAATATCTTCAGCATAATCACCTGCTTGAGTTTCAGTTTGTCCAAAAGCTTCGTATTCAGACAAATAACCATATCTCTCTTTATCCTTTGGTTGTGCTATTCCTACAGAAGCAGAACACATTCTGTGAGGTTCATTTGTTTGATTCTTGGAATAAATTGTAAATAAAATCTGTCCAGGTTTAATTTGTTGTAATCCCTCCTTTCGGGTAATCAATTTTGCTTTTGGTGGGAAAATACTAGAAATCAAAACGAGATTTGTTCCAGCAATTCCAGCATCTCTCAAAGCATATTCAAAACTAGTCAATCTATCTTCATGCACTCCTTTTCCTCTTGTGAGAAATAATTTTTTGGCGACTAAATCTAACATTTGCAAAATTCTAGAAAATGAGTTAATATTTAACTTTTTTATCAAAGACTAAATTCGTTCTACAAAACTAACAATGTAGATTTTAAAATTAATCTCGTTTCTTTTTCTTTTTTCTTTTATCAGGAGCTTTTGCTTCTTGCGTCAAAAGGAGGAATGTGAAAAATGCTCCCAATCCTACATTGACCACCCCCATAAACGTGATAAACATAGTTTGTTCTTTTCCAGCAATAGGAGATAAACCAATTATGATACCCAAAATACCAGTTCCAAAGAACATCATCATCAAAACTTTGACTCTGGTTGGTTCGATGTATCTCATAACTGGTATCAAAAAATAGTATTATTATAAACTGACGGTTATGAAAATCTCTAGAAAAATCCTTACAAAATGAACACAGGTAACACTTTAAACCTTCAAAAATTTCATTTTACTTCGTGCCAATGTAGCTCAGCCTGGCTAGAGCATTCGCCTTGTAAGCGAAAGGTCATGGGTTCAGATCCCATCATTGGCTTTAAAATTTTGAAATCATTTGGCAATACGATTAAGTATGCTGAATTTTGGAACAATCTTACATGAGTTTTGAAGATAATGGGATAAAACAAAATGAATTTTCTCAGAATAAATCAAAACCAAATGGCTTGATAATAGGATTAATTGTTGCAGTAGGAATTGCAGCCTTTTTTGCAGGAATGTATTTCTCAAACATGAATTCAAATCAAATTTCGCAAGAAGATCTAGATGATGCAATTGCAAAACTTGAACTCAAAATACTACAAAATAGGCTACCAACAAATCAACCATCAGAGCCTGTAAAAATTTCAGCTGATGATGACCCCATAATTGGAGATCCAAATGCGCCAATCACAATAATTGAATTTTCTGATTTTCAATGTCCATTTTGTGCACGATTCCATGTTCAAACACTTCCGTTACTTCTTGATCAATACATAGAACAAGGAAAAGTAAAGTTAGTCTTTAGAGACTTTCCAATACAAAGTATTCATCCAAATGCATTACCTGCGTCAGTAGCAGCAGAATGTGCAAATGAACAAGGTGAATTCAAAGCAATGCACGATATGTTATTTGATAATCAAAAACAGTGGAGTGATCAAGAAACAGTAGATGCATTATCTATGTTTAGTCAGTATGCATCTGAAATAGGATTAGAGCAAGGAACTTTTGACTCTTGTCTAACTAGTGGAAAATACATTGAAGAGATAAGAAATGATCTTGATGATGGTAGGAGTTATGATGTTACAGGAACTCCAGGATTTTTTGTTGGGAATGACGATATAGGTTATGTTGAATTAAAAGGTGCACAACCTTTTGAAAGCTTCAAAAAAATTATTGATGCACAGTTAGAGGCATAAATAATAACAAGCGTTTATTAGACCTTAACTGCGACTTTACGCATCGGAATAATGACGTCTGGCAATGAGCTTTTCGTCATTGCTAAAGAGAAGAAAATAAAATGACAAAATTTCAAGATTTAGGATTAAAAGAAGACATACTCAAAGGACTTGACGACCTTGGATTTGAAGAAGCATTTCCAATTCAAGAGGCAGTAATTCCAGTATTACTTACTGGAAGAGATGTTGTAGGACAAGCACATACAGGTTCTGGTAAGACTGCAGCATTTTCATTATCAATGCTACAAGAAATTCAACCAAAAAATGGCATTCAAGGTTTGATCATGGCACCAACAAGAGAGCTTGCAATGCAAATTACAGATGAAATTAAAAAATTCGGAAAACATACTGGGATTAGAGTAGCTACAGTTTACGGTGGACAAGGAATGGGAGTCCAATTAGACGCCCTTGATAGAGGAGTTGAGATTGTAGTAGCAACACCAGGTAGACTAATTGACCATCTCAAAAGAGGTTCGATAGAACTTAGAGATGTATCACATATTGTGTTAGATGAGGCAGATACAATGTTAGACATGGGATTTGTTGATGATATTTCATTTATTTTGGATCTTGCGCCTGAAGAGAGAGTAATGTCGTTGTTTTCAGCAACAATGCCAACTGAGATTCTCAGATTATCTGAAGAATATTTGAAAAATCCAAAACAATTCTTGCTAGATGCAGATGATCTTAGTGGAGAAGGAATAGATCAATCATATCTAGTTATCAAAGACCGAGATAAATTCAAGTATCTGATTGATTTCATCAAACCAGTAAAAGGTCAATCTATTGTATTTTGTTCTACAAAGTATAGAACTAGAGATGTTGCAAAATTCTTACATCAAGAAAAATTTGATGCTGTTGCAATTGAAGGAGATATGTCACAGCACAGAAGAGAACAATCTATGGGAAAATTTCGTAGTGGTAAAGCAGACATCCTAGTAGCAACAGATGTAGCATCAAGAGGTATTGATGTTCCAAGAGTAGAATTAGTAATCAATTACGATGTTCCAAATCAAGAGATGGCATACTTTCATAGAATTGGTAGAACTGCAAGAGCAGGTGCAAAGGGTAAAGCAGTAACATTTGTTTCATATTCGTCCGTAGGAGATTGGAATCTTATCAAACGTCAAATCAAAGTTCCAATCAAAGACTTGAATGAGGAAATGGGAATTGAAATTGCAATTCCAGATCCACTAAAAAGACAAATGCCATCAAGAAGGTATGGTGGTCAATCAAGATCTAATTATTCTCGAGGAGGTCGTTCTGGAGGATATGGAAGATCTGGTGGAAGACGAGATTCTAGAGATGATAGAGGCGGTAGACGAAGATATAACGATAGAGGCGGTAGCAGAAATAGTTACGGCGGTCGCAGTAGATGGTAACTGTAAAACTTAAAGACTCGAACTACATAATTAATTCAAGGTAAAGTAATGCACAAAGGATTCATTTTACTAAATAGTGATCTTGGAGCTGAAGAGTATATTGTTGATGAATTAAATCAGATGCAAGATGTAAAAAATGCATATCTTACATTTGGCGCATACGATGTAATTGCAGAGATTGAAACTGAGAACCAGGAAGGATTTGAAAAAGCAATTGCAGTAATTAGGAAATTATCCAGAGTAGTCAGCACAATGACGCTTAATGTAATTCGTCCCGAATAATTGTTATATGAGAAAACTCAGGATTGAATGAAATTGCAGAAAATTGAATACGAAGCACCAGTATGGGTATTAAATTACAATAATCCAGAACCACTTTTAGATCATGCCATACACATGCTAGAAAGGCACGGAGTGAAACGTGAAGATATGGAGATTACTGAGACTCCAACAGCAAAAATAGGCTCAATCGTGGTAGAAATTTGGCCTTATGAGCTTGTCATAGGAAGAGTAAGATCAACGCGTAATGATTCTTTTATCAGCGGTACTGAATTTACAATTGAGTTAAAATTAGACGAAAATGGTAATTACATAGATTATCTTTGAAGAAAAAGAAAATTCAAAACATCACAATAGGAATTATCGCAATTAGCATTATTGGAGCAATTATAGCATACAACTATTCAGTAGATCAGACTAAACAAAAGGGATTACAGTTCGGGGTAGAATTAGAACAGATTCAACTAGAGGTAAAGGATTTACAAAATAATTTCTATTCAGAGAAAACAAAATGGGAAGAAGGAGACATAACCAAAGAAGAGTTGTTTGAATTTTATGACATTCATTTGAGTGAATTTAATGAAATTATTTCAAAATATGATGACCTTAATTCTCCAGAACTGTTTGAGAGTTCAGTGGAATTGCTAAAACTTTCATCAGAGACACAACTATCAAGTGATTCAGAATATATCAAATGGATTGAGACAGGAGATGAATCAGCTAAAGTAAGATCAGATTCACAATTCCAAGAATCAGTCGAGTATGAGTTGCAAGGATTAGTGGAGTTTTATTCAGCAAAAACAGGAATCAAAAATTATGATGAAGATGCAAAGTTTGAAGCTCCACAAACAGGATTAACACAAAAAGTAATACAAGTTGCAGAAAATATGGCAAGTGAATGTGATGAGGAATACAAAAATCAATCAGGGGAATTTGATTCTGATGAGAATGAAGTTGAATGGTTTAATTGTATAAATGAGGCTAAAAAGTGGAAAATAGACCATCTTCCATAATGAAGAGCAAAATTCTCAAAAAATACTTTAAACAACCAGACAAAGAATCATCATGGACAAAATATTCATAATTGGATTAATTTTTGCCAGTACGTTACCATTTGCATTTGCAGATGTGTTTATTCAAAATGATCAGCAGTATATGGGAGATGATGGTTCAATTCACATTGTAGGTGAAATTTTTAATAATCTAGAGATACCTCTAAACCAAATTCAAGTCGAAATTGATTTGTTTGGAGAGAATGGAGAATTAATTCAAACAAAAGTGACAAAATCATTGGTAAACACCATAATGCCTGGAATGAAAGGGCCATTTGATCTAATATTGACAAATACCGAAGCAAGAGATACAAAATCATATTCAATGAGACTTAATTATCAAGCTAGTCCACCAAAAAGCCAAGTCATAGACATTACAGAATCAGAGTTAACAAGAGACAATCACAATAATTTGATGATTACAGGAAATGTTGTAAACAACGGAGAGATTACGGCAAATATGGTGTCCATAGTTGCTACACTTTATGACAAACAAGGAAATGTTGCAGCAGTATCAAAAGTTAATCCTGAACCAGATTATTTACGAGCTGAAGACAGTGCTTTCTTTTTGGTATCAATACCAGATAAAATTCAAACTCAAGGAATTAATGATTATACATTAATTGCAGAATCTGAAGAATTTGCTGCGGTTCCAGAATTTCCCATAGGCACGATCATCTTGTTAACTCTAACATTATCAACATATGTTGGAATTACAAGATATTCTGGAAAAATTATAACGAATCTCTTTTCTGCAACAAATCTAAAGTAGAAAAAAATTATACTCAACGACAGTTAAATAAACAGAAGTTAAAGAAGAATATGGCAATCTCAAAAGAGAATAAAGAGTTCATTGAGAGTTTAATTGATTATTACATTAGTGAGTCTGAATCATATACTCAGATTGCAGAAAACTTTGTTCCGGAAGTAGAGTCCATTCCAGACACAGCATTTGGAATAATCACAGGTTGTGTGTATTCAGGATTTTTGCAGGCGTACCAAAATCAACAACAAACACCTAGTTTAGAAGACATGCAAGAATTCAATGAAATAATCAAAAATCATGCTGCATCCATAAAAAAGGCAATAATTGAGCCTAATACGACAGAGGAAATTAAACAGGAATCTGAAGATTCAAAGTTGGAAAAAGACGATTAATACCCAAAAATTATTTAAAAAAAATCAATACAGTTTAATCTAGATACAAGATTGGAATAATATGCAAGTAGATGGTAGCAAAATAATTTTTTGGGGAGGAACGTCTGCTGCAATTGTTACAGCAATAGTTGCGTTGTATTTCTCAATTCGTTAAAGATAAATCATCAAGAAATTCTTAGATAGTATTGTCAGCAACTAATGAGTTTAAAATTAAACAGATAGTGGATAATGGTCAAGTTGTACAATTGACATTAATTGAAAATGTTTCAACAGAACCCATATCACAAAAACAAATGATTATTGAAAATGTTTCCAAAAAACTAGATCAAGAGACAAAGGAGCAAGTGATGCCATTATTAGAAGCAATATTACAAGCTCAGCCTACGGTTAACATCAAATCCTATCAACAAACTCAGATTACAATTGCAATGCCAAAGTCAAGATACGATGCAATGGGAAGACCGCAAGTAGACAGTACAATTGAAGTAAACTTGAAGAAAATCTAAAGTTGAGAGTTTATCTCATCAATTGTGTGTAAGGGTAAAGAGCAGGTAAAGTTTTTACAAACAAAGGCTGAAGTTTTTTCTTCAAAAGACTTTCCTGCAAAGAAAGGGAATTCGGATAGGCCAGATAGTTGATCAGAATTTTGAACAGTTACAATTATCGAGTTTGGTAAATATTCCAAAATGACAGAATTGCAAAGTTCTGAATTTTCAGTATTTATGATTGTGATTTCAACGGGTTTTTCCAAATAAATTGAGATTGTATTTAGTAAATATCCAAATCCAAATGGGTTTTCAGCAGCCATTTGTGCCTGAGACTCCACGATTTTTGTGGTAATTTCCAAGAATCGCTGTTCTTGAGAGAAATGGAACAGTCTGAGCATGACAAATGCAGAAACAGAGTTTCCAGAGGGTAAAGAGAGATCATAGTTACTCTTAGGTCGGATGATCAATTTTTCATGATTGTCAGAAGTCATAAAGAAACTATTGTTTTCTGAATCCCAGAAATGTTCCACCAAGTGATGACCTAGTTTTAGTGCAAGTTTTAGATATTTTGGATCAGGTTCAATTTCAAATACATCCAACAAACAATTTACAAAGTAGGAATAGTCTTCAAGATATCCATCAATTTTTGCAGTTTTATTTTTATAAGTTCGGAGCAGTTTATCACCTGAAAACAAATTATTTTCAATAAATGATATGCAATCTTTTGCAGCATCAAGATATCTAGAGTCATTTGTCACACGATATCCTTTAGCAAACGCGGTAATCATCAAAGAGTTCCATGAAACTAGAATTTTATCATCTAATCCAGGAGCAACTCTCTTGGAACGAACATCAAGTAGTTTCTTTGAACATGCGTGTAGAGTTTCCCGAACCTTTGCTTCAGTAGTTCCAAAATTAAAGGCAACCGTAGAAATATTCAGATTATTGCACAGGATGTTATTGCCTTCCCAATTTCCACCATCAGTAGCATCATAGAACAAGCAAAAGAGGTCAGCGTCATCACCTAGAATTTCTTTAATCTCACTTTTCTTCCAGACATAAAATTTTCCTTCTACACCTTCAGAGTCTGCATCATATGCAGAATAAAATCCACCTTCAGGAGAAGTCATTTCACGTAAGACAAAATCAAGTGTTTTTTTGAGAACATCAAGATAGAAAGGATCCTTAGTTATTTGATATGCCTCAGCATAATTTACAGGAATTAGTGCATTATCATATAGCATTTTTTCAAAGTGAGGTACAAGCCATTTTGCATCAGTTGAATACCTATGAAAGCCACCTCCAATTTGATCAAATATCCCCCCATTTGCCATTTTTTTGAGAGTTTTGAGCCCAAATTCTGTGAATTTTGACAATCCAGACATCTTGGCATACCGAAACATAAAGGACACATTTGCAGCATTTGGAAATTTTGGTGCAGAGCCAAATCCACCATATGTAGAATCACCTAATTGGAATAGATTCATTGCAGCCTCATCAAGAATTGCTCTCTCTATCTTTGAAGGCACTGAAATTTTTTCAGTTTTGTTCAGGGCATCGAGAAAATTGTCTGCAGATTTTTCAATGTCTTTAGGTTTTTCTTTCCAAGCTTGAGATAGTTGTCTGCATATGCTGCCAAATCCCGGACGGCCATACGAATCTAAAACTGGAAAATAGGTTCCAACATAGAATGGTTTTTGATCAGGAGTTAAAAAAATACTCAAAGGCCACCCTCCTTGTCCGGTAGCTATTTGACAAACTTTTTGATAAATGTCATCAATGTCAGGTCGTTCCTCTCTATCGACTTTGATGTTAACGAAATTTTCATTCATAAATTTTGCAACGTCTTCATTTTCAAATGATTCATGTGCCATTACATGACACCAATGGCAAGAACTGTAACCGATACTAAGAAAGATTGGTTTGTTTTCATCTTTTGCTTTTTTTAATGATTCATCATTCCAACCATACCAATCAACTGGATTATGAGCATGTTGAAGAAGGTAAGGGCTGGTTTCATGAATCAGATTATTTTCTGCCACAGTTTTTCAGATTTGTTTTGATATTTGTACTTAATTGGTTAACCCCAAATTCCTCTGCCCTCAGTTATCTCATAAATTCGAACATTAATTTTTCCAAGTAATTTCACTTTAGATTTATGGGCCTTTTTGTCATGACTGTAATCTTTCTTTTCGACTAATTCTTGGAGTCTCTTTAGTTGTTCCAATGTGAGATTTTTGAATTCGTGTTTTGAGCTAGATACAAGACGTAGTAGTTCTACTCGTTCTTTGTCTTCATCAGTAATTTCAGGCACAAAATAGGATAATTTGTGTCCTTTATTTTTCTAATGGGTTGGAGCGAATCTTAAAATTATTTGAGAAATGCAAGATTCCATGGACAAGATGCGTGCAATGGTACTATCTGAATGTGGAGCAATTGAAACAAATCCACTAAAGCTTACAGAGATTGACAGACATAAAATAGAAAGACCAAATGAAATTTTACTAAAAATTGAAGCATGTGGAGTTTGCCATTCACAACTACACGGGATAGAAGGAGATTGGAAAGATCTTGGAATTCCACCACAGTTGCCAACAGTTCCAGGACATGAGGTTGTGGGAAAAGTAGTGGAGATTGGAAGTGGAGTTAGAAAATTCAAAGTTGGAGACAGAGCAGGAATTACACCATTACTTGAAGCATGTAAAAAATGTCAATATTGTAAAGAAGGAAAAGAGTACTTGTGTGAGTCATCAATTATCCTAGGTGAAACTCTCAAAGGTGGATATACAGAATATGTTACAGTAACTGAAGATTTTGCAACCAAAGTACCAGAAACTATGAAACCAGAGTATGCAGCACCACTTTTTTGTGCAGGAATCACAGCATACAAAGCAGTAAAGGCAGCAGAACCACAAACTCACAAAAAGATTGGAATTTTTGGAATTGGAGGAGTAGGACACATGGCCGTACAGTTTGCAAAGGTAAAAGACTGCGAAGTTATTGCATTTTCAAGATCCCAGAGTCACCTAGATGTTGCAAAGAGATTAGGTGCAATTGATGCAATGCAATTTTCTGAAAATCAAGAAGAATTTCTATCAAAATTAAAAGAAAAACATGGATTACTGGATGCGGCAATTGTTTTTGCACCTGCAGATATTGTAACAGATACTGCAATCAAGGCCATAAAGAAAGGTGGAATGGTGGTGATTGCAACAATTGGTAAGAATCCATCTTTTGTAGCATTTGAAGAAAAGACGATCAGAGGAACTTTGATTGGTTCAACTAAAGACATGGAAGAGGTAATCAAGACATGTGATGAGAAAAATATCGAAGTAGTATCCGAAGTATTTCCACTTGAGGATGCAAACAAAGTTCTCAAAAAATTAAAAGATTCAGAGATTGAAGCTAGGGCAGTTTTAATCCCTTAACTAGTTAAATATTGAAATGGTGAATCGAAGATATGAATTGTAATAGATGTCACCATACTAATGAAGCACATACACCAAATGAGCAAAGCAATTCATTGATGAAAATGGGAAAATGTCAAATTCCCACATGCACATGTCAGCAATATCTAGATCCCATTCAAGAGATTGATGAAGAACTGTTGTAACAATTCATATATCAAAATTATTTCAAATATTCATGGACAAACACAAACCATCTGAAGAAATGATAAAGGAATTAGATAATTTGTTATCAAAAATTAATGCTATGGAAATTGTTGCATCAGATGATTTTCAAAAAAACTCTATCAAAATCATGCGAGCACTGGTCGAAGGACAAATGCATTCAATAAATGAATTCGGTCATTTGAAAAAAGCAATTGATTTGCTGACATTACAGCTCTTTGATGTTCAAAACAAAGTCAAGAGTTAAGTTTTGTATCACTAATTCCACAACTAGTACATCTATAGAGTGTGGATTTTTCTAGAAACTGCTCTGCTTTCATTTCAGATCCACAACAAGGACAAGAGAATTTTTCAGAGTCAGGGGATTTTCGGACAACATAATCAGGTTTTGGTTCAACAATCTCACCTGCATTGCAAGGAGGTTTGTAACCAACTTTGATTTTGTTTAGTACGTTTTCTCGATGTTCTTTACTTGCATCAAACAAGGGCAATATTGCTAGATATAGTGATTTTTCAGATCCTGACTTTTCAACCCAACATTTGAACCCTGAATGCTGGACAAAAAATGATTTATCATCTGTTTTTTCACAGTCGCCAACATAGATTATGTTGAATCTGTCCTTATCCCTGGACATTATCAGAAATACCAGTTTTTCCATCGGAGGGCCCCATTCATCAAGTGGTATAGGGCCTAGGAACTCATATTGTAGAATTTGTATGCTCAATAGAGATATTTTGAACAACTGTCTTTTCTTCTTTTCCTAAAGAATTACCTAGTGGTATAGAATTGATCGCAAAATATCAACTTGAAAAGATTAAATTCGAGAGTAATTGATTTTTTGTAAATGAAAGAGCCTCGCAATCACGCAAAAGTAGGATATTCTATGATTGCAGTAGCAGCATCACTAGCAGTGATTGGAATTATGGCTTTGTTTATGGCAGATGATGTCTTATATGCAGATAATTTGCAAAGAGACAACACAATGCACTTTAACGAATGTAAAGTAAATGACTTCAAAACTGAGGGTTGTGAAAAATATCACGATAGAATCAATAACCAAATCTCAGGAATCTATGTAGATTTGGATGAATAATTTCTAATATCCGTTTGAAAAGTCTTCTAGCATATTTTGATTCTTTGTTAGTCTATTCATTGCAAAGAATGCACCGCCAACAATTCCTGCCTGATAAAAGGTGTACAAGAATACTCCAGAGGATGTAGGATCTGACTTTGTAAAGCTTAGTGCTAGCATTGTAAAGAATACAAATGTACCAACTGAAGTGACCATTCTGTTTAAGAATCCGGAATTCATTCCGACAATTCGCTTAGTAGCTGCTGCCATCAATGTGATGCTAGTTATAATTAGAAATGTTGCACCACCGTTTGCAGTGATAAAGTTGTTTGCCCAGGGTAGAAGTCCCTCATCAAGAATTGAGACATCAGGTATTATACTTCCACCATTAATTGCAAAGTTTACAGAGCTAAACATTCCACCAATTACAAAGAAGAATAAGAATATTTTGACAAGAGAGCGTTTGAATGGACTCCGAATTTCAGAAGGTTTTACGGCACGCTCTGTAATTCTTACCCCATAAAGAAATCCAACAGCCATTGCAGGAATGAACATGATGTTGATAAGAATTGGGGATTCCTTGTTAATTGCCTCAATTTGGGGATGAAACACTAGAAATAGAATGATTGCAAGTAATGCTGATGAGCTAAATAGAATCAAGCCTAGGTATTTGTGCTCATTTGACTCGTAGGGAGTGGTCCAGTTGTACACTATGAGATGTTTTGGAATTATGATTAAACAGGAAATCCAAAAATCATTTGGTCAAATTATCAATTCTCTTTACCCTTTTTAGGACAAACATATCAGTCAAATCATGAAACTAGGCATTACAATAGCAATAATTGGAGGAATTATTGCAATTTTGGGAACGATATTTCATTTTCAAGGTTATTCAGTTATAGGACCACAATCATCATTCATGTATTCGAATCCAGATTGGATAACATATGGATTACAAATTATGTTTGCAGGGATAGGCATCATATTATCAGGAATCATAATCCAAATTATTAGACGAAATTAGTCCATTGCGCGAAGTGTTATAGTACTTCTAATTTTCTTGAGTTTTCTAATTTTTGTTGTGACTACTTCATTCATTTGTGATTGTGTATCAGTTTCAAATTCAGCAACCACATCATAACTACCAAAAGTCACCAAACAATTTTTTACTTCAGGAATCTCCTTTAATTGAGAATAGAGAGATTGCTCTTCTCCAATTTCACAACTAATTAGCATGTAAGATTTTTCCATTTCTGAAATATTTCAAAATTACACCAACTTAAAGACATCTGAAAGAAATAGATCTCAGAATCCTGCCAAAATTGGATCAGAAGGTTTCATTATTTCTCTTAACAAAATTGTTGCAAATGAACCTCTTGACAAAGTAAATTCTACAATATTTTCATGAGATGAGTAATCAGAACAATTTATTGCTGCTTGTCTAAATCCCCCCTCACTACTTACTTCTTGCATCTCTTTTATGAAAAAATCTTTAGGAGAAATCTCTTCTTGTTCAAGGACTCGGTAGATTTGAGGATGAAATCTAGTTTTTTTGTAATATGAATAACCAACAAAAGGTAGTGCCAATTTTTGTTCCATGCCTTTGACGAACTTTCCAATAATCCCTTTAGAGTCATAACAAACATCTCCAGATTCTGCTTCAAACAAATTTTCTCCATCAGAAAATGCAGAACTCAAAGATTTATTGAAAATATAGGATTGGTATGCTTGAATGTAAAATCTACGTAAAGATAGAGAAATTGCACGTACCGCAGTAAAAGCATCATCATGCTCAATCATCTCTTTTACTACAATTCTTTCAACATCCATTTGCTTTGGGATTTTCTCCAAATATTGTTTGTAATTTTGTTTGTCTCCAAGTTTTTCTCGAATTTCATTATTTTCTTCAGAGTCGTAATCAGAGGTAAAAGACAAAATCAGATCAACTGCCTTTTGAAAATTCCTTTGAATTAGTGCTTTTCCAATCAAATGAGTTACAGGTCTTTTTGAGCCAAATCTCTGATACCCATAAAAATTCAAAATATGGTCAGTTTCTTCAAAAGAAGATAGTCCATCAGAACAGTCAGAGATTTTAATTTTGAAATGATTTCCAATCATATCCTTTTTTGAAAGAGGTTTTTTTACAAATCCGATTTTTCTTAAAGAATATTTTTCAGTGGAATAATCTTCAATTGCTTTTCCTTTATTTCCAGAACAGACAAACTGTTCAGTGATTGCAGACGCATCCTTCAATCCAAGAGACTTTAGGCGGATTCCTTTCTTTCTAAAAATATCAGATAAGGCATGATTTGTATCGATTCGTTTCTTTTTTAGTTTGTAAACAGCATAGCCTTCTTCTTGATTAATTGAATTCTGAGTTTTTTCTAAAATTTTCTCTGAAACTTCAAAATCTTCAGGAGTGACACGAATTTTTCCTCCAACGCCATTAAATTTTGTGCTATAAACAAAAATTCCTATTTGAGAATCTAAATCAGGCGTCACTCTATTGTCACTGTAACATATTTGCTAATTGCAACATCAGATGTTTGTACACCAATCAAGACATTATACGTTCCAGGAACTGCGTCATCTGTAGCCATAATATCAACATGAATTGTTTCTGGTTCACCAGAATCTAATTGGAAAGTTTCAGTACTATCATGAGTTAATTTTGTTTTCAAGAAGTCATGACTAGAAGATAAAATTACAGATGCACCCATAGAATCATTTGTTTGAGGATATACCAAAATAGGAACATGATCCTTTTCTCCACTAGAAAATGATAGTGTTTCTGAACCTAACTCAATTTCAAGAGGTAATGGGATTGATGTATCAACTACACCAATATTATTTTCAACCCATTCTGTAAACCAGATTTTTTCTCCATCTACAGTAAAGTCAAAGATTTGAGCTAATCCACAATCTGCAACCAATAGGCCAGTGCCAGGATCACAATCTCCCCAGTAAGGGTTCTTTGAAGGGACATGGTATTCCACTAGTGAATTTGATTTTGGATCAAATACAGATATGTTATTTGCATTTTGTTCATTGAAAATGATTCTTCCTTGCTCATCAGAATCAATCCAATACGGTCTTGAAATAGGAGTTTTCACTACACCAGTTTGATTTCCATATGTGCTAAGTAATGGATCAGCTGTAACATATTGTGAAAACTCTTCAGTTATTGGATCAAAGCTAAAGAAAGATGATGAAGTGGTATCAGCTAACCAGATTTTTCCATCATCAGAGATAACAGCACCATTTGGAGTAAGTAGTGCTGCAGGTAATTGGTAAATTTCAGTAAACATATCACCGGCAAAAAATTCTTGTCCAGTTTCTTGTTTTGTATTTTCATATCCATCATAATCAAGTTTGATTAAAACACCACCTTGTTGGAACAACCAATTAGTATACCAAACATTTCCATCTTTATCTAAAGTAAAGTCAGCAGTTACAGAATTGTCAACAGGAGAAGGGAAACTAGTATATTCCACATCTTCTGTGGGTTGACCTATATCAAAGAATGTGAGTTTGTTTCCAGTGAAATCATTAATGATTATTCTAGACCCATCAATGTGTAATCTTTGAGGTAGAGAATCATCTGCAGAAGGATATCCTAGTCTATCATATTTTTCATCGACAGTATCGAATTTCCAAATAGAATCAAAGGTCTCATCAGTAAACCACACAGTACCATCAGGAGCATAATCAATTCCCCACATCATAGAACGACCATTTTTTGGCCAGGTAGGGTTTTCATACTCGGTAAATGTTTCAGTATTAGGATCAAATTTTGATAATTTTCCGGTATTTGTTTGTGCAAACCAGACATTTCCCTCAAAATCAGTAACAATTGCCAAAGGATTTGTACATTCAGTTGGAATTGAATACTCTGTCACAAAATCAGTTGACTTTGCAATTCCAGAACCACAAAACCTAGGGCGTTCTTCATCAGGAAAATTATCAGCAGGAGTTCCAGTAATTGTCATTGTAGAAGTCTCTTCATCAGGAGGTCCCATACCAGGCATGCTTGCTGCAGTTGCCCAAAACAACAAACCTCCACCAAATACTACAAGAAAAAATAATCCTTTATACTGTTTCTTAATCTTCACAAAGAAAATATCAAATGCGGAGAGATATATCTTATTCCAAGTTAAAGTAACTTCAAGTCGCCAGTTACCTTATCAATTAGATTTTCAGGTGCAGGACCAATTGAAATACATGTTGTTGTTCCAGGAGCAATTTGAGTGTGACCAGCATCAGTAACTTCAGACCAGGGTAAATTCAAATCAATTGCATGTCTCTTTACTTCTTGCAAATCTTTTATTCCAGAAACTTTGACTACAACTTTTTCTTGTCCACCCCACCATTGCTCATACCATTCAGGATGAGATTTTCTCACGTGTTCGGCACCGAGTACGCAAGCATGTCCCACCTGTGCAGCAATTTTTCCTTTTCCCATTTCAAGGTCAGTTCGTACAACAATTACCTGTTTGATATCTCCCATACCATTATCAAAAACAGGCATAATGAAAAACTTTTGAATTAAATAATTGACAAAGAAACAAAAACTGTGTACTTTGATGCAGTAATTGCAGGTGGTAGTGTTGCAGGATTACTTTGTGCAAGAGAAATTGCTGGCAATGGTTTTTCAGTACTAGTTATCGAAGAAGATTATGAAATAGGTACCCCAGAACATTGTGGAGGTTTAGTTAGTATTTCAGGTTTAGAAGAATTAGGAGTAATTCCATTCAAAAAAACATTTGATCATATGATAGAATCAGCTGAAATCACAGCTCCTGACGGAAAAAGTTTTTCAATAAATTCAAAAAATCAAAAAGTCATAGAAATTAGTAGAAGAGAGTTAGACAAACAGATTGCTTTTCAAGCCCAAAAGAACGGGGCAGTGATCAAAGTCCGAACAAGTTTTCAAGAGAAAACAGATACTGGAATAAGAACAAATGATGAAAATATTGATTGTAAAATTTTTGTTGATGCAAGAGGAGTATCATCTCTAATTCATAAAGACAGAACAGGAATTTTATCATCTGCACAATATGAAATCTATGCAGACTGGATAAAGAAAGGAAAGGTTGAAGTGATTTTTGATCAGGAAAAATATCCAGGTTTCTTTGCGTGGATAATCCCGTCTAATGAAGGTAAAGGAAAAGTAGGAGTTGCAGGAAAAGGAATCAATGTTGCAGAAACAATAGACAAAATTCTTGAAGAAAAAGGTAAGTACTCTACAATAAGAAAGATTTTTGCACCAATTTGGATAAAAGGTCCAATTGAAAAGTTTGTAGAAGGAAATACCATAATTGTGGGTGATGCTGCAGGACAAGCAAAGCCAACTACTGCAGGAGGTATTTTTACAAGTGGTATGGGAGGAGTTTATGCAGGACAAGCAATTGCCGAATTTCTTAAGACAGATGATAAATCAAAATTAGAACAATATCAAACTAAATGGACAGAGAGATTTGGTAAAGAATTTGAAAAACAGATTTTTGCAAGGAAAATTTTGGAGAGATTAGACAACAATACAATCAACAAATTATTTGACTCAATCACACCAGAGATTCTAAAAGATATTTCAGAAAAAGATGATTTTGATTTTCATACAAGTTCGATTGTGAAACTGTTAGGATTGAAAGGATCAATTAAAACAGCTCAAACACTTATCGGTGGGGAATTCAAAAAATTACTTCGATAAAACACGCCTAAATTTCAAGGAAGGTATAAATGATGTTTGCAGAAAATCGTGGTATGTCATCATCAACAATATCACTACCAACATGTAGTTGTTGCCACAGACATATTATGCCTAATGATAAATGTGTAAAATTCAATTGCCCAGATTGTGGTGCAGATTTAATTTGGAGATGTCAAAGTTGCAGAGAAGCAGCAAGAAATTACACTTGTTCTTCATGTAACACACAAGGACCTTAAGAAAATGGCACAGTTACTATTTATCACAAAAATTCTTCCAGAAGGAACCGATGTAGATCTAGACAAATTAGCAGAGACTCTAAAAAGTACACTACCTGAAGGAATTCAAATGAAGAGGCATGCAAAAGAACCATTAGCATTTGGATTAGAATTTTTGAAAGCAGAATTTGTTTTAGAAGACAAAGAAGGTCAAAGTGACGCATTAGAAAATGCCGTTAAAAACACAGAGGGCGTTAGTGAATTCGAGGTCCTCAACATGAGCCGAATGTCAGTTGACATGAAATAGGTGATTTTTTGGTACGCAAAGAAGAACCTTTGCAAATGCGAATTGGAGAAGCAAAACAAAGAGACGTAGGTAAAAAACGAGCTCGAATCGGTCCTGAGGCAATGGACTTTCTCAAAGTAACTCCAGGGGACATTGTGGAAGTAATGGGTTCAAGAACTAGCTGTGCAGTAATTTGGCCAGTAGATGAGGATGAAAAATTCCCAGACATCATAAGAGTTGATGGACAAACAAGAAAAAATGTTGGTGCATCACTAAATGATATTGTAAAGATTAGAAAAGTAACATCAAAGATTGCAAAATCTGTTTCTTTGACTCCAGTTAATGATTCAGTTACAGTTGACAAAGAATTTACAGATTTTGTTAAAAATCGATTAAAAGGATTACCAATTACTCATGGTGACGAAATTTCAGTAATGATTTTAGGAAATTCAATGGATTTCAAAATTACAAAGACAACACCAAAAGGTGTAGTAAAGATTGACCGCTCCACGACACTAAACATTTCAACTGAAACTGCAGTTGACAGAAAAGTTAGAGTGACATATGAAGAAGTTGGAGGTTTGGGTGAAAAAGTAAAAGCAATGAGAGAAATTGTGGAACTCCCATTAAGACATCCTGAATTATTTTCCAGATTAGGAATTGAACCACATAGTGGAATTTTGCTCTACGGACCACCAGGATGTGGAAAGACTCTGCTTGCAAAAGTTATGGCAAGTGAATCAGAAGCTAACATGTTTCCCATTAACGGTCCAGAAATTATGAACAAGTATTATGGTGAAACAGAAGCAAAGCTAAGAGACATCTTCAAAGAAGCAAAAGATAACTCTCCAAGTATAATTTTCATTGATGAAATTGATGCCATAGCCCCAAAAAGAGAAGAGGCATATGGAGATGTTGAAAAAAGAGTGGTTGCCCAACTTTTGGCTTTAATGGATGGCCTAAATGACAGGGGGAACGTGATAGTTCTTGGGGCAACAAATAGACCAGATAGTGTTGATCCAGCTCTTAGAAGACCAGGTAGATTTGACAGAGAATTTGAGATTTCAGTTCCAAATGAAGACGGAAGAATAGAGATTCTTCAAATTCACACAAGAGGTATGCCAATAGACGAAGACATTGATCTTAAAGTTCTAGCATCAGAATTACACGGATACACTGGTGCAGACATAAAATCACTTTGCAGAGAGGCTGCAATGAAATCAATTCGAAGGTATCTACCAGAAATAGATCTTGAAACAGAAAAAATTCCTTCAGAAGTATTACAATCAATGAAAATTAAATTAATCGACTTTTACGATGCAATGCACGAGGTTGTACCTACTGCAATGAGAGAGGTCTATGTTGAACGACCAAAAGTTTGGTGGCAAGACGTAGGAGGACTAGATGATATCAAAAAAGCACTAACAGATAATTTAATCTTAGCAATGAATGAGCCAAGCAAATTTACTAAAATGGGAATTAAACCACCAAAAGGTGCATTAATTTACGGACCTCCAGGATGTGGAAAGACTTTGCTGGGAAGAGCACTTGCAACAGAGACTGGTGCAAACATGATCTTAGTCAGAGGACCTGAAATTCTTTCAAAATGGGTCGGAGAATCTGAAAAAGCTGTTAGAGAAATTTTCAGAAAAGCAAAAGCATCATCACCATGTGTAGTTATCTTTGATGAATTAGATTCACTAGCACGTAGCAAATCAGGTGAAGGAGGAGTGGGAGAAAACATACTCAGTCAGTTACTCACAGAAATTGAAGAAGGGATTTCCTCACGGGTTGTTGTAATTGGAATTACAAACAGACCAGATGTTGTAGATAATTCATTGTTAAGAACAGGAAGATTGGATTTAGTACTCTATGTTGAGCCTCCAGATGAGAAAGGGAGATTAGAGATTATCAAAATTTTAACAAAGAAAATGCCATTGACAAGTGATGTGAAATTGCAAGAAATTGCAGTTGCAACTCAAAATTATACAGGTGCAGATTTGGCCGCATTATGTAGAGAGGCAGCAGTTCAAGCCATGCAAAATAACTCCACGAAGATTTCTAGTCAAGACTTTGCAAATGGTTTGAAACATGTTAGACCTTCAATTACAAAAGAAGTTGATCAGTGGTACAAATCAGTTAAGGAAAGTATATCTAACGTGGTACCAAAGACAGGAGATAAAACATTCTACGGATAAAAATGGCAATTCCAATCAGAAACACAGTATTTGACAAAATCAAAGATGCAGGTTCACTAACAGATGTTGAGCTTTACAAAATTCTAACAAAAGATGGATTTACCATGGCAGACGCCAAATTTAACAAAATACTTTTGGATTTAGAAATTCTTGGACTCATCAAAGTATCATGGATTACAAAAGATGAACGTAGAATCGAAGTATTCGTAGAAAAACAAGAAGTCGATGAAGTCGATGAACAAAATAAGGAAATGATGGAAAAAGACTACGAAGCAAGCTTCCCAGGTTTTGAAAAATAGTTCCTAGAACAAAGGAATATGAAATGCTGCATCTAGTGCAACTGCAACAAAAATTATTGTAAGATAAGGTGCAGTAACTTTGTATGCCTTCCAAGCAAATTCTGATGTAGGAGTCTTTGTTAGTTTGTAATGATATGCCAACATCAATCCACCAGATACAGCTGCAATAATGGTATACACAACTCCCATTCCATCAGGAATAAATGAAAGTATCAAAGAATAAGGAAGTAAAATTATTGTATTTCCTAAAATGTATTTGGAAGTTTTTTGCATTCCAATTACAACAGGTAACATTGGAACTTCTGCTTGTGCATATTCATCTTTTATTTTCATTGCAAGACACCAAAAGTGTGATGGAGTCCAAACAAAAACTAAGAATCCAACTAAGAATCCTAAAAGATCCATGCTTCCAGTAGCAGCAGCCCAACCAGCCCATGCAGCTGCACTTCCCGCAATACCACCAATTACAATGTTTGAAGTGTTTAGTCGTTTAAGCCAAGCAGTGTAGATAATGACATAAGAGAATATTCCAACTGCAATAAAGAATGCAGATACTGGATTCAATGCAAAGAATCCGTAAACAACAGAGATACAACTTACGGCCAAACCATAAATCAAAACATGGGATGCAGCCATTCTTCCAGAAGGAATAGGTCTTTTGCTAGTTCTCTCCATTTTTGGATCAATATCTTTGTCATAGTAATGATTGAGAGCGCTGGAACCAGCTGATGCCAATCCTCCAGCTATAATTATGTGCAAATAAGACCAATAATCGAGCTCAGGTGCACCTGGAACAAGTTTACTTGCTGCATACATGGAAGTAACAGCAGTAATCACTAGAAGAACAACTATCCTTGGTTTGGATATCTCCATTATTTCATTAAATCCCAATCTCACTCTATCCTAGTCCAAAGCCATTTAATTTCTTCGTCTATTGATCCATGTAATTTCAAAAGGAATAAGTATCTCAGCCCTACCAGCTACGTTAAATGAGTAATTGGGACCTCATGATGCCAGGAATGGGACTTACAGCCATAGGATTGGCAGGAATCGTATTATCTTATGCTGAGATAGCACATACATTCATTGATGGAATGCATGCCTTGACGGGCCTTACCATGTTCGTAGGACTGATCTTCTTAGCAGCAGGTATCTTAGATGGAGGGGTCTCAACTAGCAATAGAGCCAAAGCAACAGTTTTGGTTATCGCTTCAATTTCGCTAGGATTTGGAACATATGCATTTACAATGAATACTTCAGCTTATACCGTAACAATGGCAGGAATTTTGATGGGAATTGCATTTCCATCAATCATCATTGCATATCTTGCAATGAAGCATCCACAATATGCAAAACCAGTTGGCTCCATTGTTGCATTAGCATCAGCTACAGGAATTATTGCATGGGTTGCATTCGGATTAGTGGGACCAGACACATACATGATTCCACAAGAAGTTGCAATTGAGGAACCAAGTGCAGAAGAAGTTGCACCAACAGGACCAGTGTTTACAATTGAAATGCTTGAAGGTTCCGCTGAAGAAGGAAACCCAGACTACGGACCAGATGCGGCAGTTGTTCAACAAGGATACGTTGTAGAATGGGTTAACGTAGATGCTGCAGCACACACCGCAACTAGTTCTGCAGACTTTGGGGAAACATTTGACACAGGTTTGTTAGGTCCAGGAGAATCATTTACACTTGACACAAGTAATTTAGAAGTTGGGGAATACGAATACTTCTGTATTGTACATCCTTGGATGGTTGCAACATTAACCATTGAAGGTGCAAAAGAACCAATCAAAGTAGTAATGCCAGAAGGTGCAGCAATTCCAGAAGATGGTCAAATCTATTATGATCCTGAAGTTATCACAGTATCAGTCGGAGATACTATTCTATGGGATAATGCAGATACTACAGTACACACTGTAACATCAGGTATGCCACCTACAGATGCAACAGGAGTGTTTGATTCTGAGATGATGATGGCAGGAGATAGTTTCGAATTCACATTTACAGAAGCAGGAACTTATGATTATTACTGTACATTCCATCCATGGATGGTAGGAACTGTTATCGTAGAATAGATTTGCAGAAAATCATCTTATCAATTTCAGATAAAAAAATTCTAACAGAACATGCTGAAAATGAAAAACCAAATGAATCATGTGCCATATTATTTGGGAAGGGGAATACAGTTTCAGAGGTATTTTTAACAAAAAATATTGAAGAATCACCTGTAAATTTTACTATTTCAAATGAACAATTGATTGAAGGATACAAGATTGCTGAAGAAAAAAAAGTAGATGTGATAGGGATTTTTCACTCACATCCAAATTCTGAAGCATATCCATCAAATACAGATAAAAAATTTATGCAGAGTAATCCTGTTGCATGGTTAATTTACTCTGGAGCAAATAGAGATTTTAGAGCATATTTTTTAGAATCAGAAATTAAAGAAATTCCAATTGAGGAAAACTAAGCGTTTCTAAAAGTAGCCTTTGCACCATCAGCCATTCCAAGAATGGATTTGTCTGCAGATATGACTTTGCCAATAACATTTACTGGAGATGCAGGGGTTATCTCTCCAGGTTCCCCAATAGGAGTAGGACCGTAAAACAAGCAAATTGCTTTTCCTCTTGGCCAATAAGCAACATCATTTAGTTCAACAGGAGACTTTGCATTTTCTTCAGGTTGACTGATTGGGGATTGTGAAGAGTATATTTCATCTCCCCAAACATTAAGATCTACTGTAAAGGGTAATTTTTCAAGAAATTCACTTACAGTTTTTGGAGAATACGAATCATCTAACTCTAAAATTATCTTGAAAGAGTCAACATCAACATGAACCGTATGTTTCATAGTTTTCTAATAGATTTGACTCACATAAGAGTACTCAATTAATTCTATCTCGTAATTGATGGCAATCACAAATGCAACCTTTTTGGCATTTGAGTCTTTTACAATCAGAACATACTTTCTTGTTCCAATACGGTGCAGTGTTCACATCAATACCTCTGAGTAATCTTGTAAGAGCCTTTCTTCATCAAGATAATGATTCGTAGCAAAAAGATTACCCAGATTCCCATTAACAACACATAGAGAAAAGAGGCTCCAGAATTTTCAGGAATTGACGGTTCTTCAATTTCACCAGGAGGATCAAATGGTGCTACATAGGAGATTCCAAGAAAAATGGGAATGACGACTAGAACTACAACAGGCAGAACCATTTCTATTAATTATACGGACTGTAATTAGTAAAAATCTTTACAACAGAATGAAAATAGATATCTCGCATATCATCCTCAGTTGAAACTGCAAGGAGATTAACAATATCAGATGCAGTAACAATTCCAACTAGAGTGTCATTGTCAATAACAGGTAATTTTCTAATTCCCCTTTCATGCATCAAATCTGCAGCAGAACGTACAGAATCATCTGAACCAACAGAAAACATTGGAGAAGACATGATTTGTTTCACAAGTGTGGTGATAGGATATGCATGAGCAACAATTTTTGCTGAAAAATCTCTATCAGTTACAATTCCAACGGGAGTGTTATTTTCCATAACAATTATTGCACCTACTTTTGCATCTTCCATCATTTTTGCAGCTTCATTGGCATTCAATGTAGAATCAACAGATATGACAGATTTTGTCATAACGTCAGCAATAGTCATTGTTTTTCCATCAGACATCTTACAATTCAGTATAGAGTGATTTGTTATTTTAGACTCTTCTAGAATATCAAGAGTGAAAATCATAAAAGATAATCATAAAATCTTTTTAAATTGAAAATTCTTAAAAATAATTCATGGCAGGTAAGATTTCAAGAATTCTTGTTCCATTAGACGGTTCGTCAAATTCCTTTAGAGGGTTAGATATGGCAATTCACATGGCAAGAGAAAATCATGCGACAGTTACAGGAATCTACATACTTGGAATCACAAAACCCAAAACTAATGACCCAATATCGGCTCTAGAGAAAATTCTATTAGAACATGCTCAAAAGATTATGAAAAAAGCAAAACTAAAGGCAGCAAAAAAAGGAATTTTGTTTTATGATAGAGTCTCATACGGAGACGAAGGAAAGAGAATAGTAGAGATTGCGCAAAAAAATAATTTTGATCTAATAGTTATCGGTTCAAGAGGAATGGGAGCTGTAAAAGAGATGTTCCTAGGGAGTACATCAAATTACGTACTCCACAAATCAAAAAAGCCAGTTCTTATAGCAAAATAATTTAATTTTGATCAAGGATGGTCTGAAAATGATAAAATCAAACAGTCAAGAAAATACATTACTAGTAGGATTTCCAAGTAATGGACTTGTAGGAACATTTGCAATTTCATATATGATTAATTCTCTAAAGATGAGGCAAATTGGAGAGATTGAAGTGCCAAACTTGCCATCTACGTTGTTTGTAGAGAATGGAGAAATTCTTGCACCAATCAGAGTTTACAATAGAAAAAATATCTTTGTAATAATTTCAGATGTTCCATTCAATCAATTCCTGGCGGAAGGTTTTGCACATGCATTACATGAATTTTGTAAGAAAAACACGATAAAAAAAATAATCATTGTAAGCGGTATGGAAACTTCCAATCCAGAGAAAAAGCCACCAAAAATTTTTGGTCTAGTTACACATTCAACATTAGAAAATACATTATACAAAAATGAAATTCCAAAATTTTTAGATGGATCAATTTTTGGTACAGATGCTGCAATAATTTCTGTTTTTAGAAAAACAAAAATTCCTGCATTGGTCCTATATGCTGAATGTCATCCATTTTTTCCAGATCCTGAGGCATCAATAGTTGCAATAGAGACACTTGCAGGGATTTTAGATGTTAAAATAGACATTCAAGATATCAAAAATAAGATAGACAAACTACGAATTCAACACAGAAAGTTGATGGAAGAAACAATTCGTACATTACAACAACAGCAAGACAGACAAGGAAGAACTCCCCAAATTTACAGGTGATTGGATGAAAGATGAATTTGAGATAAGAACAATGTTTCCATCTGTTGACTCATTGATTGATGACATAGAGCACAGAATTTTGTCCCCGTTGTCATATCTCAAAGAATTTGACAATCATTGGTTATTGGAATTAGATTTGCCAATGGTAAACAAAAAAGACATCAAAGTTACTTTTGACGGAAACATGATAAATGTTGAAGCAAAACTCTATGAAAAGTACTCTGAAGAGAAACTAGGAAAGATTTCAAAATTTGAGTATTTTAAAAAATCATTATCCTTACCAAACATGATTGATACAAAAAAGACAACTGCCAAATTTCGAAAAGGTAGGCTGGAAATCAAAATTCCAAAAAAATCAACTGGGCGCACCATAAAGGTTAGTTAGAAATTCAGACTTTCATTTTGAATTAAATATGCCTTTTTTTGATTAAATTCATGGAAATTCACGTATACGACACTTATGTCAAAGCAGCAGACGGTCATACCATGCACTTTGATGTAATTACTGGTGAAAAAGACCACGACAAAGCCATCACATATGGAAAAGAATGGTTGAAATCCATTGGAGAAGAAAATGCAACAATGACACAAAATGAATGTCAGTTTTGCCACTCCCAAGGAGCACCAGAGCCTGTAGAACAGGCAATTAAGGAAAACGGCTACTTTATCCAGAAAATGGAAGGCTGTCCTTAAACACTTTTTTCCTTTTTCAAAAGAATTAGTTTTTTTATCATCAGATATTCTAACCTACATGGTAGAACACAAGTATTCAAAATGGACAGTTGAAGGAGACAAAAAAATAGAGTGGATTTGCGGATGTTTTCAAACAGCTGATAACTTTTTCAAATTTTGTGAGATGCACGAAGGTACTTTGAAAAAAGCAATTCAAGCTCAAGTAGACGAGTTAGATCTAACACAAGTTGTTGAAGAAAAATCTTAGAGTGCAATAATTGCGACAAATGCAGGTACGAATACGATTGCAATTGTGTTTAGTAATTTGATTACAGTGTTAAGAGCAGGTCCTGCTGTGTCTTTGTATGGGTCGCCAATAATATCACCAACTACTGCAACTTTGTGAACATCAGAACCTTTTTCGCCTTTCATTTCAACTAGTTTCTTTGCATTATCCCATGCGCCACCAGTATTTGCCAAGTGGTATGCAAGTAGAATTCCAGTAACTAGAGAGCCCATTAACAATCCTGCTACTGCAGTTGGACCGAGTAATACTCCTAAAATGATTGGAGCAATAATTGCGACAAGTGCTGGTTTGTACAATTCTTTGATGGATGCAACTGTAGCAATATCTACACATTTTGCATAATCTGGTTTTGATTTTCCTGTAAGAATACCATCATCAGCTTTGAATTGACGTCTAACTTCATCAACCATCTTTCCTGCTGCACGAGATACACCATTGATTAGTTGTCCAGTAATGATAAATGGAATCAAACCACCAATTAGCAATCCAATGACAATTGCTGGATTAGTCAAACTGTAATCTAAAGCACCTTCAAAGACGTGTGATGCTTCGAATTGGAATGCCTGAATCATTGCCAATGCGGCAAGTGCTGCACTTGCAATTGCAAAGCCTTTGGTTACAGCCTTTGTGGTATTTCCAACTGCATCAATTTCATCAGTGACTTTACGGTTTTCTTCGCCCATTCCAGTCATTTCAACAATACCACCAGCATTATCTGCAATTGGACCAAATGCATCAATACTAAGTACAATACCTGCAAGACTCAACATTGCCATTGCAGTCAATGCAGTACCAAAGATTCCGTAAAGAACTGGGTCAGCACCTTCAGGTGCTGCTGCAGATGCAATACTGTATGAAATGATGATTGCGACTACTAGTGCAATCATAAATGGTCCAGTTGATTGCATTCCTTTGATAATTCCCATTAATGTTAATGATGCATATCCCCATTTTGCTGAGTCTGCAATTTCTTGAACAGGTCCTTTCTTGTAACTTGTATAGGTATCAGTAATTTTTTGAATTACGGGTACCAAGATTACACCAATTACAGTAGAGCCAAACAAGGCATATGAGGCCATAGAATCACCGATGAATTGTGTGATGAATACATAGTTTAGTCCAATTGCAATTGCAGCTGAGACATAAAATGAACGATTAAGCGGCTTCATTACATCCGTTATGTTTTTGGAACCAACAATGACAACACCGATGATGGATGCAATCATTCCAGATGAACCGATTAGAATTGGATAAAGGAAAAAGTTTGGTGCGCCAATTAATGCAGCAATTAACAATGCTGCTAGAATAGTTACAATGTATGATTCGTAAACATCAGAACCCATACCCGCGGCATCACCTACATTATCTCCGACATTATCTGCAATTGTTGCAGGGTTTCTAGGATCATCTTCAGGAATATTTGCTTCTACTTTTCCTACCAAGTCAGCACCCATGTCTGCTGCCTTTGTGAAAATGCCACCCCCAATTCTGATGAATAATGCAATGAGACTTGCGCCGATACCTACACCAGCAATGGTGATTGGATCTGGATAAATTAGATAAAGTCCTGTGATTGCCAACAATGCCATTGCAGGAACTGCAAGACCTACTGTTGCACCACCTCTAAATGCCATAGCAAAGGTTTGACCTAAACCAGTGCCACTTAGATTAGCAGCTCTAACTGCTGCTTTTACGGTAATTTTTAATGAAATGATTCCTGCTACTGCTGAAAGTGCTGCACCTACTGCAAATGCAATTCCATTTGACGGAGTTAAGAAGATACCAATAATCAAAGTAAGTGCTATAGCTACTGGAACAATAATTTTCATCTCTCTTTTGAGAAATGCAGAAGCTCCTTCTTTAACGGCATTTGAAATATCAAGCATCTCTTTTGTTCCAGCTGGTTGCTTTGAAATCCAAGCAACTAATCCACCAGCAACTAAAAATGATGCTATTCCTGCGATAAATGGCAGAATCTCAGAGATTTCCATATTATACTCGCATGCCCAAGTCTGGGAAATATAAATCAAATAGCGTTGGTTTTGTTTCTTTTTCTATAGGGCAAAAAGGATTTGCCACGCAAACCTTGTCTAACTAGTTTGTTGAATCGTTTACCATGTGCAAGATATGGAAATCGCATATGGATCAGTTCATGAACAATTGTATTTTCCAGAGTTTTCTCATCGGGAATTTTTCTCACATTAATGAAAACTAGATTGTGTTGAAGATAAGACACCCCATAATACTTGTAAGCAGATGTACGTCTTCCTTCAGTCATTTCTTTTGGAGCATCAAGAACTTCTTTGGTAGTTAACAGAATAGTAGGTTCTGGAATTGAAAATCTGTTAGAATAAATTCCAACTTTTTCTAAAATTTGTAATTTTAATTCAGGATCAATCTTCACACAATCCAATCTTGTAATCTGCGTTTATCTTGGAATGTCAATTCTTGTAAGAAATTTGGTTGATTTTCATTCTTCAAAATTAGGAATTAATAGGGTCAGAGGTTTTAGTAGTGTAATCATTAATCATACAGCCACCGTCTCATCATACCCCTTATTCCATTAAATCAAGTAGACTTTGTGCTTTATTTCTAATTTCTGAGGTAATCTTGACTATCACCAGTCCTTCATTTGGTTGACCATACAATACAACAGAATTATCAGGTGCATGTATACATACAGGTAATACCAGTAGGTCTTCTTCCCCATTTACAAGAATACGTATTGGAGTTTTCATAGAAAATGCCTTTTTGATAACATCAATACTTTGAGAAGTAATTTCTGCAGGAGGATTATCAACTGTAATCTCAGTAGAGTTTACAAGTTTTGGGGGCTCTCTCTTTTCTCTTTTCTCTATGCCATCTACGATTTGCAGTGATGGAATCAAATCAAAATCAATCATTTTTTCAGTAGTCCTATCACCAACTGTAATGATGTAGTGGTCTTGTTCAATGTGTTTTAGAATATTTTCTTTATCTGCTTGAATTTCAGGTAAAAGAATACCTAAAGGAATTTTCATTTGCTCTCTAAGAGAATCAGGTAACTTCACAAAAATCGATTCTAGTTAGTACTTGCCTCTGGAGCAGATTCTTCATTAGAGCCTTCAGACTCCATTTCTTCTTGAAGTTTTGCTGCAAGAATACTACATTGTGCTGCAATGTTTTTTGCGGCAATTCTGAATGCATCAGCACTTGGAGAATCAGGGGTTGTAATCATGATTGGTTTTCCTACATCAGAACCAGACATGATTCCAGAGTTTAATGGAATTTCACCTAAGAAAGGCATGTTAAACTGTTCACTAATTTTCTTTGCACCGCCATCACCAAAGATGTAATGTCTTTCATCACAATTAGGACAAATAAAATGACTCATATTTTCAACAACACCAATAATTGGAACATTTAGTTTTTCAAACATTCCAATTGCTTTTACTGCAACATTACTTGCAACATCTTGAGGAGTTGTAACCACTAAAATTCCAGTAATAGGAATTGTTTGTGCAAGAGTTAATGGGATATCACCAGTTCCTGGAGGAAGATCTACAATAAGATAATCCAAGTCAGACCAGTTTGTATCAACTAAAAATTGTTTCAAAATTCCTGAGATAATTGGACCACGATAAATTGCTGCTTGATGAGCTTGTTCTGCAAAGAAACCAAATGAAACAACTTTGAGACCATTTGATTCTGCTGGTTGAAGTTTGTTATCTTCAACTTCCATAAAGCCATCTTTCATTCCAAGCATTAATGGAATACTAGGACCATAGATATCAGCATCCAATAATCCAACTTTAGCACCTGTTTGTTGTAGAGCCAAAGCTAAGTTCAAAGATACAGTTGATTTTCCTACACCGCCTTTTCCACTTGCAACACCAATAATATTTTTGACAGTAGCCATTCCAGTATCTGCATCAAGTGAACGTCCTTCCATTACCTTTGCAGTTACATTCATGTCAAAGTTTTTCAATTCAGTAAGTTCGCCAATTGCTTTTCTTACATCATCCTCAATTTCGACATTGAAAGGACATGCAGGTGTAGTTAATTCTAATGTAAATTTCAAATTGCCATCGTTAAGCTCTAAGTCTTTGATCATTCCCATAGAGACAATATCTTTTTTCAAGTCAGGATCAATTACTGTGCTAAGTTTTTCAAGGACCTGATCTATTCCAACCATTGCGTCAAAAAGCCCGTTTACATTATTTAAACATAAGTTGGAGGCCAAAAGAAATTGTCATTATTTTCTAAAATAAGTAAAATCTTTGGAAAAATGTGCCTAAATTACCCAAAGATTCATAAATTGAAATTCAAGAAAAACAGCACAGTTGTTTTCTATATCTACCCTAGTTGATGTTGTCAGGATACCTCCAAGTTTGTTTGGAACCACACTCAAAAAGGCAGCAGTGAACATTCTCAAAGAAAAGTATGAGAGCATGATTAATGCAGATTTAGGTTACATCATTATGATTTTAGATGCTAAAGTTGACGAAATGGGAAAGATGATTGCCGGAGACGGTGGTACATTCCACAGAGTTCAATTTGAGGCATTAACATTTTATCCAAAATTACAAGAAATTGTACAAGGAGAAATCGTAGACATTACAGACTTTGGTGCATTTGTAAGAATTGGTCCTACTGATGCATTACTTCACTTGTCACAAGTTATGGATGATTATCTTAAGAGCGATGTAAAATCTGGAATGATTTTAGCCAATCAAAGTGGAAGAACATTAAAAGTTGGTTCAACACTTCGTGCAAGAATTACTGCAGTATCATTAGGTAAAGCAGCTGCAATGGGCAAAATAGGAATTACATGTAGACAACCATTCCTAGGTGCAGATGAATGGATTGAAGAAGAGATAAAGAAATCTTCTGGTGGTGCAGAAGAACCAGCAAAAGAAGCTAAAGTAGAGGCAAGTTAAGATGGCACGAGAAATGGCATGCAGAAAATGCAAGTATGTAACTGTTGGAAAAGTTTGTCCAGTATGCAAATCATCAGACCTGACACCGGACTGGAGTGGAGTTGTGTTAGTAGTAGATCCAACAAACTCTGAGATTTCAAAAACTTTGGGCATTACTCAAAAAGGCAAATATGCAATCAAAGTAACATAAAATTTCTAAATATTTAAAATCAAACTCGCGTTTTATCATAATGTTGTCATTTAATTCTAAAAAACAACTATCACAATTCCTAGCTGAAGACATTGGCAAAGGAGACATCACAAGTGCATTACTACCAAAGAAAAGAATCAAAGTAAGAATAATTTCAAGAGAATCTGCAATTATTGGAGGAGCTGCACATGCAAAGCAGATTTTCAAAATGAAGGGATGCAATGCAAGAATTTTGAAGAAAGATGGTTCAAAGGTAAGTCCAAATGAAACAATTATGAGCATAACTGGAGACGCAGGAAAGATTTTGACATGTGAGAGAACCGCACTCAATCTTTTAACAAGAATGAGTGGGATTGCAACACAAACAAACGAACTTGTAAAAAAAATCCCAAGGAAAACAAAACTCTATGCCACAAGAAAGACGGCACCAGGATTACGATACTTTGACAAAGAGGCAGTAGAGATTGGGGGAGGTAAAAAACATCGATTGAGACTGGATGAGATGGTCATGATCAAAGACAATCACATTGCAGTAGGCAATTCTCTCGAATCACTCATCAAAAAAGCAAAGAAGAAACACAGAAAATTTGAAGTTGAAGTTGAGAACACCTCTGATGCAGTACTTGCAGCAATAGAAGGTGCAACAATCATCATGCTAGATAATTTTACCCCAAATCAAATTAAAAATACAATCACAGTTCTAAAGAAACAAAAATTAAGAAAAAAAGTTTTGCTAGAAGCATCAGGTGGAATTAACTCAAAGAACATTTCAAAGTATGGGCAAACAGGAGTAGATATTATTTCAGTTGGAAGCATCACAAATTCTGTAAAAGGAATTGATATGAGTCTAGAAATTTAGGAATTTAATTGAGATAATAATTCAGAAACTGATTTGTTTTTTGGATCAACTTCTTGAATTTTTTCACAGCATTGCAGTGCTCTTTTGTTTTCACCTAATTTTTGATGCGAATATGCTTTGAGAAGTAAAACATCTACATCATAAGAGCCAATCTCAAGAGCTTTATCAAAATGAGAAATTGCAGTCTTGTATTTTTTTTTCATATAGTAAATTCCACCTACAGTGAACTGTGCATCGTGGTTGTTTGGTACCATTCTAAGGTATTCTGTGCCTGATTTTAGGGCTTCATCATACTTTTTTTCTTTTGCAAGTTTCTTGAATTCCTTAAATTTCTCTTGATTTCTTTTTTGATTGGGATCCTTTGGAGTTTTAGTAAATAGCCCAACCAAAACAGTCACACAGTTAGCTTATTGCAAGCATTCTATCAATTGCTAAACGTGCCTTGTCTGCAATATCTTTTGGAACAGTAATGATGTTTTGTTCATTTACTAATGCATCATGCACCTTTTCAAGTGTAATCATCTTCATGTATTGACATTCAGCTTTTTCAGAAGCTGGAATGAATTTCTTATCAGGGTTTTGTTGTCTCATTCTGTACAAGATTCCAGTTTCCGTTGCTACAACAAAATTTTTAGCTTTTGACTCTTTAACATGGTTCAGCATTCCTTCAGTTGAAAGGATTGAAACTTTTTGGTTATCGAAACTTCCATCAGCAACATCATACATCATTGGAGTTGTACAACTACATTCAGGATGAATTACAAATTCTGCATCTTTCATTGAATCTAATTTTTTAGTAACGTCTTCAGGAGTGATTCCTGCATGGACATGACATTCACCAGCCCATATGTGCATATTTTTTCTGCCAGTCATCTTTGCAACATAAGAACCCAAAAACATATCAGGCAAGAACAAAATTTCTTTGTCTTCAGGAATTGCTTTTACTACATTTACTGCATTTGATGAAGTACAACAGTAATCAAGCTCTGCTTTGATTTCCGCAGTTGTGTTGACATACCCAACTGCAATTGCCCCTGGATGTTGTTTCTTCCAGTTTCGTAATTCATCAACAGTAATTGAATCAGATAATGAACATCCTGCTTCCAAATCAGGCAAAATTACCTTTTTTTGAGGACTGATGATTGCGGCAGTTTCAGCCATAAAGTTCACGCCACAGAAAAGAATTGTCTTTTGGGGAACTTTTGCTGCCTGTCTTGATAGTCCCAAAGAATCACCTGTAAAATCTGCGACATCCTGAACTTCAGGAATCTGATAATTATGAGCAAGAATAACTACGTCTTTTTCTTTTTTGAGACGTTCAATCTCTTCTTTGAGTTTAGAGGTTTGTTGTACTAGCATAAACCATTGAAAATTCCATTGGTAGGGATTTAAAGAATGGGATCGCGCCTATAATTTTCACACATGTCAAAAATTGTGGCAATTATTGCCATGTTATGTACCAATCTGAATATCATCTGAACAGTATTTTTTCAAAGTCTCAATGGCAGACAGAATTGCCAATCTACTTGTTTTTGGATTGTTTTCGTCAGGGACATTTTCTATTGTAAACGTCATCTTGCCAAACTTTCCAGCAGCTTCAATGTGATGTGTGTTCTTATCAGTGCTAGGATCTGCTACAATTTTTACGCTAGTCTTTTCACTACCAATTCCAACTAATGACAAAAGTGCTGCAACGTTGATGTTTGCAGGAAACAGGTTGACTGCCTCTTGTGCAGTTCCTTCATAGATAACAGTAGAGCTGTTTATTTCATCTAAATTAATTTCAGAGTTTTCAAAAAATTTTGCACCCTTTAGAGAACGAGGATGCTTGGTCGTTGTAATGGACAGGGATTCTAATTCATCTTTGACAGATTTTATTCCATCTAGTCCAGCAATTGCACCTGAAGGAAGATAGATTGTTCTTTTGAAATGATCACATGCATCAGATAAAATGTCATAGATGGATTCATCAAGTAAGGCACCAACACTCATTATCAGCATGTCTTTTTTGTTTTGTAAGATGCTCAGTCCAACATCCTTTACAGCATCTTGTGAAGCTGCCTCTACAACAATATCTATTGGCTGAGAAGATAACAGATGAGAGTTTTCAACAATTTCTGGTTTGTTTTTTAGTTTTTCAACAAGAGAAGATGATGCATCTTTTGATGCATCAAATACATGCGTCAGTACTGCTGGAAAATTTTCTGAATCAATTGCCAACGCAATTTGAGTTCCCATTGAACCACAGCCTAAAAGTGCTACTCGTTTCAAACAGAATTTCTACGAATCATCACTTAATTAATTCTAGGTAAACTATTTCCAAAAGAGAATTTCCTAGCAAAAAGCACCAATCCTATTACAGAAAGTCCCAAAATCAAAACTGCATAGGCTCCAAATTCAGGAATGACATGAGTTCCTGTGATCTCAACTTGAGTTGCACCTTCTGGAACTATAAATCCAAGTGTAAAGCCATGATATGATTTTGCCAGTTCGTACCCTCGGTCCACACCATCAACAAATAATCCATAATCCTCAGTTTCATGAGAAATTATGTCTTCAGGAAGAATTACCCAAAAAGTATAACTTTCAGGCACAGGTTCCAAAACAATTTCAAGAGATTTATTTTCTTTGTTAATCTTCATAGATACGACTTCTGGTTGCGGATAATCTTCATTGAAAGAATCCATGGAACCGCCATAACCATATGGAATCAGATAGGTTTCCCCATCTACTTCAAGTGGGTATTTTTCAGATGTGGTTTCTATCAAATCAGAGATTTGTCCAAATGCTTCAACATCCAAAATATGTTCAGCATGAACATTTGTGGGAATAATTATAGAAGATAAGAGTATTGAACCCAAAATAAAATAATGACTTTTCATATTAAATCCATAATCTGACCAAATATAATCAATTATCATATTTTCGTAATTGATTTTCATTTTTGATAATAGGAAAAAATATCATCAAATTATTTATGTTTAGAAATCTGAAAATTACTATTGAGATTATTTCATTTTTTGACGATTTTTATGATATTTCTTTTAGTGATTTTTATTCAGCCTTCTTTTTCAGAAATAGACTCTCCAAGAAAACAAATCAAATTAGGAATAGCACCTGATAAAATCACCTGTCATGAGGGATTAGTTTTGATGTTAAAACCATCAGGAGGCCCTGCATGTCTCAAAGAAGCAAGTGCTGTAAAATTACAAGACAGGGGATGGATTCAGATAGTACATAAATTTGAGAAATCAGTAAAAGAGATTGAAACAATCCCTGCATCTCAAAATTCCATCGTGAATTTCTACATTACAGATCAAGACTTGAATACAAGTCATAATGCAGTTGATTCAATAAATACTGAGAATCTTTTCGAGTTTACAATTAACGGAATTCCAATTAGAGGTCCTGAAACTATGATAGAGACGGGACCAGATACTGGAAAGTTCTATTTGAAGTTGGATTTGCCAAACCAGGTTAATGGAAAAGCAATCACTCAAGATGATGTTCTCTTGATTCGTTATCTGGACCAAACAGATGCTGCAGGTGAATCTCGAGTCGTAACAAAATCAGTTGTTCTCAGTCAGACATTTGCCAAAATTGAATCATCTGGAGGAGGTTCAAGAATTGGTCATGAATTTACATTAAGAATTTACGAACCCGATTCAAATACAGATTCTAAAGATGAAGATAAGATTCCACTTAGTTCATTTGAATATAGGGGGGATGGCGGAATTAGAACTACTTTAGCAAATCCAAGATTTGATGCAAACTCTGCTTTTTTGATTGAGACAGGACCTAACACAAGTACATTTGAGGTAAAGATCAAGATCCCAAGACAGTTGGATGGGAAAATAATTCACATTGGAGACAAATATGAAATTAGATACATAGACAAAAGTACACCGTCTGGAACATATGAAAAAATAATTTTCAAAGGAAGAATTGGATAGGCTACAAAAACACAGGTTTCTGATGGAACTCTTTTGCAAAGTCATTTATTCCATCAACGTATGATCCTATCTTCGGGAATTCTAGGATATGTTTAGATAATTCTGATTTGATTGCGCGAAGATAATGGAGTTTTTGTGCAACTGTTTTTCTCTTTTTTGTTTTTGACATATCTGAATTTTCCATGTCTTTTAGATTGGCAGAGATGTCACAGAGTTTAACCATCTTTGCTTCGAAAGACGCGGTTTTTAGTTGAACAACATACTGGTTTTCTTTATCTTTTTTTGGCAAAGATTCATCCTTGCTCAAAGAGAGAACCAATAGGGCAGTCGAATGTCCAAAGATTTGCTCAATTTCATCAAATGTTGCCTTTCCATCTTCAATGGTGTCGTGCAGCCAACCAGCGCAAAGAGTATTCTCATCAGTAACACCCAGATTCTTGAGTCTACTTACCACTTTTTCTAGATGGTCAAAGTGTAGAGTTGAGCCGTTCTTTCTTGTTTGGCCTTTGTGGCGCTCTTTTGCAAACTCCATTGCAGAGTCAATTTTAGACATGAAATTTCTTAAAATCTCTGGAAATATAGATTTGAGTCAAAAAATATGCAGATTTTCTCAAAAATTGAGCCTAAATGGTATCCAAAGTATGCATACTCCCATCTTGTTTCTTAAAACAAATCTGATCGGTTACATTTTGTGAATCAAGTAAAAATCAAGATAACTAACAGTCAGATTATTACTCAGGGAAAACATCATACCACCAATGTGGGAGAAAAACAACATGTCTTCTGATCCATTGAAGAGTCTAGTTGAGCAACTTAGCTCCCACCTATCTCAAAAAGAACACTCAGATGTTATTTTAAACAATGGCAAAGGAAAACAATTTCCAATTGTTCCATCAGAATTTTGCGAGATAAAGCAAATAGAATCTCCAAAGAAAATTGCGTTTGTTGATGGAGGTGACGGACCGCTAGAAGAGTCACCAAATTATCTAATTACAATTAATCGTGTTTATTTTTCTCTGTTTCAGGGAAAAAAAAGAATAAAGCCACAATCGAATCCTAGAATCCAGTTCTTCTCATCAGTAACTACAAACATTCAGATAGTTAATGGGAAAAAGAGTGTAAGCTATGATACAAAGTTGTTTGCACATTCAGAAGAGGACAAAAAATATCTCCCATCAGAATCAGATTTGGCATCAAATACTGAAAGCACTACAGTGTTGCAAGGTGCAAGGCTTAACTCACTTGGAAGAAAATTTGCTGAATGGCAACTTGCATTGCACGTTTTGGAAAACGAGTTAGAAAAAGGAGACATGTTGGTTATGGACGGTTCCCTTCAAACTAGTTTCAAAAACGAAGTCAGATATGCAAACAGACTGTATGATAGAGCAATGGAAAAAGGAGTGATTGTTTGTGGATTGGCAAAGACAAGTAGGTTGGTTACGGAGTCAGGAGACCCATTACTTGCAAGAGTTGCAGAGATAGCTGAAGATGTCTCTTTTGGAAAATGGCATGTCAAGGTGGCTGAAGAAGTATCAGCTGATGACAGGGGATTTATGATGGTAGTGAAATTCCATGAGAAATCAAGATTCGTGTTCAGATTTGAGATATTACGCGAACAATATGAGCAAATGACGCCTGAGGAAGTCAATTCTGTTCTTGCAAGTTTGGTTGAAAATTCACAAGATGTTGCTATGGTTGGATACCCATACGGGGCAATTGATGCAGACAGATTTGCGCAGGTAAGAATGGATGAACTCAAAATGTATCAAGGATTTGTTTTATCTGAAATGCTCAAGAGACCTGAATGGAAAAAATTACACAAATACAGTGCAAGTCTTGGAGCACACAATGTACTCAATGAGGTGACAAGTTAATGGAAGATTTTCAAGTGGTAGGACAAGTAGTTGGAGGAAAATTTGGAGACATTGTAATTAGACAAAAGTCTGGAACCAATATAGAAATTGGAGATTTGATGGTCTCTGAAGAGAATGGTTCATTTTTAATTTTACAGGTTTTTGCATTAGAGTACGGCAGTCAGATTCAAGACAGAATGCAACAAATGATGTCAGGTGTCAACATGGAGCAAGGAATTGTAGATGCAAGTTTTTACGAGCCAGAGTTTGTAAATTATGTTCTTGCAAGAATTAAGCCACTTGCTAGAGTATTCAAAGAAAGAGGTGAAGTAAAGATTCCAAAATCACTTCCGTCATTTTTCAATAAGTTGAGGTTGATTTCCCAAGACGATCTCAAGTTTTTACAAAAAGAAAAGGATTCAATATTTGTTGGACATATTAGAAGTGGAAGTAAAGTCATCAAAGAAGCAGAAGTTTGGCTACCTGCAGAAGATATCTTTTCGCATCATGTATTGATTCCTGCAACAACAGGACGTGGAAAATCAAATTTGGTAAAGACAATCTTGTGGCATGTGTTAGATACAAACAAAGTAGGTGCATTGGTTTTAGATGCACACGATGAATACTTTGGAAGGGTAGGAATTGGTCTTAAAGACCACCTTAGATCAAGGGAGAATTTGGTTTACTATACCCCTGCAAATCCGCCAGTTGGAGCAAACAGACTCACAATTAATTTACAATCAGTAAGACCAGAACATTTTGAAGGAATTGTGGATTTTTCAGATGCACAGTTTCAGGCAATCAGAATGGCTTATCGCCAACACCGTAAAAACTGGATTCGGGAGTTGATGCTCACAGATGCAGTTCAGGCAGGAATGGAAAGCAGTTCTCCTTCAAAAAGCGACTTTACTGCGGCTACCATGATGGTGGTTCAACGTAAGTTACGCCTGCTTTTGAGCCTCGAAAAAGATGAAGAAGGTGTAGTCTATTCAAGACACGAAGTCTTCGACAGCACAACTAAGGGACTCACAACAGTGGAGGACATTGTAAGAGATATTGAAAGTGGTAAGGTCGTGGTTTTAGATACATCCAGATTAGGCGATGAGGCAGAACTCATTGTTGGAAACATTATTGCATCAAAATTATTGCAAAAATACAAAGATGCAAAGGCTAGTGGAGAAATAGATAGAAAGCCTGTTGCAACCATAGTCATAGAGGAAGCTCCACGAGTAATTGGAGAGGACGTTCTTACTTCAAAAAATGACAACATCTATGCAACGATTGCCAAAGAAGGGCGCAAGTTCAAAGTCGGACTCACCGCAATCACACAGTTGAGCAGTGTAATTCCAAGAACCATTTTAGCTAACATGAACACAAAAATAATTTTGGGAAACGAGATGAAGCAAGAAAGAGAGGCAATTATTGCATCAGCATCACAGGACTTGTCTGAAGATGACAAAAATATTGCATCACTTGACAAAGGTGAGGCAATTATTACAAGCATCTTTGTCCCATTTGCAATGCCAATCAAAGTTCCGTTGTTTGAAGATATTGTAAGAGAGAAAACAAAAACAGAGAGTGCAGGAAAGACAAAGGTGTTTTAGATGAAATTTGCTCATCTATCTGACATTCATTTAGGTTTTCAAAAAAATGAGCCACTGCAAAAAATAGAGCAACAGGTTTTTGAAAATGCAATGGAAAAATGTATCTCACTAAATGTTGATTTTATTTTGATTCCGGGAGACATGTTTCATGTAAACATTCCAGAGATGCGAGTTCAAAAGTATGCATTTGCAATGTTTCGTAAAATTCACGATGCAGGAATCCCAGTGTATGTTGTTTATGGAAGTCATGATTTTTCACCAGTTTCAAATTCAGTGATTGATTTACTTGTTGAGACAGGATATCTTACCAAAGTGACAAGAGCAACTAGCAAAGAGGACGGAAGTATTTCATTGGAGTTCATAGTTGATAAAAATACAGGTGCCAAAATCACAGGGCTTTCGGGTCTAAAGGTAGGAAAGGATGTTGAGTGGTATGAAAAGCTCGAAAGAACCTCACTTGAAGATGAATCAGGGTTCAAAATATTCCTATTTCATGGTGGAATCGCAGATATGAAAACAGATTCAGGCATGGATGGGGACCAAATGCCTTTGTCTCTTCTTCCAAAGAATTTTGAGTATTATGCAGGCGGCCACATGCACAAATTCAATCATCAGAAATTTACAGATTATGAGCACGTTGTCTATCCTGGAACCCCATTTGCAGGATACCATCAAGATTTAGAGGAAAATGCCAAGGGGCAAAAGCGAGGATTGGTTCTAGTAGAATTTGAAGACAAGGTAAAATCAGTAGAGTTTATTGAATTGGAAAACACCCAGTATGAAATTATTGAAGTTGATGCAAACAATAGAAGAGCTGAATCAATTAATTCAGAATTAGTTGAAAAAACAAAAGAGATCGATGCTGCAAACAAGGTTGTAATTATCAAAGTTGCAGGAGAAATGATATCCGGGAAAACAGCAGATGTAGACATCTCATTAATCAGAGACAAACTCAACGATTCTGGTTCACTAGTTGTGAATATTGCAAAGAATCAGTTAAAGTCAAAAGAATATTCCATTACAGAAGCTAAAGGATCAAACAAGGAAGAAGTTGAAACCAATGTGATTGCAGAGAATATTGGACAGTTGAGATTTGAGCAATCCATCTTAAATGGAGAATCGGGGATCAAACTTGCAAAGAGAATTCTTGAAGAATTGAGTCAGGGGCAATTGGCCAATGAAAAAAAGAACGATTACATTCCAAGAGTTCGAGATAGTGTATTGGCAATTTTAGGAGTAAACAAAGATGATTCTTAACAGTTTAGTCATTGATCACATTCGAAGTTACAATCACGAAGAAGTGGAATTTGTAAAAGGAATTTCATTGTTTGAAGGAGATATTGGTTCAGGCAAGTCAACCATTCTCATGGCAATTGAATTTGCTTTGTTTGGACTAGGTTCTCAGAAAGCAGAGAGTTTGTTATCTAAAAAATCTGAATCAGGATACGTCATTTTGGATTTTTCTGTGGATGGCAAAAAATATGAAATCAAGAGAACGTTATTGAGAAAAAGTTCAGGAGTGAATCAGGATCCAAAGAATTCATGGATTCGAATTGATGGCGAAATTTTGCCATTATCACCATCAGAGTTAAAGCAACAGGTACTTGAGATACTCAAATTTAACGAGCCTGCAGATCCGAAGGCAGAGTCAAAAATCTTCAGATATGCAATATTTACACCTCAGGAAGCCATGAAAGAGGTACTTTCAGACTCTAAGAAGCGCCTTGAGACGATTAGAAAGGCATTTGGAATTGAAGATTACAGTATCGCAAAATCAAACTCATTAGAAGTTGTTTCAGAGTTGAGAGTAAAATCCATGGTGCTTCAAGAAAGATTTGGGAATATCTCACAATTAGAGGCCGAGATTTCTGAATCAAAGACAAAAATTTCAGAATTGAGTAAAGATATTGCCAACATATCTGAAAACATCGAAGATAAAAAACTAGAAGAAAATAAGGTAGTGTTTCAAATCAAGGAAATACAGGGGAAAAATAATGAGCGAGTTAAACTAGAAGCAAAAAAATCCAACATTGAAGAAAACATAGAGTCATCTAAAAGGAGATTTTCCCAAATTGAAAAAGAGTTTGGAGAATTTGAATTAGAATTAAAGCAAAGCAATGAAAAAATGGAGAAACTAGTTGAAATTGAGAAACCAGATACTGAACTATCTGTGGAAGGAATTAATGTACAGATAAAGAGATTCCAGAAAATAAATGATGATTGGATTAGGTTGAATTCAGAAAAGAATTCTGTTTCATCAGACATTTCAAGAATCAAAGAGGCGTTGGGTGAGAAGATAAATTCAGAAAAAGAATTACTAAAATCAGCACTAGATGATCTAGAAAAAGAAAAGATGTCACTTGAGAAATTTTTAGACGAGGTTAAAGAAAACAGTGACAAAATAAAATCACAGCAAGTAGAAAAAAATACAATCAAAATTAGTCTTGAAAATCAGATTGCAGAATTTACAAAATTAGGAAATAACTGTCCCACATGTAAGCAAGAGATTACAGAAGATCATCATCATATACTAGTAGATGAAAAACAAGACCAAGTTGTTAAGCTAGAGCAAGAAATTAAAGAAATCACAAATTCATTTTTTGAATCAAATTCTAAATCAAAGGAGATTAATGAGAAACTCCAGTCATATTCTGAAGAGATTTCACAAATTCAAAGGATACTACCAGGAATTGAGGAATTTGCTTCAAAATCAGCGAAATTAAGTGAGATTGAGTCTAAAATCAAAGAAATTGAAAATAGTAAAAATGAAAAATATGGTGAAAATCCAGTAGAATTTCTAACTAATCTCAAAGAAAAATTTGCAGAATTTGAAAATGCCAGTGAGCAAATAAAGCAAATAGTAGAATCTAGGAAAAAAATTGAAGAAAAGATATCTCAAAGAAAATTAGAGGCCGAGAATCTTGAAGAAGACATATCTCAAAAAGAAAAAGAATTTTCAGAAATACAATCTCATCTAAATTCCTTTGAAGATACAGAAAGAAGAATTTTAGAACTTGAATCAGAGCAAAAAATTCTAAGGGATAGGATAAATGATTTATCAGGAAATCTTGCAGCCTTCAGAGAAAAAGAGAATAATGAAAAAGAGAAGATTTTGGAAAATGAAAAAAAGATTTTGGAATCAAAGAAATGGTATGAAAAATTCAAAACCATGTCTGAATTCAGAGAATGGTTTGAAGAATTTTTCATTCCAACCATTTCTCAAATCGAAAAACAGGTACTGTTATCCATCCTACAAAATTTTAATGAGACATACACACGTTGGTACTCCATCTTAGTTGAAGATCCTACCAAAGAATCATCAATTGATGAAAACTTTACACCGATAGTAAGACAAGATGGATATGATCAGGATGTTTCTTTTTTGTCAGGGGGTGAGAAGACAAGTGTTGCTTTGGCATACAGATTGACTTTGAATTCTCTGATGAGAAAAGAAACAGAGTCTATGAAGTCTAATTTATTGATTTTAGATGAACCAACAGACGGATTTTCTAAAAATCAATTGGGAAAGATTCGAGATTTACTTAACGAGTTAAAGTCAGAGCAGATAATTTTGGTATCTCATGAAAAGGAACTTGAAACATATGTAGATGATATTTATCAGATTTCAAAAGAAATGGGCGTTTCCAAAGTTAGCAAAAGTTGAATTCATTTCATAGGGGTAGAGAGCTAATTTTTCTTGAGAAGAGGTTGGTTCAAGAATATTCTTTCATTGAAGATGAAGAATGTTCCTTTGAGTATTATCTCAACTATCAAACAGGTGGAATCCTGAAACACAAATCTACTTTATCGTAATAAAACATGATACAAGGAATTTCGAGGATTTTACAGTGGAGTAGATTTACAAATTTGAATCAGTTGAGCAAGATATCAAAGTAGAATTACTTATTTAAAAAAATTTTAATTATTCAACTTGAATGATTCCAGTCATCCAAGGATGAACCATACAAAAGTAATCATAAGTTCCTGCTTCATCAAATGTGAATTCAAAAGTTGCTCCTGCCATGAATAATCCTGAATCAAATATTCCAGTAGTACCTGCGTTAACACTTCCACTTGTTACAGTGTGTGCAGCAGTATCATCATTACTCCAAGTAACGGTTGCTCCAACTGCAACTGTTGCTTCATATGGCAAATAACATTCGTTAGTTTCCTCACAACCCGGAACACCAGAGCCTTCAGGTGATGAAATGGTCAAGGACATTGGTAATTGAGATTCAGGTTCAGGTAATGAAATAGGTTCCATAGAGGGCTCTTCCATTGGTTCATCATTTAGATCTTCCATTTGTTCATCATTTGGTTCCTCAATTACAACCATTTCAGTTACTTCATTAACAATGACTTTACCAGTCATCCAAGGATGAACCATACAAAAGTAATCATAAGTTCCTGCTTCATCAAATGTGAATTCAAAAGTTGCTCCTGCCATGAATAATCCTGAATCAAATATTCCAGTAGTTCCATCTTGCATTGAGCCACTAGTTACGGTATGAGCAGCAGTATCAACATTATCCCATTGAACTGTATCACCAACAAAAATTTCTATAGAATATGGCAAGTAACATTCGTTAGTTTCTTCACAACCAGGACTGCCAGAACCTTCTGCAGTTTCAACAACATAGATTTGTGGAGAAGCAGGCATTGTAGATGAAACACCATCTAGGACTTGAGTTTCAAGTTCTTCAGCGATTTTTGTTTCAGGAGTGACTATCATTTCATATTCACTAGTGATTGGGATAGCAACATTTTCACCATGTCCAAGACCTGTAACTAGAATTTTGATTGTAATGTCAGAAGTGCTTGTTACATCTACAGTATGAATTGGGTACACCTCAACTAGATTTCCATCATCATCAAAAGTTGTATGTCTATGGGATTCCTCATACAAGATTTCATTTCCATTTTGGATTGCAGTAATTGTGTAAAATACATGATTTACAATTTCTCCATCATCGCCAATAAATTCAGATTCAATTTCTAAGATGTCACCCACAGTTGCAAGCAGAGGCATGGTTCTAGGTGTGACGGAAATCTCGGGCATTATAGACTCTACTCTTGGTTTTACTTTAGGGTCATCAATGCTACATTCCCCTTCATGAACAAATTTTACATCAGCAGCTTCCAGCATACACAAATTACCATAAGTTTCACCATCAATTCCGCATACAGGATCATAATCCATAGTACAAACAGTTGGTTTTTCTTCGACTACTCTTGGCTCAATTATTTGATCAGGGGATTGAACAATGAATCCAATTGATATTGCAACCAAGATTCCAACTGCAGCTATAATTCCATAAGAAAAATTCATCTCATCCACCTGTTAACTTTGCAAACTGTTCATTCTTACTTAACTTTTCCATAAATTCAATATTAGATAGGGCTACAACAGCAGATTCAACTACTGGTTCATCAGGATCATCTAATGCTTTTTCAAGTGCCTGTTTTGCTTCTTTATTTCCAACAACACCCAAAGCAATTGCAGCTTCGTGTCTTACAAACATACTAGGATCATTTAGAGTGGCGTCAGTTAGAGGAGGAATTGCACTAGAATAACTCATCTGTCCCAATGCAAATGCAGCTTCATGTCTTACCAATTCATTATCGTCGTTTTTCAAAACTTTAGCGATATACTTGACTTTGTCTTCTCCACCAAAATCAACTAAAATGCAAGCAACTCGAGTTCTAACAACATAATCTGGATGATCTAATAATTTTACAAAGTATTCAGTGTCTTTTTGCTCATACTTTTTTTCCATTTCAGCAAAAAGTGTTAATCGATCATCAGTAACTACTTGCAACATTTTTTGAGATTTCTGTGTCCTATATTTAGTTAATCAGAAGAAATTCAAAAATTTTTGAGGTATGTATTTAATGGAAAAAATACGATAATTTCTCATGAGCGCAGTAATTGGTGAAAAAGTACCAAATTTTGGGGTTTCAGAGTGGGTTCAAGGAGCGCCAACAAATTTTGACCAAGAAAAAGACCACATTGTTCTGGTTGAGGTATTCCAAGTAAATTGTCCAGGTTGTTTTATGCATGCATTACCCGAAGCAATCGAGATTTACAACAAGTACAAAGATGACGGGGTAAGAGTTATTGGAATTGCAACTGCGTTTGAGGATTTTGATAAAAATACATTAGATAATTTGAAAATGTTAGCTGAAACTGGGGAAATAGTTGGAGAAACAAAAAGTGCATTTCAAATGAGTGGACAACTACAAGAAGGAGACAAGCTTCCATACAAGATTCCATTTCCATTAGCCATGGATAATCTAGTAAAGACATCAGGTGAGATAAGCCAAGAAAAAATTATGGAGTTCATCTATCCACAAATTCCAGAGTTTGATTCACAACCTGAAGAGTATAGAAATCAAATCATACAGAGAGTTAAAGATTACATGAAATCAAAAGAATTTTCTGCTGAAACATTTGAAAAGTTTGCATTACGTGGAACCCCATCTACAATTCTAGTAGATAGAAAAGGGGTTCTTAGAGATGTTTCATTTGGTCAAGTAGGACAAGCAGAAGCAATGATTCAGAAATTACTTAGTGAAGACTAGAGTAGAATTACAACTATTGACAACACTACAGCCGTAGCAAATCCTCCAATAATTGCAATTTTTGAATTGTCCATAAGATAACTTTGAACTCTGAATTTTAAGGATTTGTAAAAGACATTAATGCAGATTATTCTACCACATAGTATGGAAGAAGGACAAATTATTGTTCCATTACTTATTGCAGCAGCAGTAGGGATTTTTGTTGGAACGAGAATATGGATAATGTTCAAAAAATAATTTTTAGATTCTCTTGATTCCTAGAATTATAATTGCAGGTAGTCCAACATACATTCCAAGATTTAGAATAATCAAAGATACTCCAATTGATAGAATTTCAGATTCTGTTTGTGCATAATCCATTAAAGACAGAGTGGTGATCATAGGGGTGATTCCTAACTTTACCAATTCTTTGAATACAGGATTCTCTCGTTGGTAGTCTGCTATTTGAGGGCTAAATGAATAGTATATTGTGTTAAATGAATTGATGAAAGACTTTCCAGATTCTGTTTGTAGTAATTTGTCATCTCGCAGTTCTCTTAATTGCTGTACTTTTGGTGCTAGTTCAGAACCAAATGTTGCAGTTGCTATCAAACAACCACCTCCTGATTCTTCATAAGTTATTTCATCAGGAACAACTTCCACAATTTCTTTTACACCTACAAGTGCATCAGTTCCAATAATGTCAATTTTATTTTCTCCAATTCCAGTAAAGTTCAAAGTGATAAATGAAATTCTTTCACTTGACTTGAATTTCTGAATAGACTCAACATCATTTACATGAAAAGTGAAATTACCCCCAAGTAGGTTTTGAGGAATTGTTACTTCACCTAGATTATCCTCTAGACCACTTTTGACGAATATTGTCAAGCGCTTTTCATTTTTGTTAAATTCATGATCTAAAATCTCAAAGTTTGAAACAGTGACAACTTCAAAAGTATGACCACTAGTATTGACATCAAGACGAGTTAACAGTCCGGTTCTATCAGAAAGTTGACCAAACACAGGAGATACAATTAGAAGTAGTAATAACGGAATAAGAAACAGTATTTTCAATTTATGCTGTTTGAGAAATACGTTTAGTTAATTCTTTATCTTGTGCAACTCTTGGATGATCTGGGTCTGCTAAGATTACTTCAAACCAATAGTGTTTTCCGTCTTTATAGATAAAGTAGGAACCCAAAAGTTTCATGTTTGGATATCTCTCGCGAACTCTTCGTTCAGCGACAGTCTTCATATTGTCATCTGCCTTAATTCTTGTAACACCAAGATGTTTTGGTCTTCTGCCACCAGTTGGTCTTTGTTTTCTCATACCACCTGTACCAACTCTCATTCTAACAACAATAATGCCTTGTTTTGCTTTGTAACCTAATCTTCTTGCCCTTTGAATTCTACTAGGCTTTTCAATGCGAGTAACTGCATTTTGTTTACGCCATCCAACTACACGTTCACGTAGTTCTGGAGCATTTTCTTTCCAGAGTCTGATCCATACTTGGTCTTGGCGACTAGGCATATCGGGCATAGTAAAACTCCCTTTAATAACTGTAAATCGGCACGAGTGAGCACCGCTAAGCAATTAAAATTCTCCTGAGTGGGGCATCACATATCCACGCACTCAAAGAGTTGCTTCCGCAGAAAACTCGATAATTTAGCCACGCTAAAGTTGTTAAAAAGGATTCCTGAGCATTGCTTTGAGATTTTTATTGAACATTTGGGTTATCAAAAAAGATGAGATTAACAGTTATGGCTATTACCGCAGTTATTGCGCTAAGTGTTGTTATTTTTCCACCAGTTAATGCAGAACCCACAGTAGAGATAATCATGGAAAAAACAACTTACAGTTATTGTGAAAAATTATTCTACACAATCAAAGTTTCCGAAGTTACAGGAAATCCTGCAATAATTCACATTAGAGATGATACAGGAAAAGGGAGCAGTGCAATTCCCATTCCAATTTCAGAGTTAGAAAATCCAGTACCATCAAGAATGGCTTTTGAAAAAGAAATTTTCCCTTTAGGTAAATACTTTATAGATGTGGAATACGAAGGTCAAAAAGTTTCATCAGAGTTTACATTAATTGATGCAAACAATGTTTGTCTTCCAATTTCAATCAAATCAATTTTCACCAATTGGTTATCAGGAAATGTATCAGACGGATTTATCATTGATGCATTTAAAAAATTTGTAGATGATGAAGTAATAAAAGTACCTTTTGAGATTAATGAAGACAATGTATACAATATAGACATTCCAGAATGGGTAAGAGAGAATACAAGTTTGTGGTGGTATCAAGGAATGATTTCAGATGAAGAATTAATCCAAGTTTTCAAGTATTTGTTGGATAAACAAATTATTTCGATTCAAACGAATTGAGAAAAATAGATTTTTCTAGTCTCTACTTTTACCGGCTTTTGACATTAATCCCAATATGATTGCAATTGCTCCTGTAATTACAAATGCTGCAATTACTCCATAACCCAACTCTGTACCAAATCCTTTGTTAGAAGTTGGTTGTGATGTTGTTTGTGGTTTAGCAATGCAAACTCCGTCTTGAAGAAGGGTTCCAGGACCACATCTCTCATCTATTACACATGCACCATCTTTGAGAATTGTTCCAGGACCACATTCAGTTGTTTTAGTGGGTTCTTCAGGAGTTTCTATAGGAGCAGGTTCAGAGTGTTCTTTTTCGATTTCAGCAATTAGTTTGTCTAATTCAGATTTTGAAATGTCTAATGCTTCATGGAAAGTATAATCAGAATAATTTTCTTCAAACCAAGTCTTATAGGATGACTCAGTTACATAACGTTCAACGTAAACTTTAGGATCTTTTGAAATATCCACAAATGCTGCAGGGATTTGTTTTGATGCAGGTTCTTCATATTTTTCCTCAGGTTCAGAAGGTGTTTCTTCTATAATTCTACCAAATACTGAACCAATGACTTCAATCTCTTCAGTTCCTGAAGGTAATTCAATGCTCAGAGTTCTACTTTGAGACGTAGTTTGAGTTTCTGAAAAGTTTGGTTCATCACCATCGGCTAAAATGATAAAGTCATCATCTACACCATCATAGATTGAGTCAAAGAAGGTTCTATCAAAAGTGATATCTAAAACTCCAGGAGACTCAGTTACATCAACAGAAATAATTAGTGAAATAAAATCAGGGTCAGATTCAATGCCAGACACAGACATTCCTGTAACAGTATAATCAACATCATAATTGGTTCCATCTACATTAACTGAGATTGTTTCAGCATAAACAAATGCAGATGATAGAATTGTAAGGAAGATCAATCCCACGGAGATTTTTAGTAAAGTATTCCCATTGGTCAAATTTCTTAATCTTTCAGATTGTAGTTGGCTAATACTAGGATTGTTCAATACGATTGACTTCCTCCAAATTGGTGTTAAAAACAAAGAGACGATAATTAATCACGTAAAAGTCAACTTTTTTGCGTACTTTTTAAGAATCACGCAGGAATTATCAGATTACGCCTCTCAAAATCTGCACAATCTTCTCTGCAATTACATTTGCAGCCAAGGATTGTGCTTCTTTTGTTTGAGCTCCTGCATGTGGAGTCAAAATTACATTGCTTAGTTCGGATAACTTGTGCCCAGGTGCTGGTTCTTTTTCAAAGACATCTAGTGCTGCACCTCCCAAGTTTCCATTTTTGATTGCATCATAGAGTGCATCTTCATCAACTACTCCACCTCTTGATGTGTTGA